>JAABUX010003156.1_pt1 | contig 22168 bp, 15 predicted proteins | sample 5561851 | NCBI WGS metagenome assembly JAABUX01 (sample SAMN10711883, study PRJNA513361) | rock metagenome | isolation source: Antarctica rocks | place: Antarctica: Victoria Land, Richard Nunatak red sandstone | collected 2016-01-03 | reverse complement strand
AGGTGTATAATGAGAAGAGACTTCATTCCAGCCTCGGATATCTACCTCCTGCTGAGTTTGAAGCAGGCTATATACTACTAGTCAGAAGTTGACTCTCCTCTGTGTCCGGTCAAATGGGTTCACTCCACCAGCCTGCTATACCGATCATACTGAGCAGCAGGAGAAGAATGATCCCAAGAAGCAGAGAGAGAATGAACACGCGATGTCTCCTTCCATCTTTCCCGTAGGACAGTCATGTGCTCTACGGGGATAATCCTGTTGTTCATCTTGATGAAATTGTAAAGCGCAGCGATTCCCCTTTATTTTATCATATAGAAGGCGATTTGGTATTAGCACTAACTACTTGCAGTTGCCACTCAACCAGCCAGAGGCCGAGGTGCATAGCTATAATAATGTCCCGTCAAGCTCTCGTACAATGTTGACCAGGAACTGGGTGAGAAGATTGCTCAAGGTCTCGTTCTAGCGAGCAAGACCGTGCAACCAGCATCAGCCAACCCAGACATGTAGAACGCACAGAGGATGGAAAATAATAGCATTAAGCTCCTATGAGTGTGATTGCACCCGTCGCGGAATCCACCTTGATTTGTACAGCAGTGAGCGGTGTGGGTGCAGGTGGGTTGACAACCTCGGCGTTTTTCGCGGGATCGAAGGCAGCTCCGTGACAAGGGCATTGCAGCAGTTGCGAGGTGGGATCGTAGGAGACCGGGCAACCTGCGTGTGTACAGGTCGCGTCGTAGGCGACAAATTGACCGTTGGTCAGGTGAACGAGGACGCCAGAGTCGCCATTAGAGGGAAGGGTAAAGGTTGTTGCGCTATTCGTGGGAACTGCGCTCACCTGGGCGATGACATTCTTTGAATTGGTGGTACCACTTGCAGGTGCTGTTGTGTTCCCTCCAGTCGTATTTCCCGTTGAGCCACCCGTCGTTGCTCCTGACGCGCTCCCCGTCCCCGTCGGTTGACTGCCTCTCAAGAGGAGGGAAGCAAAGCCAAACATGGCAATGCCACTAAGAGTTCCTAAGAGACCACCAAGCAAGAAATGACGCCTGTTCTCTCGTACACGTGCAACCTGACTCTGCTTGCGTTGGTGCTGAACACGTGCCTGCTGGCCTTGCCTTCCTTGCCCCATACGTGCATCTTGTTGAATCGCAGATAGTGGTGTGGTAGACATCGCGGTCACGTCGGGAGCGCTCACGATATTGATACCCAGGACTAGGGCGAACAGGAATGCGACCTGATGCTGCATCTGTATGGGGATATGTGTTCTGAGAGGCTCGATGAGGTATTCATCGAGCGCCGGATAGCCGCAATGAAGTGGTCCACAGAGTATCAGGGTGAGCCAGGCGAAGACGAAGACGATATCGGCTCCGTAGAAGTAGGGGTACGTGTGCCAAGACGCGCTCAGGAAGAAGGAGAGGCTCAGAATCAGGCCAAAGAAGGAGGCTGGCCGGAAGAGGAAGCCAAAAAGCGTTCCCAGGCCAATCGCAATCTCTCCTACGATGATGACACCGCCAAGTAGTGATGCATGTGAAACAAAATGCACCATGATACCGCCAATGGGCGAGCCAATGGAGAAGCGTGCAATCTGTTTCCCGATATAGCCAATTGCTCTTGGATCGAAAAACTGTGGGTCGGTAATCTTCTGGATTCCGGCATAGACAAAGGTGATGCCAAGAAAAAGGCGCATTGGGAGGAATATCCACTCCACGAATGGAAAAGGGCGTAGTGTCTTCTGCGGTATCATAGATCAAGTTACTCCTGTGAACATGTATAAGGGAGATTGCGAGTCGTCATAGACTTCATCTTCCTCTGCAGGAAACTTCATTTCGTGCTTCACGTTCGTTGGCAGTAAGCATAAAGAAGATTTATGAGAGGATGATGAAGTTTGTTCCTACAAGAGACTCTTTCTTCATCATCCTCTCATTTTTTGCTGCTACATTTCGAGGAAGAACGAAAGATGGTGGCGAGAAAAGCCTACAGAAAGATGTTACAATAGGAACTGCTGTTTATGGTGACACAGAGAAATCTGTCGTCATCGTTTGTCAAGAGGAACGTATGCGTATTCTTGTGGTTGAAGATGATCCACCGCTGAGCCTTAGTTTGAAGAAAGGACTCGAAAAGCATCATCATGCTGTTGACCTAATACTCAACGGCGAGGATGCTGTCCTGGCTGGACGCACTATTCCCTATGATCTGATCGTCCTCGATGTGCTCTTACCCGATTTGAATGGCTTTGAAGTATGTCGTCAACTACGCCAGTATCAGTGCCAGATACCTATTTTGTTGCTTACCGCTCTCGGCGAAATCGACCATCGCGTGAAGGGCTTAGACATGGGTGCTGATGACTACCTGGTCAAGCCATTTGCTTTCCGCGAGTTCGAGGCGCGTATTCGTGCCTTGCTGCGCCGGGAAGGAATGAGTAAATCGAGTGAACTACGCTTTCTTGACATCATACTTGATACGAGGACACACCAAGTACAACGTGGAGATCGGCCTATCTTGCTGTGTAGTAAAGAATATGCCCTGCTCGAATTTCTTTTACGCCATCCCTATCAGGTACTCACTCGTTCGCTCATTGCGGAACACGTCTGGGATTGTGACGCGGACAATCTCTCGAATGTCATTGATGTCTACATTCGCTACCTTCGCCGCAAGCTCTGTGCCGACCAGGAGCCGAACGTGATTCAGACTATTCGCGGGTATGGGTACCAACTCAAGGATACCGAATCATGACGCATCTTTTCCATGGTTCTCGACCGCCGGGCATTCGCCTCCAACTCACGCTGTGGTATACCACTGTTTTCTCACTTTTCATGCTCGTGTTTGGTCTGCTCTTGTCCCTTCTTCTGCAAGCGTCGCTCTCGGCAAATGTTGATACCGCCTTACGTCTTCGCACGCAGGCCATTGCCAGTGGTATCTCCGGCGCACATGGGGTTGTAACACGCATTCAAGATGTCACTGGTCAATTTCCAGAGTCCACAACCGCGTCTTCAGGAGATCAAGATACGGATATTGGGAATGGTGCCTCGAATACAACAGAGCCTTCTGCTGGACAATCAGATGCCGATTTCGGTACGCTGATACGCGTTCTCAATACCAACGGCCACATCGTCTATAGCTCGCCTTCGTTTCGCACACTTCATATGCCGTCAAATAGTATGACTCAAACGATGCAACAAAAGCTCTGGCTTGGCTCAGTGACGAATAACAGCGGGCAAACGATACGCTTGTATAGTGTGGTTTTGGCAAGAAACGATGCTATCTTTGGCATTTTACAGGTCGGACAACCGTTGTCCTCCTTGATGAGTACGCTGCAGAGCGTCGTACTCGTACTCCTGTTCTTCATTTTTATCTTGCTGCTGGGTGGTGCATTGGGCAGTTATTGGCTTGCAGGATATGCACTTCGTCCAATTACGTATTTAGCCCGCACCGCTCAACGTATTCATGCAAGCGATCTGCAACAACGAGTTCCTGTTCCAAAGGCACATGACGAGGTGCAGCATCTTGCGCTCACGCTCAATGAAATGATCGGGCGACTGGAAGACGCTTTTCATCAGCAACGACGCTTCATTGCTGATGCATCCCACGAACTTCGGACGCCGGTGACCGTCATTCGCAGTATCGCCGAAATTGCGTTGGAGGAGCCGATAAGCCTCGAGGAGTGTGTCGTGGCACTTGCTGCTGTAAATGTCGAAGGAGAACGATTAGGAAGGTTGATCAATCATCTCTTGGTGCTTGCCCGTACTGAAGATGAAGAGGCACATCTTTCACAGACACAGGATGCCGTTTGCCTTGACGAATTAACGATTGATGTTGCTGAGACCAGCCAACCTCTGGCACTTGAACACGGAATCACGCTACAAACGGCAACTCTGGAACCCGCGATGGTCCAAGGTGATATGACGCAGCTAATTCAGGTGATGATGGAACTGATCAACAATGCCCTGACCTATACGAATGCAGGAGGACAGGTGACGCTTTCTGTCCGAACGGACGATGCTCATGTACGCCTTGAGGTTTCCGACACAGGTATTGGTATTGCAGCTAAGGATGTGCCGCATATCTTTGAGCGCTTTTATCGCGTTGACCCGGCACGTTCACGTGCAACAGGAAGTACTGGATTAGGGTTAGCAATTGTGGAGAAGATCATCCAGCGACATGGTGGAACGATTGCGGTAACCAGTCAAATAAAGCAGGGGTCCACCTTCACAGTAACTCTTCCCTTGGTTTCTCCAACTGTATGAACTAGGATATCAGACGAATGACAATTTTCGTTGAGATGTCGTATTGTGCGCTCTGTAAAGAGCAGATGACTCTCTCAGCTTGTCTCTTTGAGAAAGTCATCTGCCCTCAGGGTTTATGTTACCAGACTCGCGCCTTCGACTTTGTGTTCAACACGCACGTCATGATAGTACTCGCGCCAGATCAGGCGGTGGACGCCGAGGAAATACGGCAGCCGATTGAGATAGGGCAAGAAAGGGAACAACACGAGGATGGCCGTGAGGAGTCCCATAGTGACCAGTACCAACGCATCGGCATTCGACGAGGTGTTATAGGGCGGTATCTGGTACCAGAAGGTGTAGAGCCAGAGCCACGCCTGCCCAGGATAGTTGCCCGTCTCGTTCATCACTCCCCATTGCGAACCTAGCAGGTTGAATTGGGCTGCCTTCGTTGGCAGCGCATCTTCCGACAGGAAGAGCAGTGGCTTGGTAAAGTCATTCTGATAGAAGCCTCCGCTGCGGAGAAGCAAGCCGTCTAACGCGCCGCTCGTGCCCAAGGTCAGCAGGTGGTCCATCATCGCGGAAAGCGGGCCGTAGTCACCCCGTGGAACGACCACATGACCATTGCTTCCTGTCGCTTTCCCCAGTGCCTTCGTATAGCTATCTTCCCAATCCGCTTGCTGCTTTGCTCCAGCTCCCGTAAACGTCTGGAGCGTCCCGGCCACCTGCGGGTCACTCTGCGCGGCGATAGCTAAGGGATCGAGGACGTAGACGTGTGCCGTATCGATGGGAATGGTCACACCTGATGCTTGCTGGAGCGAAATCGGCCCGATGAATTGCACAGAGCCCGTCCCCTGAGTGTAGGGTGGCCCATATTGGGCAAGAACGCTCGTGCCGCTCAGTTCCTTCATGGCGGTGGTAACGAAGCCGACCGGATTCTGCTGGGCGTACTGCTGAAGCGTCAACGGCGGCTCATCTGGTGATGACAAGAATCCGGACAAGGCGACCACCAAGACAAAGATAGCGACCAGCGCGATCAAACCTTCACGGAGGAGGTCGTAGGGCATCATGCGGAGTCCGCGATAGTAGCTGACTTGGTCTGAGGGTTGTGGGCGCGGCGTCGCGGAAGCCGTCTGGGACTTTTTGCGGCCTCTGCCTCTCCAGAGCGCTTCTCTCGCTCGTTCCTCCTCAACCGTCGGCGCATAGGGACGCACGATGCCACGGATACGAACTTGCAGCAGATGGAGACCAATCAGAAGCACGAGCAAAAGCGGCAAGAGGACGATATGAAAGCCATACATCTGCCCGAAGTTCAGCAGGTTGAAGAAGGCACCAATTCCAATCGAGTTGAGTGCATCTTTGCCTTGGGCGGCAATCCACTGTGCACTAAAGTTCGTCATCGACAGGTAGCCGGTAAAGGCGGTGCCGATAGCTGCGAGGAATATAATCGCACCAGAGACCCAGGTCAATCCACGACCATGACGCCAAGCTCCTTTGAAAAACGCGACCCACAGGTGCAGCGTCATGGAGAAGAAGAACACCTCAGCACACCAGAAATGGAGGCTGTTCACAAAATGGCCGACGGCATTGGTATGCCACCACTGCGGCCCAAAGGCGGCGAGCAGGATGCCAGAGAGAATCAAGATGACCAAGCTGGAAAGGGAGAGAACACCGAAGAAATAGGCCGGTGAGCGCACGAATGCTGGCAGGTGATCGGGAAGCAAATCTTCCAGGGGCATCCAGCGACGCACCCGTTCACGAATCTCGGTGGTCATGTTCATTCGCGCACCTCCGTATTCTCCATTGCTCCATCGCCTGTTGCATCAGGGTGCGCTCCCACTTCGATGGTGGAGAGGTGCTGCTTTTCTGGTGGCCGGAGCGCAACAGCAAGCACAAAGACAACGATCAGGAGAGCGATCACGAGCAAGTTCGCCAGTGAGATCAAGAGGAACCCGAAATGCAGATATTGGGCAGGACCATTCATTGCTTCGTCTTCTTTCTGTGACGTGAAGCCAATCTATAGCTTCACGTATGTTTCTCCCCATTTGATAGGGGCACCCCTCTATGAGTTCCGCCATCTACGAACAAGTGATGTGTTCAATCTCCACTTTGGGTGTCTCCACAAAAACGGGTTAACGTCACATTCGTATTTCCACGAGAAGGAGAGGTTTGATTTCTCTTTTCTCTTGCACTTTTAGTATGGAGTACCAGCATCACAAAGATATCACACCACGACACCATACATCACAAAGACATCACAGTATGGTTCTTACGTATTTTATTTGCCCGATAGCTATCAATTTCGTAGGGACCAACGTATCACGTCCGAAATGTACCACTTATCCACCGAGGCTGTAAGGGTTAGGATGAAATGTGAGAATCTTTCTCATCCTATAAGCGTCGTTTTTGACTTCGCCATCAGCATCACTTTACTTGATAGCTTGTGCAATAGAGCAACCATGAAAAAGTAATGGCAACCTGTAAAGCTCATTGAGGGATGCTGAGACTTTAGATATGCTCTCTGCATCCCTCACCCTTGCTCTCTTGCTCTTGGTTGTACTGGGAGCATGTACCGTGATGTCAATGACGGTGACCAATACGACGCTGCAAAGTATGTCACCCGAGGAGATGCGAGGGCGCGTTTTGAGCATCTGGGTGCTGTTCACCTTCGGACTTGCCCCTTTCGGCTACCTTGTCGCGGGATGGGTTGCACAAGTCCTCGGTGCTTCCATAACGCTTCTCATTGGTGGAACCCTGTGCGCGATGCTCGCATTGCTGATTGCAGGGGTACGAGCAAGAATGTCCTCATAAGTACCAGTGGGGATAGGAAGAAGGATTTCTCAACCTTCTCTTCAGAGCCATCCTTCTGCGAGGCGATGAGTATCCCGTCGGGAATACGTGGGAGTTTTTGATCCTCAAAACGCTGTTGGTATTTCGCCTGAATCGCTCGCTCGCTGTAAAGTGAGCACAGATTAGCAATTCGCCAACAATATCAAAGTTCGGGATATCCAGGATCATAAAAGTCGGTGTCCCCCTTGAACTCGCATGTCTCTTTGACGCATACTACGATTGCCACCCAAGAGCAATTGACACAGAGGCAACGTATGAAGTCACATTACTAGTATGAAGGAAAACAGTATGCCACAAACACCACATATTGAGCGACATTTCACTGCAGGAGAGACAGTCCGAGACATCGTGATTGGCATGTCAGATGGATTAACCGTTCCATTTGCACTTGCTGCTGGCCTTTCGGGTGCCGTCAGTTCGACCACAATTATCATCACCGCAGGGCTTGCCGAGATTGCGGCAGGTTCGATAGCGATGGGACTGGGCGGCTATTTGGCCGCTCGTAGCGATGCCGAGCATTATGCGAGTGAGCGTCTGCGTGAACAACAAGAAATCAAAGAGAAGACAGAAGCCGAAAAAGCGGAAGTGCTGGAGGTGTTCACCTCTTATGGTCTCAGCGAAGCAGAAAGCACTCCCATTGTAGAAGCACTCAGCAAACGCCCAGATGCTTGGATTGATTTTATGATGCGCTTTGAGCTGGGACTTGAGAAGCCAGACCCAAAGCGTGCGCTCACGAGTGCCCTGACCATTGCTGCGTCGTATATCGTCGGAGGCTTAATCCCTTTAAGCCCGTACTTCTTTCTCTCGCCAGCGAGTACTGCCCTCCTTGTTTCGGTCATTGCAACCTTGCTCGCATTACTTCTCTTTGGCTATGTCAAAGGGCGGTTTACTGGAACAAAACCGCTACGAAGCGGAGTGCAGACGATGTTCATTGGTGGACTTGCAGCAGCAGCAGCCTTCTTGATCGCTCGCCTTATTTCAAGGTAGAGCCTCTCAATCCCTGTAGAGAGGAGGTGAAAAGGGAACATTGCGGAGAGAAGATGCGATTTCTTTGTTCTAACGGAAGCAAAACGGTCTCTATCCCTTCAACACTTTCAGTTTTTCTTTGACGTGTACTTGACTGACATGCGTATAGCGGACCGTTGTCTGGATGGCTGGCGTGCCTTTGATCTATAATGGCCCTAGAAATCCTTGCCATGCCCTTCTGAGGCTCAAGGTCGAAGCATTCTGGGAGACACATTACTCTGAGTCACGAACACAGGAACACCAGTTGAGTACAAAGATGCCTGAGATTTCATCACGTTGCCGTTTACTTAAGTATCCAGGTCTACTGATCTCGGGAATAGGTGTATGTTCCTAGTACATTCCTCATCTCGCGTTTTGCAGAGTGCTGGTGATTTCTCTTCCCGTTGAAAAGAGGTATTTCTCTTCAGTTAAAGGAGTTTTGTATGAAACAGCGGATTTTCCTGGTTCTCGCCCTCCTGCTCGTCTTTGCAGTGGTCGGGATAAGTACTGCATACACGCACATGGTGAGTGCCAAACAGCAGCAACAACCACAAGATATTGGCAACGCCGATACCGATCATGAAGCCCTTCGCTCATCCCCACTCAGTTCCTCTGGCTCCTGTGGGCTGGAACGCTGGGCAGTCAAGACTGGCACCGACGCCGACGTTGGTCTGATCAATCTTCAGTCTATCACCCAGACCACGATTGCCTCGTTAGTCGCGCTGCCCATGCCAAGCAATCTGCCGCCCAACAATCGCATCCAGCCGACCGAGACCACCGTCTTTCAACTCCACGATACCCTGACCGAGTACAAACTGGAGAGTGACTCCGACTATCACCTGATCCTTGATGACGGAACTGGCAACACCATGATTGTCGAGATTCCCGACCCAACCTGCGTTGGGGCCTCCAGCCCACTGCTGCCTGGCATCCAACAAGCCCGCTCCGAATTCGATGCCCGGTACACCGTGACTGACACCTTTCAGACGGCCAACGTGCCCGTCACCGTCATCGGCGTTGGCTTTTTCGATTTTCTGCACGGTCAGACGGGAGTTGCGCCCAATGGCGTCGAACTGCACGCGGTCCTCGACATTCAGTTCGGCAACGGTGGTACACCCACACCAACAGCAACCAACCTACCCACACCCACGCCGACACCCACTGGAACGCCTCCCACTGGCAATCTGATCCAGAATGGCGGTTTTGAAACAAGTGGGAGTTGGACCTACACAGGACAGAACTCACCAATACGCACTACTACTAAAGTACATAGCGGGAGTTATTCATTGCGAGCCGGGACTACCAGCGGCCAACAAGGTGATTCGATTGCCGACCAGACGGTCACTGCAAATTCTAAAAAAAAGCATTTCTGAGTAAGTCCACCTTTCACAGAAATTGCGGGGAGCCTGATGGATGAGCCTACTCTAGGTCTGCTCCTGATTACTTCCTCGTTTGGCTTGGTCACGCTGTTCTTCATTTTATCAGTTTCATCGTAGTTGTTCCGCATTTTTTATAGCAATACGATAGAGCATTGCTGTACAAGAGACGTGACAGACATTCAACTAGAGAGCAATTTGCCAGCCAAACGAGCGGGAAATAGCGCTTACCTACGGATAAAACAGACGCCTCACATGCGCTGCAAAGCCGCTTGCAGGAAGTCTGCTTTCCCCCCTTGCGTCGGCATACTCCAAAATGTCGTATAACTAGTGAAGGGATTATACTTTCGTCTCTACGTCTTGAAGGCGCGTTCACACTTCCAATGATCCCCTTCACGTCTCACTTACTCCCAACGGGGAAAAGGAAACACTGCATGTCTAAGCAAAAGGGTATTTGGATACTTATCGCTACCATCCTGGGGTCGAGTATGGCCTTCATCGACAGTAGCGTCGTTAATGTGGCCTTGCCGAGGTTACAGGTAGAACTTCATGCTAGCGCGTCTAGTGTACAATGGGTCGTCGAAGCATATGCTCTCTTACTCGGTGCGCTTATTTTAATTGGCGGCTCACTTGGCGACCAGTTCGGACGAAAACGTATTTTTATGATTGGCGTCATTGTCTTCGCGCTTGCCTCGGTTGCATGCGGTTTTTCTCAAGACATTACTCAGTTGATCATTGCACGTATGGCACAGGGTATTGGTGGCGCACTACTGACACCGGGGAGTCTCGCCATTATCCGCTCTTCGTTTGACAGTGTGGAGCGTGGCAAGGCCATTGGTACCTGGTCGGGCTTCTCTTCCATTACCTCTGCATTAGGGCCTGTACTCGGTGGCTGGTTGGTGCAGAATGCATCATGGCGTTGGATTTTCTTTATCAACATTCCGCTTGCAGTGGTTGTGCTTATTGTCTCTTTCCTACATCTGCCAGAGAGCCGTAGTGAAGAAGGTCCAAAGCATCTCGATTTCCCCGGTGCTATTCTCACCGCCGTCGGTTTAGGTGGCGTGGTATTTGGCCTGATTCAAGCGGAGAACGTCGGCTTTGCGGACCCACTGGTACTTGCTTGTATCATTGGCGGTATTATCGCTCTCGGTCTCTTTGTCTTTGTTGAGAGCTGTAGTCCTGCCCCTATGTTGCCATTGACCCTGTTTCGTTCGCGCACATTTAGCGGCACAAACCTGCTCACCCTGTTCCTGTATGCCGCCCTTGGTGGTGCCCTCTTCTTTCTACCCTTTAATCTGATTAGCGCACAAGGTTACACTGCCACCGCTGCAGGAGCTTCGTTATTACCGTTCACATTGCTTGCGTTCTCGCTCTCGCGTTGGTCGGGTGGACTCGTCGCGCGTTATGGTGCAAGATTGCCACTTATTATTGGTCCCACCATTGCCGCGGTAGGTTTTGTACTATTCGCTATCCCTGGCTTAGGCGGTAGCTACTGGCTGACCTACTTTCCGGCAGTGGTTGTGCTAGGCTTAGGTATGACGATCACCATTGCGCCCCTGACGACAACGGTGATGGGCGCCGTTGAAGATCGCTATTCCGGTACTGCATCAGGCGTCAACAATGCCGTTGCTCGTATCGCTGGTTTGCTTGCCATTGCGGTATTAGGCATCTTCGTTGCTTATGTATTTAGTAGCAATCTAAATAGCAATATCGCCGCGTTACATCTACCTGCGAACATGCAGCAAGCAATACTGGTCCAACATAACAGACTCACAGGAATAGATATTCCAAGCACGATACAAGGTGCGACCCGTACAAGTATTCGTACCGCGATAGACACATCATTTATTGCTGGTTTTCGAGTGGCAATGCTTGTCGGGGCAGGACTCGCGATAGGGAGCGCGTTGTGTACGGTATTCTTTGTTTCCGCGCCCAAGAAACTACCCAGGCACACAGGAGAGCATCAGAGTGGCGATAATGCATGTACTCTTACTTATGCTCATCAACCAATTGATGCTGCGGACAGGAGCGATCCTGTAACAGGAAAAGATATAACGCCTGCTCGTACATAAAACGTATGGTATGATGCACAAGAAAAATGAACACGAAGAGGGAATTATTCATCATGGCTGAAAATGCACAGAACAGTACCTCATTGGAGCAAAAAGCTGCCGAGGTGACGCAGGCAAAAGACCCCAGGTCGCCTTATATTCTTGCACTCGATGTCGGGACATCATCGACACGTACTCTTCTATTCGATGCGACTGGCTCAACTATTGCAAGTGTTCACGCCCAGCGTCCGTACAAGCTTACCGTAACCGACGAGGGCGAGGTTTCGGTTGATGCTGATGCCCTTGTCGAAGTTGTCGCACAAACGATAAGCGATGCGCTCAAGGCGGCAGGTCCAATGACACAACAGATTGGCGCGGTGGCGATAGATACATTCTGGCATAGCCTGCTTGGTGTCGATGCATCGAACAATCCCCTTACACCTGTTATCACATGGGAAGATACACGCCCTTATGAGGCCGCGCAAGAACTATCTGCACAACTCAATGCCGAGGAGATACATCAGCGTACCGGTGCGCCGTTACATGCCAGCTTTTGGCCTGCTAAGCTGCGCTGGCTCGCGACCAACCAGCCCGATCTCTTCAAACGTGTCACACAATGGATTTCCTTTGGCGAGTATCTGCATCGCAAATTTCTGGGCAAGTCAGTATGCGCCCTCGCAATGGCTTCCGCAACTGGTCTACTCAATACGAGGGAGCGAGCGTGGGATAGCGACTTGATGAAGGTGCTTGCTGTGAGACCCGAACAGTTACCAGCGTTAGGTGATAGCCATGATGGTTTGCGCGGTCTGAGTGCTGAATATGCCTCAGCGTGGCCTGCTTTACGCAATGTACCTTGGTTTCCTGCAATAGGCGATGGGGCGGCAGCGGCAGTTGGCTCCGGTTGTGCCAATACAGGTACATGGTCGCTTACCATTGGCACCTCTAGTGCAATACGTGTTGTGTTACCGCCTGAGCGCGCCGTTCCATCATCTGGTCTCTGGATGTACTTGATTGATGCGAAACGTGCTATTATGGGTGGTGCGCTAAGCGAAGGTGGTAATATGCTCACCTGGCTTGACAGCACGCTCAAACTACCCGCCCTCGCTGATGCCGAGCCACAAATCGCCTCCTTGAAGCCTGACTCACATGGCTTGACCATTTTACCGTTCATCTCGGGTGAGCGCAGCTTAGGCTGGCATGCGATGGCACGCATGACCATTATGAACCTGCACACGGGCACATCACCCGCCGAACTGCTACGGGCAGGTATGGAGGCGTTAGCCTACCAGCTAGGTGCCGTGTACGAGCAGTTGCGCGAAACGCTCAAGGACGGTGACACATTACCCAATCCACAAGTTGTAGGTAGTGGTGGTGCCTTGCTAGGTTCGCGCACAATGCAGAGTATACTCGCCGATACGCTGAGTACACCCATTTATCCATCGCTTGACCACGAGGCATCGGCGCGTGGTGTTGCCCTGCTCGCTCTCGAAGCCCTCGACATTATACCCGACATCTCCCAAGTTGAGCCGCGCCTCACCGAGCCAATACAGCCCGACAGCGGACGTGGAGGAATTTACAAAAAGGGTGCCGAGCGGCAAAAGAAGCTGTATCAGGTGTTGCTAGGGGATTGAGGGTTGTGAGGAAGACTGTATGTAGCTTGAACACATGTGTTCAAGCTACATACAGTCTTTGGTCCCTCTTTGACTCCGAATACTCCTGCTATATAACGGTCAGGACGCACAAACACAACAATATCTTGTCTATGTCGCAAGAAATTCCCCAGGCATCCATCTACATCGCTTACAACCTCACATTCTTCAACCTTCATCATCTTGTTTGTAGCTCCCTGTGGCAATACACATATTCTTTTTACTCTCAACGGCTGCCATTGCTCCCCTTGTACATCCTCAAACGCTTGCTCTGGTTTTTCGTATAACCTTAACAGTACAAACCCATTCCCCAGTACATCATCAAAGAGAACTCTTTTGCCTTCTTGTGTCAATACATATGGTTGGGGCAAAAACGCACCTACCAGCTTTTTCGTGACCGTATGCTTGTGCCGCGGCAAAAATCCACGCTTATACTTCGGCTGTGGCTTGACACGCATTTCTGTGATGGCCTCGCGCAAAGGTGGTAGCGCGTTGACAAGAGCAAAAAAACGGTCACGTAGCCATGCGCCCATCCACGTTGTTGTCATGACAACATTGCCTAGCAACGACGAGAAGATAATCATTTCTTTCACATGGGGATAACGTTCTACGTGGTACGTCTCCAGCAAACGTGGATGGGCCTGTCCTTTCAAAACAAGCTGCAACTTCCAGCAGAGATTGTGTGCATCACGTAGGCCGCTATTCATACCTTGCCCACCAAAGGGTGGCATCAGATGCGCGGCATCACCGAGTAAAAATACGTGTCCCTGCATCAACCGTTGAGCTATCACAGCGCGAAATGCATAGACCGCCTTCCGTATAATAATTGGCTTGCTGTGTTGTGTAGCAGCAGAGATGTGTGGGTGCGATGCTCTGGCCTGCCGAATGAACTCATGGATCGTGTCATCTGCCATCAGGTCTTCGTCGCGCTCTCCACGTAATAACATAAATTCCCAGCGTCGCGCATGATGAGGTGCAGGCACACTCACCGCTGGTCGCCGATACTCACAAAAGAAGGTTGCGGCAGTTAACATATCGTCATCATTGATGGTATCCACCACTAACCAACGTTGTCTGCTATCATCTTCCCGTTTATTGCGTTTGCGCCAATGTGGAAGGAGTGTAGGTGCGTACATCGGAATGCCCAACAAGTGCCGTATAGGGCTTTTGCCACCATCGCACGCGAGTAAGTAATCGCAGTCCAGCGTGTACTGTGTATCATTGGGTGTGCTAACCGTAAGTGTCACTTGCTCTTGCTCTTGCACAAATGTTTCGACCGTATGCTGAAAACAAACTTTGACACAAGGGAAGCGGTCGAGACCTTGTAACAGCATCGCCTCGAATGCTGGTTGGTGAAAGGTCGATATGAGCGGAAAACCATTTCTTCTGCTGGTCGGAGAGACTTTGGCGAAGAGATGTTGTGCCGAAACGTAATGCGCCTCGATGTCTAATACAATATGTTCACTCATCTCATCAACTAGCCCCATCGCCTGACAGACACGTAGCCCTTCGTCGTCTATCGAAATGGCTTTTGGACAATCACTCAGGGTAGCGTTGCGTTCGAGTACGAGCGTCTGAATACCTGCCATGCCTAAAAGATTGGCGGCGGCAAGTCCCGTTGGTCCGGCACCGACAATAACGACCGATGGCGACGTTTTATTACCTTGTGATTGAGCAGAATCATGCATAGTGTTGTGTTGCATTCTTATTCTCTGTAGTCAGAGTAGTCAAAGCCTTGCTTGAGAGCCACAACCACGTTCGCGCCACCAATAGCACGTCCACCGAGCAACACCGCCTGTTCGTGTTGCACAAGTGGACGTGCCTCATCTCGCACCATGTTCAAGCCATAACGAAGGTCAAGATTTTCACAATTGATGGTTGGTGGAATGAGACGGTGCCGTAATGCCATAAATGCGGTAACGACATCTAATGCGCCAGCCGCTGCATAGCTATGACCAAGCATTGTACGTGGGACGCTGACAGGGATACCTGGAAGCGCCGAGCCAAAGACCATGTGTAGTGCCTCTACCTCACCTGCATCGCAATAGGGCAAGGCGCGTCCGTCAGGGCTGAAGTAGGCAATATCCTTTGTTTGTAAGCCACCAGACTCCATTGCTATGCGTATCGCACGTGCGTACTGTGTACCATTAGAAGACGGTGGCAGCAGCCCATGAGCATCGTTTGTCTGCCCATACCCGACTATCTCACCATATATAGCGGCTCTCCGTTGCCGTGCATGCTCATACTCTTCAAGTATACAGATTCCTGCGCCTTCTGCCACAATCAGCCCACTAGCTCGTCGATCAAAGGGTCGATATGCCGTTGTATCATCTCCTGTAGCAAAATCATCGCTGTATCCAAGCACAAACAGAATCAAGGGATGAATCATTGCTTCACAACCACCTGTAATAATCATATCAGCATCGCCACGTTGAATGGCACCGTAGGCCATACAAAGCGCATCAAGCCCCCCAATTGCATCATTGACAGGAGTCTTACTATAGCCTTGTACGCCGAAGTGGATCGTCGTTTGTCCAACATTTGCCACCTGCAACCATGCTATAGCCGTATACGCGCTCATAGAACGTGGACCGCGCATGTGGAGCGCGGCTAGCTCTCTAGCACCAAATTCCACGCCGCCGAGCGTATTGGCTATCACCGCCCCGATACGGTGTGGATTCTCTTCTTCTATGACAAGATGTGCATCCTGTAATGCTTCCTGCACGGCTAGTAAGACAAGGTGGGTCATGCGGTCTGTACGGTTTGTAAGCTTGCGATCAAGGTAGTTCTGAACCGCGAAATCACTAATCTCACCTGCAACATGGATACGAAGATCGTCCGTTGCGAAACGTTGGATTGTTTGTATACCAGAAATTCCTCTGCTCGTTGCGTCCCAAAAAGTCTCTTTGCCGATGCCATTCGCTGCCACTGCCCCCAACCCTGTAACAACAACACGCCTATTTGTCTCTTTTCTCATATACTTTTTCCTATTGATAGAGAATTATTCCATACATGCTTTCTGGGAACTACTGTATTATATCCTTATTTGTGGTCGATTGCTTTCTGGATGTAGTACATGAGTTTCCAATAGGCATTTCATCGTGCATTGTATCTACATACGTGCGTCGAGCCATTCGGGACGTGTGAGAATGAGCGCACTATTGACACCGCCAAAACCGCTGGAATGTGTCAATGCAACCTCTACTCGCGCCTTGCGTGCTACAAGTGGGACATAATCGAGGTCACAGCGGCTATCGGGCGTTTCCAGGTTCAGTGTTGGTGGAATAATCTGATGCTCTAGCACGAGCGTTGTAACAATCGCTTCTATTGCGCTTGCTGCTCCCTGCGTATGTCCAATGAGAGATTTTGTTGAACTTATAGGTATGCGATAGGCAACGTCTCCGAAAACCGCTTTGTAGGCTGCTGTCTCTGCCGAATCATTCGCGGGTGTTGAACTACCATGTGAATTGATATAGTCAAGTTGTTCGCACGAAATGTTGGCATTGTTCAATACACGGGTAAGCAAATGTTGGAGTGGTGTACCATCAGGGGGTAGGGCCGTCATGTGATGGGCGTTATTGTTCGAGGCAAAGGCAATCACCTCCGCGTAAATGTGTGTGCCACGTGCAAGTGCCTGTTCTCGCTCCTCAAGCACGATGACGCCCGCGCCTTCTGCCATGACAAAGCCATCTCGGTCACTGCTGTAAGGGCGCGAAGCCTGTTCGGGTGCATCATTGCGTGTACTCAATGCACCCATTACCGCGAAAACATTCAGGCCGAGCGGCGAAATTGTAGAGTCACAACCGCCTGCGAGCATACGATCCGCACGTCCCTCTCGTATCGCCCACACTGCCTCACCTATTGCATCCGCACCGGCAGAACAGCCCGTTGCAATGACCGTACTTGGTCCATGTAGTTGATGATGTGCCGCGATAGCAGCTATGGAGGCATGTGTCATGAACAGCGAGGCAGGAACAAAATCCTTCTCAGTACGTGGCAGATGAGTACCTCTATCCGTAGCTTGTAGCCAGAACTTTTCGCCCTCTTCAAGGTAGGCCATCGCGGTACCCATATAGACGCCCATGCGATTTTGTTCATCTTCGCTGAGTCGCATATCTGCATCGTCCATTGCGAGGTTCGCCGCCGCAATCGCAAACTGTGTGCCACGATCCATATAGGAACATTCCAGGGGCGTCAAACCCCATGCCTCTGGCACGAAATCGCGTACCTCACCCGCTATGCGCGTTGAGAGGATATGGGCATCAAAGCTTGTTATCGTGCGGATGCCTGAGTGTCCATGAACATTTGCTTGCCAGAAGGCATCTTTGCCTATTCCATTGGGCGCAATGACACCTAGACCCGTAATTACAACACGGCGTTGCATTTTTTTCCTCCTCTTGAACCCACTGCTTTACTCTTTCAAGGAAGAAAGAGGGAAGAAACATGTGTCTTTATCGACGAACGTCTTTGCGTTTGAGCGCGAATGCTATCAAGAACGAAAGCGCGAGAATGATTGCGCCGAGTGATGCCCATGACAACACTAGACGACTGATAGCATCATGTTGGGTATAGATGGAGAAGAGCTGTCCATGATATGTGGGGTCGTCTCCGAACAACTTGTCGCCACCTATTTTATCTGCGTGCAGCCCAACCGTTGTACCGACCGCAGCCATCGCCCAGCGTGTTGGGAAGAATACCGCTAACGTCTGTAGCACATAGTCTTTGAGCGGTATTTCAACACCAGCAAAGATTACCTCTGGAATAAGCACAAATGGCAAGAGGCTATTCGCCGTGTCTTCATTGGCCGCGAATGCTGATACAGCCAACCCAATCATCAGTCCTGAAAGACTACAGAGTACGACGGTAATATACATCTCAAGCAGGACAGGTAGGAAAACGCCGTTTGCGAAAGGTTCAAAGGCGTTCACGATCAGAATCAGGGCCGCGCTCTGGAAGAGGGCGAACAGGGCAAGCATCAGCACTTTTGCCAGCATATATGGCACAATGCCGAGGTTGACGGCGCGTTCACGTCGATAGATGGACGACTCTTTGACGATTTCGCGTGTGCCATTGATACAACCAAGTACGACTGCGACAAAGGCAATAATGAACAAGGTGCGCTGTGCGCTGATATTGCCAGGAACGATGAAATCTTGTAACGCTTTATCGACGCCACCATGTTTCCTGGCATAGGTCGTGCCGTTCGTGTTGATAGTGCCATCAACGTTTTTGACACCATTGTTGTTCGATGTCAAATATGCCTTGATAGCATCACAATGAACCGTATCGCTGTCCTTCGCCCCTTTTGCTTTGACGATACCAATGACGCCACTCGGATTCGTTTGTGTCACAAACGAAGAGTCGATACGCTGTGGCATACACTGGATGATCTGGTTAGGATTGAACAGGCCCGATCCTACCTCGAAATAGACGAGGAGCATCAGGAACAACACAATTACAGGTGCTTGTAGTAGCAAAACAATCAGGTTTGCCCGGTCATTCTTCAGCAATTCCAGGTTGCGTTGGAAGAGCAACATAAATTGCATAAAAGGATTGCCGCGTTTCACCCGTTTCTTTGTTACTGTTGCCGCTTTACCTGTTCCTCCGTTCTGCTTCTGCTTGCTCTCGGTCATTGGCTCAACGACGTACTTCCTGTACTCTTCCGAGTTTTTGAAGCGTACCTCCGCCTCTTCGGGAATACGGTTGTTCTCTTCGGTCGGCTCCAGACCCGTATAAATTTCGGCGAAGTCGTCCTTGCCAAAGTAGGTATTTGCCTTGTCGGGTGGCCCGAAGTAAGCCAGGCGACCACCTGCACACAAAAAACATACATAGTCACAGGTCTTGATGTTGTTGGTGGCGTGTGTCACCAGCACAATCGTATGGCCCGCATCGGCAAGCTTGCGTAGAAGCAGCATCATACGGCGGTCCAGACCTGGATCGAGTCCCGATGTCGGCTCGTCCAGGAAAAAGACGCTTGGGTTAGCCAGCAATTCTAGCGCAATCGAGACACGTTTTCTCTGTCCACCGGAAAGCTTTCTGACCAGTAGTGTGCGCCTTGGTGTCATCTCCACGTCTTCAAGGACTTCATTGATGCGTTGCTGAATCTGATTATCCGTGAAATCACTGGGCAGACGCATCTTGGCGGCATAGTACAGCGCACGCTCGACGGTCAAATCTTTGTGAACGATGTCATCTTGCGGCACGTACCCTAGCTGCGTGCTGAATGCCGGGATGTTGCGGTAATAATCTTGCCCATTGTAGAGTACCTGTCCCTCATGAGCGGGTCGCAAGCCATTCAAAGCATCCATCAATGTCGATTTACCCGCTCCTGACCCACCTACAATCGCGACAAATTTACGTGGCGGAATGCACAGCGAGATGTTGTCAAGCAACGTGACATTATTGTTGCCATACTTTTTCAGGTTGTGCGCCTCGATGCGAATGAAGTTGCTTTCGTCGTATTGCGTGAGCTTCGTTCCCTCATAGATAAGTCGATAGGGACCGATGCGGATTTGATCGCCGAGCTTCAACAACTGGTCTGCTGTACGCTGATTGTTGACATAGACGTGGTTGCTGCTATGCTGGTCGGTAATGCGATAGGTTCCGCCCTCCTGCGTGAGTAGTGCGTGATAGCCTGAAACCTGTGGGTGCGGTAATACAACCGCGTTATTCGGACGGCGACCAATTGTTAATTCTTTGACATTCCTAAGTGGAATATCCTGTACTGGTGGTGCAATCTCTTCTTGTAGCCCTGCTCCATCATCGTAGGTCAGAGTTATCAGTGTGCCTTGCTCGTTGCCGATACGAAATATATCGCCAGGAATCAATGTGTGTTCCCAGTGTTCATGTCCAAGAATCCTCAATCCTTTGTAGAGCAAGCCGTTGACCGTCTTTGGTCGCGCTGGATGTGGATGAATCAGGACAATATCATTGCCGCGCCTTTCTAGTAGAATATGTTGTGATGAGACAATAGGGTAGGACACATTGATATCGTTTTTAATGTTATTATTGAGATTGTCTTTGCCGAGACTCATTCTCGGTTTGTCAAGTTGAAACGTCTGCTTCGTGTTATCGACATTTGTGCTGATGATGAGCAAAGGATAGCCGTTCGTGGCGGAGCCAAAAGGCGAGCCGATTTCTGTATCATTGGGTGATTTTGGTCCAATCATAGCATGCATTTGTGGCGGCATAATCTGTTTGCCAGATACTTGTGGTAGCGTTGCGTGTGGCAATGGTATTGCCTGTTGTGATGGCACTACCTGGTAGTGTTGTTGCTGTTGTGGTGGAAGAACTACGCGTTGTGGTCCAGGTATTGCTGCTGGCATCTGTAATACTGCTGGCTGTCTAAAAAAAACAAACGTTGTATCCTGACCCAACCTGATGATAGTGTTATCTTGAATAATAGTCTGCTGTGTGTTTTGATTATTGACTATGACAACATTCGATTGTGGATATTTTTCGAGGCTCCACATGCCATTGTTGTGCAAAATACGGACGTGTTTGCGCGAAACTTGTAAATCGTCTTTGACGATGATGTCATTGGTCGCATCACGCCCGATAGTTGTCACCGAACTCTTGAGTGGGAACGTACTTCCCATCAACGGTCCACCAGTAAAGCGAATTGATCCTATATTTACGTCGTCCATCATCGTTGTCGCAGGAGACCCTTACGCCTTGAGGCTAGGGGAAGAATGCGACACTCCTTTCTCATACTGATAGCCGTCATTTCGTTGAACCGTTTTCAGGTACTTGGGATGCACGTCAAACTCATTCAGGTGAAACGAGGGGCGAAATCGTATCGCAATACGCCCCTCATGCATCCCTTTGTACATTCCATGTGGAACATTAGCTCGGACTATATCCCCTGTTGCATAGCCCATGTAGGATTTGTGCCGTACCTTTGCTTTTGTTCGTGGAAAGCCGCTCTCATTCATCAAGCACATTTGTCTGCATCCGTGTCCTGTTGCTATGATGAGCAAGGGATGTACGTGATCTACCAGTAACGAGCGAGGAGTGCTAGCACCTACGCAAGCTGCATCAATCCAATGTAGCTTGTCGAGTCTTTGATTCATGCGATTGTACTTGGTACGGCCCCCTGTTCCTGTTTCTACTGGCAAACCTGTTGCGTTGAGACGCTCATACAACGCCCATCGCGTCGCGTTGACCGCTGCCGCGTCTTTAAGCGAGGCTTTCGCATGGGCAAGAATGCGCTTCAACACCTCAGGCTTGTCCTTGAGAAACACTCTGATATCTCTCGTTCCCTTGCGAGTATTGCATGGTTCACAGGCAAGTGCTAGATTGCTGACACTGTGTGAGCCGCCGTGACGTCTGCACAGAATATGTTCTATCTGCAAGGGCACGTCTTTTTTGCCGCAGTACGCACACTGACGCCCCCACTTTTCTAACAAGTACTCCCTCAGTTCGTAGCCGTGTAATTCCCCTTGTTGGTACTCTATCCCGCGTATTTCTGCATTCTGCATCAAGGCCATATCGAACTTGACCAGTTCTTGACTTATGGCGGTGATAGGGCAGTATCGAGAAAGACGATTGACCCATGTCAAGATATTGGCTAGTCTGCTGCATTGAGAGGGTGGAAGCCATCCTTTGGGTGTAGAGCGGTTGTCGAAACGCGGTTTTCTGTAACGTGTGTGTCTTTGCCGACGGGAATGGCGTACTCCGCGTCGGCTCTCTAATGCGTTCCGTATGGCTTGCCCTCGATGCTGTAACTCTGCTGCCCATACTACTTCGCCCGAAGCATCGTTGACTATCGCTATGCCTGTTGTTCTGGAGCCAGGGTCGAGTTTCAACCGGAGCGATTGTATGACAGGATTTTGTACCTCTTGCTTGAGGATGATGGTGAACGGGTATCGTCTGAATACCGCCGCTTTGCCACTGCTTAGTACTACAGCCGCACTTATGTGGTAGAATGAGAGGGAAACAAGAAACTAGGAGGAAGAGATGGAAGTGTTTCCCTCAGTAGAAGATCTGCGCAGCTGGGCGGATCGTTTGGAAGAAGTGCA
>JAABUX010003155.1_pt1 | contig 22172 bp, 18 predicted proteins | sample 5561851 | NCBI WGS metagenome assembly JAABUX01 (sample SAMN10711883, study PRJNA513361) | rock metagenome | isolation source: Antarctica rocks | place: Antarctica: Victoria Land, Richard Nunatak red sandstone | collected 2016-01-03 | reverse complement strand
ACGGGCGTCAAGGCATACAATCGGGATAGGCATGGCGATCCTCCTGGCTGCAAGGTGGTGTGAGCTACCTCTTGCTACCAGATCGAGCGCCATGCCTCAATCCCTCTCAAAAACTGCAAAGATAGAGGTGTCTACAACAGCCGCGGCTTCACGCTGGGGCGTCGATGGCCCAGACGCGCCCGGCTCGTTTAGCCGCGTACATCGCGCTGTCTGCCCGGCGCACCAGCGCCGCGCCGTCGTGCCCGGGCGCGTCGGAGGAGAGCGCGATGCCGATGCTGAGGCCGATGTGTAGGGGCTGGCCCTCGACGATCACGGGCGCCTCCGCCATGTGGCTCAGGCGCTCCGCCGTCTCCACCGCGCCCGCGCGATCGATTCCCATCAGGAGCATCCCAAACTCGTCGCCTCCCAGCCGCGCGACCGTGTCGATCCCCCGCACGCTCTCGCGCAGGTGGGCGGCGACCGCGCAGAGCACGGCGTCGCCGGCGTGATGCCCCCACGTGTCGTTGACCCCCTTGAAGCCGTTCAGGTCGAGCAACAAGACGGCGCAGGGGGCCTGGGCGCCGTCCAGCGCCGCGGACAGGCGCGCGTGGAACAGGGCGCGGTTAGGCAAAGCGGTGAGCGCGTCGTGCAGGGCCTGTCGCCGCTCGGTCACATCCACCGTGACGCCGATGACCCCCTCCCCGTCCTCTCGTGGGATATAGAGCGTTTCCAGGACCCGGCCGCGCATGTCGTCCGTCGTCACCAGCGTCTTGCCGGCGAGCGCCCGCCGCAGATGGCCGAGCGCGGTCGGCGTGTCGCGGAAGAGGTCCAGGGCCGACCGGCCCACCAGTTCCTCGGGCTGGAAGCCCAGGGCGTCGAGCGCGCGGCCCTCGCAGAGCGTGATCGTGCCGTCCGCGGCGAGCGCCCACAGCACGATCGGCGCGTGCGCGACGATTGCCCGCAGCCTTGCCTCCGACGCCCGGTACGCCTCGGCGCGCGCGGCAAGCTCCACGGTTTGCATGATCAACCGCGCCGCGAGCTGCAGCAGCGCCACCTCGCCGCCATCCCGCCGCCGCGGCTCCCGGTACAGAGCGCAGAGCGTGCCATAGACGCGCCTATCGGCCCACCGTAGGGGGACGCCGGCGTAGGCGCGGATACCAAGACGTTGGGTGGCGGCCAGGCCGGCGACGCGGCCATCGGAAGCCGCGTCCTCGATCATCAGCGCGTCCTGCCCCTCGGCCAGCAAGAGGGCGCAGTAGGTTTGCTCGACGGGCACGGCGATCCCCCGCGGCAGCCCTATGCCCGTCTGGTCGAGGACATGGTCGTAGTGGAGCGTGGTCCCATCCAGACGCGTGAGATGGACCAGGTCGGCGCCCAGGCTCTCCGCGATCAAGCCGAGCAGGCCGGCGATGTGTCCATCGACTGACGCCTCGCGGTCGGTGGCCAGCGCGCTCAGTCGCTCCAGGACGACAGCGGATTCGAGCACCTGTCTATTATCTCCTTTATCCTTTATGCCCCAGGTGTCCGCGACCCAATCGTGAACTGTCCCTATTACTTATTATAGGGTTTAGGGGGACGGCGCGGTATCGTATGCAGGATAGGCGAAGAGAGCTGCGAGGGCTATGGTCTGTATGGGGAATACAGTGGGAGTCCCGTCGGGGGGGTGTCATGCCCTGGCAGGCGACGGGCGAGCATCGCGAAGATGGGAAAGGTCCAACCATCCTGACCGCCTGGAGTTCCGAGTTCTATGGCGGAGGCGAGGGTCTATGAATTGTTGCCGATGCAGGGGCTAACTGGGAGCGCGGGCGGCCCGCCCGCTTCCGTCGTGACCACGCGAATTGGCGCCCCCATCGTCGTGGACACTATACCAGGCAGGCAGTCAGGCAGGCAGAAAGGCATAAGGGCAAAAAGACATATGGGTAGACGGGCGAGCCGCCTGCGTTTCCAGTAAGGCGTCATATAACACCCAGGCCCTATGCATGCCCTGTGGCGAAGGCCGTGCGGTAGTTGACGCCACTGTCTCATGAGCTTACGCTGCCTGTAGCAGATGTGATAGGGACAAGGGACAAGGACAGGGTGAAGGGAGCCGGCACGGTGCTACCGGACGGGAAGGGCGCGGCGCGGGAGATGGAGCGGCTGCGCCACACCTATCGGCGTCGTCTGCACGGACTCGGCGACGACGAACTGGAGGAGGAAGCGCGCCGCGTCGAGGGGATAGCCGCGCGCCTCAAGGACCGGTTGCATCACCTGGAGTCCTCCCTGGCGGCGCTGGACACGCTGGAGGGCGCGACGCCCGACGAGCGCGCCGCGCGCGAGGAGCGCCGCCACGAGTTGCACGCCGCGCACCAACGCCTCTACCTGGAGTTGACCACCGACGTGTTCCGCAAGCAGGCCGCCCTCTCGGCCGAAGAGTTGCGCCGGTGGGGCGGCGAGTAGTCTCTCTCCTCCATTGGTCCTAAGACGGTACAATCGAAGGACAAGCCATCGCATCCATAGTGTATTGGGGGGCCTTGATGCCGACCGACAAGATCCGGGAACTCAACGCGCGCTTCGCCATCGCCGACCACGTGTCCTTCGCCGCCGGCCCCGGAGGCTTGCCGGTCGTTACGGTGCGCAATGCCCATGCCGTCGCCACGATCAGCCTCCAGGGCGCCCACGTCACCGCCTTCCAACCCCGCGGCCAGGACCCCGTCCTCTGGGTCAGCAGCCAGGCCGTCTACGCGCCGGGCAAGGCGATCCGCGGCGGCATCCCGGTCTGCTGGCCCTGGTTCGGGCCGCATCCCACCGACCCCACCAAGCCCGATCACGGCTTTGTGCGCGCCCGACCGTGGACCGTGCGCGGGACCGCGGCCCTGGAGGATGGGGCGACGGAGGTGCAACTGGGGCTGGCCGACGACGAGGACACGCGGGCAATCTGGCCGCACGCCTTTGACCTCCAACTGACCGTCACCGTCGGCCCCACGCTCCAGGTGGCGCTCCTGGCCCGTAATACCGGGTCCGAAACGTTTGTCTGCGGCGGCGCGCTGCACAGCTACGTCGTCGTCGGTGACGTCACCTCCATCGCCATCGACGGACTGGACGGGTGCGAATACATCGACAAGGTCGACGGCGGCCTCACCAAAGTCCAGGAGGGGGCGGTGACAATCAGCGCGGAGACCGACCGTGTCTACGAGGAGACAACCACGTCATGCGCCATCGGCGATCCGGTGATGGGGCGGCGGATCGACATCGCCAAGGAGGGCAGCCGCTCCACGGTCGTCTGGAATCCCTGGCGCGACAAGGCCCGGCGCCTGGCCGACTTTGGCGACGACGAGTACACCCAGATGGTCTGCGTCGAGGTCGCAAACGCGCGCGACGACACGGTGGCGGTCGCGCCCGACGACGAGCACCAGCTGGAGATGACGGTCGCCGTGGAGCCTCTGGGGCATAATGACTGACACGCCCTGACAGCCTGAAAGAGGTATACTGAGGGTACGGTTTCTCGCGTTTTTCCGTGCTCTTCCCCACCCTCTTACCGCACACAGGACGGCAACACCCTATGCCAGATTTCAAGGTTGTGGCGCCTTTTAAGCCCACAGGCGACCAGCCGGAGGCCATCGCCAAGCTCGCTGAGGGGCTGCGCAACGGTGAGCACTATCAGACCCTGCTGGGCGTGACCGGCTCCGGCAAGACCGCTACCATGGCCTGGATCGTGGAGCAGGTGCAGCGCCCCGCGCTGGTGCTGGCGCCCAACAAGACGCTGGCGGCGCAGCTCTACTCCGAGTTCAAGGAGTTCTTTCCGCACAATGCGGTGGAGTACTTCGTCTCCTACTACGACTACTACCAGCCCGAGGCCTACATCCCGCGCTCCGACACCTATATCGAGAAGGACTCCACGCGCAACGAGGAGATCGAGAAGCTGCGCCTCTCGGCCACGCGCTCGCTCTTCGAGCGGCGCGACGTGCTGATCGTGGCCTCGGTCTCGTGCATCTACGGCCTGGGCTCGCCCGAGGACTACGGGCAGACCGTGGTGGCGCTGCGCCGCGGCCATACCCAGCGGCGCGACAAGGTGCTGCGCCAGCTCAACGCCATCCAGTACGAGCGCAACGACACCGACTTCAGCCGCGGCAAGTATCGCGTGCGCGGCGACGTGCTCGAGATCTATCCCTCTTACGAGGAGCTGGCGGTGCGCGTGGAGTTCTTCGGCGACGAGATCGAGCGCATCCAGCAGGTCGACCCGCTAACCGGCGAGCTGCTGGGCGCGCGCGACCACGTGGACATCTATCCCGCGCGCCACTTCATCACCACGCAGGAGAAGCTGCAGCGCGCCATCGTGACCATCGAGGAGGAGTTGGAGTGCCGCCTCAAGGAGCTCAACGACGAGGGCAAGATCCTGGAGGCGGCGCGCCTCAAGCAGCGCACCAACTTCGATCTTGAGATGCTGCGCGAGACGGGCATCTGTTCCGGCATCGAGAACTACTCCCGCCACCTCTCCGGCCGCGAGCCTGGTTCGCGCCCCTGGACGCTGCTCGACTACCTGCCCGACGACTTTCTGCTGCTGGTCGACGAGTCGCACCAGTCGATCCCGCAGGTCCACGGCATGTATGGCGGCGACCGCTCGCGCAAGGAGGTGCTGGTGGGCTACGGCTTCCGCCTGCCCTCGGCGCTGGACAACCGGCCGCTGCGCTTCGCCGAGTTCGAGGACACCATCAAGCAGGCCGTCTTCGTCTCGGCCACGCCGGGCCCCTACGAGTACGAGCACTCTACACAGGTGGCGGAGCAGGTTATCCGTCCCACGGGCCTGCTCGACCCTACCATCGAGGTGCGCAAGACCGACGGGCAGATCGACTTCCTGCTGGAGAATGTGCGCCAGCGCACCGGCAGGGGCCAGCGCGTGCTGATCACCACGTTGACCAAGAAGATGGCCGAGGACCTCACCGACTACATGGCCGAGATGGGCATCAAGGTGCAGTACATCCACAGCGACCTCGACGTGATGGAGCGCGTGGACGTGCTGCGCGACCTGCGCCTGGGCGTCTACGACGTGGTGGTAGGCATCAACCTCTTGCGCGAGGGCCTCGACCTGCCCGAGGTCAGCCTGGTCTGCATCCTGGACGCGGATAAGGAAGGCTACCTGCGCTCGGCCAACTCCCTGATTCAGACCATCGGCCGCGCCGCGCGCCACACGGACGGCCACGTGGTCATGTTCGCTGACGGCGTGACCGAGTCGATGCGCCGCGCCATCGACGAGACCTACCGCCGCCGCCAGAAACAGATCGCCTTCAACGAGGCGCACAACCTGGTACCGATCGGCATCAAGAAGAGCATCCGCGACCTCTCGGACAGCGTGCGGGCCGTGGCCGAGTCGCGCACCGAGTACAACGTTGACGAGCTCGACCTGCCCCGCGAAGAGCTGGCCCGGCTGATCAAGGACCTGGAGAACCAGATGCGCACGGCGTCAAAGGGATTGGAGTTCGAGCGCGCCGCCGAGTTGCGCGACCAGATCGTGAGCCTCAAGCGCAAGCTTGACTAGCAGATCTCGGGCCTAACGCTCCTATGGCAAGGGGAAAAATGAGATGAGTCTACGCAGCCTCGGCGAAGGCGTCCACGGGCGGCGAGGCGGTCTGACGCAGGGCGAGGCAGCGCTGCCAGAGGCGCCAGATGGCACGGGCGATGTAGCGTTTGAGGCAGCGGCGGGCTTCCTTGAGGGTCTTGCCCCCGTGCTGGCGTCGGGCGAGGTAGGCTTGGGCGGGCGGATAGCAGCGGCCCTGTGTGACGGCGATGCGATAGAGAATGGCGTTGAGGTGACGGTTGCCGCCGCGGTTGAGGCGGTGGCGGACGCGGCCGGCGGAGGAGGCCTCCAGAGGGGCCACGCCCGCATAGGAGGCGAACTGATCCTCGGAGGTGAAGGCGCCGCCGGTGCCCAGGACGCCCGCGAGAGCGCCCGCGGTCAAGGGAGCCACGCCTTTGAGCGCGATCAGGGGGGGAAAGCCCGCCGTGGCGCGGGCTTCGCTCTGCTTCTTGAGGTCCGCGGCCTGGGCCACGGCGCGGCGCGCGGCGCGGCGGCGGACCCCGGCGGCCTGCTGCTGCGCCAGGACACCGGGGCGCGGAGCAGCGTAGGCGCACAGGGCGTCCACCCCCGTCGGGCTGGTCAGGGGGGGCAGGTGCTCCTTATACGGGGGGTCGAGGTGCAAGAGCAGAGCGTGGGGTTGGTTGCGCAGGCGGGTGGCCTCGGCCACGGCGGCGTCGCGCTCGCCGGTGCGCAGGGCCAGCACCGCCGCGTCCTCGTCGTGGCGCAGCGGGGCGAGGGTCTCGGCCTCGCGCAGGACGACGCGGGCCACCGCTTGCGCGTCGAGGCGGTCGCTCTTACCGGGCGTGCGCGCTCCTGCGCCGTCCAGCGGGCGTTGATATCGTAGACGACCTGTCCGTCGGCGACCAGCAGGTCGGCCAGGCCGCGCCCATCGTGCCCCGCGCCCTCGATCCCCCAGCGGAGCGGAGCGGCCGTGGGGGCCGGTGCCCCCGCGGCGCGGCTGGCGGCCTGGGCCGCGGCCCAGGCCGCCAGCCGCGCCCAGCCATCGCGGCTGTTGGGAATCGTGATGCGAGCGACCTCGCGGCCGAGCGCATCGAGCGCGACCGCGGCGTGTTAAGTTTTGTGGGCATCGACACCGATGGTGAGCATACGAACAGGACCTTTCTCGGATGGGACGGAATGGGACGCACAACAGAGCGGTGCTGCACGGCGGACAGGGCTTTCTGCGGTCACGAAGGATCACACGCTCCTATCAGGTCACACCATGGAGCAGCACGCGGGGACGACGGGTCAGGCCAAGGACACGACGTCCGCGACTGCGAGGGTCAGTCCACCGCGCGACGCTCTCTCCATAGTGTGACAGAAAGCGACTGCGGTCGCATGGCACACCACGGACACTGCGGTCGGTTGAGGAGAATATCGTGGGTATGGTGAGGCGTAGAATGGGGTTGACGTGAGCGATGCATCGCCGGAGCCGCGCAAGCGCATCGTACTGGACCTGGACTGGCTGCCCGAGCCACTCCAGGGTCCGCACACCGTGACTTTCCTGCCGCGCGGGCGGCGCGTCGTCGTGGAACATGGGCAGAGCGTCTTCGAGGCCGGCCAGAAGGCGGGCCAATACATCCCCAGCACCTGCGGCGGCAAGGGCACGTGCGGGCGCTGCCGCGTGCGCGTCGAGGACGATGGTGAGGCGCGTCCGCCGAGCTACATCGAGCGCAAGTTCATCCCACGCGCCGACCTCGAGCGCAACGTGCGCCTCTCCTGCCGCCTGCGCGTCGAGGCCGACATCGCCGTCACCATCCTCGTCGAGCATTACAAGCCGTAAGCAACGCGCATCAAGGCGCAAACAGAGCCGCGTTCGAATCGCTGGGCTACCACTCCCATTCCTCCTTGTCCCAATTCGTCAAGGAGGACGCATCGGCATCCAGGACGAAGTCATCGCCGTTCACGGACATCTCCGCGAATGCCTCCGCCCATCCGGCGCGAGGATGGACAACGGCTCGAATGACCACTGCTCCATCATGCACCGCGATGTCCACGTCACGCTCCAATCCCGCCTGCTCCAGAATCGATTTGGGCAAGCGAACGCCGCGTGAGTTGCCGATCCTGATCAATTGGGTTCGCACTGCGTCGGCCATGATAGCGCCTCCTTGTCGGCTGACTGTCATTATATCGTAACCCTTGATTTTGCTTGGCATGTATTGCGTCCACGAACCTAAACAGATAGTCTTAAATTAACGGTGATTTGACCCCAGATGAGTAACACCCCGTGGAGGTGATTGCAGATGGTTGTTTCTGCCATACCAATAGAACTCGAACGAGATTTCAACACTCTGATCGAGCAATGGTACACCAATACCCTTCTGTACTCGTCTATACAGGATATTTCCATGGACCCCGCTTACCAACAAATTATTGGCATGGGTTCGCAAGTCCTGCCTCTCATCTTTCGTGAACTACCTGAAGGACGGTCTCTATGGTTTTGGGCTCTACATGCCATCACACGAGAAGACCCGGTCGGCGAGGATGAGAGCGGCGATCAGGCGGTCGAAGCCTGGCTGATATGGGGTAAGATATGGGGTAAAGAGCGAGGCTATACGCGATAGTGAAAAGAGAGTTGTCAGACGCAGACCTACTGCTTTTCTTCCCCCAACTGCTGCCTGGAACATTTCGTAGGTCAAGTGATCCGACTGACGACTACAATTGTATCGCCTTTGCCGCTACTGACAACGACAGGGCGACGTGGTGGCGGCCCGTACCTGATGTGAAAGGCAATTTCTGGCCGCGCGACGTTCCACGGAGCCTTAGTCTCGACAGTTTCATCGAGGCTTTCGAGACACTCGGCTATCAAACCTGCTCGGATGCTACTCTCGAACCTGGAGTTCAGAAAGTCGCGCTATATATCGGCAGCAACGGGAACCCTACCCATGCCGCACGGCAACTACCTAACGGAGAGTGGACGAGTAAGTTGGGACGCGCCCAGGATATCGTGCATGCAACACTCCAGAGCTTAGAAGGCGCGCAATACGGTACTGTCGCACAAATCTTAAAACGCTCCCTTCCTTAATCTATCGTCAGATAAGACAAGGTTCAGGTCTTGTATAGACTGCAAAGGAAACCGGATGTGGGAGTAGTGCAGGTTTGGTCGACCAACATGACGACAAGCCCGAGGGCGCGCGCATCGGCTGGCGACTGCGGCAGACGACGCGCCCGTTCGCGACGCCGTGGCTCCGGCTGCGCGAGGATCGCGTCACGATCACGAACGACGGGATAAACGGGGCAGACGGGACCGCACCAGGCATGGTGACGGAGATCACCTACACCTATCTGGAGAGCGGGCCGGCCGTCTTTATCGTCCCGGTCACGGACGACGGCCGGATGCTGCTGATCCGGCAGTATCGCTACACCGTCGACGACTGGTGCCTGGAGGTCCCGGCCGGCGGTGCTGACGATAAGCCCGGCGTCTCTCTGGCGGACCTGGCGCGCGACGAGCTACGCGAGGAGACCGGCGCGGTCTGCGACACCGTGGAGCGCGTGGGCCGCTTCTACGGCTCGACCTCCAAGACCGACCAGCAGTGCCACGTCTTCCTGGCGCGGGGGACGAGGATTGTCGGGCCTCCCGCGCTCGAGCCGACCGAGCGCATCGAGCTCTGCCCGCTGCCCGTCGCCGACGCGGTCAGGCTGGCCCGCTCCGGCGGGATGAAGGACGGCCAGAGCGCCCTGTCTGTCCTGCTATGTGAGGACGTACTGCGCCGCCACGGCTACCTCGATCCGCGTTAGAGCGCCTGGGTATGCTCCTGTCCGCCGATCACATCGCTGCCGGAGGGCGTCGAGCCGGTGGCCAGCGTATCGCCCATCTCGGGCGTGGTCCCGCCGTAATCCGGGGCGCGGCTGGCTTCGGGCGTGCCCGTGCCATAGTCGATCGATTGCCCGGCCTCGCGGGTCGGGGCGCCGCCGATGTTGGTATCGGTCCGGCTGGGCGCGCCCCCGACATCCCCGATAGGCGTCTGGGGATCGAGGTTATCGCCGGAGACGCCTCCGTCGAGGTCGCGCGTCCCGCCGCTGCCGCCGGTCAGCAGCGTGTCGATGCCGGCGTTGTCGACGCCCGCATCTTGCGCGACAGGCTCCATCAAGGCGCTACTGGCCAGCCCGTCGGTGCGGTCGTCCTCGGTCGCCGGGTTTTGCCCGTCCTGATCGTCGCGCTGGTCCATCGTCGTTCCCTCCTTGAGTGCTCGCGGACGCGCCGACGGCGTCGGATCGCCTCGGCCGCATATGAACATTGCCCACGTTCAGGGGCATGAGCCATGCCAGTCGAACGGCACGGCGCTACCGCCCTACGACGCTCACCTGGCCGTGTTCGCCACTCTTGGGGCTGACGACGATGGCTATGTCGTTGTCGAGCGCGATGAGCAGTCGGAACAACCGCTCCAGGGTGAAGCCGGCGCCGTCACCGCGCAGGAGCGCCGACACCGTCGGCCGCGGCACGCCCAGGATTCCGGCGGCCTGGACTTGTGTCACGCCGCGCGCCGCGATGGCGTCGGCGATGCGGCCCACCAATTGGGCTTTCGCCAGATGTTCCTCGGGCTCGTCCACTCCCAGGTCGGCAAAGACGTTACCGCTGCCTACTGTGTAGGTCATCACGTCGCCCTTGTCGTCGGCGATGCGGTGCGTTGCGCCGGCCATCATAATATCGTTATTCAACGTTCTTTCCCTTCTCCCCAATCGGATTATAGAAAGCCGGCGTAAAACCTCGCGCTTCAACGCGGGGATAGAAGCAGCGTCCGCTAAAAGACGGGCATGTTGCGCGGCGCCAAACCTGCTACGCTGTAGAGATGGGCGATAGCTATAGACGCAATCGACACGGCGTACGTCTCATCAATTACCACGTCGTGTGGGTCCCCGCTCCCCGCCGTCGCCGACCAGTGTTAGTCGGCCCGGTTGCGGAGCGGTTGGAGGTTCTGATGCGAGGCAAGGCGTCCGTGTTGCACGCTCTCTGTTCCGCGATTAGCCATACGCCCTGATCACATCCACCTATGCGTCGCGGCGTCTCCTGATTGTGCGCCCGCGCGGATCGCTCAGCGGCTCAAAGGGTATACGGCGCGTGCCCTCCGGCAGGAGTTCCCGCATCTGTTGAGGTTGCCGAGCCTCTGGACCCATGCAAGTTTCGTGCCCACGGCGGGCACCGTGTCCGCCGCGACGATTGAGCGGTACATTACCGCGCAAAGTGCGAGGGCTTAACCAGTGATCGTGTGCCGTGTCTATCGCTTCCGCTTGGAACTGGCGGCCGAGCAAGAGAGAGCGTTTGGTCGTCTGGCGGGCGCGCGGCGCTGGGTCTGGAACTGGGCTCTCGCGCGTCGTCAGGAGCACTACAAGGCGACGGGTAAGAGCTTGTCACGTGGAGTGTTGTCCGCTGAGTTGACGGCGCTCAAGGACAAGTCCGAGACAGCCTGGCTCAAGGACGCCGACAGCCAGGCGCTCCAACAGGCGTTGATTGACCTCTTCAGGGCGTTTGATGCGTTCTTTGCGAAGCGGGCGCGCTTTCCGCGCTTCAAGTCGCGCAAGAGGGACGTAGCGCGTTTCCGCATCCCGCAACGGGTGACGCTCGCGGACGGCTACCTGACGGTCCCGAAGATCGGGCGGGTGAAGGTACGGCAGAGCCAGCCCGTTGACGGCGCGACCAAGAGCGCGACCTTCAAGCGCGACGCGTGCGGCCACTGGTTCGTGTCTCTCGTCGTGGAGATGGAGATGCCGGACGTGCCGCTGCCCTTGCCCGCCCCTGAGCGTGCGGTGGGTGTGGACCTCGGCTTGAAAGACGCCGTGGTGACGAGCGACGGGGCGCGGGTGGCCGCCCCGCGCTTCTACCGGGCCGCACAGCGCCACCTCAAGCGGGCGCAACGGTCCTTCTCGCGCAAGGCGCTGGGGAGTGCCAACAGGGTGAAGGCGCGGGCCAAGGTGGCGCGCGTCCACCAGAAGATCGCGGCCCGGCGCACCGACTTCTGCCACAAACTGACCACCACCCTGATAGCCAACCATGACGCGGTGTGCATCGAGGATCTGAATGTGACGGGCCTGGCGAGAACCAAGCTGGGCAAGAGCATGATGGACGCCTCCATGGGCACGATCCGGCGTCAGTTGGAGTATAAGGGTGTGTGGTATCGCACGCACGTCGTCGCCGTCGATCAGTTCTACCCCTCGTCCAAGTTGTGCTATGCGTGCGGCCACAAGAACGACAGGCTGACCCTGAGCGACAGGGCGTGGGCGTGCCCGTCGTGCGGGAGCGTCCTGGACCGTGACCTGAACGCGGCGCGTAACATCAGGGAGGAGGGGCTGCGGATGTTGGCCGTGGGGCTCACGGACAACGCAAACGTTTGTGGAGCCGGTGTCAGACGGCCGATGGCCGCAACCGGCGATGAAGCAAGAATCCTCGCTCTTTAGGGCGGGGAGTGTCAAACTGATTTGGAATGGACGCGCGACGGCCGTCACGCTGGCGAGGAGCACGGCGGATGGATAGGGATCGTGATGGCGCGCACGTCCTCGCTTATGCGGATCGAGCGTCCCGCGTCTGTACAAATGAGGATGTGACGCCATGACCACGCCGGTCCCTCCAACAATCCGCGACGCGACCTCCGGGGAGGACGACGCCGTGCTGGCCCTCACCCTGGCCGCCTACGACGAGTATGCCGCCGCCTTCCCTCCCGCGTTCTGGGCGGCCTACCGGCGCAACATCGTGGAGCAGTTCGACGGCAGCGCCACGGCGCAAAGAATCGTCGCCGTGCATGAGGGCGCCCTGGTGGGCAGCGTGCTGCTGTTCCCCCCCGCGCCGCCGGCTAACGAAACAACAACGGGCGCACTGCCTGATGAAGGTGGGATGGATGCTCCTGCTGCTCCAGAGGTCCGCCTGCTGGCCGTCGCGCCCGCCGCGCGCGGGCAGGGCGTGGGCGCGGCGCTGCTCGGGGAGTGCGTGCGACGGGCAAACGCGACGGGCGCTCCGGCGCTCGGACTGCACTCGATGGAGGTGATGACGGTGGCCATCCATATGTACGAGCGATTCGGCTTCGTGCGTGACCCGCGCATCGACTTCCTCCCCGTCCCGGAGGTGCTGGTCAAGGGCTACCGGCTCGACCTCGGGCGCCACGAATAAGCGCCCTGTGATCCGTCGCGCATAAACAGGAGCAGTTCAGCGCGTCGCGTCGAGCACCTCGACGTCGGGTGGGACCACGCGGTCGGTGTTGCCGGGCGGCGGCGGGAGAAACGGAACCCGCTGGCGCAGCCACGACGGCAGCCAGGCCCAGCCGTCGGCGGCGCGCCCGCTGATCGTGTCGCCGCCATCGAGGACGAAGACACGACCGGCGGGCGCGGCCACGACGAGTTCGAAGGGGTTCACGCCCACCGTCATCGTGCGCAGCACACTGTCGTTATGGGCGTCCAGGACGGTCACGCTCCCCGGGCCCTTGGGCGGATCATAGGGACGGCCAAAATCGGAATCGCCGACGACGGCGACGAACACGCGGCCGCGCCGCTCGTCCACGGCCAGCGCACTGGGGTTGGCGCCGATGGTGACGGTGCGCAACGCGCGCCCGCTGTACCCGTCGAGCATCACGACTCCGCCGGGGGCGACGTTGTTGCCTTTACCGTCGCGGTGCCCCGTGGCCACGAAGACGCGGCCATTGCGCGGGTCCACCGCCATCGCCGTCGCGCCCGTGGCGCCCGGAAAGAGGTCCGCGCGGACAAGGGCGCCGGTTCGCCCGTCGAGCACGCTGACCCCGCCGTTCGTAGGTGGATACCCGGCGTTCAGCACGAAGACCCGCTCCGCCGTCGCGCCGCGCCGTCCCGTCGGAACGGTGGCGACGATCATATCGCGCGGCAACGAGCCCACCGTGGCCATCCCGATCACGCGGCCGGTCCGCGCGTCAATGGTGGCGACACGCCCGATATATGGATCCTGCACGGGGATGGAATCGACGAGCGCAAAGACGCGGTCCGTCGTCGCGTCGACCGCCATCCCTCCCGCCATCGCTGGGGGGATGGCAATGATATGCAGGACGCGACCGTTGCTGCTGTCGAGCACGCTCAGGCGACTGGGACCATGCTGGACACCGTTTTTGTCCACGCTCCGCGAGGCGACAAAGGCGCGCCCGAGCCGCTCGTCGACGGCAATGGCCGTGGGACCACGATCGACCAGCGCCTCGGCGACGGGCCTACCGCTGCGCGCGTCAAGCACGACGACGCGCCCTTTGTTCCCATCCAGGGTCAGCGTCGGGTTAGCGCCATCGACGACAAACAACCGGCGGGCGCGCCGGTCGACCGCTAGCGCGAGGGGCAGCGTTTGGGGCGCGGACGCGATGGCGCGCACGACGGTCCCAGCGCCACTATCGACGACAGAGACAAAGCCACCGGCAATGACACCATTGCCCGCGACCGTGCTGCTGACGTAGGAGCGGCGGATAGCTGGAGCGAGAGCCAACAGGGATGTGGGGCCAAACTCTATGCTCCGCGCGATCAAGCCTCGGACGGGCGCCGCACGCAGGAGTGCGTCACTGCCAGCGTCAAGCATGCTCACGGTTCCGTGTGAGCCCCATGCCGTATCGCCGCCGGCGACCACCACCTGGCCGGCCTGATCGTCGGCCGCCGCCTCGACGGCGTTCAGGGGCAAGGTCGCGACGACGCCCTGCGTGTCGTGTCCCTCCAGGATACTCCGCAGGATAATCGTGCCGGACATCACCGCCAGCAGCGCCATCGCCAGCCCTATCATGAGGCGTTGACGTATCATACCTCTATAACGACGCGCCGGGTGATTCGGTTACGCGGCGCAACGGACCTGAAACTAGGCGCTGGCGCGGCGCAGGCCCCAGCTCGACTCGCGCAACCAGCGCTCCAGTTCCGCCGCGGGCAGGGGGCGGCTCATGTAGTAGCCTTGCGCCACGTCGCAGCCCAGGTCGCGCAGCAGGTCCCAGGCCTCCGGGTTCTCCACGCCCTCGGCCACGACCTCCCGCCGCAGCGCCTGCGCCATCTGCACCACCGAGCGCACGATGGCAACGTCGGCCGGATCGGCGTCCGTCCCCAGCCCAAGCACAAAGCTCTTATCGATTTTGATCTCGTCCACCGGCAACCGCTTGAGGTAGCCCAGGCTGGAATAGCCCGTCCCGAAGTCGTCGATGGAGAGGCGCACCCCGAGGCGCCGGAGGCGCGCCAGCACGTCCACGGCGCGCTCCGGGTCGGCCATCACGGCGCTCTCGGTGACCTCCAGCGTCAGCGTTCCCGGAGCAATGCCGTGCTCCCGCAGCAGCCCCGCGATGGTGGCCGGCAACTCCTGGTCGTGCAGCAGGTGCGCCGAGAGATTGACCGCCACGCTGAGGCGCGCTCCGCCGCGCGCCCAGCCTTGCGCGTGACGGAGCGCGGCGCGTAGCACCCACTCCGTCAGCGGGCCGATCAGCCCCGTGTGCTCGGCGAGCGGGATGAAATAGTCGGGCGGGATGAAGCCGTGCACGGGGTGGGGCCAGCGCAGCAACGCCTCGACGCCGCACACCGCGCCTGTCGCGAGGGAGACCTGCGGCTGATAGTAGAGCAGCAGGCCGTCGTCCGCGAGGGCCTGGCGCAGGGCGCCAGCCAGCGCGAGGCGGTCGGCGCCGTGCCGGTCGGCGACCTCGTCATAGATGGCGTAGCCCCCGCGGGCGTGCTTGGCCGCGTACATGGCCACATCGGCGCGACGCAACAGCGTGGTGGCGTCATCGCCGTGGGCGGGGCTGAGCGCGATGCCGATGCTGGCTCCCACGTCGAGGGTCTGCCCCTCGACCATGATCGGCGCGGTGAGGGCCGCCAGCACGGCCTGCGCCGCGCTGATGGCGGACGTCTCGTCGGCGCCGGGCAGCAGCGCCGCGAACTCGTCGCCTCCCAGGCGGGCGACCGTGTCCGACGCGCGCAGGGTCTCCTTCAAGCGCGCGCCGACCTGCCGCAATAGCTCGTCGCCGTACTGATGCCCCAGCGTATCGTTGACCTCCTTGAAACGGTCGAGGTCCAGCAGCAGCAGGGCCACCGGCGCCGCATGCACGACCCCGCCGACCCCGCCGACCCCGCTGACCCCATCGGCCTCACCGCGACGGGTCGCGTCCAACGCCCGCGCCAGCCGGTCCTGCAAGAACGTTCGGTTGGGCAGATCGGTCAGCGCGTCATGCAACGCCTGATGCCGCAGAGCCTCCTCCGCCCGCGCGCGCTCGATGCCCTGCGCGACAGCGTCCGCCAACGACGCCAACGCGTCGAGCGTGTCCTCCTCCAACGCCTGGCGCGCAAACAGGGCCAGGACCCCCACCACGCGATCCTCGACCAGCAACGGATAGCCGGCATAGGACACCAGGCCCTCCCCATCCATCCACGCGTTGGCCCCGATATGCGGGTCGGCGCGCAGGTCATTGGTCAGGTAGGGGCGGCGCTGCTGGGCGATCAGGCCCGTCCGATGCACGCCCAGCGGAACCCGCGCGTAGGGGCCGTCGAGGGCGGTGGACAGGCCCGCGCAGGCCTGCAGACGCAGCATCGGGGTCCCGTCGTCCTCGTCAAGCAGCCAGATGCGGGTGAGAGCGGCGTCGAGGCGGTGGATAGTCGCCTCGGCGCAGCGCTGGAGCGTATCCCGCAGCGTGACATTCTCCGCCAGGGCGGCGTTCGCATCGGCGCGCAGGGCCGCGTGACGGGCGCGGCGGCGGTCGCCCTCCTCGGCCCGCTTGCGCTCGGTAATGTCGCGGACGACGGCGCTATGGTGGCGCTGCCCCCCGCTCGTCCACGCGGAGAGAGTCAGTTCCAGCGGGACCTCATGGCCGTCTTTGTGCCGTCCCACGGTCTCGATGGCCTGTTCGCCGATTCCGGCGGCATCGGGACCCATGGCCCGCCCCGCCCAGGTGACGGCGGCCGCGCGAGCGCGCTCCGGCAACAGCGCGGTCAAGGGCAGGCCAAGCGCCTCGTCTTCCGCGTAGCCGTAGATCCGCTCGGCGCCCCGATTCCAGGACGCGATCCTGCCGCCGCCGTCGATGGAGATGATGGCGTCGTTGGCCAACTGGGTCACCTGGCGAAAGCGCGTCTCCGACTCTCGTAGCGCCCCCTCGGCGCGCGCGCGCTCGGTCACGTCCACGGCCACGCCGATCACGCCGGCAACCGTCCCATCGTCCGCGCGCAGGGGCTGGTACTGCGCCTCCAGCACGATGTCCGACCCGGCGCGGGCGATCCGTCCCGCGCAGGCGTCACCCGCCAGCGCGCGGCGGACGCAGGCGTGGACCTCCGAGGCCGCGGGGAAAAGGTCGAAGACCGAGCGGCCATACAGGGCGTCGGGCGACAGCCCCAGGGCGGACAGCGCCGTGCCCTCGGCCAGGGTGTAGACCCCGTCCCGGTCGAGCGCGAACAGGATGAGGGGCGCCACGGACACCACCGTGCGCACCTCGCGCTCGCGCTGGGCGAGGTCGCGCCCCTGCGCCGTGTAGGCGCGGTCCAGGCGGGCATAGAGGCCCTGGTTCTCCAGGATGACCAGGATCTGCCGCATGACCACCAGCGCGACAAGCGCCGCTCCGCCCAGGTAGACGCCCACCACGCGCGCCTCGTCGCTGTGCGTGACATGGGCGTAAGCCGCGAGGACGGCCACGGCAGGGATGGCGGCGTAGGGCGCGAGAGAGGGCCGGGCGCGCGCCGTCCGTTCGGCAATGGGCTCGTCGTCCTCCGCGGGGGACGACGCCCGGCGCGCCACCCAGGCCCCAAGCCCGATCAGCAGGTAGCCGAGCGGCCAGAGCGGGTCGATGGGCTCGCCGACGATGTAGGCCCTCTGCAGGCTCTGGTAGTCGAAGACGCTGTCGGCTACCACGATGCAGAGCAGGCCGAGCGAGAGCGGCAGGACGACGGGGCGCAGGGCGCCGCCGGCGCGCGCCCACAGCAGGAGCACGCTGGCCAGGAGCAGCAGGTCGCAGAGGGGAGCGGCCGCGGCCGCGACGTTGCCAAGGGCTGTCGCGTCGCTCCGCAACATCGTCGGCCCGAGCACGAAGTACCAGCTGACCGTGGCCAGCGCCGTCATGACCATCAGGCCGTCCAGAGCGACGCGCAGGCGCGCGGCCGCGGCCAGGGGACGCGCGGGCAGGAGCAGGATGCCGAGGAACAGCAAGGGGTACGCGGCAAGGTAGCCGGCATTGGCCCAGGAGAGGGTGGACAGCTGGTGGACGACCTCCTGGTTATAGGTCCACACGCTACTGCCGCCGGCATAAGCCAGGGCGCCCAGGCCGAGCAGGCGCGGCGCCCAGAGACGGGCGTCCCCCGCCAGCCAGGGTCTGCGCGGTCGCCCCCAGGCCAGGGGCAGGGCGCACAGCGCGCCGGCGATCCCGAGCGCATCGTCGACGACCACGAGCGCGTCGTGCCGGACCGGACGCAGCAGCAGGAGCGCCCAGAAGGCCGCGCAATAGAGCGCGATGGCGATGCCCCGTGTCCGTACCGGATGGGTCGCGCCGCTCACGCCGCTCACGCCGCTCACGCCGCTCACGCCGCGTGCCCTGCCTGAGGGCCGGCGGCACGGAAGGTCCGATAGCGCGCGATCTCGTCGTGTCTGTGCGGCATAGGCCAGGGTCTCCTTGGCGTCTCACCTGGCGTGCGCGTTGGCATCGCCCATGCCCAAGTATCGGCGCGGCCAACGCGTGAGGCCATCCCCTGAAAGTCCCGTGCCTGCCGCTGTATCTACCTGTACGGGGAGTACAGATGGGGGTTACACGGCGAACGCCTGTTGCCAGGCGGCTTCCAGGCCGGCGCGGCTGTCCTGGATAACTTTGGAGAGGTCGGCCTTCCAGAGCGAGTCGGGCACGTCGCCGGAAAAGATCTCGAGGGCGTGGGCGCCGCGGAAGCCGCTCTCATGGATGGCGCGCAGCAGCGGCGGCAGCGGGATGGCGCCCTGCCCGATAACCAGGCGGTCCTGGAACGAGCGCGGCGTGCGCCAGTCGCTGAGCTGGACCACGAAGATGCGGTCGCCGCAGGCGCGGATGGACTCGACGATGCCGGCGTTTTGCCAGATGTTCCACGTGTCGAGGCAGATACCGAAGTTGTCGCGGTCCACCGCCGCGACGAGGTCCATGGCCTGATCGAGCGTCCAGATGGCCGACTCGACGTTCATGATGGTCGGGTTGAGCGGCTCGAAGGCTATGCGCGCACCGTGCTCGCGGGCAAAGTCGGCCGCCGCGCGGTACTCTGTCACGGCGACGTCGAGCAGGTGTTGGATGTTACCGTTGGGGGCGATACCCGTATTGGTGACGAAGGGCGCGCCGGGCAGCAGTGGGGCGAAGGTCTCGATGGCCTGACGGAAGCGGGCCATGCGCGCGGGAACGTCCTTGGGCTCGGGCTGCGACTGGCTGGGAAAGAGCGTGCGCGTGGCGGGCTGGACGGAACTGGCCGTGAGCCCGTGCTGCCCGATCAGCGCCACCCGCTCGGGGATACGCTCGGGCTGATCGGCGAGCTTGAACTCGCAGACCTCGACCGTCTCCACCCCCAGACTGGCATACGTCTCGACATCTTGCTCGAAGCTCCAGGGCCACGTCGTGAACTCGCTGACGCCGAACTGGAACGAGGTCTGATCTGGCATGATGCAACATCCTCTCGGCTCTGAGCCGGTAGCCGTTTCCTGATTAGGCCAAACGCAGCATCAATTTCCATGCCCGCCCGCTCCCAGCGGTGACTGTCCTGCGCGAGGACCTGCATCTCATGTCTCCCGCTGCTGCGACATTCGATGCGGCTTGACAGGTAGCCGAGAGGTTCATGGCGCGGAACGCTCCGCACCTCAGTCCCGTCCGCCAATTGTTCGAGGACGAGTTGTGAGGAGACGGCGAACGTACACTCGCCGTAACGCTGGGCCAAGCCGCTACAAAACAGGTGATGGTACACAAGTTGCCTCTCGTAGCTCTCGCGCCGGCGCGCGGGCATCTTGCCGCGGCCGGCGGCAAGGCGATACACGATGATAGAGCGGTAGAACTGCAGGAGGGCGAACATCATGGCCGTCAACCCGATCCAGGCGCAGAAGTATCTCAAGGGCATGGACTATCCGGCCAGTAAGGACGACATCGTCAAGAAGGCCAAGCAAGAGGGCGCGGACGACGAACTCCAGGACACGCTGCAAAGGCTGCCCGAGGAGACGTACGAGACTCCCACCGACGTGAGCAAGGCCATCGGCGCGCTCGACTAGCCGGGCCACTCTCACCCCCAACCCCTCTCCCGCGCACGGGAGAGGGGAGCAAAAGGTAGTCCTCATCTCCGGGCCGTGTGTTGGTCACGAGAGAGGCGTATGCTGGCCGATGCGCCCGCGAACGAGCGATGCGTCCGGGACAGATGAGGGGAAGAGTGCGTTCCGTGTCGGCGTAGCCCACCTGTAGCCACGCGCGACGACCGCGGCGAGGGTCCGGGGATAGAGCGCAAAGACTGTGCGTGGTACAACTCACGACGGGGAGCGCGGGCGGCCCGCCCGCCTTCGGTAGCGCCCTGCCGGGAGCGCGGCCAGCGCCCACGACGGTTGGGGTATCAATGTACACGGTCGTGACGGAAGCGGGCGGGCCGCCCGCGCTCCCCGTCGGCACACAGCTTCGACGACATGTTACAGACCGTCGGAGGGTTCAGGGCCATGTAGTTGTCGATCGTGTGGGCGATTCCCGGCGGTTCTGCCCTGAGAACTACATGGCCCTGCGGAGGGTTGGCCATGGGTCAGGGGTGAGAGGTGCGGATGGTATACTGCGGCCATATCCCCTGACGTTCTTTATGCGACAGAGTGCAGCCGCGGCCATAGGACTATGGCCTGCCGCCGCGTTGCTCCACCGCCACTATCAACCGGACCGAGGTAACGAACGCTATGCCCGTGAGCAAGACCATCACCTGCGGAGAGCTGACGGCGGCCGACGAGGGCCGTACCGTCACCTTGATGGGCTGGGTCAACCGCCGCCGCGACCACGGCGACCTCATCTTCGTCGACCTGCGCGACCGCTGGGGCGTGACCCAGGTCGTCTTCGACCCCGAGGACTCGCCCGAGGAGCGCGCCGCCTGGGAGGAGGCGGGCGACGTGCGCGCGGAGTACGTGCTGGCCGTGACCGGCGTGGTGGCCCGCCGCCTGCCCGGCAAGGAGAATCCCGCGCTGCCGACCGGCGAGATCGAGCTGCGCGCCACCGGACTGCGGGTGCTCAACGCGGCCAAGACGCCGCCCTTCACGATCAATGAAGACCAGGCGGTGGAGGAAGCGTTGCGTCTGCGCTACCGCTACCTGGACCTGCGCCGGCCGCGCATGGCGTCCAACATCTTGCTGCGCCACCGCACGGTCAAGTTCATGCGCGACTACCTGGACGCGCGCGGCTTCGTGGAGATCGAGACGCCGATCCTGTTCAAGAGCACGCCCGGCGGCGCGCGCGACTACCTGGTGCCCAGCCGCGTGCACCCCGGCGAGTTCTACGCCCTGCCGCAGTCCCCCCAGCAGTTCAAGCAGCTACTGATGGTGGCTGGCTTCGAGCGCTACTTTCAGATGGCGCGCTGCTTCCGCGACGAGGACCAGCGCGGCGACCGCCAGCCCGAGTTCACCCAGCTGGACATCGAGATGAGCTTCGTCGACCGCGACGACGTGCTCAATCTGATCGAGGGGCTGATGACCGAGCTTGTGCCCGCCGTCTCGGACAAGCGCATGCAGCAGACACCCTTCCCGCGCCTAACCTTCCACGAGGCCATGGACCGCTACGGCTCCGATAAGCCCGACCTGCGCTTCGGCCTGGAGTTGAAGAACGTGGGCGACCTGTTCGCGGGGACCGAGTTCAAGCTCTTCGCCGGCGTGCTGGAGAACGGAGGACAGATCAAGGCCCTGCGCGCGCCGGGAATGGGCGAGATCTCGCGGCGCGAGATCGACGAGTTGACCGAAACGGCCAAACGCTTCGGGGCCAAAGGACTGGTCACGATCGGCCTGACCGCCGACGGTGTGCGCTCCAACGTGGCCCGCTTCATCTCGCCCGAGACGCGCGCCGCGCTGATGGAACGCCTGGAGGCCGTCCCCGGCGACATGCTGCTGCTGGTAGCCGACGCGCCGGCCGTGGTGGCGGAGGCGCTGGGCCGGCTGCGCCTGGAGTTGGGCGCGCGGCTAGGCCTGGCCGACCCCGACACGCTGGCCTTTGCCTGGGTGGTCGAGATGCCCATGTTCGAACGCGACGAGGAGACGGGCGGCATCAAGGCGGTGCATCACCAGTTCACCGCGCCGCTGGACGAGGACGAGCCGCTGCTGGAGTCCGACCCGCTGGCGGTGCGCGCCAAGCAGTACGACCTGGTCTGCAACGGCTACGAGTTGGCCGGCGGCTCCATCCGTATCTACCAGCGCGCGGTGCAGGAGCAGGTGTTCCGGCTGCTGGGCATCCCGGAGGACCAGACCGAGGCGCAGTTCGGGCACATGCTGCGCGCGTTCGAGTACGGCACGCCGCCCCACGGCGGCATCGCCCCCGGCGTCGACCGCATCGTAATGCTGCTGGCCGGGGAGGACAACATCCGCGAGGTCATCCCCTTCCCCAAAAACCAGAGCGCGCAGGACCTGATGGGCGACGCGCCCAGCTCCGTCGCGCCGGGCCAGCTGGAGGAGTTGCACATCCGCGTGCAACTGCCCCAAGGGTAAGACTTCATCTTTACACCTCCCAGAAGGCTTCATGATCTTGAATTGTGCCCGTTCCTC
>JAABUX010003154.1_pt1 | contig 22176 bp, 20 predicted proteins | sample 5561851 | NCBI WGS metagenome assembly JAABUX01 (sample SAMN10711883, study PRJNA513361) | rock metagenome | isolation source: Antarctica rocks | place: Antarctica: Victoria Land, Richard Nunatak red sandstone | collected 2016-01-03 | reverse complement strand
CGCTCGGGCCGTTGCCGCCGTCAGCTTGTGGGCCGAGCCGTGGTCGCCGTGCGGGTCGGCGGGCCAGCTCGTGACGATGGTGGCGACCTCGATGGACGTCACCAACGACCGTAGCCGTCGCGATGCCTCGACGAAGCGCGGTCCGTCGTGCGGGGCGTCGCTGTCGGGTTCGCCCAGCATGTGCAACCGCTCGGCCGGCACGCCGAGGATGGCCGTCGCCTCGCGCGCCTCGGCCCCGCGCTGCATCGCGAGCCGGCGGGGCGGCCAGTCGGCGCTGCCGGTGTGCGACATCGCGCCGTCGGTCAGGATCGCGACATGCACCTTCCGCCCCCGCGTGACCGCCTCGGCGATCATGCCGCCGCACCCGAGGCTTTCGTCGTCCGGGTGCGGCGCCAGCACCAGCACGGGGCCGGGCGCCAGGATGTCGTCGAGATCGGCGAACGGCAGTCGAGCCAGCATCGGCAGCACGATCGAGGCCTGGGTCACAGGGCACCTCGCAACGCTGCGACGCCGGCACTTTCGAGTACCTCGTCGAGCGCCGGCTGGCGCATCAGAGTCGTGAGGTCCCGGCACAGACGCTCGACCGGGTGTGGCCTGGCGGCGGCGGCGAAACCGGCGCCGCGTTGAGCCAGCGTGATCGCCTGTGCGGCGGTCCGGTCCACCGCATTGCGCGCGAGCTTGATCCATTCGGCCGCCCGCTCGCCGGCGACCGGGTCGCTGCCCGCGTGACCGGACCGCGCGGCGGCGCCACGCGCCCAGAGCGCCGCCTGTTCGCGCAGGATCAGCAATTCGCCAAGCCGGATTCGCTGATGAGTGTCCCGGTCGCGCTCACGCGACAACAGATCGGCGGCGAAGGCGGACACGAGTGCCGCGATGCCACCGGCCAGCACGGCGAGCGGTCGCCATGCGCCGAGGCTAAGTTCGGGCTCACGCAAATAATCGCCGGGCTGGCCGATGATGTCCTCGTCGGCCACCGGGAGGCCACTCAGGTCGACCCGAGATGTGCCGGCGCCCCGCATTCCAAGCAGATCGGGTTTCGACACCACGGTGGCCCCTTCTTCCGGAAGCTTCAGGTAGAGCAGGCGCTCGAGGCCATCGCGATCTTCGGCCGTGACCAGGGGCCGGGTGACCGCCTCGGCTCCGGACGCAAACGCCTTCTCACCCATGGTGCGGCCATTTGGATGAATGCGGAACGGCGCGCCGCGGGGGTCGGCGGCCCAGATCGCCGACAGGTGCCCGGCCCGGGCGTCCTCTATCAAGACCGCCAGCTGAGATACCGTGCCGTAGCGCCAAACCAGGCGGACGGCATTGGCGTGACCTTCCAGAATTCGACCCAGCGGCATCCAAGCGGCCCCGCACTCAAGCAGCAGCTCGGCCAGGCCCGGCTCGTCGCTGGTTGCAAGCCCCTCGCCGCCCCACTCGCACGGGAACGGCGCCAGCAGCAGACCGGCCGCGTGCAGCGCGTTCCTCGCCCAGACGGGAAAGCGGCCGGCGTCGTCCAGCGCCGCCGCCTCCCCGGCCAATCGGCGGACCAAGTCGGGCGGCAGTGCCATCTAGTCGGCGGTGGCACCCAGGCGGTCGGCCAGCGCCGGCAGCCGGCTCTCGCGGCGCGGCGACAACCAGCGTTGCAGTCCGTCGAGATACAGATAGACGACAGGCGTCGTGTACAGCGTCAGGATCTGGCTCAGCGCCAGGCCGCCGACCATCGCGAAGCCGAGCGGCCGCCGCAGCTCCGACCCGGCGCCGTGGCCCAGCATCAGCGGCAACCCGCTCAGCAGCGCCGCGACCGTGGTCATCAGGATCGGCCGGAATCGCAGCAGGCACGCCTGCCGGATCGCCTCGAGCGGCGTCTCGCCATCCCGGCGTTCGGCGGTGATGGCGAAGTCGACCATCATGATGCCGTTCTTCTTGACGATGCCGATCAGCAGGATAATGCCGATCAACGCGATCACCGACAGGTCGTAGCCGAACAGCATGAGCATCAGCAGCGCCCCGACCCCGGCCGACGGCAACGTGGACAGGATGGTGATCGGCAGGATGTAGCTCTCGTACAAGATGCCGAGGATGATGTAGACCGCGATCAGCGCGGCGGCGATCAGGTATGGCTCGGTCGACAGCGACGACTGGAACGCCTGCGCGGTGCCCTGGAAACTGCCCTGCAGCGTCGCCGGCGCGCCGATCTCGGCCATAGCCTGGTTGATCGCCGTCACCGACTGTCCCAGCGCCGAACCGGGGGCGAGGTTGTACGAGATCGTCACCGCCGGGAATTGGCTTTGGTGGCTGATCGACAGCGGCTGCACCGCCGCCGTGTCGATCTTTACGAACGTCGACAGCGGCACCGGCACACCGGCGGCCGAGCGCACGTACAGCTTGCCGAGCGTCTCGATCGTCTGCCGTTGGGCGTCCGGCACCTCGAGGATCAGGTGATAGGAGTTGAGCTGGGTGAAATACTGCGCGACCTGGCGTTGGCCGAACGCGTCGTTGAGAGTGTCGTCGATCGCCTGCACGCCGATGCCGAACCGCGACGCCGCATCCCGGTCGATCGTGAGCGTCGCCGTGGCACCCCCGAGCTGCTGGTCGGTGGCGACGTCGCGCAGCGCCGACAGACCTCTGAGCTTGTCGAACACCTTCGGCGCCAGCGTGTAGAGCTCGTCGGCCTTGCTGTCCTGCAACGTGTATTGGTACAGCGTCTTGGCGATGCGCGCGCCGACCTTCACGTCCTGCGCCGCCTGCATGAAGAACTCGGCCCCCTCCAGCTTGGCCATCTGTGGCCGCAGGCGGGCGATCACCTGCTGCGCCGTGCTGGTCCGCTGGTCGAACGGTTTTAGCGTGATGTAGAACCGGCCGTTGTTCTCGGTCAGCCCCGCCTGCCCCGCGCCGACGCTGCCGCTGAACCCGGAGATGTCGGGATCGCGCGCCAACACCTCGCCGATCGAATGCTGCACCTTCTCCATGTTGCGGAACGAGGTGTCCTGGACGCCCTGGGTGATGCCGATGATCAGGCCGTTGTCCTGGTCGGGGAAGAAGCCCTTCGGGATGGTAATGTAGAGGAACACGGTCACGCCGAGCGTCGCGAAGAATACCATCAGCGTGACAAAGCGAAATCTCAGCGCCACATCGAGGGTGCGTCGGTAGAAGTCGAGCAACCCGTCGAACCCGGCCTCTATAACTCGGTAGAGCCGGCCGTGGTGCTCCGGCGGCTGGCGCAGGAACCGCGAACACATCATCGGCGTCAGCGTCAGCGACACGATCGCCGACATCACCACCGCGATCGAGACGGTCATCGCGAACTCGCGGAACAGCCGGCCGACGATGCCGCCCATCAGCAGCAGCGGGATGAACACCGCGATCAACGAGACCGAGATTGAGACGATGGTGAAGCCGATCTCGCCGGCCCCCTTCAGCGCCGCGTCGAGCGGCCGCATCCCGTCCTCGATGTAGCGGTAGACGTTCTCAAGCATGACGATCGCGTCGTCGACCACGAAGCCGACCGCGATCGTGAGCGCCATCAGCGACAGGTTATCGAGGCTGTAGTCGAGCACATACATCGCGGCGAAGGTGCCGACCAACGCCAGCGGGACCGTGACGCTCGGGATGATGGTCGCCCAAACGTTCCGGAGGAACAGGAAGATCACCATCACCACCAACGCGATCGACAGCATCAGGGTAAACTGCACGTCGTGGACCGAGGCGCGGATGGTCAGCGTCCGGTCGCTCACGACCTCGACGTGGATGTTGGGCGGGATCGAGGCGATCAGGCTCGGCAGCTTGGCTTTAATGCGATCCACCACGTCGATGACGTTGGCGTCGGGTTGCTTGAATATGATCAGCAGGATCGCCGGGTGGTTGTTCTGCGACGCCTGCGTGAGGTCGTTTTCCGGGCCGTCGATCGCCGTGCCGATGTCTCGCACCCGCACCGGCGCGCCGTTATGATAGGCGACGATGACGTTCTCGTACTCCTTCGCCCGGGTGAGCTGGTCGTTGTCGTAGATGGTGAACGTCCGCCGCGCGCCGTCGACCGAGCCTTTCGCGCTGTCCACGGTCGCGTTGACCAACATCCCGCGCACGTCTTCCAGCGTCATGCCCATCGCGGCGAGGCGGCCGGGGTCGATCTGGATACGCACGGCGCGCTTCTGCTCGCCGCCGATCACCACCTGCGACACACCGGAAATCTGGCTGATCTGCTGGCTCAGGATGTTGTCGGCGAAATCGTCCTGCTCGATCAGCGGCCGTTCGTCCGACGTGATCGACATGATCAGGATCGGGCTGTCGGTCGGGTTGACCTTGCGATACGTCGGCGGGCTCGGCAGCGTCTTCGGCAGCTGGCCACCGGCGGCGTTGATCTGCGCCTGCACGTCCTGCGCCGCCGCGTCGATCGACCGGGTGAGCTCGAACTGCAGCAGCACCGAGGTCTGGCCCAGCACGCTGACCGACGTCATCTGGCTGACGCCGGCGATTTGCGAGAACTGGCGCTCGAGTGGTTGCGCCACGGTGGCTGCCATCGTCTCCGGGCTGGCGCCGGGCAGCGCGGCGTTGACCGAGATGGTCGGGAAGTCCACGCGCGGCAGCGGCGCCACCGGCAGCAGCGGGTAGGCCGCGATGCCGACCAGCAACAGCGCCGTCATCAGCAGCGAGGTCGCGATCGGTTTACGGATGAACGGCGAAGAGATGCTCATGCTAGGCGACGCGCTCCGTGGGTCACCGGGCCCTAACCCGCCGCCTTGGGTTGTTGAATTGCGAGCTTGGTGCCGTTCTGCAAGCGGCCTTCACCGTCGGTCACGACCTGCGCCCCGGCGTCGAGCCCCTGGTCGATCACCGCGACGCCTCGGTCGTCCTGCCGCACGCCGACCGGCTGCCGCGCCGCCGTCATGTCCGGCTTGACCACGAACACATACAGCCCGTCCGGACCGCGCTGGACGGCGCGCGACGGCACGGTGACGACGTTCTTGAGCGTGTCCACCTGGATGCGGGCGTTCAGGAACTGGCCCGGCCACAGCCGGTTGTCGGTGTTCGGGAACGTCGCCTTCAGCTTGATCGTGCCTGTGGTCGCGTCGACCTGGTTGTCGATCGTAAGCAAGGTGCCGTCGCCGAGCTGGGTCGCGTTGTCCTCGGAGAACGCGGCGACCGGTGCCGCACCTCGCGCCATGGCCGCCTGCAGCGCCGGCAAGGTCTGCTGCGGCAGCGTGAACACGACCGAGATCGGGTGCACCTGCGTCACCACCACGATGCCTTGCGCGTCGTTGGCGTGGACCAGGTTGCCGGGATCGACCAGTCGCAGCCCGGTGCGGCCGTCGATCGGCGAGGTGATGGCGGCGTATTCCAGGTTCAGCCGGGCGGTCGCGACCGCGGCCTCGTCACCTTGCACAGTCGCCTGTTGGGAGCTCACCGAGGCGGACTGCGTGTCGACCTGCTGACGGGACGCGAAGTCCCGGCTCGCGAGGTTGGCGTAGCGGCCCAGGTCGCGCTTGGCGTTGGCGACCTGCGCCTCGTCGGCGGCCTTCTTCGCCTCGGCCGCCGCCAGCGCCGCCGCGTACGGGCGCGGGTCGATCTGCGCCAGCGGCTGTCCCGCCTTGACGTCCTGGCCCTCGGTGAAGAACACGCGGTCGAGCGTGCCGTCGACCCGGGCGCGCACCAGCACGCTCGCGTATGCCTGTGCCGAGCCGATGTTGGCCAGGTAGACCGGCACGTCGGCGCGTTGCGCGGCGGCGGCCTGCACCGGCACGGCGGGCTGGGCGGCCGCGAGCGCCGGCAGGCCGGCGGCCAATACGGCCACCAACGGGAGGCGTCCGGGCCAGATCGACATAGGTGACAAACTCCGCGACGTGACCGAAGGCAACGTCATGCCACGCACGACGTCTGGTCCCGTAGCTGGGACGCGTCCGCAGCCAATCACAACGGCGGCACAATCCGTTACAGAGAAGTGGGTGGATGGAGAAGATGTCATGACGGAGTTCGCGGGCAAGGTCGCCTTGGTCACCGGCACATCCGGCATCGCACGGGCGGTGGCGTTGCATCTGGCGCGGGCGGGCGCCCGTGTCGTTGCCTGCGGGATCGATGAGAACGCCAACGCCGACCTCGCCGTGGCGCACGCGTCGGTGAGGGCACGGCGGGCGGACGTGACCGACCCGGCCCAGGTCGAGGCGGCGGTGGCCGAGGCGGTGGCGTGGGGCGGCGGCCTGGATGTCATCGTGAACTCGGCAGCGCTGCACCCGTACGGCACGGTCGAGTCGACCGAGCCCGCGACATGGCACCGCTGCCTCGCGGTCAACATTGGAGGCGTCTACCTGACCGGCCACTTCGGCGTGCCCGAGTTGCGGCGGCGCGGCGGCGGCGCCATCGTCAACGTCGCCTCGGTGCAGGGCCACGCGTGCCAGCGCAACGTCGCGGCGTATGTTGCGACCAAGGGCGCGATCCATGCGCTGACACGGGCCATGGCGCTCGACCACGCGGCCGACGGCATCCGGGTCAACTCGGTCAGCCCCGGGTCGGTTCGCACGCCGATGCTGGAGCTAGCGGCGCGGACATTCGACGGCGCGGACGCGGACGTCGAGGCGGTGTTCCGCCGGTTCGGTTCCGCCCACCCGCTCGGCCGCATCGCCGAGCCGGAGGAGGTCGCCGAACTGGTCGCGTTCCTGGCCGGGCCGCGCGCGGAATTTTGCACCGGCGCCGACTACCGGATCGACGGCGGCCTGACCGCCGCAATCGGCGTCGGCTAGGCAGCCACCGGCGACGCTTTCGAGCTGGGCGTCGTCGGCGCGCGCCGACCGGGTTTCGCCGGCGACGTCGACCTCGGGCCTGGGCTGGTCAACGCCTGCTCGGCCACCGGCTCGCGGCACGGATTTGTCCGTGCGCGACCGCATAGCCGTGCGCCCGCGCGCCGAGCCGCTCGGCGATCCGCGCGTGCAGGCGCGGCAAGGCATGAAACGGCACGCCCGGTGCCAGGTGGTGCTCGGCGTGATAGTTGGCGTTCCAGAAAAGCGCCTTGACCAGTCGGCCGGCGTGGGTGGTGCGCGCGTTGACGAGGCGGTCGGCCACCCGTGGCAGCCCGCCGTGCTCGGCCATCAGCACGACGCGCAGGGCGGGCTGGCCCAGCAGCACCGGCACCACGTGCAGCCACATCGGCCACGCCGAGCGCGTCGCCAACGCCGCGACCGCGATGCCCAGGTAGCCGACCAGGAATAGCCGCGCCTCGATCACCAGATGTCGGCGGCTGGCCGACGGGACCCACGGCTCGACCACCCGGCCGCCGGCGACCCGAACCACCAAGGCGATTTGCGAGCGCCAATAGGGCAAGCCGGTCAGTCGCCAGAGATAGCCACGCGGCGTCGCGGCCGTGACCGGCTCGCCAATCAGCTCCGGGTCGCGCGCCGGGTCCTGGGTGTGGCGGTGGTGGGCCAGGTGGAACAGCCGGAACCCCTCGGGCGGCAGCACCAGCACGAACCCCGCGAGCCAGCCGACCGCGCGGTTGAGCCAGAGGCTGCGGAACGGGGTGCGGTGCGTGGTCTCATGCAGCGGCGTGAACAGCGCCACCAGGGCGACACCGAGCAGCGCCATCGCCGGCAGCGACCACCAAACCCGCCCGGCGTCGCGCAACCCGACCACGACCATGGCGCACGCGGCGATCAGGGCGGCATGGGCGGCCAGCCAGGACAAACCGATCCGGTCAGATCGCCGTGACAGCGCCCGCAGGTCGGCCGGATCGACCAGTGACGAGAGTGGCTGTTGCATCGCCGATGTGTATCACCGGAGATGGACGATCGCGACAGGGATCGCGCGGTAGTCGGCCAGCGACCGACCGCGCGCGGCACCGCCAAAACCGGTCGGCACCGCAGACGCCAAGTGGATCGCGCCGACCGAAAACGCCGTCGCCGGCGCGGCTGGCGGCGCGGGTCGCAGCGCCGCTGATACGACCGGTCGGGGCTGGACGGTGGCGACCGAAATCGTCGATGCGGCGGCGACGGCGGGCTGCTTCATCGCCGCCTCGACCAGCCGCAGATAGCCGGCGCCGAGTTCCGGCGTGGCGGAATGGTAGCGCGCCGCCGCCGCAGGCCAGTCCCGCGTGATCGCGAACAGCTGGTTCAGGAAGCGCATCGCGTAGGCGGCGTTGCGGGCGGGGTCAAAACCGTCCTCGAGGTCGGCGAACGCCTCGGGGTGGTACATCAGATTGACCTGCATGCAGCCGACGTCGATCGAGCGCGCGCCGCCGGCCTGGAACGACCGCACTGCCGCGATGACGGCGGCCTTGCTGTCGTACACGTGGTCGATGCCCTCGACGTTGATCGACCACGGCCAGGGCGCCACCGAGCCGTCGGCCTGCCGCCGCCCGCTCTCGACCTGGGCGATCCCGAGCGCCAGCTTCACCGGCACGCCGGCGGACTGCGCGGCATCCGCGACCGCCGTCCGGCACGCCGACTCGGCCGTCGGGGACGCCACGGACAGGGGCGCCATGAAGACCGGCCAGCCAGCCCATGCGGGTGAGGCGAGCAACAATGCCAGCAGCAATGGAGCGATGAGGCGCACCGCCGAACCATGGCAGCGGGAAGCTAACCGAAGCTGAACGCGTCAGCCGTTCGACCGGTGGCGCAGCAGGCGCGTCGCCCGCTCGACGAGGCTGGCCATGTGCGCGGCGGCGTGGATCGTCAGCGGATGGTGGGTGAAGCCGGGACGCGGCGCTATGCGCGACGCCATGGCGCGGGCGCTCTCGCGCTCCTGGTCCGAGGCGGCCATCAGCAGGCCGACGACGAGGTTCTCCAGCGCGATGACGCGGACGTGCAGCGCCTGCACCTCGGCCTCGCCGATCGACGGCATCGGCGGTTGTCCCGGCGCCAGGTCGGAGCTGGGCGACACGGTCGCCGGCTCTGCCGCCGGTTCGGCGCCGCCGTCGCTGTCCCAGCGCGACAGGGCCCGTTGGCGCAGCAGCGCCTCCTGGACGACGTCGATGGCGTGATCGGGCATGCGGCTGGCTCCGTCGTTGTCGTTAGTCGGGGTAGGCGGCGAGATCGACGTTCCACGACGAGATCACTCGCGTCTTGCCGTGGTGGCCGAGGATGCTGAGGGCCGCGGGGGCGAGCGGGAAACACTCGCCGTTCACCGGGGGAAGCATGATCCAGCCGGCCGCCAACACGGCACCGATATGCCCGTGGCAGAACAGGGCGCAAGTGCCGCCTTGCACGGTTAACCGGTCGATCAGCCGGTCCGCCCGCGCCGCGACCTCGTCGGGCATTTCGCCGTTCGGGCAACCATCGTCAAACAGGTTCCAATCCGGCCGCGTCACGTGGATCTCCGACGAGCGGATGCCCTCGTAGTCGCCGTAGTCCCACTCCGCCAGGTCCGGCTCGACCTCGGCTCGCGCGGCTAGCCCGGCCAGTTCGCACGTACGGCGGGCGCGCTGGCGAGGGCTCGTGAACACGCGGTCGAAGTGCACGCGGCTAAGCCAGGGCGCCAGCCTCCGCGCGCCCGCCTCGCCGTTCGGCGTCAGCGGGATGTCGGTCCGGCTGGTGTGCTGGCCCGACAGCGACCACTCGGTCTCGCCGTGCCGGATCACGTGGAGCTGCAGCGGGGCAGCCAACCGACGTCAGCCGACTTGGCGCTGCATCGCCGAGATCAGCGTGCTCACGTCGCCGCCGTTGTGCGACAGGAAGCTCGCGTAGTCGCTGCGCTGAGTGAGGCGGAGGCTGGTGCCCTCGGCCACGACGTCGACGATCTTGGGCCCGGCCGGCGTGGTGCCGACCACCCACTGCACCGCCGCCGGCGCTTGGCTGGGGCGGGTCACGACGGACTGGACCGCCTGCCCGTCCGGGTTCGGCAGGGTGCGGCCGACCACGAAGCTGACGCCCTTGTACTCGCCCAGATGGCCGACAATGTTCCGGATCAGCACGCGGTGGAACAGCCGCGAGTATTCGGTCAGCTGTGCGGGCGTCGCGGTGCGCTCGTATCGGCCGAGGCAGAACTTGGCGATGGTGTCGATGTCGACCGACCGCTCGACGGCGGCCGCGAGCTGGCCGGCCTTCTGTGCGTCCGGGGTCGGCCCGTTGACGATGCCGACCAGTTCGCGGCCGAACGTGTTGACGAAACCGGGCGCGTCGGCGCCCTGCGCCAGCGCGGGAAGCAGCCCGGCGCGGGCGACCACGAACGTGGCGGCGGCACCGAGCAGGAGGGTACGACGAGTGGTGGTCATGACGGGAGATCCTTCGTGGGCTGGCTAGGGGCTACGATTATTTCAGCGTTGGGGCATTGCCGACACTGTCGGGCGGCGCCGAGGTTGGGGCGACTGACGATTTATCCTCGGCCTGCTGCGCCGCCGCCGCCGCCGGGAACCAGGCCGGGATGGTGCGGCGGTCGTCGGCCCGGGTCTCGGCGATCTGGGCCGCTCGGTGCTGCTGATACAGGCTGCGGAACGTCGCGTAGGGGTCGAGCGCGTCGCGGGTGATCTGGTCGGTCACCGGCAGGACGCCGGCCCGCGCATCGACGGCGGCGACCGCGAAGCGGGACGTGGTCGCGGCGGTGGCGGCGGTGCCGCCGCTGACGTAGGTGATCGGGTCAAGCCCGATGTCGCCCGCGATACCGACGCCGTCGCGCACGTCGGACGGCCCGAACAGCGGCAGGAACAGGAACGGGCCGCTGTCGAGGCCCCAAATCGCCAGGGTGACACCGAAATCCGTGTCGTGCCGCGGGTAGCCCCAGTCAGTCGCGACGTCGAATACGCCGGCGACGCCGACCGTGCTGTTGATCAGCAGGCGCATGAAACTGTCGCCGGCGCGGCGCGGCTTGCCCTGCAGCATGTCGTCCGCGAGCGTCACCGGCGTGGTGAGGTTGGCCAGGAAGTTGTGCGTATGGGTGCGAACCACACTGGGCAGCCCGTTGTATGCGCGCGCCACCGGCTTGAGGATGACGGTGTCGAGCCCGTTGTTGATCGAGTAGGACACCCGATTGTAGCGCTCGTAGGGATCGTTGTTCTGCTGCGCTTCCGCGATCGCTTCGGGGTCGCCCGAGGCCGGGCCGGACGAACATCCCGCGACGGCACTCATGATGGTCGCGGCGGCGAGCAGACGGACGGGAGACCACGAAGCGGGCATTGCTATCCTCGATGTGCGCCGCGGCGATCCCTGGTCGGGGCGTTCGGGCGGGCGACCGGTATGTATCATACGAATACGCGACGACAACGATCACCGCCTCCGCTACGCCGAGCATCGCTACAAGTTGCGCCGGTGGCGGGCCGCGCCAACATGCGCGATACCGTGGGGCCACAACAGGATCTGGCCCTCGCCACCCGGAGTCGCCGCCGATGACCCACGCCGCCCCGCTCGCCTCTATCTCGGCCCCGACCGCCAGCTTGCCGGCGCTGGAACGCTGGCTGACCGGCCCACGGCTGGCCGGCTTGCCCGCCCGCGACGGGCGCCAGCCGGTGCCGGCGCTGTCGTTCGAGTTCTTCCCGCCCAAGACCGAAGCGCTGGAGAGTCAGCTCTGGGCCTGCGTCAACCGGCTGGCGCAGCTAAAACCCCGGTTCGTGTCGGTGACCTACGGGGCCGGCGGCAGCACCCAGGCACGCACCCACGCGACGGTCGCGCGGATCGTCGCCGAGACCGACCTGGTGCCGGCGGCCCATCTCACCTGCGTCGGCGCCACCCGCGAGGAGGTCGACGCGGTCGCGCGCGATTACTGGGCGGCCGGCGTGCGCCACATCGTGGCCTTGCGGGGCGACGCGCCGGGCGGCACCGGGTATGAGCCGCATCCGGGCGGCTACGCCTATGCCGCCGACCTTGTGGCCGGGCTGGCAAAGGTGGCGCCGTTCGAGGTCTCGGTCGGCGCGTATCCCGAGACGCACCCGACCGCGCACAGCGCCTCGCACGACGTCGACAACCTCAAGCGCAAGTTGGACGCCGGGGCGACGCGGGCGATCACCCAGTATTTCTTCGAGGGCGAGACCTACCTGCGGTTCCTCGACCACTGCCTCGCCGCCGGCATCACCGCGCCGATCGTGCCGGGGATCATGCCGGTGTCCAACTTCGCGCAGGCGGCGAAGTTCTCCGCGATGTGCGGCACCAGCGTGCCGGCGTGGATGGCCGACCTGTTCGAGGGCACCGAGAACGACCCGGAGACCCGCCGCATGGTGGCCGCCGTGGTCGCCGCCGAACAGGTGCGGCTGCTGCAGGCCAACGGCATCGACGAGTTCCATTTCTACACGCTGAACCGGCCGGACCTCGTCTACGCGATCGCCCACATCCTCGGCGTCCGGCCGCAGCCGGCGAAGTGAGCGACGACTACCTGGCCCGGCTAAACCCGGAGCAGCGCCACGCGGTCGAGACGCTGGACGGGCCGCTGCTGGTGCTGGCCGGGGCGGGCACCGGCAAGACGCGGGTGCTGACGACGCGGTTCGCCCACATCCTGCTGACCAACCGGGCGTTTCCCGGCCAGGTGCTGGCGGTCACGTTCACCAACAAGGCGGCGCGCGAGATGCGCGAGCGGGTCGGCGCGATCCTGGGCCGGCCGGCCGAGGGGCTGTGGCTCGGCACCTTCCACGCCCTGTGCGCGCGAATGCTGCGACGGCACGCGCCACTGGTCGGGCTCACCAGCAGCTTCAACATCCTCGACGCCGACGACCAGCTGCGGCTGTTGAAACAGGTGATGGAGGCGGCGCGGATCGACCTCAAACGGTTCGCGCCGCAGGCGATGATGGCGCTGATCCAGCGCTGGAAGGACCGTGGCCTGACGCCCGCGCGGGTGACGCCGGCCGAGGACAGCGATTTTGCCAACAACCGCGCGCTGGAAATCTACGGTGCCTACCAGGAGCGGCTACGGGCGCTGAACACCGCCGACTTCGGCGACCTGCTGCTGCACATGGCCGAGATCCTGCGCACCCAGCCGGACGTGCTGGCGCATTACCACCGCGCGTTCCGCTACATCCTGGTCGACGAGTACCAGGATACCAACGTGGTCCAGTACCTGTGGCTGCGGCTGCTGGCGCAGGGCCACCGCAACCTCTGCGTGGTCGGCGACGATGACCAGAGCGTCTATTCCTGGCGCGGGGCGGAAGTGGAAAACATCCTGCGCTTCGAGCACGACTTTCCCGGCGCCCAAACCGTCCGGCTCGAGAGCAACTACCGCTCGACCGCGCCGATCCTGGCCGCCGCGTCGGGGCTGATCGCCCACAACGACGGCCGGCTGGGCAAGACACTGCGGCCGGGGCGCAACGATTCGTCGGGCGAGCCGGTGACCGTCGTCGGGCTGTGGGACAGCGACGAGGAGGCGCGGATGGTCGCAGGCCGGGTCGAGTCGCTGCGCGGCGGCAACCACCTGCTCGCCGAGATGGCGGTGCTGGTGCGTGCCGGCTTCCAGACGCGCGCGTTCGAGGAGCGGCTGTTCCAGCTCGCGATTCCCTACCGCGTCGTTGGCGGCCTTCGGTTCTACGAGAGGGCCGAAATCCGTGACGCCATCGCCTACATGCGGGTGCTGCACCAGCCGGCCGACGACTTGGCGTTCGAGCGGATCGTCAACGCGCCACGCCGAGGGGTCGGCGACGGCGCGCTGAAGACCATGCGTGACCGGGCGCGGGCCGGCGGCGTGCCGCTGACCGAGGGCGCGGCGGCGGTGATCGACGACGGCGGGCTAAAGGGCAAGGCGCGCGACGGCGTGCGCGAACTGCTGCGGGGCTTCGACCGCTGGCGCAAGCTGATCGAGAGCGACGGCCATGTGACGACCGTGGCGACGATCCTCGACGAGAGCGGCTACACCGCCATGTGGCAGGCCGACACGTCGGCCGAGGCGCCGGGCCGGCTGGAAAACCTGAAAGAGCTGATCCGGGCGCTGTCGGATTTCGAGACGCTGCCCGGCTTCCTCGACCACGTCAGCCTGGTGATGGAAAACGAGGAAACCGAGCAGGCGGACCGGATCAGCCTCATGACGCTGCATGCGGCCAAGGGCCTGGAGTTCGACACGGTGTTCCTGCCCGGCTGGGAGGAAGGGCTGTTCCCGAGCCAGCGGACGATGGACGAAAGCGGCATCAAGGGGCTCGAGGAGGAACGGCGGCTCGCCTACGTCGGCCTCACGCGGGCGCGCAAACGGGCGATCGTGAGCCATGCCGCGAACCGGCGGGTTTACGCCAACTGGACCAGCAGCATTCCGAGCCGCTTTCTCGACGAGCTGCCCGAGGAGCATGTCACGCGCGCCGGCTCGGCGGCCGAGGAGCGGGCGCGAATGCTGGCCGCCCCGCCGGCGTTCGCGACGGCGTTCCCGATCGCCGCCCGCCGGCCGCGCGAGACGGGGGAGTGGGAACAGCCGGCCCGCAGCGCCCCGGCGGTGGCGATCGCGGTCGGCACGCGGGTGTTCCACCAGAAATTCGGCTACGGCACGGTCACGTCGTCCGACGACCACAAGCTCGATATCGAGTTCGAGAAAGCCGGGCAGAAGCGGCTGCTGGATAGCTTCGTGGAGCGCGTTTGACGTCGTTGCGCCACGCGACCGCCCTTGAAACGGTGCGGGTGACTGTGCCCGAGCACGCGGTCGAGGCCTATGAGGCGGCGCTCGCGACCGGCTGCGGCACGGTCGGCTTTTTTCTGGACGAAGACAGCGGGGCATGGACCCTGGAAGGCGTGCGCGACCTGGGCCACGACTTCACCACTCTCGACGGCGCGCTGACGTTGGCAGGGCTGGTCACCGGTGTCGCCGCGACGGTCGAGAGAGTTCGGACCGAGGCGGAAGGCTGGCTCGAACGCACGCTGTCGACGTTCCCGGAGCAGCGGGTCGGCCGCAGGTTCGCGGTGCGCGGCAGTCATCTCGCCGGTCCGACCGCGCAAGGACGGATCACGCTGGTGCTGGACGCGGCGGTGGCGTTCGGCTCGGGCGAACACGGATCGACGCGAGGTTGCCTGCGGGCGCTCGAGGGCGTTCGCGGACGGCCCCGCCGGATCGTCGACATCGGCACGGGGACCGGCATTTTGGCGATGGCCGCCGCCCGGCTATTTCGCCGGCCGGTGCGGGCCACCGACATCGACCCGTGGTCGGTGCGGGTGACCGGCGGCAACGCGGCGCGGAACGGCCTCTCGCGCGCGGTCATGGCGCGGCGGCAAGATGGCTGGCGCGGCGCATGGGTGCGCTCGGGCGGACCCTATGACTTGGTGTTCGCCAACATCTTGGCGCGCCCGCTGACCCGGATGGCGCACCAACTCGCGCGCGCCTTGGCACCGGGCGGGACGGCTATCCTGTCGGGCTTGCTCAACACCCAGGAGCGCTGGGTTCTGGCTGCGCATCGCCGGGAGGGGCTGGTGCTACAACGCCGTGTGCACGAGGGCCGTTGGACGACCCTCGTGCTGCACAAGCCTTGCATGGCCGGCGGTTAGGAGCGGTAGCTGTTGACGAAGTTCGCATCAAACACGCGGTTCAGATCGCTGCGCGCCAGGCCGATGTCGGCCAGCTCGTGGTCGGAGAGGGAGCGAAGCTCATTCAACACCTGGCGGCGGCGCGGCATGTCGGACAGCCACGCCATCGTTCGGGCGACCAGACCCGGCTTCGGGGACGGGCTCGGGGCGCGATAGCTGACGTCGGCATCGGTGAAGGTGAAGTCGGAGGTGGCGTTCATGGGCAAAATCCTTGGCAGGTTCGGGTGAGACATTCTCCCGGGCGGCTCTGCTGCACTGCGATATGAACTTTTGCGCTCTGGTTTACACTCATGTTTTCTGGACAGCAGGCATGCGGCGTGTGCAGGACGAATTGCTTAGCCATGTGGCACACGCGGGTTGATGGAGGTTTGATGACATGAACGGCATCCGACTCAGTGATTTGCGAGCCGAACTCGCTCGCCGTCAGCTTGCCGGCTTCCTCGTGCCAAGAGCTGACGAACACCTGGGCGAGTACGTTCCGGCCGACGCCGAGCGGCTGGCCTGGGTTAGCGGTTTCACCGGCAGTGCGGGACTCGGCGTTGTCCTTGCCGAACAGGCGTGCCTGTTCGTCGATGGGCGTTACGTGCTGCAAGCCGAGACTGAGACCGACGCCGCCGTGTGGCAGCGCCGGCACGTCACCGAACAACCGCCCGCCGCATGGTTGGCCGAAACCGCGCCGGGTGCCGCGATCGGCTACGACCCCTGGCTGCACGCCGAGGCCGACATCGCCCGCTATGCCGAGGCCGGGGTGACGCTGGTGGCGTGCGATACGAACCCGATCGACGCGGTGTGGCGCGACCGGCCACCGCCACCGCCCGATCCGGCGGTGACGCACCCGATGGAGCTTGCCGGCAAGTCCGCCGCCGAAAAGCGTGCCGAGGTCGCGGCACGGTTGACGGCGTCGCGGCTGGCGGCGGCGGTGGTTTCGGACCCGGCGTGCCTCGCGTGGCTGCTGAACGTGCGCGGCTCCGATGTGCCGTTCACCCCTTTCGTGCTCGGGTTTGGGCTGATCAGGGCAGACGCGACGCTCGACGTGTTCGCCGACCCCGCGAAGTTCGCCCCGTTGGGCAACTGGCTCGACGGCGAGATCCGGGTCCGCCCGCGCGCGGAACTGCCGGCGGCGCTGGCGGCGTTGTCGGGGCAGCGGGTCGGCGTCGATCCGGCGTCCCAACCTTCGGCGTTCGGGCGCATCCTGAAGGCGGCGGGCGCCGAGGTGGTTGCCGGCCTCGACCCGGTGATGCTGCCCAAGGCGCGCAAGAACGCGGTCGAGCAGGACGGCGCGCGCTCGGCGCAGGCGCGCGACTCGGTGGCGCTGTGCCGGTTCCTGCACTGGATCGCAGGTCGCCCACCCGGCTCGGAAACGGAGCTGTCGGCCGCCGCGCGCCTGCGGGCGCTGCGGGCGGAGCAGCCGGACTTTCGCGGCGAGAGCTTTCCGGCGATCTCGGCCAGCGGTCCGCACGCGGCGGTCATGCACTACCGCGTGGACGCGGCGAGCGACCGACCGATCGGGCCCGACGAGGTCTATCTGATCGACAGCGGCGCGCAGTTCTCCAGCGGCACCACCGACGTCACGCGCACACTCTGGGTCGGCCCCGGCGCGCCGCCGCCACAGCTGCGCGAGCGGGTCACGCGCGTGCTCCGCGGCCACATCGCGATGGCGACGCTCGTGTTTCCGCAGGGCGTGTCCGGCCCGCACCTGGACAGCTTCGCCCGCCACGCGCTGTGGCAGGTCGGGCTGGACTTCGACCATGGCACCGGCCACGGCGTCGGCAGCTTCCTGTCCGTCCACGAGGGGCCGGTCGGGTTCTCGCGGCCGGGGCGGATGGTGCCGCTCGAGCCGGGGATGCAGCTCTCCAACGAACCCGGGTTCTACGCGCCGCTCGAGTATGGCATCCGGCTGGAAAACCTGCTGCTGGTGCAACCGGCGCCGGATCTGTCGGCGTTGCGGCCGTTCCTACGGTTCGAGACCATCACGCTGGCGCCGTTCGACCGCGCGCTGATCGACGCGACGCTGTTGCGGCCGGACGAGCGCGCGTGGCTCGACGGCTATCACGCGCGGGTGCTGGCCGAGGTCGGGCCGCGCCTGCCGAGCGATGCGCGGGCGTGGCTCAAACAAGCGTGCGCCCCGCTGTGAGCGACGCCGCACACTTCGACCGCATCTATTCGGCGTCGGCCGACCCGTGGGGTTACGAGACCAGCCCCTATGAGGCGGGCAAGTATGCGGCGACGCTGGACGCCCTGCCCCGCCGGCGTTGGGCGGATGCGCTGGAAATCGGCTGCTCCATCGGCGTGCTGACCCTGCGGCTTGCGGCGTGGTGCGATCGTCTGACCGCGATCGACGGCGCGGCCCAGGCGATCGAGCGCTGCCGCGTCCGGCTAGCCTCGCAATCGCATGTAACAGTCCGGCACGGCCGGGTGCCGGCGCATTGGCCCGACGAAAGATACGACCTGATCGTCTTGTCCGAGCTAATCTACTACCTGCCGGAGCCGGACATCCACGCCGTCGCGCGGCTGACCCGGCGGGCGCTGAACCCGGATGGCCACGCGGTCCTGGTCAACCACACCGGCAAGACCGACACGACGCTGACCGGGGCGGAGGCGGAGGCGCTGTTCGTCGCCACCGCCGGGCTGCCGGTGGTCACGCGGTCAGAACAACCCGGCTTTCGTCTGGCGCTGCTGCGTCAAGACTGACGCTGGACCGTAGCGCGTCGCGCGCCCGGGTCGCGCGCGCGATCTCGACGGCGACCGCGTTTGCCGGGACAAGGGTTCGCGCCAGCACCGCGCTGCGCCGCTCCAGCTCGTCCCAGGCGGTGCCGAACCAGCGGCCCGCGCGCAGGACCGACGCCGCGTCCGCAACCCGCAACCGACAGGCCAGCAGGTCGACGTCGCCGATCCGGTGGCGGAACCACAGCCGGGCCATGCGCCGCAGCCGGGCGCGGCGGAGTGCCGCGGCCAGCGGCTCGAGCCGGTCGTCGAGGAACGGGTCCGGGCGCACCATGCGGCGCGCGATCGTCTCGGCCATGCCGCCGGCCGCTCGGCCCAAGGTGCGCCCGGACACGCGCACCCAGACCTCGGGCGCGTGGCGCACCCGCGCGTCGATCCGGCGCAGGCTATGCACGAACGCGCGGTCCTCGCCGCTCGGCACCGGCGTCATGCCGCCGACGCGGGCGTAGGCGGCGGCGGTGACGGCGAGGCTGGCGCCGCTGTTCTCCGCGTGGCGCGGCCATGGGTCGGCGGGGTCGGGGTCGAGCAGGCTGGCGATCTCGTCCTGCAGATCGCCCAGCTGGCATTCCAGCGCGTCGGCGTCGTGCAGCGACTGCGGGATCGCGCGGGCCTCCTCGGCGTCGATCACCGCCCGCCCCGCTACCGCATCCGCTCGGCCCAACGCTGCGATGTTGCCCTCGAGCCAGCTGGGCGCCACCGCGCCGTCCGCGTCGGTGGTCAGCAACACGCCGTGCGGCCCGGCCCACGCGGCGGCCCCCTGCATCGCGAGGCACCGCGCGACACCGGCGCTGCACAGGTGCGCGGGCAGATCCACCTCGCGGCACCGTAACTCGACGTGCGGCGGTGGCGGCGTCGCGCGAACCAGATCGGCGGTTCCATCGACGCAGTTGTTCAGCAACAGGAACACGCCCAGCGGGCGATCCGAAGACTGACGGAACAGCGCCTCGAGACAACCACCGATCCGCGCCCGCTCGTCACGCGCCGGTATCGCGACAATATGTTCTGGCACCAGAACCAAGTCCCCACTGCACGAGTGGGGTTGAACGGGCCGGGCCGCGAAAGGTTACAAGTAACGCCGGTGCTTATTCTTCCTCTTCGTCCTCGTCCGGATCGTCCTGGTGCTCGTAATACCAGTCGAGCACGTCGTCGTGGAAATCCGGGTCTTTCAGCAGCCGCATCGCCAACGCCAGCACGATCTCGGGCGCCTGAGGCATCTCGGGCGCGCCTTCGGGCACCTCGCTCGCCGAGACGACGCGCACGCTCATCGCGCCCTCCTCCTCGCCGATGATCAGCGCGACCTCGTTCTTCTCGAGATCGACCGTGGTCGTCTCGGCATCCTTGCCAGCCATGTGGCTCTCCTTTGGGGATCGACGGGCACGCTCTAGCAAAGCGCGGCCCAATGCGGAACCCGGCGCGTCAGCCCCGGCACATCAGCCCAGGCACATCAGCCCCGGCGCATCATCCCAGGACGCGGCCGGCGACCGACGTCAGTTTCGCGACTATCGCCGGGTCGCGCGCGGCGGGGGCGGTGATGATCGCGTGGTCCAGCGCGCAGCCGCAGCCCGCCGGACAGTTTTCGCGCGAGGCTCCGATCACCGGCACCACGTCGGCGACCAGCGTGCGCGCGGCGTCGGCGTTCCCGAGCAGCACCTTGACGACCATGTCGACCGTCACCGCGTCGTGGTCCTCGCGCCAGCAATCGTAATCGGTGACCATGGCCACGGTCGCGTAGCAAAGCTCGGCCTCGCGGGCGAGTTTGGCTTCCGGCATGTTGGTCATGCCGATCACCGAGCAGCCCCACTGGCGGTACAGGTTGCTCTCGGCGCGGCTGGAGAACTGCGGCCCCTCCATGACGAGGTAGGTGCCACCGCGAGTGACCGGCAGGCCAAGCCGCCGGCATGACGCCTCCAGCGCGTCGCCAAGACGCGGGCACACCGGGTCGGCGACCGAGACATGCGCCACGAGCCCCGGCCCGAAGAACGATTTCACTCGCGCGAACGAGCGGTCGATGAACTGGTCGACGATGACGAAGTGGCCGGGCGGCAACTCTTCGCGCAGGCTGCCGACCGCCGACAGCGACAGGATCTCGGTGCAGCCGGCCTGCTTCAGCGCCGCGATGTTGGCGCGGTATGGCAGGTCGGATGGCGGGGTCTTATGGCCGCGCCCATGCCTCGGCAGGAACACGCAGCGTACGTTCCCGAGCCAACCCTCCAGCAACTCGTCGGACGGATCGCCCCAGGGCGTCGACACCTTGCGCCAGGATGTGCGCTCCAGGCCGGCGATGTCGTACAGCCCGGAACCGCCGATGACGCCGATGACCGGCACCACCGGCGAAGCGACCTGGCTCAGTGGACGTCCGCCCAGATCTTGCGCTTGACCGCGTAGGTGACGCCGGTCAGCAGCGCCAGGAAGATCACCGCCTTCACGCCGAGCCGCTTGCGCTGCTCCATCTCCGGGTTGGCCATGTAGGTCAGGAACTGCGTGACGTCGCGGGCTTCCTGGTCGATGGTCGCCTTGGTGCCGTCAGCGTAGGTCACCTGGTCCTCGTGCAGCGGCGGCGGCATCGCGATCTGACCGCCCGGGAACCACTTGTTGTAATACAAGCCCTCGTTGACCTTCACGCCCTTGGGCGGGTCGACGTAGCCGCTCGCCACCAGCGCGTGGATGTAGTCGGAATGGCCCTCGCGCGCCTTCTGGATCACCGACTGGTCCGGCGGCAGCGCACCGTTGTTGGCAGCCCGGGCGGCCTTGTCGTTGGCGTATGGCGAGCGGAAGTGGTCGGACGGCAGCGCCGGCCGCTCCATCGGTTGCCCGTCGTCGCCGACGTCCGGCACGGTGACCGACGCGGCGATCGACTTGACCTGCTCTGGCGAGAGACCGATGCCCTCGAGATTACGGTAGTAGCCGAGCTTCATCGAGTGGCAGCCCGAGCAGACCTCCTTGTAGACCTGGAAGCCGCGCTGGGCGGACGCCTTGTCGATCGTGCCGAACGGGCCGTCGAACGACCACTTGACCGCCGGCAGCTCCGGCGCCTCGTCGGAGTAGGCGGTCGAGAGATAGGTGGCGCCCAGCAACAGCGCCACGAACCCGGCGATGGCGTACTTCATTACGGCTTCTCCATCGGCTTGGCCGTGACACCCTGCGGCAGCGGACCGCCGCCACCCCCGCCGGTGAAGTTGCCGGCGCGACGGATCACCGGACGGCTGATGCTCTCGGGCAGCGGGAGCGGCTTCTCGAGCACGCCAAGCACCGGCATGAACACCAGGAAGTGCAGGAAATACCACGCCGTCGCGACCTGGCCGGTGATGACCCAGAAGCCGACCGGGTGGTGCGCGCCGACGAAGCCGAGCGCCACGACGTCGCACACCAGGACGAACATCAGCTGCCGGTAGATTGGCCGGAAACGCGCCGAACGGATCGGGCTGGTGTCGAGCCACGGCACCACGAACAGGATCGCGATGGCCGCGAACATCATCATAACGCCGGCCAGCTTGTTCTGCACCGAGCGCAGGATCGCGTAGAACGGCAGGAAGTACCACTCCGGCACGATGTTTGCCGGCGTCGCCCCGGGGTTAGCCACGATGTAGTTGTCCGGGTGGCCCAGGTAGTTCGGCACGAAGAACACGATGATCGCGAACACCAGCAGGTAGACGCACATCCCGACCGAGTCCTTGATCGTGTAGTACGGGTGGAACGGCAGCGTGTCCTGGCTGCTCTTCACGTCGATGCCGAGCGGGTTGTTGGACCCGGTGATGTGCAGGGCGACGATGTGCAGGAACACCACGCCCGAGATGATGAACGGCATCAGGTAGTGCAGCGAGAAGAACCGGTTCAGCGTCGCGTTGCCGACCGAGAAGCCGCCCCACAGCCAGACCACGATGCTGTTGCCGATCAGCGGGATCGCGCTGAACAGCTTGGTGATGACGGTCGCGCCCCAGAACGACATCTGGCCCCACGGCAGCACGTAGCCCATGAACGCCTCGGCCATAAGCAACAGGAACAGCACGACACCGATCATGAACAGGAGTTCGCGCGGCGCCTTGTACGACCCGTAGTACAAGGCCCGGAAGATGTGGAT
>JAABUX010003152.1_pt1 | contig 22185 bp, 18 predicted proteins | sample 5561851 | NCBI WGS metagenome assembly JAABUX01 (sample SAMN10711883, study PRJNA513361) | rock metagenome | isolation source: Antarctica rocks | place: Antarctica: Victoria Land, Richard Nunatak red sandstone | collected 2016-01-03 | reverse complement strand
GGCCGCTTCATCGAGATCATTGGGTTCTACAATCCGCGCACCAAGCCGACCACCATCACCATCGACGCCGACAAGGCCCGCAAGTGGATCGGTAACGGCGCGCAACCGACCGAGAGCGTGGCGTCGCTACTCTATCGCGCGGGCATCGTCGATATGCGCTCCGAGCGCTACCGCAAGAGCGGCGACGCCGCCATCGCCAGGGCGGAAGCCGCCGACGCCGAGGCAAACGCGACCATGGCCGACCTACCGGCCGCGACCGCGACCGTCGAGGCGCCCGCCATCACCGAAACGCCCGTTGCCGAGTCTGCCGCGACCAGCGCGCCGGTGGCCGTGACCGAGACGCTTCCTGTCGCCGAGACGACCATGACCGACGCGCCCGCCGACAGCGCGCGGCCTACCGTGCTCGACGCGCCGTCTGATGTCGTCGCGCCGACCGATGTCGCGGAGCCGGCCGTCGTCGAGACGCCGGGAGTATAGTAGTTCATCTTCATAATTAGGTAGGCACACCAGATGTTGTGGTCGCTAAGTCCAAAATCGGCTGTTCGACCACTACATATGGTACCCAAATTTATTATGAAGATGAACTAGTGGTTAGTTATTAGTCGTTAGTTATTAGTCTCTGGCGCTATCTGCCTACTCATGACGCCGCGAAAACTAACAACCAACGACTAATAACTAACGACTAGGAGGTATTCGATGCGCGAGTTAATTCTCTACGTTGCAAAGCAGCTTGTCAGCGAGCCCGACCTGGTGCGCGTGACCGAGACCGAGGAGCGCGCCTACACGGTCTACCAGCTTGAAGTGGGGCCGGACGACGTGGGCAAGGTGATCGGCCGGGGCGGCCGCATTGCCAACGCCCTGCGCGTGCTCGTCAAGACGGGCGCAGCCAGGAGCAACCGGCGCGCTATCCTCGAGATTGTCTAGCGCGATGACCTCGGCAGGCTCCGATTCCGACAACGTCAGGGGGCTAACCGGGCAGGACTGGCTGCCCCTTGGTGTGCTGACCGCCCCCTGGGGCTTGCGCGGCGATCTCAAGCTGCACCTGGACGCCGACTTCGATCTGGCGCGGCGCGTCAAGCGTATCTATGTGGGCCGCGAGCGCCGCCCCTACGACCTTGCCGATATCAACCGGCGCGGGAAAGCCTACACGGCCAAGCTCGCGGGCATCGACAGCGTGGAGGCCGCCGAGACCTTGCGGGGCGCCGAGATAGGGCTGCCGCGCGGCGAGGCGCCTCCGCTGCCCCAGGGTCACTACTTCGTCGACCAGCTCATTGGCCTGCGCGTCATGACGTCCGGCGGCCGTGAGGTGGGCCGCGTCGCCGATGTCCTCGCGACCGGGGCCAACGACGTCTACGTGGTGCGCGGCGACGGCGGAGAGGTGCTGGTCCCGGCTATCCGCGATGTAGTGCTGGAGATCAATCCCGACGACGGCACGATCCGCATCGAGCCGCTGCCGGGATTGCTCGATTAGCCGTTAGCTATTAGCCATTAGCCGCTCGTGGTCAATGGCCGGCATGGTAGATAATGGTTTCATCGAGGAACAACATGACGCACAAGCCCAATCACCGAAAGCTAATGGCTAACAGCTAATTACTAACGGCTAACAGCTAATTACTAACGGCTAACAGCTAAACATGCGCATCGACATCCTCACCATTTATCCCGCCATGTTCGAGAGCCCTCTGGCGCACGGCGTGGTGGGCCGCGCCATCGCGCGGGGCCTGCTCACGGTGGCGCCGCTCGATATACGGCTCTTTGCCACCGATCGGCATCACTCCGTCGACGACTACCCGTACGGTGGCGGGCCGGGCATGGTCATGATGCCGGGGCCGATCTTCGCGGCCGTGGAGTCGCTGCGGCTGTCGGCGGAAACCCCGGTGATCTTGATGACGCCCCAAGGCCGGCGTTTCTCGCAGGAGATCGCGCGCGAGTTGGCGCAACACCCGCGACTGGCCTTGCTGTGCGGCCACTTCGAGGGCGTCGACGAGCGCGTGCGTGAGCGCCTGGTGACCGACGAGATCTCGATCGGCGACTACGTCCTGGGCGGCGGAGAGATACCGGCCATGGTCATCACCGACGCGGTGACGCGGCTTTTGCCGGGCGCCATGGACGAGGAGTCAGGGCGCGAGGAGTCGCATGCCGCCGGACTGCTGGAGTATGCGCAGTACACGCGCCCGGCCCTCTTCCGCGGTTGGGAGGTCCCGCCTATTCTGCTCTCGGGGAACCACGGCGCCGTCGCGCGCTGGCGCCGCGCCCAGGCGGTGCGCCGCACCTTCGAGCGGCGTCCCGACCTGCTGGCCACGGCGCCGCTGACCCCGGCCGAGCAGGCTCAGGTCGCGCACTGGCGCGCCGAGGAAAACGAACCTGCCTGACCGTTTTTGCTCCTTTTTCGGTCGCCCAGGGTCTGTGAATTGTCCACCGCAGACGCCGGTCACCCACTGGGACCGCCGCAGTCCCTGCGGCCATGTGCTCGGGCAAGCGGTGTGCCGGACCGGACGGGCGTCCCGCGACGGTTTGCCGCGGGGACCGCGGCGGTCCCAGTGGCAAACGCGCGTTGCCGACTTTTCACGAGCCCTGTTTGGTCGCCACAGGCCCTTGACAAGCGAACGCGAGAGGTGTAACATGCCTGTAACGGTGAGGCCAAACGAGGTGATCCTGCTGGGACACTCGCTCATCGTGAGGTAGCACAGTGCTGCAAGTGGCGGAGCCAGGGGGGTATGCCTCATGTACGCGTACGCACTCAAGAAGCCGCACGTGATCTTTGGAGTATTTCAAATCGATTGATCACGCCCACCAACACAAATGGGTGGGCTGGCCGCACAGTCTGGCTGGTGTAACACACCACTGCCAGGCAGTACCTTACGCTCCGTCCTTGGTAGCGTTGTCGGCGTTCAGAACAGGCCCGTGAGCCGCCAGGGTGTTTGTGACACTCCCTCTGTATGATGCCGGCCTCCTGGTCGAAAGCCAGGTTCCAGGATAGTAGCGCACGTTCAACACTTCAATATTGAAGAATAGAAGAGGGGCGACCAACCGGTCGCCCCTTATCTTGTTGTCCGCTCGCGCCTGGGCAGCGGCAACAGCCGCATCGCGGACGTTCGCGGGCAGCTACTCTATTCCTGATCGCAGAGACGATTTCTGCGCGTAGGGGCGTATTGCATACGCCCAATTGCATACGCCCAATTGCATACGCCCAATTGCATACGCCCAGTAGCAGCGCGATCCGGGCGTATGCAATACGCCCCTACGGCCCACCGGCAACCCGCCTAGCCGCGATCGCTCTCGGGGTCCCAGGGATAGACGATCCAGTCGTCGCGCTCTTCGGCGTAGTAGTCGGGCCGCTCCGCGAACTGGGAGCGGTTGGGCTTGTAGTGCAGCGTGGCCACGTCGAAGCGGCAGCCGACCGCGGTCAATCGCTCTCGCACCGCCATGACGGTGCGCCCGCTGTCCCACACATCGTCGACCACGAGGATGTGCTTGTTGGCCAGCAGGATGTCGTCGGGGAACTGCAGGAAGAGCGGCCGGTCCAGCGTGTGGCCGGGCTCGGTGTAGTACATCACCGCGGCGACCAGGATGTTGCGGATGTCCATCCGCTCGCTGATCAGACAACCGGGGATCATGCCGCCGCGCGCGATGACCAGCAGGGCATCGTAGTGGCCCGGCAGTCTCTCGATCAGCCGGTCTACCAGGGTCTCGATGTGCGTCCAGTCGAGGTAATTCTTGTGGATCTGCGCGTCGCGCGCCTCGCTCTCGGTGCTCATGAATTTTGTCCCACCTCACTGTCTCCATCTTCCTTACCATCTATATCGCCTTCTCCCTGCATGCAACCCGTCTCCGTCTGCTTGTGTGGGACGGCGAGACACGAGGCGGATCGACGCGCATACGTCATGCGTTAAGAGGGATGAGGGAAGGCTGTTAGCCCAAGAAGCATAGCCAAACTGTAGCAGCGCGCGGGCGGATGGTCAAACAGGCCTTTCGCCCTCAGGACGCGCGAGGGCCTTTGACCCAAGTCGCATGGCAAACGACGGACACTAAAGTGTCTCTCTAAGCCGTGGTCTATGCCTAACTGTCATACCCTTAGCCTCGCACGGTGTAGTCGAGCGACTTTAGTCGCCGTTGTTTGCCATGCGACTTCAGTCGCAGGCTCACCATTACAATCATAGAAGGATTCTCGCGCTATAATGCAGGTATCAACATAGCGCCTCAAGGGGGGCCTCTCATGCACATCGTACCGCATCACCCGCGCCCGCAGCGTCCGCGCTTGCAGCGCCCGAATCTGCGCCGCTCTCTAGGCCGCTTGTTCGCCATGCCCCACCTGATCCGCTTCCGCCTGACCCTGTGGTACACCGTCCTCGCCGCGGTCGTACTGGCCGGCTTCGTGGGTGGCGTCTTTCACTTCTTCCAGCAGTACCAGATTGACTCGTTCGATGATCAGGTCGCCCATACGTTGCAGCAGGCACAGCATAATCAAGTGGTAACAATTCCGATTAATAGCGCGTGTAGTCCGGGATATGCGCGCTACTTCAACTCGCCAGATATAGTCCCTTGCACGACGTCAGAGGTACGGGTAAAAGATCCGAACGTACTTGATATCGGCGACTTTCAAGTCTTGTTTACGGACGCGCGTGGTAATCCGCTTCCGTCTGCCGACGATAGTCATGCCGCCGGGTCGCATGCGACCAGCCCCTTACTCAATAATCCTCGGGCCAAGCAGCAAAGGAACAATGCGCCCCCCCCCGGTACGTCGCCAAAGATTGTCTCTGCCCCTGATGGGCGTGCTGTCTTCGTCACAATCTCTTTTACATCTAGCACGGGAGAGCACCTCGTCGGTCAGATCGTGGCGCCATTAACCCACGTACAGGATCAGGTCGATGCGCTCAAGCGCATCCTGATCTACGCCGCCGGCGTGATGCTGCTTATCTCCGCCGCCGGCGGCTGGCTGCTGGCCGGCCGCGCGCTCAAGCCCATCGACGAGCTGACGCGCCGCGCCCGCCAGATCACCGCGCATGACCTTAGCCAGCGCCTCAACCTCGACCAGGAAGACGAGCTGGGCCGCATGGCCGCCACCTTCGACGATATGATCGGCCGCCTGCAGGAGGCCTTCGAGCGGCAGAAGCGCTTCACCTCGGACGCCTCGCACGAACTGCGCACCCCCCTGACCGTGATGCAGGCCGAACTGGGCCTGGCCCTGACGCGCCCCCGCGCCGCCGAGGACTATCGCCATACCCTTCTGAGCATGGACGAGGAGGTCAGCCGTCTTTCCCTCATCGTCAACGACCTGCTGACGCTCACGCGCATCGACGTGGACCCCGTCGCGATCCAACACCAGCCGGTGGTCCTGAACGAGTTGCTGGGCGGCCTGGCCCGCCGCGTCGGCATGATCGCCGCCGAGCGCGACATCGCCGTCGAGGTCGAGGGGTTGCAGCCGGCCACCATCACCGGCGACGCCACGCGCTTGCGTCAACTCTTCACCAACCTGCTCGACAACGCCGTGACCTATACCCCGGATGGGGGCAGGGTGACGGTGCGGCTGGAGAGCGCCCGCGACGGCGCTCGCGTCACCATCGGCGACACCGGCATCGGCATCGCCGCGGAACACCTGCCGCGCATCTTCGAGCGTTTCTACCGCACCAGCGAAGCGCGCGCCCACCACGCCCATGGCACGGGGCTGGGGTTAGCCATCTCCTGGTCGGTGGTCCAGGCGCACCAGGGCGAGATCGCCGTGCAGAGCACACCAGGTCAGGGGACGACCTTCACCGTGTTCCTGCCGACCGACGGGCGCCGCCGCGTGCGCCGCCGTACCCCCGTTCGCGCCCTGGCCGCCACGGGCCGCTAGCAGCGCGTCACGCCGTGGTTAAACGGCTGGCGGCAACAGCACGGGGAGCGCGGGCGCCCGCGCTCCCCGTCGAGTCCCCTCATCAACGCATTTCCCCCCTGTCGTGGCCTCCAACTCGCATCTTTCCCCCACCTTTCCCCACCACCCCAGTCGGCCCGCCGCCCCGTCTTCCCCCTCTAGCCCTATTAGGTCGGGAGCAAAGTGTGAAAACCCCTAGCCAGCGGGGGGCAAAGAGCGGTATAATACCGCCGTTGTGGATAAAAGTGGGGATAAGTGGGGGGGATAGTGGATAACTCGCGGGACGTGCCGTGTTCCTAGGCGAATACGAGCATAGCCTCGACGTCAAGGGGCGTCTGGCTATCCCCGCGCGCTTCCGGGCGCTCCTCGGCGAGGGGGCCGTCATCACCCGTGGCTTCGATCCCTGCCTCATCATCTATCCACCCGACGTGTGGCGTACCTTTGCCGAGCGCCTGGACTCTCTGAGCGTGGCCCAAACGGCGGCGCGTAGCATCCAGCGGTTCGTTTTTTCCGGCGCGACCGAGTGCGAGTTCGACCGCCAGGGCCGCGTGCTCGTCCCGGCCTTTCTGCGCGGCTACGCGGGGCTCTCCGAGAGCGCCGTCGTGGTGGGGCAGTACAGCAGGATCGAGATCTGGGATAACAGGCGCTGGCAGGAGATCAGCGCGCAGACCGAGAGCGGCGCCATCGCCGAACAACTCGCCAGCCTGGGATTGGATATTTAGATGCGGGCATTCGATCATGCTCAAACGATAGGGCTGCTGGAGGCCCCGGCCGAGCCTGGCGCGGAGTTGGCTCCCGTGGCCCTGCCGGCCAGCGCAGTGATCGGCATGCGCGATTGCGAGCAGGACCAGGACCAGGTACATACGCCTGTCCTTCTCGAGGCCGTGCTGGCGGGGCTTGACCCGCGAGTGGGCGGCCGCTATATCGACGGGACGGCGGGTCGAGGCGGACACGCCGCGGCCATCCTGAGCCGCAGCGATCCCAGCGGAGAGTTGCTGGCGCTCGACGCCGACCCGGTCGCCGTCTCCATGGTCCGCCGGCGATTGGCCCCGTTCGGGAACCGTGCGACCGTGGCGCAGGCTAATTTCCGCGATCTACTCGGCGTAGCGCGCGATCGGGGTTGGGACGGGGTGGATGGCATTCTCCTCGACCTTGGCCTGAGCTCGCCGCAACTGGCGACGCCGGCCCGCGGCTTCAGCTTCGCGATCGAGGGGCCGTTGGACATGCGCTTCGATCCCGCCGGCCCGACGACGGCCGCGGACCTCGTCAACACGTTGGGTGAGGAGGAGCTGGCAAACCTTTTCTACACCTATGGAGAAGAACATCGCTCTCGCCGCGTGGCACGCGCCATCGTCGAGGCGCGACAACGCGGCCCGGTGACGACGACGACGCAACTGGCCAGCCTGACGGAGCGGGCCATCGGGCGGCACGGGCCGACGCACCCCGCGACCCGCATTTTCCAGGCCCTGCGCATCGCCGTCAATGCGGAGCTCGATGCGCTGGCCGCGGTCCTACCGCAGGCGGTTGCCTTGTTGCGTCCGGGCGGTCGCCTGGCGGTGATCGCTTTCCATTCCCTCGAAGACCGGTTGGTCAAGAAGTATTTCCAGCAGGAGATGACGACATGCATCTGTCCTGGATCGCAGCCCGTCTGCACGTGCGCGCACCGGCCAACGTTGCGCGCCGTCTCACGCGGCGCGACCATGGCCGGGGACGACGAGGTGAGGACCAACCGGAGGGCGCGGAGCGCGCGCCTGCGGGTGGCCGAGCGCCTCTAGGTCCTCTGTTCGGCCGGCTGGTCCAAGCGGCATGGCGCCGCCTGCGAGAGCGTCTCGCCGGCGTGAGCGCCTGCCTGCCCTTGTCCTTGCCTCCTGCCTTGCTCGGCCTGGCGTCGTCGCGCGTGGTCGCGCTCCTTGCTCCATGGCCCGTCGACGCGGATGCGCCGTTCGGTGGTATCCCCCCCTATCTCCTGCGCGCCCATGCGCAGGCGCGCTGGCGTCCAGCCCCGGGGTGGGGTGGGCGTGGGGCGCCCGAGCCGCGCTAGCGGTCGCATCTTTTCTCCTACCCTCCCCGTTCTCTACGCCGCCGGGCGCATCAGGTCCCGGCGGCCCGCCGTGCTCCGGCCCGTTTTGCTGCCCAGTGCTCGTGTAGAGCACGCAGGACGTACATTGTAGAGTGCATCTGGAGATAGGACGATTATGACCGCCACCTCTCGCACCATCCATGCGCGCGCCATCACTTCCACGCCGCGTCCGCGCCGCGTCGCCAGCGTGACCGCCACCCGCCCTTTCGGCGCCGTCAGCCTGTTCCTCGCCGCCACGGCGATCCTGGGCGCCACCTCGCTGCTGTTCCTCTGGCAAACCGGCCAGGCGACGACGACGGCGTTCAACATCCAGGCCCTCTCCCAACAACTGACGGACGACCAGAACCAGGGCGCTATTCTGCAGAGCCAGGCGTACGGAGAAAAGTCGTCCGTGCAGATCATGCCGGTCGCGATCCGCACGTACGGCATGAGCCTGCATAATGGCGACGCGCAGCGCACCATCGACGTGCCCGTCCAGGCGACGATACAGACGGCTGGCGCCGGTCCCGCGCCTGGCTCCGGCTCCAGCTCGACCACGTCCGCCAGCGTGCGCCTGTCGACGACAAGCGCAGTCACGATGTCATGGTGGCAAGGGTTGTGGAATCTGCTTGGGGGGCACTAGTTGTTAGTCATTAGCAATTAGCCGTTAGCTTTCTCGGGGGTAGGGAAGCGGTTAGCAGCAAGTAACGGCACGACGCGCAACCTCTTTGGTTAATGAAAACCGTGTGGAGAAGAGACAAAGGCTAATGGCTAATTACTAATGGCTAATAGCTAAGAAGAAAGGATCGACCATGCTACGGCGGCTCATCGTGAGGGGATGGCGGCAGTTCGTTCTGCTCGGCGCCATGTTCGCGTTTTCGGGCGTTATCGTGAAGTACCTGGTCTACTGGCAGGTGGTCGAGCACGCCACCGTGACGGCGGACGCGCGCCGCAACTATGCGCAGGTGACGACCATCCCGGCGCAGCGCGGCGGCATCCTGGACTCAACCGGCGTGGCCCTGGTCGCTCCCATACCCGCCGCCGACATCGCGGTCGACCCGTTCGCCCTCAAGCAAGAACTGGTTAGCGCCGCGAAGGTGCAGCGCCTGGAGCAGAAGCTGGCGGCCATCCTTGGCCTTCCGCTGTCGCAGGTGGTGGCTGATCTGACGCCACGGATATCGCACTACGTGATGATGGCGCGCAACGTGTCGCAGGATCAGGCGGACCAAATCAAGGCGCTGCACGTCCATAGCATCCTCCCGAGGGGCGTCTGGCTGCGCTCGTATCCGCAGGGTCCGCTTGCCGCGCCGCTGCTCGGCTTCGTCAACAGCCAGGGTAATGGACAGTATGGCTTGGAGCAGTCTTATCAAACGACGCTTGCCGGTCAGGACGGCGCAACCTTGCCCCCGGTCTACGCCGCCTCCAGCGAGCCGCTGCCCGACGGGGTGCAGCCGCCGCACCCGGCCATTCCAGGAGCGACGCTGCAGCTGACCATCGACTCCAACATCCAGCGCGTAGTCGAGAAGCGCCTGCTCTACGCCGTTCAGACCTATCAGGCGCAGTACGGCACGGCCATCGTGATGGACCCGCACACGGGCGCGATTCTGGCCATGGCCAGCCTGCCCGCGTTCGTCCCCGCCAACTACATGGCCACGGATCGCTCGGACCCCAGTCTGTTCGTGAACAAGGCGCTGCAGAACTATCAGCCCGGCTCGACCTTCAAAATCCTCTCCATCGCCGCCGGCCTCGACCACCACGACTTTACCCCGGACACGCAGGTCAACGACCCCGGCTACTACTATAATCCCGCTAAGTACGGCGACATCAATGTCCATAACTGGACGGGCGCCGGTGGGATCGGCTGGGGCGAGGAGACGCCTGAGGTCATGCTGCGGCACTCGGCCAACGTGGGCATGGTGCAGTTCGCCGACATGGAAGGTCCCAACACGTTCTACGACTACATCGTCAACCACTTCGGCATGGGCAGCCAGACCGGTATCGACCTGCCCGACGAGGGGACCGGCCTCGTGCGCACCCCCTCCGGCGGCCACTGGCAGATGATGGACCTGCTGACCAACTCGTACGGGCAGGGCATCGACGTCACCCCGCTGCAACAGATCGATGCGGTGGCCACGCTGGCTAACCACGGCGTGCGCATGCGCCCCTACCTTGTGCAGCGCATCATCAACCCCGACGGCACGACGCGCTCGACGACGCAGCCCCATCCGCTGGGGCAGGCCATCAGCGACGTCACCGCCTCGACCCTGACCGGCATCCTGCAGCGCTCGGCGGTCGATGGCGAGGCCACCTGCGCCCTGACCCCCGAAGAGCCCGTCGCCGCCAAGACCGGCACGGCCCAGATTGACAACCCGTCTGCCCACGGCTACAGCACCGCCGGTGGCACGGTGGCCTCGCTGATTGGGTTCGCGCCGGCCGACAACCCCCGGTTCGTGATGCTGGTGACGCTCTATCATCCCCAGCCTGGCCCCAACGGCAACCATGTCTGGGGCTCCGAGACGGCGGCGCCGGTCTGGCACGACCTCGCCCAGGCGCTGTACCGGGCTCTCAACATCCCGAAAGAGACCGACCCCAACGTCACCCCGGCCAAGCTGGCCAACGACCAGGGGCCGAATGGTCCGTTCGGCCAATGCGAGTTCAATGCAGGGCAAGCACAGTAGGCAGTGGGCAGTGTGGGACGGGGACTACTGGGAGCGCGGGCGGCCCGCCCGCTGGACTCGATGGGCGACTTGTTGGTTATGGCCGGGATGCGCGGTGGCGACGAAGCGGGCGGGCCGCCTGCACTACTAGGGACGAGGGAGCTTGCGCTCCCAGTGAGGGTGCGGGGCGGCGGATGGCAGGTCCTACGTGGCGACGAGCAGCGGAAACAAGGTGGCGAGTGACGGAGCAGGATAGGGACGTGGTGATAGAACCGGGCGCGGGTGCAAGAGCCGACGTGGCGCAAGCCCAGGATCAGGGGGGGCTTGATGCCTTGTGCCTGGGCGATGTGGCCGCGTCCACGGGCGCGCCGCCGCTCGTGATCGCGCCGCCATCCGATGTTGCCCTCCCGGTTGCCATGGCGCCCTCGCGCGACGACGCGGCTATCGGGACCAGGGAGCCTCCATCGCGCTATGACGCGTCTTCACGGCCCGACGAACTGCCCGCGCTGGCTGTGTTGCTCAACCGCCCGATTCATGCCGTGGTCATCGACTCGCGCCAGGCCGGGCCGGGCGACCTGTTCGTGGCGCTGCCCGGCGCGCGCACCGATGGGGCGCGCTTTGCCGGCGAGGTCTACGCGCGCGGCGCCGCCGCCATCTTGACGCATACCGCACCCGAGATCACGCCGGAGCAGCATGCCGCTCGCCGCGCGATCCTGGGCGCGGATGTCCCGTTTCTGGCGCCGGTCGTGCCCGATCCATTGGCCGCGCTGCAGGCGGCCGCGGTGTCGTGGCGACGACGACACGCGGACGTGGCCGTGGTCGGCGTGACCGGCTCGGTCGGTAAGACGACCACGCGCGAGGCCATCGCCGCGCTGCTGGCCACAACGTTGGCGGCGCCGGTATTGGCGGCCGAGCGCAGCTATAACAACGAGATCGGGTTGCCTCTGACACTGCTACGGCTGCGTCCCGCGCATCGCGCGGCGGTCCTGGAGATGGGCATGCACGCCCGCGGCGAGATCGCGGAGCTGGCAGAGCTGGCGCAACCGCGCATCGGCGTGGTGACGATGGTAGCCCCGGTGCACCTGGAGCGCCTCGGCTCGTTGGAGGCCATCGCGGCGGCCAAGGCCGAGTTGGTCGAGGCGCTGCCGCCCGACGGGATCGCCGTCCTGAACGGCGACGACGACCGCGTGCGCGCCATGGCCGACCTCACGCCCGCCCGGACCGTCCTCTTCGGCCTTGCGCCGGGCAACGACTGGCGCGCGGTCGATATCGAAGATCGCGGGCTGGACGGACTCGCCTTTATCCTGGTACACGCTCCGCACCCTATAGCTGGGAGCGCGGGCGTCTCGCCCGTCCCATTTCGTGCAGGGGCGGGCGAGACGCCCGCGCTCCCACCAGAGGTTCCGCGCGCCGACGATGAGGCCCCGGTCACGGTCCGGGCATCAGGTTCTTCGCCGGACGGCGATCCGCGCGTCGCCGAGCGCCGGGCGCGCGTCGAGACCGCGCTGGTGGGGCGCCACGTGCTCTATGCCCTGCTTGCCGCCTCCGCCGTCGCCGATGCGTTGGACGTCCCGTTCGACCGCATCGCCGCCGCGCTCGGCGCGGTCCGGTTGGCCGAGCGGCAGCGACTCGTCGACGCGCCGGAGGGACGTCTGGTGATTGACGACGCCTGGAACGCCAGCCCGCCCTCGATGCTGGCGGCACTGGACGTGCTGGCGCGGGCGCCACGACGTCGCGTGGCCGTCCTGGGCGAGATGCGCGAGTTGGGCGCCGAGAGCGAGTCGGGCCATCGCGCGGTGGGCCGGCGCGCCGGTGAGGTGCTGCAGGCCCTTGTGGCCGTCGGCCCTGGCGGCGCTATCATGGCCGAGGAGGCCCTCCGCTCGGGCCTGCAGGAGGAGGCCACGGTCGTCGTCGCCGATGGCAGTGGGGTTCCCGCCGCGCTGGCGGCTCTCCTCCAGTACGGCGACGCCGTGCTGGTCAAGGGCTCGCGCGCGCTGCACCTGGAAGACACCGTGCAGTGGCTGGTCAAGGGGGGTGAGGGATGAGCCCGATCGTCTCGCAGGGCTCGGCCCTGGCGCTGGCGGCGTGCGCCGTGTCGCTGGCCGTGGGCCGTCCGCTCCCCGACCTGCTGCGCCGCCTTGGCGCTGGCAAGGTCGTGCGCGAGGAGGGTCCGGCCAGCCACCAGGCCAAGACGGGCACGCCCTCGATGGCCGGCCTGCTTTTCAGCGGGGTGACGCTGCTGCTCGGGGCGACGCTGATCGCCCCCGGCCACCCCGAGGTGTGGCTGCTGCTGGCGCTCCTGGTAGCCGCGGCGGCGCTTGGTCTGGTCGACGACCTCTTTTCCTCGGCGCGCTTCAAACGCGACGGCAAACGTCGCGGCCTCAGCGCGCGCGTCAAGCTGGGCTGGTTGTTGCTGCTGGCCGCGGTCCCCATGGCGCTGGCGCAACTCGTCCTGCACCTCCACACCACCGTGCGCGTGCCGCTTGGCGGCGCGCTCGACCTGGGGCCTTTCTACTGGCCCTTCGGTGTGCTGGTCATCGTGGCCACCTCCAATGCCGTTAACCTGACCGACGGCCTCGATGGCCTTGCCGGCGGGACAGGAGGGATCGCCGTGCTGGCCTACGCCGTGCTGGCGCTGGCGCACGGCCAGCCCGGTGTGGCCCTGTGCCTGCTGGCGCTCGATGGCGCGCTGATCGGCTTTCTCTGGTACAACGTTAAGCCGGCGCGCTTCTTTATGGGCGACACAGGCTCGCTGGCGCTGGGCGCGGTGCTGGGCGGAGCGGCCATGCTGACCGGCGATGTGATCGTCCTGCCCGTCGTCGGCGCGGTCTTCGTGGCCGTGACCGTCTCGGTCATCCTGCAGGTGGCCTACTTCCGTCGCACGGGCGGCAAGCGTCTCTTCCGCATGGCTCCCTTACACCACCACTTCGAGCTGGGCGGCTGGCCGGAGACCCAGGTCGTGCAGCGCTTTTGGCTGGCCGGGGCCATCGCCGCCCTTGCCGGCGTCGGGCTGGCGCTGGCATGAGACGCGTTGCCGTACCGCCTGTACCCCCTGGGAGCGCCGGCTTCCAGCCGGCATTGTCTGGCGGCAACGTCTTTGCCGATAGTAGACGTAACTGCCGCGACCGTGGACCGGCTAGAAGCCGGCGCTCCCAGGGGGCTACGTCGCGGGTCTGTGCATTGCCGGCCTGGGGTCAAGTATGAAGCAGACGGATATGCGCACGAACACCGATGCGGCGCCCGAGACACGCATGGAGTCCGCGGCTCGGAGCTACGATGGCGCGCGGGTCACGGTGGTTGGCCTGGGCCGCGAGGGGCTGGCGGTGACGCGCGTCCTCGCCGCCGAGGGCGCCCGCGTCACGGTGAGTGACCGGCGCGGACGCGCGGCGCTCGCCGCCGAGTTGGCCCAACTGGCGGCCGTACCCGGTATCCGCTACGCGCTCGGGGACGGGGGCACAGCGGAGGACATCGACAGGCTCCTCGCTGGCTGCGACCTGCTGGCGCTGAGCCCCGGCGTCGACAGGCGGCTGCCCCTGGTGCGCGAGGCGCTACGCCGCGGCATCGCCCTCTCCAGCGAGACGGCGCTCTTCTTCAGCCGCTGTCCGGCTCCCATCATTGGCGTCACCGGCAGCGCAGGCAAGACGACCACGACCACGCTGATCGGCGCGATGCTGCGGCGCGGCCCGCGCCCCGTTTTTGTCGGCGGGAACATCGGGCAGCCCCTCCTGGAGCGGCTCGGCGAGATCCCGCCCGACGCCTGGGTGGTGTTAGAGTTGTCGTCGTTCCAGCTGGAAGGGCTGCAACAGAGTCCGGCGGTCGCGGTCGTGACCAACCTGACGCCAAACCACCTCAACCGCCATGGAACCATGGAGGCCTACGTCGAGGCCAAGGCGTCGATCGTCGCGCGCCAGACCGCGCGCGACCTCGTCGCGCTCAACCACGACGACGCGCGCTGCGTCGCGCTGGCCTCCCGTACCGCCGCGCGCGTGCTATACTTCAGCCTGACTTCCGCCGTCTCGGACGGCGCTTTCCTTGACACACGTGGATCCAACGGCGCATGGCTGACTCTTGCGCGCGACGGTTCGTCCACGCGGCTCTGTCGCGACGACGAATTGTCCGTCCCCGGCCGGCACAACGTGGCCAATGCCCTCGCGGCGGCGGCCGTGGCCGGCGCCTGCGCGCTGACCCCTGCGGATATACACACGACGATCACCGAGTTTCGCGGCGTTCAGCACCGCTTGCAACCGGTCGGGACGCACCGGGGCGTGACCTATTACGACGATTCGATCGCCACGGCGCCCGAGCGGACGCTTGCCGCGCTCGCGGCGATCAAAGGAACTCCCGTGCTGATCCTGGGCGGGCGCGATAAGCACCTGCCCTGGGACGAACTAGCCCGCGTAGCGGCCCAACGCTGCCGCGCGGTTGTGTTGATCGGAGAGGCGGCGGATGACATCCGGCGCCATCTGGAGCATGCCCTGACCGAGGCCGCGACTGCCCGTGATGCGCATGGGATCGCGACCGAGTCGGGACGCTCCGAATGGATGCTCCAGGACGGGGCGATCGTCGCGGCCGGAGACATGGCGGATGCGGTCCGTCGCGCGGCGGCCCTGGCCCGACCGGGAGACAACGCGCTCCTTTCGCCGGGCTGCACCAGCTATGACATGTATCGTGATTTCGCCGCCCGTGGAGACGCTTTCACGCGCGCGGTAGGAGGGCTGTCGGAGGATGGCTAAGACGGTAGAGCGCGGACCCGGACCCGGACCAGGAGTGGGATCAGGACCACGATCAGGCGCGCCGTTGCGTCCGCGCGCGGCATCACAGGCGCTACAAGCGGTCGCGCCACAACCGGCGCCCGAACGAGAGCATAAGGCGCACGCGAGCGGGAGCAGGCGCGTCGTGGGGCTGGCCGGCCGGCCGCTGCGGACGGATCGGCGCGGTGTGGTCATCCGCCCGAGCGCCAAAGGCGACATAGCGGCCAGGAAGGGACGGCACGCCGTCCCCACCGTCCCCTCGCGTCCGCCCCTGCGCGAACGATGGGCCGCGCGCGTCAAGAGTCAGACCCATCGCCTGGACATACCGCGCAGCGACGGCGTCAAGGGCGCCCTCGCCTCCGGGCTGCGGCATCTGCACGAGTCGATCCTGCCCAACGATCCGCGCGACATCGAGGTGCGTGAGCATAGCGGCGAACCGGTCGCCAAGGTCGTCGGCGCGGTCGACCTGCTGCTGCTGCTGCCCGTGGTGGTGCTGCTGGTCATTGGCATCGTGATGGTCTATAGCTCTAGCATGGTGCAGTCGCTCTATAAAACCCAAAGCACTAGTTACTACTTGTTCCGCCAGGTGGAGTGGTTGCTGATCGGCGGCGCCGGCATGTACCTGGCCATGCGCGTGGACTACCGTCGTTGGCGCCCCCTCGCCGGTATAGGCCTGCTCGCCAGCGTAGCTCTGCTGCTGCTGCTGGCCAAGTTCGGCGTGGAGCTCAACGGCGCCAAGCGCTGGCTCTATTGGGGCCCCGTGGACCTCCAGCCCAGTGAGATCGCCAAGGTGGCGCTGGTGCTGTATACGGCGCACTGGTTCTCCGGTCAGCGCGCCGAGCTGCGCCACTCGTTGCGCGGCCTGATTCCCTTCGGGCTCGTCGTCGGCGCGGTCGTCGCCCTCGTGTTCAAGCAGCCCGACGTGGGCACAACGCTTGTGATCGTGGCCGCGCTGTTCACGGTCTACTTCGTGGCCGGGGCGCGGCTGCTGCACCTGGCCCTGATCGCCGTCGCCGCCGTGATCGGCGTCAAGTACTACCTGCGCCACCTGCCCCACTACCAGGCCGAGCGCCTGCAGGCATGGCTGCACCCCGACATACAGCAGCATCTGGGCGCCAACTACCAGTCTCTGGGCGCGCAGTTGGCGCTGGGCACTGGCGGCATCACCGGTGTGGGGCTGGGTAACGGCATGGCCAAGTTTAGCCTGCCCGAGGCCTTTAACGACACCATCTTCGCCATCCTTGGCGAGGAGTGGGGCCTGCTCGGCACGCTGGCCGTGCTGGGCCTGTTCTTCTGGTTGGCCTGGCGCGGCCTGCGCGCCAGCATGCTGGCGCCCGACCCCTTCGGGCGGCTGCTGGCGGCCGGGCTGACCTGCTCCATCGCCTTCCAGGCCCTGCTCAACATGGCGGTGGTGGCCGACGCGGTCCCCTTCACCGGCGTGCCCCTGCCGTTCATCTCCTACGGCGGCACCTCGCTTAGCGTCACGATGGTCGCCGCCGGTATCCTGCTCAACATCTCCAAGCAAGCCGTAAAACTGAAAGAGGAGCGCGACCCTGCGACTGCTTATCTCTGGTGGCGGCACCGGCGGCCACATCTATCCGTCGCTGGTCGTCGCGCGGCGCCTGTCGCCGGCGCGGCCAGCAGCCGCCAGCCCGCGTCCGGCGTCGCCCGCCGGCCAACAACCCCTCGCTAACCAAGCGGCGCCGCATGCGGACCTTGGGGGCGCGGGCGTTCCTGGTCCTGGGGGCGCGGGCGTTCCTGGTCCTGGGGGCGCGGGCGTTCCTGGTCCTGGGGGCGCGGGCGTCGCGCCCGTCCCCGGTCCTGGAAGAGCTCCGCTCACCCGGAGCCTTCCGTGCGCCAACGATACAGCGGCGGCGCCATCGTGGACCGAGTCCATGCCTGGACAGGCAGGGTCCCCCGAGCGCCTGCTGAAGACCGAGAACGGCGCGGTACTCTGCGTGATCGGTCCGCGCCCGCTCGACCGCTCCATTGTCGGTGCGGCCGGACTGCCCTACGAGCGGTTATCCGTCGGCGGGGTTAATGGTATGGCGTCATGGCAGGCCGCGCTCAACCTGGCTCGCTTCGCCCTTGCCGTGCCGCGCGCGGCGGCGATCATGCGCCGGTTCCGGCCCGACGTGGTGCTGGTCGGCGGCGGCTACGTCTGTGCCCCCGTCGCGGTGGCGGCCTGGGTCTTGCGCGTGCCGCTACTCACTCTGTGCGTCGACGTGGTCCCCGGCTGGGCGATCCGCCTGGCCGCGCGCCTGTCCACCGCCGTGGCCACCGCCTTTCCGGATGCGCTGAGCCTGCTGCCCGCCGCCAAGACGCGCGTCACGGGCTACCCCGTGCGCGCTGAGTTCTTGCGCGCCGAGCGCCACGAGGCGCGGCAACGGCTCGACCTGCCCGACGACGCGGACGTGGTGCTGGCGTTCGGCGGCTCGCTCGGCGCGCTGGCGATCAACCGCGCCGTGGTCGCGGCGCTGCCGCGCTTGCTGCCTGCCGCCCACGTTGTGCACATAACTGGTGGGACCGACGAGGCCACGGTCGGGGCGAATGCGCCATACCTGCCTCCCGAACTGGCCATGCGCTACCATCGCCATGCCTTCCTCGACGCGGCGGCCATGGCCGCCGCGCACGCCGCCGCCGACCTCGCGATTTGTCGCGCCGGCGCCGCCACCATGGCCGAGCTGCCGGTGACGGGAACGCCGGCGGTGCTGGTACCGGGCGAGTTTTCGGCGCAGGAGGGCAACGCCCGCAGCATGGCCGCGCATGGCGCCGCTGTGGTCATCCTCAACCGCGCGCTCTCCGCCGACCGTCTGGCCGACGAGACGCTGGAGTTGCTGCGCGACCGGCCGCGCCTCGCGGCCATGGCGGTGGCCTGCCGCGCTCTGGCCGGCGACGACGCGGCAGGGCAGGTGGCGGCGCTGGTGCGAGAGGTGGCCGGCGATGTCTAGCAAGGATTCTTCGCTGGCAAGCAACAGTTCTGGGAGCGCGGGACGCTCGCTACGCTGCTCGCCCGTCCCCGGCCCTGGGAGCGCGGGCGTCTCGCCCGTCCCCGGCCCTGGGAGCGCGGGCGTCTCGCCCGTCCCCGGCCCTGGGAGCGCGGGCGTCTCGCCCGTCCCCGGTCGTGCCAGGCAGCGCAGGCGAGCGCCCGCGCTCCCAGGTACTTCCTCGCCCTCTCTGGAGCCAACCGCGCTGCCGCCCCCCCCGGCCGCGGTCCACTTCATTGGTGTAGGCGGCATTGGCGTGAGCGCCCTGGCCCGCGCGCTGCTTGAGCGCGGCTACCTCGTGAGCGGGTGCGACCTGTCGCCGGGCCGCGTGACCGAGGAGTTGGGCCGTCTGGGCGCCGCCGTCTATGACGGTCACGACCCGGCGCACCTGGATGGCGTCGACCTGCTGGTCATCTCGGCGGCGGTGCGCGCGGAGAATCCCGAGCTGGCGGCGGCCCTGACGCGCGGCATCCCCGTGATCAAGCGCGCCGCGCTGCTGGGCCTGCTGCTGCGGTCCCTGCGCACCATCGCCGTGGCCGGGACGCACGGCAAGACGACCACTAGCGCGCTCGTCGCCACCATCCTGCTCGACGCCGGGCTCGACCCCACCGCGTTCGTGGGCGGTGAGGTACCCGCGCTGGGCAGTAACGCGCGCGTCGGCCATGGCCAGTGGGCCGTGGCCGAGGCCGACGAGTACGACCGCAGCTTCCTGCACCTGACCCCGCGCGTGGCCGTCGTCACCAACGTCGAGCACGACCACGTGGACATCTATCCCGACCTGGCGGCGGTCAAGGATGCCTTTGCGCGCTTCATCGCCCTGCTGCCGCCCGATGGCGTGCTGGTTGCCTGCGCCGACGATGCCGCGACGATGGAGTTGGCCGCCGCCGCGCCCTGCCGCGTCGTCACGTACGGGCTCGCGAATCTTGCGGGGCCGGTGGATTGGAGCGCCCACGATGTGGTCCTTGACGCCGACGGCGCGCACTTCATAGTGCGCGCGCCGGACGGAGTCGAGCGGCCGGTACGCACTCTCCTGGCCGGCCGTCACAACGTGGTCAACGCGCTGGCCGCGCTGGCCGCGACGCGGGAGGCCGGCGTCGCCCTTGCCGCAGCGGTAGAGACCCTGGCGACGTTCCGGCCGCCGGGACGGCGCCAGGAGGTCAAAGGGTACGCGCCTGGCGGCGCCGTGATCGTCGACGACTACGGCCACCACCCGACCGAGGTCGCGGCCACGCTGGCGGGGCTGCGGGCGTTCTACCCCGAGCGGCGCCTGCGCGTGGTCTACCAGCCCCACACCTACTCGCGCACGCGCGCCGTGCTGGCCGAGACGGGGCGCAGCCTGCGCGAGGCCGACGAGGTGGCCGTGACCGACATCTACCCGGCCCGCGAGACCGACACGCTGGGCGTCTCCGGGGCGGACGTGGTGTCCGTCGCCCGCCGGGCCGGCGTCGACGCGACGCTGACCCCCACCGTGGCCGACGCGGCCGTATGGCTGGCGCGCGACGACGGTCCCGACGTCGTGCTGGTCACCATGGGCGCGGGCGACATCTGGAAGGCGGGAGAGCAGGTGCTGCGATGATCCGCGTGCCCGACCTGTTGGTGCGGCGGCTCCAGGACGCGCTGGGCGCGGCCGACGTGCACCGCGACGCGCCCGTGGCGCGCTATACCACCTGGCGCGTGGGCGGTCCCGCTGCCCTGCTGGCGGTGGCGCGCGACGCCGAGCGGTTGCGCGCCGCCGCGGAGATCGTGCGCGACGCCGGCCTGCCGTGGTTGGTGTTGGGCCGCGGGTCTAACGTGCTCGTCGCGGATGAGGGCGTGCGGGGCGTGGTCATCGTCAACCGCGCCGACGCCCTGCGCATCGAGGGTACGACCTTGTGGGCCGAGAGCGGGGCACTGCTCAGCGTGCTGGCGCGGCGTACCACCGCCGCGGGCCTGGAGGGATTGGAGTGGTGCCACGATATCCCCGGCTCGGTGGGCGGCGCGGTGGTCAGTAATGCCGGCGCCCATGGCAGTTCCATGTCCGATGTGCTGCGCCGGGTGCGCGTCCTGCCGCCGTGGGGCGCCGCCACGGACTGGGACGCCGCGGCCCTGGACTTCGGCTACCGGCGCAGTATCCTGCGGAGCGAGCACCCCTCACCCCCAGCCCCTCTCCCGTGCGCGGGCGAGGGGAGCTTGACTATAACGTGGCAGGCAGGCAGCGATGGTAGCGCGAACGAGCGAGACGAGGGTTCGCCCCTCGCAGGGTTCCCCCCTTCTCTCGCGCACCCCTCACCCCCTGACTCCCCCTCGCCCGCGCACGGGAGAGGGGGTCGGGGGGTGAGGGTCTCCGTGGTGCTCGAGGCGGTATGCGAGTTGCGCCGGGCGGACGCCGCGGAGGTGCAGGCGCGCATGGCCGCCCACCGCGAGCGGCGCCAGCGCACGCAGCCGGGCGGCGCCAGCGCCGGCTCGGTGTTCAAGAACCCACTTGGAGACAGCGCCGGCCGCCTCATCGAGAGCCTGGGCCTCAAGGGCGCGCGGCAGGGAGACGCGACGATATCGGACGTGCATGCTAACTTTATCGTGGGCGGGCCGCGCGCGACGGCGGCCGATGTCGTCGCCCTGGTCGCCCTGGCTCGCCAGCGTGTGTGGTCCGCGTACGGTCTGTCGCTGGAGCCGGAGATACAATATGTCTATCCCGATGGCCGTGTTGGGCCGCCGTCCCTGGAGAGCCCGGAGGAGTGAGCCATGAGTAAGCCTTTGGTCGCGCCACGTCGCGGGCGCGGCCTGCCGGATCGCCGCCACCGCCAGATGCGCCCGAGGAACGGCGCCTACCGGCGTTGGACGTGGCGTTCGCTGCTGCGCGCCCCTATCCCGCAGATCGTGGTGGGGGCAATGCTGCTGTGCACCCTCTATGCCGTGGCAACCTCGAGTCTCTTCTCCGTCACCACGGTTCAGGCGGTCGACCAGCCAAACTTGCAGAGCCTCTTGCAGCAGAAATGCGGCTGCATCGGCGCCAATATCTTCCTGGCGCGGACCGACGACATCCGCGCGCGCCTGGCGCGTATCCCCTGGATCGACGTGCACAACGTCTACGCGCACCTGCCTAACCGCATCATGATCGAGGCCTCCTATCGCCCTGTGGCTGCGCTGTGGCGCACCGACGCGACGGTGTACACCGTCGACGACAACGGCCAGGTGCTCTACGACCTGCAGGCGCCGCCGCCGGAAGTGACCGAGGTTCCCACGACGGCGACAGTCCCCTTGATCTATGGCTACCATAATGGTGCGCTGCCGATTGGGGCGGCCGATTCCGGGCAGCGCGGACGGCGCACCGCCATCGCCATGGTGCGCGAGGCGCGCGCCAACCTGGACCCGGCTATCGCGCCGATGGTCGACCGCTACCGCTGGAGCGAGAGCTCCGGGCTGAGCGGGCATAGCAAGCAGCTCGGCTACTGGTTCTTGCTGGGCTTCAATACCGACAACGACGATCTGGTCCATCGCCTCGCCGCGCTGGTCGTGGCCAACCGAGAGGGTATCATGCACAACGGCCACTGCAACTTCGTCGACTTGCGCATCGTGGTGTACCACCCGCCCGAGGCCAGCCGCGCGTATTGTGGCTACGATAGAGGATGGTACGGGCCATGGGGACCCCGGTAGGCGGGTAGCTGGTAGGCTTTGGTAGGCGCCGGTCACGTCCCTCACATGCCCTGGACACGCCTCTCAAACGCACCGCGCACGCCTCGTGAGAGCGCATCGCTTGTGAGCCTCTCGCGTAGAATGCTAAGATACAAAAAGCCAGACACCTTACACCTTTTAGAGGAGAAACTCGGGACCATGTCCAGCGAACGTGTCATCGTCGGGGTCGACGTCGGTACCACCAAGGTCTGCACGTTGATCGGCGAGA
>JAABUX010003148.1_pt1 | contig 22194 bp, 13 predicted proteins | sample 5561851 | NCBI WGS metagenome assembly JAABUX01 (sample SAMN10711883, study PRJNA513361) | rock metagenome | isolation source: Antarctica rocks | place: Antarctica: Victoria Land, Richard Nunatak red sandstone | collected 2016-01-03 | reverse complement strand
AACTGGCAACTGGCAACTGGCAACTACGTGATGTAGCGGCTAAAGACGTCGTTGGACCGCGCCTCGCTCATCAGCACGAAGGCGACGCGCGTGAAGTGCGGCCGTCCGGGCTTGCGGGCGAGCCGCATGCCGGCTTCCTCGGGCGTCTTATCACCCTTGCGGTGGTTGCAGCGATTGCAGGCGGCCACGCAGTTCTCCCACGACGTGCGGCCCCCGCGCGAACGCGGCAGCACGTGGTCGACGGTCAGCGGGCCCGCCGTGGCGCCGCAGAACTGGCAGGTGTGCTCGTCGCGCGCCAGGATACCCCGGCGCGACAGCGGGACCTTCAGCCCGAACGGGATGGTGACGTAATGCACCAGCCGGATCACAAGCGGCGCGGGCAGCGAGACACGCTCCGCGCGCAGTTGCCGCGTGACGTCCGTCTCGACCACCTCGGCCTTCTCCTGCAAGAGCAGCACCACGGCGCGCTTGAGCGAGATCAGGCTGAGCGGCTCGAAGGACGCGTTGAGTACCAGCACTCTATCCATCTTCGACGCCCTCCTATGTAGTTGCCAGTTGTCAGTTGCCAGTTGCCAGTTGCCAGTTGCCAGTTGTCGGTTGTCGGTTGTCGGTTGTCGGTTGTCGGTTGTCGGTTGTCGGTTGTCGGTTGTCGGTTGTCGGTTGTCGGTTGTCGGTTGTCGGTTGTCGGTTGTCGGCAAGGGCAGGGGCGCATCGCGGACGATGCGGTAGCCATCCTTGCTCCGCCCATACCGGATTGATGGGCAAAAAATCCTGGGAGCGCGGGGGGCTCGCCCGCTTGGCCCCGTGAGTGAGACAGCTACCACCGTGGATGCGATCGATGCGGGCGGGCCGCCCGCGCTCCCAGTTGCCTCGCCACCCAACCCCAGAGCTTATGTGCGCCAACGATCTTTCTGGCAACCAGCAAGTGCCTACCGTTCCGCGCTGGCCGAGGGACTCGAACCCCCACGTGGCAGCTTCGAAGGCTGCTGCTCTGTCCATTTAAGCTACGCCAGCATGCGAGTGGTCAGTTCTCAGTTGCCAGTTGGCAGAAAGACCGTGGCCTCCACTGCCCACTGCCCATTGCCCACTGATCCCGCGCCGGCGGCAGGACTCGAACCGGCGCCAAGCGGCCTAGAAGACCGCTGCTCCTCCATTTGAGCTTCGCCGGCTTGCCCTGACGCCATTGACCTGACCCTTCCGCGGCGAGCGCAAGCTCGCCGCGTACAGGCCGGGAACGGGGGCGCGGCGCCTGCTGACGGCGCAAGCGCCACACCCGCGCTCCTTGCCACAGGCCGTCCTCAGATTTATGCGCTCTGGCGTGACGGACCATGACCATGTGCCTCCTCCGTAGCTGCCGCGTGCACCGGCGGCCAATCGAGGCGGGAGGACTCGAACCTCCGACATCCCGCTCCCAAAGCGGGTGCGCTGACCAACCGCGCTACGCCTCGCCATCACACTGCGCCAATAAGTAGCAATCAATGGCACGTCCGAACGGCCACCGGGACGATTGCGGGTCCCGGATGTGCGCCGGGGCCTGGATCTCATGCTAAAGCTCATGCGCGGTCATGGGTGCGGTGACGTGTGGAGGTGGACCGGAAGAGGAGAGTGTGCCGTGCTCGCCTCTCCCGGTCCGTTCCCGGAGAGGCCTGGAGGTCTAAGGGTTAGACCTCGACGGCTATCGCAACCGGGAGTATGCACGCGACGGACGCGCCATGGACAGGGCCACGGGTGTCCGTTTTCCACGACAGAGCTCGTGGTCCGCTCAGGAGCCGTGACGGACTGCTCGCCCTCATTGGGAGGAGGTCGCATGCAATCGGTCTGCTGCCCGCGAGACCGGCCCGATCCGCCGCTGCCGTGGCGGGTCGGGTCACGTTATAGGCGGTGGAGGACGCAGCCGTAGCGCGTCGGACGGCGCTACGCACCGGCGCGGGACGGGACGGGGCCGTCTGGCCCAACTCACATGTGAGGAGTATCATCTGAGCCTCCCTACACCCTTTCCTTTCCACCTATGATAACAAGGACCGACCCGGAGCCAGCGCAGGGTATCGAACCCTGAACCTTGCGCTTACGACGCGCCTGCTCTCCCATTGAACTACGCCGGCTTGGTACCGATGAGAGGACTCGAACCTCTACGACCAGGCGTATGAAACCTGTGCTCTGGCCATTAAGCTACATCGGTCTGGCCGTGATGGCGATAATCGAAACATTCTTGCTATGTCTGAGCGTTTCGATTGACTCTATCATAGGGCATGGTCACGCGCTTGTCAAGGTCCAACAGTTCGCGTCCGGCGGTCAGGATCGGAGCCACGCGGCCCGAAAGCCTGACAGTGTCTGGACTGTCGAACCAGTATACTGTGCGTACCGTGCCCGGCTATGGGCGCCAACCGTAGGGCTATCAGCATCAGGAGGAACACTGCGTGTTAAACAGAGCGACCTACCTCGACGCCTTCCATCACGACGCGGCAGCGCTGACCGCGGCCGCGCGCGCTGCGGGCATGGACGCCTCCATCCCCTCGTGCCCCGGCTGGACGGTGTCCGTGTTGCTGACCCACCTCGCCGGCATCTACGCCCACCGCACCGCCCTCGTCCGGCGCCACGCGCGCGAGAACGTTGTCACGTCCTTCGCCGATTTGGACCTGCCGTCCGCGTACGAGGAGTGGTTCGCCGCCGAGTTTGACGAGGGGGAGCAGGATCAGAAGCCGGCGCTGCCCGTGCCGGCCGGCCTGCTGGATCTCTTCGAGCAAACGGTGTCGACGCTGGAAGGGGTGTTGTACGCGGCGGCGCCCGAGGAGCCCGTGTGGACGTGGTGGCCCACCGACCAGACCGCCGGGTTCTGGCAGCGCCGCATGGCCCAGGAGACGGCGGTGCATCGCTGGGACGCGCAACTGGCCGCGGGTAGTCCCAATCCGATAGGTCCCATCCTCGCCGCCGACGGCATCGACGAGGCGCTGACCGTCATGGCGCCGGCGAGTCACCACTGGTCCCCGGATTTTCGCAAGGGCGCTGGCGAGAGTTACCATATGCACTGCACCGATACGCCGGGCGAATGGGTGGTGCGCTTCCAGGGCGACGACGTGACGGTCACGCGCGAGCACGCCAAAGCCGACGTGGCCCTGCGCGGCGGCGCCTCCGACCTGTTGTTGTTCTTGTGGCGCCGTATTCCCGCCGACCGGCTGGACGTCGTCGGCGACAAGGCGCTGCTCGACCGCTTCTTCGAGCTGGCTCCCACGGACTAGTACACGCTGGCCGACATGTCTTGGCGGTACATGTGGGCCGTCGAGACACGTCAGTGTCCGTCGTTTGCCATGCGACTTCAGTCGCGGGCTGTCGGGGCAAACTTATTCAAGCCAACGTGTACTAATGTCCCCAACCGGCGTAGACCGGGACGGCACGGTTGGACCGACGGGTCCGCGGAGCGGGAGGGCGGGTCGCATGCGGTCTTGGGGCAAACCATGCCGGCCACAGGCGAACGACACGCCCGCGAGGAGCGGGGCGCCGAGGATGAGCGAGTGAGGCGGCGCGTGATGACGCATGGTGGAGGCGATGCGCGCGCGCCGAGGTGTGGTGGGCACGGGCGCGATGGGCACGGACGCGGTGGTGATACAACTCAAGGGAATCAGGGTGACAGGCGGCGCGTCGAGAGCCGAGCAACGGTCCAACGCGGCAGGACCAGAGCCCATTCCATGCTGCCTTATCCTCACGCCCAACCGCGGCCGCAAGCTGGCGATAACTAATTGTCCGTACCCGGCCCCCGGTTGGCGGTGGCGCGGGCGGCCCAATTGTCCGTGCCTGGCCTCCGGTTGGCGCCGATGCGGGCGTACCACCGGACCAGTTGAACGCGTAAATCAGTAGGCTGCTCGGGCTGTTCTCGGTCAGCGCGAAGACGGGACGGCCGTGTTGCTCGATCCACGTCAGGAGGGCGTGGCCCTGCGCTCCGTGGTCCCAGATCATCTGATCCGGGTCCACGATGACGTAGGCCGGGTGGTACGTCTGGAGCGCGGCGGGCGTGTCCCACAGTCCCCACGGGCCGCTCGATTGATCGCCCAGCAGGAACTGCGCGGTCTCCTCGGTCGCCGCGACATGACGCTGTGGAGCTGGGATGGAGCGGTCGACATAGGCCAGCACGCGCGCGAAGCCATCGTTCGGCGTCAGGTGGATAGCGCCCCACCGATAACCGCTCCACAGGATGAAACCTGCCAGCAGTGCGCTCATGGCGGGAGGGACCGCTCGCCGCAACGCGCTGGGTAGCGGTACGCGGCGCGAGTCGAGCAGCAGCGCGCTCGCGGCAGCAATGGCGGCCAGGGCCGGGACGACCAGCAGGTAGAAGAACTGCTCCTCCAACGTGCCAAACGCCACGCAGTAGCCCAGCAGGGCGTAGGCGCTGGCGACCCACAGGGCGAGCAGGCGATGCCGCTCGTCGCCCCACCGCGCCAGCACGGCCACGGCCACGAGCCCCAACGCGATGATGGCGTAGGTCGTCCCGAATTGATCGAGCCGCGTGACCACGGTTGATAGCAGCGAGGGGCCGCCTCCGCTATGATGGAAGCCCGTCTCGCGCGCGGCCCCGATGAGGCGGCTGACCCCGTGCAGTTTGATGGCCGCGAGCTGCCCCCAGCCCCAGGGCGTGATCAGCGCGGCCGGGTAGAGCGCGTAGACGAAACAGGCGACGCCGCCAATGAACACCGTCGCGGCGCGCGGCAGCGACAGGTTGAACACGAAACAGGCCGCCAGTGGCAGCAAGGTCAGGAAGGCCATCATATCCTTGGTCAGCAGCGACAGGCCGAAGAAAATCCCAACCGTGCCCTCCCACAGGACCTGGCGGCCGGGTGAGCGATAGCGGAGGCCGTGCTCGTCCATGCCCCAGACGAGGACGCCGTAGCCGCACATCACCCACAGCATGGCGGACGTATCGAGCAGATTGAGGCTGTTCTGGCGGATGATGAAGGGGTCGAGCGCGAACAGCGCCGCCGCCGTGACGGCCGCCGGCCAGCCCGCGACGCGGCGCACAATGAGATAGAGCAGCGCGGCGGTCAAGCCGGCCAGCGCCACGTTGAGATAGCGCACGGCATAGATGAGGCGCAGCGTGTCGCCAACCGGCCCAACCGCCTTGAGGTAGGCCGCTTCGAGCATAAAAAAGGCGGGGGGGTGGAGGTAGAACGGTTGCCCGTACAGCGAGATGCCCAGGCCGTGGGCCATGCTCTGAGCGATGCGCAGGTAGGTGATCTCGTCGATGAAGATATCGAACGAGCGATTGAGATAGGCCGCGCGCAGCGCAAAGGCAAGCAGGCCCAGCAGAACCGCCGGCGCCCATGCCGCCAGCGCCGCGCGCCGCGCCATGACCGCCATGGCGTGGGCCGGCCACGACGGCAAGCCTTGCCGGTCGCGTTGCAGATTCCTGGGCCAGGTGCTCATGGTCATTAGTGTACGCGATGCCTCTCTGTTAGTCGTTAGTCGTTAGTCATTAGTTGTTAGTCGTTAGTCGTTAGTCGTTAGTCATTAGTTGTTAGTCGTTAGTCGTTAGTCGTTAGTCGTTAGTCGTTAGTCGTTAGTTGTTAGTCGTTAGTCGTTAGTTGTTAGTTTAAGGACACCCGTCTGACTAATAACTAATGACTAATGACTCGTCGGTGACGGCGTGCCATCGCAAAGCGCCGCCGTTCCACGGCGCGCAGGTAGTGTTGCTCCTGCCGGGCGGCCAGCTCGTCCCAATTGTACGCGCGCGCCCAGTCGCGGCCGGCGAGGCGGGCGGACATCCCGTCCATTGGGTCAGGGCTGGCCAGGACGGCCGCGACAATGGCGTCGGAGAACGCGGCTAGATCAAACGCGGGGATCAGGCGCGCGCCGCCCGGCCCGGCCACCTCGGCCAGCGGGCCAACGTCGAAGGCGATGACGGGCGCGCCAGCGGCCAGCGCCTCCACGGCCACCAGGCCGAACGTCTCGTAGCGCGAGGGCATCAGCACCGCGTGCGCGGCGGCCATCAGGCGATACTTGGCCTCTCCGTCGACGCGGCCACGGAACTCGACGGCGTCCGCGAGGCCCAGGCCGGCGGCGCGGCGCTCCAACTCGGCGCGGTCGGGTCCGTCGCCCACCACGACCAACGTCGGCATGCGGGAACCGCGCGCGGCCAGCGTGGCGCGGGCGCGGGCCACGCAGTCCAGCAGCAGGTCGCAGCCCTTATGCTGAATCTCCAGGCGTCCGACGTAGAGCAGGTGGCGCGGCGTCGTGGGCTCGACCGAGAACGCCGCGGCGTCGACGCCGTTGGGAATTGTCTCGATGGTGGCGCGCGGACGCCGGGCGCGGATGGCGGCGGCCAGCCAATCGGACACGGCGATGAAGTCGTCGTACAGGGGCAGTCCGGCGCGCTCGACCAGGTCGAACGGCAGGCCATACTCGAGACGCTTCTCGTGCGCGAAGAGCCACTGCACCGAGGCCACGACCGGGCGTCGCGTGAACAGCGGCGCCATGCCGGTGCTGAACGGCGCGCCGAAATCCTCGACCACCAGATCGTGGGGGTGGCGCAGGATGGCCGGCCCCAGCAGCGCGAAATAGCTCAACTGGTCGCGGGTGGTACCACTGCGCGTGCCAATGGGTACCCAGCGCACGCCGTCCTCGACGCGCGGGCGGGCGCCAGGATACCCGGCCACGATGGCCGTGATCTGGTGGCGCGCCGCCAGCCGGCGGTTGATCTCGCGGGTGCGGATCGAGCCGCCGCCGCTGCCAGGGCGTCTTGGGTCCTCATAGGCCAGGTGCAGGATGCGCATGTTTCCTTCGCAGTGGTTAGTGGTTAGTGGTTAGTGGCTAGTGACCTCACTCGTCACTAATCACTAGCCACTAGCCACTTTGTGTAGATTCAGGGTGATGGCGCAGGCCAGGTAGCAGAGGCCGCCGAGCGCGAGGGCGCCATCCGCGCCGTGGCTCTGTGTTTGCGTCAGGACGAGCGCGACCGCGCCGGCACTGACGCCGACGGCGATACCGAGACGCCCCAGCCATGGCGCGGCGAGGGTCACGACGTGTGTGCCCACCGCGCGCAGATAGGCCGTGCCGAGCAACGCCAGCGCGCACAACGCCGCGCCCAGGAAGACGGTCGCGGCGCCCAGGGCATGCCAGTGCGGGACCACGACGCTCAGCACGACCGCCTCGCAGGCGGTCACGCCCAGGAGGATGCGCGCCGGCGACCCGGCGCGTCCGGTGGCCTGGAACGCGCATGACAGGATTGCCACCAGGATCACGGCGCAGTTGCCGAGCGCGAGCAGGCGCAGGGCCGGCGCGCCGCCCGCGTAGGCATGCGGGAAGAAGACGCCCAGGGCCAGGTTGGGCGCCAACACCAGCGCCAGCTCGACCGGTACGACCAGCAGGATGGCCAGCCGCAACGCTTCTCCGATGGGGCCTGCCGTCTCCGCGGCGCCGCGCAACCGCGCCAGTTGCACGAAGAGGATCGGTAGGAGCGCGTTGACCAGGTAGAATAGCACGTTGGCCAGGATGCTGCTGGCCTGGTACTGCCCGACGGCGGCGGCGCGGTCCGGTCCGGAGGTCAGCTTGAGCGCCATGAGATCGAGGTTCAGCAGCAGCGCCATGCCCAGCAGCGCCCCGAACATGCCGCCGGCCACGCGCAGCGCCGGCCGCGACACGGCGCCCCACGGTCCAGCCTGGTACAGGCGGGTCAGGACGAGCACGCCCGCCAGGGCGGCGATGACCGCCCCGACCAGGAAGCCGGCGATGGCCCCATCCGCGCCCAGGCCGGCCCCGACCAGCGCCACGCCGCCACCCACTTTGCAGACGACCTCGACCACCGAGAGCGCGGCCATGATCCCGAATCGCTGCGCGGCCTGCGCCCCCGCGCAGGCCACGGCCTTGAGCGCAATCGGCGGCAGCGTCAGCACGATCAGCGCCGTCACCATTGGGGTGTTCAGACCCGCTTTGAGGGGGCCAAGGGCGTACAGCAGCGCGACGGCCGCCCCTAGCACAAGGGCCAGGCCCATGTTGGCAATGGCGGCGCCGCGGACGAGGGCCGGCCGCTGCACGGGCGAGGCCTGCACCAGCGCGGCGGCGAGCGACTGTACGAAGCCAGAGTTGAGGGCCAGGCCGGCGATGAGCAGCACGGTCTGCGCAAAGGCCAGCAGGCCAAAGTCGGCCGGCGCGAGCAGCCAGCTCATGGCCAGTCCGAAGGCATAGTTCAGGACGCTGACGGCGGCGAACGACGCGAGCAACGTCAGGCGTGAGGTGGGAAGGCGCGGGCGGCCGGCGGTCGGGCTCATCCCGACCGTGACCCGTCGTCGGCGTGCGCCGCTGCCGGTCGCGTCCGTTGCTTGCCCGTCTCCTTGCTCAACCCAGGGCGAGCGAGCGGCCCGCGCTTCCCGGTAATCCAGGAGCGCGTCGGCGCTCCAGACCTGTCCCGTCGGGATCGGACGGTTGGGCCGCTGGCGCGGAGCACCTGGAGCGTTTCCGTTGCGCAGGAGTCCCAATCGAAGCTCGCGGCCCACGCGCGCGCGTTGTCGGAGAGGCGCCGTCGCAGGTCATGGTCGTGCAAGAGCAGGGCCAGCGCCGCGCGGAAGCCCGCCGCGTCGGTCGCGAGCAGGCCCGTCTCGCCGTGCCGCACCGCGACGCGGAGGCCTGGGACGTCGTAGGCGACGGCGGGGCAGCCATGGGCGTTGGCCTCAATGACCGAGAGGCCCCAGCCTTCGTGCATGGAGGGAGTCGCGAACACCGACGCCGAGCGGAGCAGCGCCGCCTTGGTCCCATCGTCCACGAAACCGTGCAGGGTGACGTGCTCCTGGAGCCCGAGACCCTCGACCAACGCCGCGATGTCGGGGCGGGCGTCGCCGTCCCCGGCGATGTCGAGGCGCAGGTCGGGGAACTCGGCGCGCAGTTCCGCGACCGCCCGCACCAACAGGTCCAGGCGCTTATAGCGCTTGAGGCGGCCCACGTAGGCGATGCGCGGCGCCGTATGCATAGGCAGGAGGGGCGACACGGGCGACACGGGCGACACGGGCGACACGGGCGACACGGGCGACACGGGCGACACGGGCGACACGGGCATCTCGACCCCGTTGTAGATGACGCTGACCAGCGACGGGTCAAAGCCGATCGCTACGAGCGCGTCGCTGGTGGTCGGCGACACGGCGACGACCGGGCGACGGCGGTACAGGCGTGGCACGACGCGATGTTCCAGGAACCAGCCGACGCGGGCCACGGGGGTGGGGAACTCGCTAAACCACTGCCGCTCGTGGACGTGGTGGACGAACAGGACCTGTGGCGTGCGTGTGAACAGCGGGGTGAAGAAGGGGATACCGTTGGCGATGTCAAGGATGCGGTCGAAGCGGTGTCCGTGGCGCAGGACATAGAGCGCGGCTCGTGGGTAGACGCCAAAGCGCCCGCCCATGCGCCGGATGGTGATGCCCTCGACGTCCTCGTTCCGCGCGGGGATCTGCGCGCGGCCAGGATCGGCGCAGACGAGCGTCACGTCGTGACCCTGGGCGGCCCAGCGACGGGCCTGCTGGTATAGGTTTTGCTCCGCGCCTCCGGCCTGAGCGTGGCGGAAGCAGCGCCAGTTCAGCACCAGGATGCGCAGGGGCCGCGGGGCTTCGCCGCTGTTCCCGACGGTCGTCCGCGCGCCAGATGTGGCGGGCGGGACGAGTGGGACGGGCTGGGCGGCGAACGCGTGGTCGTCCCACTCGCTTAGGGCGGGGAAATCCGGTTTGGCGTCGGTTGTCTGTATCACACCTCGATCATCGCAAAGCGGGGGGATGAGTGCATCACACAGACACAGGGTATTCGCCTAGCCCACTTGGGCTAGAGCCTGGCAGGACCGCCACGAACAGGGCGTGGCCCACCATGCGGTGAGCTACTGAGCGGCCCTGCCTTCACCCGCACGCAGGCCTCTACGCGGGGCCGGTGCAGTGCCTGCGCGACGACCTGACGGTGTCCGCTGTCGAGCTGCAGGCCGAGCGGTTCGCGAGCGAGCGCCTGATCTCCGTCGCGCTGGTCCGTCGGGCGCTGCGCGCGTGGGGCCAACTGGGAACGGCCGAGATCACCGAGTTGGCCGACCTCGCGCGCGTCCCGGAGGAGTTCGCCGCGTGGTGGGTCGCGGACCTCACGGGCCGGGGCATCTTCTTGCCGCCCTCCGTTCGCTAACCGAGATAGACAGGGGAGTGCGATGAGAGACGCTCGTCAGATCGTGGGGCCGCCGTCGCGGACGCCTGTATTGCGTTAATCGAGGCCGCTATCCAGATCGTTGAACTTAAAGAGACCGGCACTATCCGGCTTAGGCTGCATATCTCCCCCCGTGCTATAGGCTCCACGCAACGTGCCGGCAAGGAAGCTGGTCATCGTTGTTGTATATGGTCCATTGAACCAGCGTGGCTCGTAGGGGTCTCCCCACACAACGGGCCAGCGATCGGGATCGCCCTCGGTCAGCCAGAACAGCTTGGACGCCCCATCCATTCCCATCCAACCCCAGGGGAACAAGCCTGCTGGTTCAGGCCAGAGAGGAAACGGTCGCGCCTCTCCCCGATACTCCTCGCCGCCCCCGAATGCGCCACGTGTCGCCTCCAGTTGTCCGTCCAAGCTGTGCAGATAGTAGGTTACATGGTCGGTGAAGGAAACACGCTTCATCGGATTCATAACAAAGAGTAGTCCCGGAAATGCGCCGCTCCCGTACGTCGCGATGTACTCTTTGTAGTCCGCAGGGAACACGAGGCCCAATCGCTGTTCGACAGCGGCCCACTCCTGGAGCGATCCCGGGGCGACGGGAGCGGAGGGCGGTGGTACCAACCGTCGCAACTCGGCTACTGACATCTCTTGTGTCCTCGTAAACGTAGATTCTCGGCGTTTACCATCGCCCTGGAACTGTCACTATACAGGTCGTACATGACGGTTCCAGGGCGGCCCTCTTCGTTATGGTAAGGTGGTCGGCATGGGTGTTGGGGCCGGCGGGACGGCACAATTCTGTCCTGGGTCCTGTCCCGGCACTCGATAGACTCCGCTCCCAGGACTGGTCTCCCGGATGTTGCTGATGATTACCTCGCCCGGTTGTGTCCCGTTGTAAGCGCCCTGGTACCGTGGGTTGCCGGTCGTCGGATTGGTCTCTGCGCTCAGCGTCCACCCGACTGCGCTTTGACCAATCGCCTGGATGCGGATCTGATAGGGGATGACGCAGTTCCCGACGTAGTCCGGCGTCACCCGGTAATAGACGTAGCTTTCGGACGAGCCAACTCCCGCAAGACGATCCCCCAACTGATACCTTTCTAAATTGCTCTGTCGTGGGGTGTTCGCCCCAGTGAATTGCCCCACGAAGTTACGGGGGTCTTTTTTCAAGCCGCCCAGCACATATCCCAGGAGGTGCCCTGGTTGCGTATCACCCCAGACATTCGTCGATCCGTCAACTTCTTCACCTGGCGCTAGCAAGCCAATCCCGCCGCCGTATGCGTATCCATAGTCACTATCGCCGCTACGAGGACTGAAGCGTCTGAACGCATTTCGGATCGACTCCGGCTGCAGGAGGGCAATGATTCCCGTTGATCGCCCGATAGACGTGCAGTTACTGTCCGAGCAGTAGTTGCTCGTGAGCGCGGACGGCGCTGCCTGGATGTCCGCCGCGGACAGACCGGAACTCGCCGCCGGTTCGTATTGCAACGGCCCGTAGTAGACCCTGGAGATAAACGGGACGCTTGTCCCCCCGTTATTGTTCGTCGCGTAATCGGACGGGGCGTTGACTGACATGAAGTAGCCCTGATTGTAGGGACTCGGCAGGACGGTCGGCGTCGCCCAGTGCGTGACACTGGACAGGTCGACCGGTGGGGTCGCCGTCGGCTCGACGCGCGTGAACCCGCTCATGAAATCTTGCGGCGTCACCTTTGTCTTGTTGGGGTCGCCCGGCAGTTCCCATCCAATCTGCATGAAGTTCGCGTTGGCGGGGATGGCGCACACGCCCGCGTCGGCGGGAGAGAGTTGGAGCCGCACGATGGCAAGGCGCGGCATGAACCGTGGCCGCGCGCGTGGGTCCCGCACCCGGCCAGGCAAGGGGCTGAACCGCGGCGCCTGGAGCCCCGCGGCAGCGAGGGAGCCCATGGGCAGGCGCCCAAGAGCCAGGGACTGACCGTGCGCGCCCTGGAAGAACAGGCCAACGGCCGCGCTTGCCGTGACGACGACGCGCACGCGGGCGGAGCGCACTCGTCCGCTCAGGTGCTGCCACACGGTGACGGTCAGGTGATACACGCCGGGGCGCAGGGTTGGGACGGTGACCACCTGGAGCGCGGGCGCCGCGCTCCCCTGGCCCTGCGCGAATAGGTCGATCGTGCGGGGGGCGGGGATGACGCGCATGCCGCTGGGCAGGCCATGGACGTCCACCTCGACGTAGTCGGCCGCCCCTCCAGTCGCGCCACGACCGTGCGGCCGGAGCGACAGCGGGACGGTGGTCACGCTCCCCGCCGCCGTCTGCACGGTCGGCGCGCCGACCGTGAACGCGACGCCCGGCGTCGCTCCTGCGTGTCGAGGTCCGGCGTTGCGGGTGCGGCCCTGTCGGCCCTGTGAATAGCTGCTATTCCGTGCCAGGACGATGAGGGGGGCCTGGGCGCGGTCGCTCTCGTGGCCGGCGACGTCGACGGCCGACACCGCAACCTGGTAGCGCCGCCCAGCCGTGAGCCCGTCGAGCGTGGCGCTTTGCGCCATGCCCAGGGTCACGACCCGCCAGGGGAAGGGGCGGCCGAGGGAGACGGGGCGCCAGCGCAGGCGGTAGCCGGCCAGCAGGGCAGCGCGGGCGGGCGGCGCCCAGAGGACATCAATGCTCCGGCCCCGCGCGAGGCCCACCACGTGGTGCGGCGCGGCGGGGCGCGCGGGTTGGACCACGCGCACGGTCCCCGCCGCGTCGGCCCGCACCGCTGTCCCGGCGCCGTTGTCGAGCGTGGCGTAGACATAGTACGTGCCCGCCGGCACGGCATCGGTGTTCCACCGATAACTCCAGCGGCCGTGGCGCACCAGGACGGGGTCGGCGATGAGGGCGCCGGCTGTGTTGGGAACGCGGCGGCCGCCGACGCGCAACGTGGGGCTCGACGCGTACCAGAGCGAGACCGCGCTGCCGTCCGGGGCGCCGCTCAACGTACCGGACAGCCGCGCGACGGGCGCCGCCGGCGCGGCGGCCAGTTGCCGGCCCGCGGCGGGCCGATCGACCCGCAGGACCGGTTGTCGGGCCACCAGGTCGCCCTGCACCTCCACGCGGTAGCCCTCGCCGCCGCGTAAGTTGCCGATGCGGACGTGCCAGAGCCCGGCCGCCGGGTGCGACAGCAGCAGCACGGTCGCGCCGGTCGCGCCATGGGGCAGTCGCTGGCCAGGGGACGCCAGGAACGCGCGGTTCGCCGCACCGGGCGCGGCGGGCGTGTAGACGGCGCCGTCCGGGGCGACGAGCGTCAGGCTCGGGGCGCCCGCCCGCCAGGTCAGCCCGACGAAGGTGTTGACCTGCCCCGGCGCGACGCGCAGGGGCGTGCTGATCGTCCCCGGGCCTACCAGTGTCGCGCCGCGCGGCAGCCGTCCACCGAGGCCCAGACCGGAGGCGAGCCCGGACCGGGGCTCGGCCCGACGGCCGGTCAGACGGCCGATGGCGTGGAGCGATTGAGCGAGCCGAGGGAGGAGCGCGGCGCTGGCAGCGTGTGGCGCCTGCGGCGGGAAGGGGGCGTCCGGGTCGGTGAGCAGCGTGTAATGCACGACGCTGCTGTCATCCCAGTCGACGCCGTTGGTACCGATGAAGATGTTCTTGTCGAAGGTCCAGTTGTCGCTGCAGAACTGCCCGCTGAAGGACCCTTTCAGGCCCGAGGGGTACGTGGAGCGCCCGTTGTCGGGGTTGTAGAAGTGGAACGTGCCGATCTGGGCGCTGGCGTGCGCCTCGATCTGGCAGAGCGGGTCCGGGATGAAGAAGAGGAACGAGCCGAAGGCGCCAGCGGGGACCGTCGCGGTGATCTGCCCCGTCCCGGCCAGCATGAGCTCGGGCGGGGTGGTGCTGGCGTTGGCCGCGTCGGAGAAAGCCGGCGGGGTGGGCGATGGTGTATCGCCGGATGTGGGTGGGGGCGTCGCGGTACTCGTCCCCGTGGCCGCGGGCGTCCCGCTGGGCGTGGCCGTGGCCGTCGACGTATCCGTGGGCGTCGGTGTCGGCCGCCACACATGGAGGAATCCATTGGCGCTCAGCGCGACGCACTTGTCTTGCGTACTCGTATTCAGGCAAGGGGCGTTGAGCGCGAGGCTGGCCTCGGCGAAGAACCCGCTGGCTTGCGAGGCGTCCACCACCGCGCCCCAGGTCGGCAAGACCTGCGTGCAGACGCCATCCGGCGCCACCTGGAGGCGCACGCAGAACCCGCCCGTCGCGGTCAGCAAGCTGTTCAGCACGCTGCCACTGCCGCCGAGGCCGAAGTTACCGTCGGTAGCGATGGCTCCCTTGAGCTTGCCGCTGAAGATGTAGCCGCCGTCGTCGGTGACCAGGTTGACGCCCCCCTGGAACTCATAGATGGGCTGCGACGGCTGCCGCGGGTTGGCGGAGATATGGATGCCGCCGTCGATCTTGGTCAGCAGCAAGGGTGTCTCGGGGATCGGGATGCCCGGCGAGAAACTCACCGAGATGGTGGCGGCGCGCAGGTGCGAGGGATGCGTGCCGTCGATCGAGCCGATCTCGATAGATCCGCCGAGGCCGGACAGCGGCTGGGAAAACTGGGGCAGGGTGACGTCACACGTCCCGGTCAGGTCGTAGTTGATGGTGGCGCCGTCGGTGCTCAGCGCCACGGACACGTTCGCGTCGACCCGGAACCCGCCCAGGGAGATGCCGCCAAGGAACTGGCCGCTGGCGTCCTGAAAGTGGATCCGCGAGCCGTCGTAGGTGAAACCGTGCACCGTCAGCGCGTTGGCGGGGGCCGTAGCGAAGGGCACGGTGATCTGGATGGTCCCGATGGAGAGGCCATCTTGGTTCAGCGTGACGTCGCTGGCGGTCGCCATGAGATCGCCGATCGCGAACGTGAATCCCGCCACGGTCGCGGCTACCGTGCCGTCGCCATGCACCTGGAGCCCCTGGACGGAGATGCGGCCGGGCGACCCGAAGATGGGCGGCAACGTCAGGCTGGCGCTGTCCGCGGCGAGGCCATTTGGCCCGAAGCTCAGCCCATCCGCGCTCACCTGGGCGCCCGCATAGGCGAACTGTAACGGCGCCGTCATGTGGATCGTGCCGCCGGATGGCTTGAGGTCCGTCCCGATGTGCAGGCCGGTGATGTACAGGGGGGCGCATTGCCCGCCCAGCGCGCCGGGCAGGCGCAGCGTTGCCCCACCGATGGTGAGGCCGGTACTGTCAAGGCTCACGTCGGTGGCGTTGACGGTGAACCCGGCGAGAGTGAGGGTCATGTCCGGCAAGCGCACAGGGGCGAGCAGGCGCCCCTGGCTGTCCACGTCCACGACATCGTCGTGCGGCAGCGTGCCCTGGACCTGCAACCCGCCGGGCGGCGCGACGGAGACATCGTCCGCCTCTCCCGCCTCGCAGAGGGCCGCGCCGAAGGTCCACCCGGCGAGGGTATCCGAGAAGGAGCAGGGCGTCGGGGTCGCGTCTCCGGCTGTATCGGTCGCGGTGGGAGCGGTCGAGGGCAGCGGGTTTGCGGTTGTCTGGGCGCTCGGGGTCTCGGTCGTAGGACCGGGCAGCGTCCCCGAGATGGCGGTGGCCGTCTCTGTCGCCGTGGTCGATGCCGTGACTGTCGTCGTCGGGACAAGCGTCGCCGTTCCCGTCGCTGGTTCCGTCCCCGTCATCGTGGCCGTCCCGGCCGTGGAAGCCGTTCCTGTCGCGGTCGGGCCATCCGTCGGTATGTCCGTTGCCGTCGGGCTATCCGTTGCGGCCCCGGTCGACACGCTTGTCGCCGTCGCACCGTCCGTTGCGGCGCTTGTCGGCGATGTAGCAGGGTCCGTCGCCGTCTGTTGCGCGCTTGCGGTTGCCGTTGGGCTATCCCCGGGGGATGACGCGGCGCCATAGGTCACGGAGACGTTGCGGATCTCGTGCGCGTCCGAGCCTTCGCCCACGGCGCCGGCGATGCCGAACTTGACGGTCGCGGGGAGCGGTCCCTGGCCGGGGATTTGCCCGACATCGTACTGGCCAATGACAGTGCCCGAGCCGACCTGGACCGTCACGAACAGGCCGGACGCGGAAGGAGCCAGGGAGATGGTCACGCGCTGAGATCCCGGTCGCCCCACGGCGTTGATGTCGCACAGGCCAACGCCTGGCGTCGCCGTGCCCCAAGCGTTCGAGGAGGCCGCCGAACCGCGGACGACGACGCTGCCGGGTGTGTTCCCCAGCCCGCCCGCCCCGTTCGAGAAGTCGCCGAATTCATCCAGGCCCACGCCCAAATAGGCGTTGGGCATGCCGGAATAGCCCAGGCCTCCGCCGTCGACGCCTGGCGCGAAACTCGTCGTCGCCCCATCGAACAGGAAAAAGCTCGCGCCGTCGGCGCCAGTGGAGTAGTTGGAGTAGGCGGCGCCGCCCCAGCAGGCGTAATCGAAGCTGACGCTCAGCGTGCGCTGTGGGTCGAGGGGCGTGTCGTAATACACGTATCCCACCTCGTGCTGGTCGTAGGGCGTGTTGAAGCGGAGCCAACCCTGCCCTGCCGGATCGGTGTCAAGCACCGGGTCGTTATAGCCGGAGGTCAGGAGAGCTGACCCGCCAATAACCCAGCCAGCGGTGTCCGGCGCACTGTTCTGAAAGGATTCGGTCACGGTCGTATCGCCGTCGGCCGTCCGCAGCGTCGGCACATGGCGCGTCGGCACAGTCAGATGAGACGTGTGAGACTTGACGACGGGGACGGATGCGGCCTGGACGGGCGAGGCATGTGGGGCAAGCGACGAGATGTGAGCGACGATGAGGACGGCAAGCACGGCATAGCGGTACCGGGGCGAGAGTGTTGGCCGGGACATGAGCTGTTCTACCATTTCTCGCGACATCGGGCGCGTAGGCGTCTGACGGCTTAAATGAGCGCGCCAGGGGTCATTGACGGGACTGCATACGCCCCGGATGCATCATCCGTCCCCGATAGATGTCCCCGTGCCGTTGCATTGATGGAGATGATACACCCCATGGTACAAAGCGAGCCGCGTCGCCGTCTAGAGGACCATTTTGCTATCGATTTTGGGTGCTTCTGGGCGTCCCTCCCGACGCATCGCATCCCGTAGTATGAAAGAGGGTTGGGATGGTCAACGGGATTGGAGGATTGCCAGTGAGAGCTCGATTGGCGACGACCTAAACCCATTGCGTGATCCGGCGCAGCCCCGACGTGTCGTGCCACCACCCGTAGGCGTACGACACCCAGCGTTAGGATCGGGTCTCGCGGCCCGATCAGAGAGAGGCAAACAGACTATGCCAAGAATGCAACAGCTTCGACGTCTTACCTCCAAGCGAATGACGGTAGCCTTATCCCTGGCTGCTTGCGCCTGTGCCCTATCGGTCGCACCCGCTGCGGCGCACGCTCGAACCACAGACATTCAGAACACCGACGCGTCGGTGTGGGTCGTCGACGATATCACGGCTCAATCGGCGTGTACGGCGCCGCAGGGTGGACCCTGTGCGCCAGGTTCGGTCCAGGTCCTCAACGTCTATCACACGAGCTTAAGTACAGCGCAAGGCGCGCAGCGGCACTATTTGCACGGCGACGCGCGAGGCCAAGACCTCGATGCTTTCATTCAAGCCGAGGCAGCGCGTACTCACCAACAGTACGCTGGGGGAACGGGGTCACAGGGGGTCAGTCCTCGCGCCCATACGTCCATGCAACCGGCGTCGTCGCCATGGATGCGGCCCCTCACCAACTACTCACCGTCTCCCGAAGGGTTGGGAAGCGTAACGCTCAACTGGGGTGCGAGGGTGACGGCGCAGTTCGCCTACAACCTGTCTGGATCTCTAGTCTATCCAATGTGGTTCGCACACGGCGTCATCAGCGGACAGGCTTGGGACTTGCACTCGCCCCGATATGACGACGGCAACAACAACGACGAGGGCTATTTTGGTGGCGGGAATACGACCTGCAACGGCATCGCCCTCAACAACCATCTGGGGGCGAACCCAGGAGTTGGGGTCTCGATGTCGGGCCAGCATACGTACGCCCTCTACGGCGACAATGGCCAATGCTCCAGCACGATCAATGCTGTTAACTGGTATTGGTAGGTGCCCCGCACGTCGTGTCGTCGCGTTAGCGCACTGCATGCGTGCAGCGGGATGGACGCTCTAGGCTTTTGACTGTGGGGTGGGCAGGGATAGGCCTTGTCCGCCCCATCCATTTCCCCTTAATACCACAGGATTACAGGGCCGCCGGGACCTAAACCGGCAGACTATCGAGAAATAGAGATGAGGATGGCCAAGGATGAGACAACGGGGTCAGATAGTACGAATCATCCTTACGCTGTTGGTCATGCTAGTCGTCGGCAGTGTGGGACTCGGCTTGGCAGGTTCCGGTACCCCGGTCCTGCGCACTGTCGCCATAGCCGCGGATCCGCGCGCTATTGTCGCTGATGCCGTGGCAGGCCATCTATTCGTTTATAGCAATAGCGGTACCATCTCCATGCTCAATGTGCAGAGCGGCAGCGTCATGCGCACGCTTGCAGTAGAACCTTACCTGGGAGCGTATGCCCTCGCCAGCGATGAGCGGGCCGGGCTAGTTTTCCTCGTCGGGCGGTTAACGGGTGTCCAAGTTCTCGACGCGCGCACAGGTAAGCGTTTGCACCTCCTGCCCGTCCCTAGCCCTCAAGGCCCTTATACCCCGCTGCTAGCCATAGATGCGCAGCGCACGCGCGTCCTACTCACGGATACTGCGGGCAAGGTCTTGCTCGTCTTCGATCCTCGCTCCGGTCACCTCCTGCGTACAAGGCGCCTCGCGGGCCGTCCCACCGCGATCGCCGCCGACGCGCGGAGCGGCTATGCGTTTGTGGCCCTGGACACCGGCGTCCTTGACACGATCAACGAGACGACGGGGCGCGTACTGCACGTTACCCCTGTCGGGGCTAGCGCCACGGCCATCGCAGTGGACAGTGGAGCCAATCGCATCGTCGTTCTCAGCCAGCGTGCCAATGGCGCGGCCGTGACAACACTGTTGGATATGCGGTCAGGGGCAGTGGTAAGCATCAGCAGTATGGGACGCGGTTCCACATCCATGACCGTCGATGCGCGGACCCACCGCACCTTTGTCGCTGAGTTTGCCAACTCCTCGGTCAGCGTGCTCGATACCCGCAGCGGCGCTGTCCTGCGCACGGTCACTGTGGCCCGTGTCCCGATAGCCGTGGTCGACGATGAGCACGGTGGTCACGTGTTCGTCGTGTGCTTCAACCCTTCAGTGGGATGGTTTGGCCTGGGACACAGCACCCACTTTGATCTGCTCGTCGACCTTGTCGTCGCCACCCTCCACTTTGGGTCCCCGAATGCCGGCGCGGTCAACGTGCTAGATGCGCGGACAGGCGTAGTGACACGGACGATCCACGTAGGACGATCCCCGATAGCGCTTGGTGTCGATGCAACCGCCGACCGCGTGCTTATCGCCGACACGGCAGACAGCACCGTTAGCCTGCTCAACGATCAGCCCTCCCCATAAAAAGATCGCGGCTGTCTTGCTCGTGAAATTGGAGTACACCGCCCCTTTGGAGAAGTCCGCCGCTGCAGCCACCTCCTCGACGGATGCTGTGTGGAAGCCGCGGCGGCTACACAAGGAAGCCTCTATGCTGTCTCATACGTGTACATTCACAGAACGCCGTTAAAAATCGGGTCGAGCACACTGTATGCCAGCGCCGACCCAGCCCCGAACGATCCGGTGGGCGGCGAGATCGAGGCGGGGCAGTCATGACGCGTCGCCGTCATCTATCGACTGTCATTGATGGCCCGCTGGTAGTCGGACAGGGTCGCGTACTGGCCCGAGAACAACTGGTCTTCGTTGTACCAGGCCAGGCCGCGCAGCCTGTAGCGCCTGGCCTGGGCAACCGAGAAGCGGAGCTGCGCCGCGTCGCCGTTCCCGCTGTTCTCGCCGTACAGCCCGAGCGCCGGCCGGTGGCGGCGCGCCAGGACGGCCAGGTAGTGGACGGGGCGCCAAAGGACCGGATCGGCGCTGTTGTCGTTGCCGAAGGGGCAGTTTAACCACGTCGTGTCGAGCAGTGTCCCCGCGTCGGTCAGGGCCGCGACGTCGCGCGCATAGTCGACGCCGCGCTCGGTCTCCCCGTTGACCTCGGCCGGGCTGGCGCCGTTCAGACCATCGGCCACGGCCCTCTCGACCTGTCCGGGGCGGATGCCGAAGCTGGGATACAACATCATGATCGGCCCATGGTAGTCACGACGCAGGGTCGCGATTTGCCAGTTCTGGTAGCTGGCCAGGGCGTCTAGATAGTTGTTCAGGAACCGCCCGGCTTCGCCGTGCGGTGAGGGGGCGCCCGGTCTCCAGCCCGGCGCGGGGGAGCGCGCCCGCGCGTTGGCGTCGTAGGCCCAGTAGCAGTTGTGATGGCCATGGTAGGATGGCGGTGGGTACGATAACTCGCCGTAGCGGCCGCCGCCCAGCCGGACCGCGACCCAATCGGTCCCGAACAGGCCGAACACCGTGCGCATATAGGCGGCGATGCGGTCGCGCACGCGCGGATCGAACACCGCGTTGGCGTCGCCGCTGTCGGCCAGTCCGCCTCCGCTATAGGCGTCGCCGTACTGGTCCACGTAGGACGCCCCCGGATCGTCGGCGTGCACCCAATCCGGCGTGTCCTGGATGCCCAACTCGAGGATCACGCCGAGGCCGGCCTGCCGCGCGCGCGCGAAGACGTTTCCCATCCGCGCGACATACTGCCGGTCGATGACATCCCGCGCGGGCGCGATATCTTTCCAACTGATGCGGATGACCGTGGCGTGGACTCCGGAGGCACGCTCCGCCGCGAGATGAGATTTCTCTCCGCCGATCACGGCCCACAGCGGCAGACGATCGGCCAGTGACGGCCCGGATCTGTCAGGCGTTATGGTGTGGCCCCACAGCACGGCGCCCAGCACGACCAGCAGCGCGATCAGCGGCAGCGCGACCCATCGCAGTGTCGTCGCCCTGTCACCATAGCCCTGCCATGTCGTCGCCAGACGCCGTTGAATGGCCATCCCCCGTCGGTCTATGTCAGAATCTTGCACATGGTTAGATGTGCAGGATGGGATGATCCGCATATCCATCGATCGTGACCTGTCGATATTGGTCACGAATGGCTCGAAGAACCTGTGAGAGATAAGTGATTTCGTTCCACGCAGGTCGAGGATTTCTGAGCAACGCTTCGACCACAACCTGACCCGGCTCATGCGGCAACACGGCGACGACCAAGGTCATCTCTCCCAGGTAGGACGACGGGATTGGCATACGAATAGGCTTTAGAGGGTTTGATGGATCTGTCGCGATGGTCCATTCCATACGCCACCATCCGTCGCCGCAATCTTCGCCCTTCGGATAGGAGGGCACGTCGATGTCGATCGATTTGTAGTCGGGTAGGTTTAGCTGGCTCATGTTTTCTCTCCTATTCCGTTATCTGTAATGGGTGGCCTCATCTCTCGAAGTTTACGATGATCCACTCTGCCTCGCGATTCACAACCCCGAAAGATGCGGGCCGGAAGACAGATTGGGTAGGCCCGATAGTGTGGATGAGGGAGCCATCGCCTTCCAAGTTATCGACAAGTGATTTCCTCAGCCTACAGATGAGAACGCAGAGAGGGCCATCATGCCGCTTCGCCCAGAAAGCAGCGGTACTTAACGCTTCCGATGGATTGGACGGATTCACCCTAATGGTGAAAAAGCTGCCCGGCTCTACAGACCCCACCATATGCTCAAGCCCTGCTTCATAGCTGAGCCCGCTGTCAACGATGTTGACCGCCGACGCGCGAGTGGTTCCATGTGCAAAATCGACAACCCTACCTACATTATGCGCTGACACCGCCGTGTTCGCGGTCGACGCCGTGGCGATGGTATTAGCCGCATCATTCTCGGCAAATGAAGCGCCAAGTATACCTACTGTTAAAGCGTCCACGAAGGCTTCAATGATCGCATTAGCGTTTGGGAGCAGCGGAGACCCGATACGCCACTCGCGCGACCGGGCGAATGGCCGGGGGCGTAATGGTCGCCGGTTGTGCCGGCGCGCCCCCTGATTGTCCCCGCGGGCGGTGGTCGTCGATGGCCCTGGCAAGGGTGGCGATCGTCGGATGGTCGAAGAGCG
>JAABUX010003147.1_pt1 | contig 22203 bp, 17 predicted proteins | sample 5561851 | NCBI WGS metagenome assembly JAABUX01 (sample SAMN10711883, study PRJNA513361) | rock metagenome | isolation source: Antarctica rocks | place: Antarctica: Victoria Land, Richard Nunatak red sandstone | collected 2016-01-03 | reverse complement strand
GCGTGGCGGCAGGCCGCGCGGGGACAAGGTGCGTGGCGGCAGGCCGCGCGGGGACAGCGTGCGCGTAGGACACCGTCGGTACAGCGGCGCGCGCACGACCCGCGAATGAGGGTGAGGCCGCGCTTACGAGCAGCGCGCCCAGCAAACTGAGGAGGATTAGACTTCTTTTCATGTTTCTGCTTTCTTGATGACTGGCAACTCTACGGAGGGTAGAACCCGTAAAAAGGCAGGACGAAGGTAAAGGGGCAATAGGACTCGTTTGCCCTCCCCTTTGATCTACCGCCTGGAGACCTAGCTAGCTATGGAGTCTTTTCCCGTAGGTAGATAGAACACGCGTGAGGTGGGGCAACTATCTTGGTACCCTTCCCGCGCGTATTCTCTTATCTGCCGGGGGCAGCCACAGCCTTGGAAAAGTGTCTTGCTGGCCTTTTCGGTCGGCAAGATACTGTCATTGGCTTCTACTGACCTAAATTTCGCCCGAATAACAGGCGCCGATGAGGCGAAGTACGTCGTGTGGAGAGCCAGTTGTCACCCCTCAGCGCCTTGTTTCCTCTAGGCAGCGAGGCCTTCGCCCACTGGTGGCTGGATGTCGGTGATATTCACACCGTTGGTATGAGCCGTCTGGCTGAACGAGTTAACCGAGTTGTTCAGGCCGTAGACATCCTGCTCACTACCCTGACCGCCGTGGAACTTGTTGCCCAGGGCGCTCATCTGGGCGCCAAGAGCGTTGAGCGGCGCGACGAGCGCATGCAGCGTGGCACTGTTGCTCTTGTTGGCGAGGTCAATGGAGGCCTTGACCTCGTGATAGGCAAAGAGCGTTGCCACGCCGGCCTTGACGAACGCCGTGATGCGGTGGGGCGAACCCGCCGAGAAGGCATGCTGCTGGTAGGGCGCGATCACGAAGTGATGGAACGCCCAGAAGCCGAAGCCCATGTGTGCGAGGAAGCGCGTCTTTTCCAGGAAGGCGGGGTTGCTATGAACCCGCGCGGCGACCGGCGCGGTACGGACGGCGGCGCCCGCGCGGCCCGCGAACGACGGCGCCAGCGTGCCGGTTGCCAGCACGGCCACCAGTCCCAGAACGATTAGCTTGTTTTTCATTTGTCCCCTTAACTCCTAACGATACCTATGCGCTTGCGCGCTTGTAGCGCGTACCGCCAAGTCGCGGCACGCTATGTCTTGGGCTGCTTTGGGCCGTTCGGCAAGGATGCCCACCCGGCTCTCCACGACCACGTTTGCATGGCCGAGCATCACTGTACCCGACCTGGAACTTACGCACAATCCGTGCCAGTATCGTGTATCGTGTGATTGCGGGTGCACCTTAAAATTGTGGGATTCGACCTGCGACGGCGGTCGCATGGCAGCACACGGACACTGCGGTGTCAGAACGAGGCCAAGAGCAAGGTGACGGCGGACCACACCCGACCGCAGTCGTCGTCCGCTGCCATGCGACCGCAGTCGCAGGCCCGTTTCAGGCCCGTTCCGGCCGCAGTCCACTTTTTTGAGGCGCACCCTGTGATTGCCCGAGACCTTGCGCCTCGCCTTAAAGAGGCGGTATACTATTCCTTGTTGCCTCTCACCGTCCAATCCTTTGGGATTGATACGGCGCATGCCGCATTCGTCTAGCGGCCTAGGACACCGCCCTCTCAAGGCGGAGATCACGGGTTCGAATCCCGTATGCGGTACCACCAGTGTTGTCTCCACTCGTCCGATGGGATGACTGTCACGCGCGGTCGCCCGGCATCACGCCGGGCGGCCGCGCCTTTTTCTATGTTGGGGTACGGTATGCTGGGCGATCGCGCGTTTTTTGGCCCGCGCGCTCTGGTCGCGTCTGGTCGCGCCTGCTACGACGGCCCTGATGGCTTGACCGCGCCTCTCTCAAAGCGGCCCAGCGCCGCGGCCAGTGTCGGGTCGAGCAGGGCGACGCGTTTCGTGCCACTGTTGAAGGAGACTTGCATGGTGTCGCCCTCGGCGACCAGGCGGCCGTCTCCCTCGACGCTCACCCGGTAGGACAATTCGAACGCGCGGCTACGCAGGCCGACCATGGCTACCTCGACGACCAGGCGCTCGCCGAACACGGCGGGAGAGCGGTAGCGGCAGTGCGCCTCGGCCACGACGAGGCTGAGATCGAGCGAGCTGAGCGGCCGTCCATACACCGCAGAGAGGTAGGCGATGCGCGCCATCTCAAAGTAGGTCAGATAAACGGCATTGTTGACGTGGCCGAGCGCGTCGATGTCGCGGAAGCGGATGTCGATGGTGGTGCGGAAACGGTAGGCCACGTCCGTCCGCCCGCTTCGCCCGGTCCGGCCATGCGCGTGCCCCGGTTCGGGCGTGGATGAGGTGGGGGGGTGCGCCGTCACCCGCGCGACCCGCGCCACGCGCGCCACCACGACCGGGAGCGGCGCGGCGCCATGGGCTCGACGGGCGTGGCCGGCGAGAGCGAGGCCGCGAGGCCGTCCTTGACCTCGACCTCCCTGGCCTCGTCGCCAGCGTCCCGAAAGATGCTGTCCCGCCCGACGGTATCATCCCGTGCCTGCCGTGCCTGTGTCACCGTCGGTAGCGGGAAAATAGCCGCGGCCGCGGCCGGCATGGTCATGGTGGGAGACGCCTGTGCGGCTCCCATACCCATGTCAGGGACGGACGGCGCCGGGTCCGTCGCACGATCGAGATCCGCTCCCTGTCCATCAAGGTCGGGAGAACGCTCACGCGGCGCCATCCCCCGCGGCGCGGCGCCCACGGTACGCGCTGTCTCTCCCGACGCTTGAGCCGTGCTATCCGCGGACGGCGGCGCCTCCGTGGCCGCGCTAGATTGGGTCGCTCCGGGCGCCGTAGCGGACGCGGGAGCAGCGGTCAGCGCCACGGCGCGCGCGCGGTCGAGCCGCTCGTAGAGAGCCTCGACGCGCTGCTCCAGCACCTCGATGCGCTCTTCGCGTCCCTCCAGGCGTGTCCTGTACTCCTCGGCCAACCGGCGCCATTCGTCGACCGAGGCGACCAACGGCGCTAGCAGCGCCTCCATCTGCGTTGGAGCCAGCGGCGCCAGGGACTGGCCCAGCCCTGGGCGCGCGCCACCCGCGCCAAGATCGTCGTCGTCGTCATCGGCCGGATCCGGTCCGGTCACGTCGAGCTCGCCCGCGCGCAGGCGCTCACGCACCTCGTCATAGGAGAGGTGGTTGGTGCGATAGTCGCGCACCGCCGTCAGAACCTGCACATCGCGCCGGGTGTAGCGGCGCGGCTGGCCGGGCGGCGGATTGGCGGTGGCGCTGAGGAACTCCTTGAACTCTTCGGTCCAGCTCCGCAACGTATTGTTATTCTTATCGACGAGGCCCAATCGCGCCGACACCTCGCCGATCTTGTAGACTGTTTGCTCCATCGCTCCAGTTGCCAGTTACTCCCCTCTCCACGACCGCGGGAGAGGGGTTGGGGGTGAGGGTTGCTCCGCGGTCGGGAGAGCCGGTTGGGCTGTCGGCTCCGCGGAGCTGAGAGACCAATCCGCATGGGCGGGGGGTGAGGGTTGCCGCTATGTAGTTCATAATAGCAAACCGGTGGCCACGAGCCATGGAACCTATCGACATCTTACCCTATCGAGGTAGGAATACCCTATCCCATGATTCGAGGGCCTATAGCGCGCTAGGTAAGCCTATCGCGCCGGGTCGCGGCATGGGGCCGGTCCGTAGGACGGAGACGCCGGGCGAGTGAGCCGCGAACGTTGGTGAAGGATGCGCTCGGGAAGGGCATATCCAGCCGTAGCCCGTCTGGGGGATTGCACGCCGTGCCGGGTGGTGGCCATAGTGTGATAAGCGGCCTGGCAAAGCCCCACCGGTCTGGAAGAAGGGTATCGATAACATGAGTAGCGCCAACACTGTCGTGAAGCTGTAAGTCGTCCATGAGCCGTTCTATGTCCTGGGAAGAAGATCTGGCGCGCGAGATGGGCCACGCGGAGGATCGCGCCGCCCAGCGCGCCGACGCCATTGCCAGGACGCTCGCCGCGCGCGAGACCAAGATTAAAGACCTGTGGCGGCTGATCGACCTGGTGATCGCGCGCGCCAATAGCCGCGTCCCGGACGGCCGTCACCGCTTCCAGAGCGAAGAGACGGACGGCCCCGGCCCCATCACCAAGACGGTCTACTACGGCGGGCGGCGGCTGCTGTTCGAGGTCGAGGCGCTGGCCTATGACGCCTGGCGCAACGAACCCGCCTTTTACCCGGGAGGGCTGGCGCGCGTGTTCGTCGAGCCCCACGCGCGCGACCTGACCTCGCTCTTCTGCGCTATCTCCGACGACGGCGCGCGCTGGCTAATCATGCCCACGCGCCGCCCGCTCGGCGAGGAGACCATCGTTACGCTGTTGCGCGTCCTGCTCAGCTAGCCTGTCGGCGCGCCCTGTATATCCTGACGTTTATCGGCATAGGCCACGCCGCTGGCGCATAACGTCGCTCGGATGCACGGGGCCAGGAGGGTCACAGGTGAGGCGCGAACCACGGCGGGGAGAGACACCTAGGTGTCCGTCGTTTGCCACGCGGCCGGGATCGCCTCGGCGCCGCCGTAGCAGGCCACGATGCCGCCCGGGTGCACCCCACGATTGTGAGACAGGGCCTGCGACTGCCCGGCTGGACCGGGACCGGCCGCAGCCGGTCGGGGGCCAGTCCGCATGTGTCGCATGGCAAACGGCAGGCCGACTGCGGTTGGGTGTGGGTCGTCGTCACCCTGCTCCTGGCCCTGTTCTGACACCGCAGTGTCCGTCGTGTGCCATGCGACTGCAGTCGCAGGCCCGTGTGCCGTATTCCACTTTTTTGAGGTGCACCCCCCCCGTGCTTTCCCCTCCCGTGTCTGGTGTTATAATAGCGTACATAGTAGTCCGTCAGCCCCCGCGCGCTCGGGGGTGAGCGACGGAACGACGAGCCTATAGTAAGGACAGCACCCCATGCCTGCGCGCACTGTCGCGGTGGCGTCGCCGGTAGGTCGGGACTGCCGCGCGCCCTCATCCGGCCCATCCGTACACCTACCTCCACCCCTGCGCGTGCGGGCGCTGGGCGCCTTCGCGGTGTGGCGCGGCGACGAGCCCATCCCGTCAGATCGCTGGTCCCGGCCAACCGTGACCCTCCTCTTCAAGAGCTTGCTCAGTGCGCCCGGGCGCCGCCTCACGCGCGACGGGGCGATCGACCTGCTCTGGCCCGACGCCGACCCCGACGCCGGCGCGAACAGCCTGCGCGTGGCCACGCACCGGCTGCGCGCCGTGCTGGACCTCCCTGGCGCTGGCTCATCCGCCAGCTACCTGCGCGCCGAGCAAGGCCTGTTCGTGCTGGACCCACACATCACCGGGGTAGCAGGGGTGGGAGCGGATTGGCTAGACGCCGACGCCTTCGACCGGGCGGCGCGGGCCGCGTTGTCCGGGCAAGACGCCGCGGCCTGCCGGGCGGCGCTGGACTTCTACGGCGGGGAGTACCTGCCGGACGACCACTACGCCGACTGGGCCATCGCGCGCCGCGAGGAGCTGTCGAGCAGCCACCGGGAGGTACTGTTCCATCTGGCCACGTTGAGCGTGGGGACGGGGACGGGTGAGCGGGAGGGGGCGCGCCGCGCCCTGCGCGCCCTGCTGGCGAGCGACCCCTGCCACGAGGAGGGCGCGCGGCTGCTGATGCGCTTGCTGACGGACGATGGCTCCCGAGGCGAGGCGCTGCGCGTGTATGACGTCCTGGCGCGCGCCCTGCGCGACGATCTGGGCGTGGAGCCCACGCCCGAAACGGCGGCCCTCCGCGCCGCGCTTGCGCGGCCCACGCCCGTCGCGCCCGTCGCGCCCGTCGCGCCCGTCGCGCCCGTCGCGCCCGTCGCGCCCGTCGCGCCCGTCGCGCCCGTCGCGCCCACCCCGCCCACCATGCCGGCTACCGAGAGCGTCGCGGCCTCGGTTGCGCCAGCCTCGGGCGCTCCCCCCACGGAGACGCGCGGTAATCTACCGGCGGCGCTAACGAGCTTTGTTGGGCGCGGGCGTGAGTTGGCCGCCGTGGAGCACGCTCTGGTGCAAGGGCCCGCCGCGTGCCGCCTGCTGACCGTGACCGGCATCGGGGGCGCCGGCAAGACGCGGCTGGCCCTGCAGGTCGCGGACGGTCTGCGGTCGACGTACCCTGACGGGGCGTGGCTGGTTGAATTGGCGGCGTTGGCTGACCCCGCGCGCGTGCCCGGCGCCATCGCCATGGCCCTCGGCGTGCGCGAAGATCCGCATCGCCCGCTCCTCGCGACCCTGGTCGACGGTCTGCGCGGGCGGCGCTTACTGCTGCTGCTAGACAACTGCGAGCACCTGGTCGCGGCTTGCGCCGAGGCCGCCACGGCGTTGTTGCAGGCCTGCCCTGACCTGCAGATCCTGGCCACGAGCCGCGAGCAACTGGGCACGGCCGGTGAGACCGTGTGGCAACTCCCGCCGCTGGCCGTGCCTCACCCGAGCACTCCTCACCCACCCCTCCCGCAAGCGGGACCCCACCCATGGCTGACTGGCCCCCCGGACCCTAGCCGCGGGTCCGCCGGTCCAGCGCGCTCTCCCTCGCGGGGTAAGGGGGAGCAACTGTTTCTTCCCTCTCCCGCGGCCAGGAGAGCTGGTTGGGCTGTCGGCTCCGCGGAGCCGAGAGACCAATCCGCATGGGCAGGGGGTGAGGGCTTCCGGGGCGAGGGTTCCCGGAGTGAGGGCCGGCTCAACGAACTGGCGGGGGTCGAGGCGGTGCGGTTGTTCCTGGAGCGGGCGCGGTCCAGCCGGCCCGATTTCACCCTCACCGAGCGCAACGCCGAGGCCGTGGCACAGGTCTGCCGCCGGCTCGACGGGCTGCCGCTGGCCATCGAGCTGGCGGCGGCTCGGCTCGGCGCTCTCTCGGTGCACGACCTGGCGGCCCGCCTGGATAACCGCTTCCGGCTGCTCTCCACGGGCAACCGCGCGGCCCTACCGCGGCATCGTACCCTGCGCGGCGTGCTGGACTGGAGCTACGACCTGCTGAGTCCGGCCGAGGGCGCCCTGCTGCGGCGCCTGGCCGTCTTCGCCGGCGGCTGGACGCTGCGCGCCGCTGAGCTCGTGTGCGCGGAGGAGGTAGCGGAGACGGACGATATCGTCCTGCTGCTAAGCGCGCTGGTCGACAAATCGCTGGTCGGAGTGCAGGCGGACGGACGGGGCGGACGGGAGGGGTACGAGGAGCTGGGGACCCGCTACCGCTTGCTGGAAACGGTGCGCCAGTACGCCCGCGAACGGTTGGTGGAGAGCGGGGAGGCGCGGGCCAGGTAGGCGTCGGCATGCCGACGCCTACCTGGCGCTGGCGGAGCGGGCCGCGCCCGAGCTCACCGGCGCCCGGCAGCAGGAGTGGCTCGACCTCCTGGAGGCGGACCACGACAACCTGCGCGCGGCGCTGGCCTGGGCACGCGCCCAGGGAGACCAGGAGCGGGGTCTGCGGTTGACGGCGGCGCTGTGGCGCTTCTGGGACACGCGCGGCTACGAGAGCGAGGGGCGAGCCTGGCTCGACGCGACGTTGGCGACGCCCCCTCCTCATGACGCCGGTGAGCGATGGATGACCGCGCGCGCCACGGCGCTTAACGGGGCGGGCGTCATGGCCCAGGCTCAAGGGGAGTACGCGCGGTCCATCGCGCTCCATGAGCAGAGCCTGGCCCTGTGGCGAGAGCTGGGCAACAGTCAGGGCATGGCCCGCTCGCTCAACAACCTGGGGGTCGTAGCGGCGCGGGTGGGTGACTGCGCGCGCGCGGACGAGCTTCATGGGGAAAGCGTGGCCATCCAGCGGGCAGTCGGCGACACGTGGGGTCTGGCCCTGTCGCTCAACAACTGGGGCGTCGTGGCTTACGAACGGGGCGACTACGAGCGCGCCCGCGCCCTGCACGAGGAGAGTGCGGCCCTGCGGCGGGAGTTGGGGGATACGGTGGGCCTCGGCGCCTCTCTCAACAGGCTGGGCATGGTGCTGCGCGAGCAGGGCGACCTGGCGCGCGCGACGGCCCTGTTCGAGGAAAGCCTGGCCCTGCGGCGGGAGGCCGGCGAGAAGCAAGGGATCGCGCGCTCACTGATCACACTGGGCCACGCAGCAAGGGACCGCGGCGACCTGGCGCGGGCGGCGGCGTTGTACGAGGAGAGCATGGCGCTGCACGACGAACTGGGCGATAAACATGGCCTGGCGCTCGTCCTCAACTACGCGGGCGCGACGGCCTATCGCCGAGGCGATCACCGGCGCGCGGCGGCGCTGTATAAAGAAGGTCTCGCGCTGGCCGCCGCCTCGCGCCACCCGGTGGGCGTCGCGGCGAGCCTGGAGGGGCTGGCGGCGGTCGCGTCTGGCACGAATAGGCCGGTTGAGGCGGCGCGGCTGCTGGGGGCCGCGTGCGCGCTACGGTCGGGCCATGGCACGCCCGTGCCGCCGTCGGAGCAGGCGGACAACGAGCGGACCGTCGCGCTGGCGCGTCGTGCCCTGGGCGACGAGGCCTTCGCGTCGGCCTGGGCGCGGGGGCAGACCCTGTCCATGGAGCAGGCCGTGGCCGAGGCCCTGTGCTGGCTACTTAGTGCTACAACGTTAGGACCGGCCTTTGACCCAAGTCGCATGGCGCACAACGGACACTAAAGTGTCTCACCAGGTCGCTCCACACGACGTCAGTCGTCGTTCTTTGCCATACAACGTCAGTCGCAGGTCAATGTCACGTTGTAATAGTAGGACATCGTGCGACCCGTTAGTCTCAGAACCGGCGTGAGCCGGGTGGAGGCTGCACCGTCAGGGGACGGGGACAACTGTCTGCTCGTCGGTGGGTGCGACGCCCACCCCTCATAGTGAATGAATGACGGGAGCAAACTGCTCTACGCCAGCCGCTTTGGCGGGGGCGGCGACGACAAGGGCGCGGCCCTGGCGGTGGACACGGCGGGGCACGCCTACATCACGGGTAGCGCCAGTTCGGCCGACTTCCCGGCGCTGGGCTCGCTGCAAGGCTTCGGCGTCGCGGTGAGCGGGGCGCTCACCGCGACGATGGCTTTCGTGACCAAACTCAACACGCAGGGCAGCGATCTCTGGTACAGCACACTGTTCGGCGGGGGCGGGGGCGACGCGGGGGCGGGCATCGCCGTGGATGGCATCGGCGACGTGGCGGTGGCGGGGCAGACGGGCTCGACATATACATACACGGCGAGCAGCGTCAGGGTGGAATCGCTCCGCGAGCGGACCGACGCTAGTTCGCCCAACTCCGCGCGACAAAAGGACGCAGCGCCGCGCCCACCCAGGCGCCGGCCACGCCCAGCGCGACGGCGATCAGCAGCGTCAAGAGGATGACGAGGACGCCCTGGTTGGCTCCAAGGCCCAGGATGGCGCCGACGACGGATGCCTGGTCGGACACGCGCTGACCCATCACCACGGCCTGCCAGGCCAGCGGCAGGCCCCAACCCAGCAGCGCCGCGAGCCCGCCCGCGGCCACGGCGTTGCGCGCGCTCGCCACCAGCAGCCCGGCCAGGATGCCGACGGGCGCCACCATCCACCACAGGCCCAGCAGCGCGCCCAGCGCCACCAGCAGGGTCCCGACAATGGTGGCGGGGATCAACGTCAACCGCGCGGACCGCAAAGCGGTGTTCATGGTCATGGCGTCAGCGTCCAGGCAACGCTGCCCGCTTGCGCCTGGGCGTCCGCCGCGCCCCGCAGGGGATAATAGCGGCCCTGCCACCAGGTCTCGATCTGGTTGCTATACCAGGGGGAGAGCGGGTTCTCGCTCTGGCCGCCCGGATAGACGCCCTCGCTCCGGCCGCTGCCCCAGTCGGTAATGAAGCGCCAGCTGGGTCCATCGCTGGAGGGATAGCCCGGCGCGGCCGGGGCGGCGTCGACCGTCCAGGCGTCACCGCTGCTGGGGCGAGGGGGACGGGGACTGGCGGGATAGGACAGCGCATCGACCTGCGCCAGGGACGGGAACTGCCGCGCGTGGACCTTACCCCAGGTCCAGCCCCTCACGTTGGAGCCAAGCTGTTTGGTCAGCAAGGCCACGGCCCGCTGGAAAGCGCCGTACATCACATCGGAGGCCGTGCGCGGCGTGCCATGAGGGGGCGTGAACGTGGCGTTGGTGGGGTCCCGGAGCGTCCACGCCTCCAGGTCCTCGACCAGCGCCGTTTGCCCCGTGTCCAGCGTCAGGCCAGGGAAGCGGTCCGACGGCGCCTTGTAGGCCGTCCACCAGGGTCCAAAGGTATCCTGCAGGTACTGGCTCCAAAACTGCCACCACACCGTGGCCGCGCTCGAGTCGACGCCCATGTCATCGTTCCAGGCGCTCAGTTGGCGCCAGGCCAGCGTTTCGATGGGGTCGAGTTGCGCCTGATGACGCTTGAGCGCGTCCAGCAGCCGGGGCACGATCAGCGAGGCCAGGTAGTCGTGGGTGTCGTTCTGCAGGCGCTCCATGTCGGCCATGGTTAGTTTAGCCGTGCCCGAGAGCGCCTGGTAGATGCGGTCGGCGCGGTAGCCGTTATCGAAGAAGTTGTCAGACGCGCCGATGTCGTAGGGGTAGGCGGCAGTCACGGGGCGCTGGTTGGCCGAGAACACGATGTGGCCGGGCGGGTCGTAGACCTGGGGGACCGCGTCGAAGGGGATCGTGCCCACCACGTCAGCCTGACCCGTGCCCGGCAGGGGCAGCGCGGGCGAGCCGCTCTTGACGATGGGATAGTAGCCCGCCGACACCATGCCGATGTTGCCCCGATCGTCGGCGTAGACAAAGTTCTGCGAGGGCGCGTGCCAACCTCGCAGACTGTCGCGGAAGTGGGCGAAGTCGGAGGCGCGGATGACGCCGAGCATGGCGCCGATGTCGTCGGTGGGCAGCGCGCCCATCCAATCGACCGTCACCGTGGCGTGTGGGTCGGCGGCGTCCTCGATCACGGGACCGTGCACGGTGTAGCGGACATCCAACCCCTGGTCGGGGTTGCCCTTGACGGGGATGGTATAGTGCAGCGCGCGGATGGGCCGCCAGGCGCCGTTCCAGTAGTACCGGTTGGGGCGCCTCGCGTCGGTGCGCTCGATATAGAACAGCGTGGCCTGGTTCTGCACGTTGGTCTCGCTCCAGGAGATGCGGTGGTTGCGTCCGATCAGGATGATGGGCGTGCCGGGGACGCCGACGCCGTTCATATAGTAGCTGGGGCTGCTAGCCTCCAGCTGGTACCACACCGCGGGCAGGGTCTGGCGCAGGTGCGGGTCTCCGGCCATCAGCGGCTTGCCCGAGGCCGTGCGCGCGCCGTCGACCGCCCAGTTGTTGCTGTTGGCGTAGCCGTGCAAGGCGAAGGCGGGCAGCGCGGCCAGCTGGCGCGACAGTCCCGCCACGGCGCGAACCTGCTCCGCGCTGAGATTAAGTTGGGACGGCAGCGGGGACGGCGGCGCGCTACGGTAGGGACCGGAATCGTAGGGGCGCTGCGTCGCGATGTCGGCCGGGACCGTCGGGAACCACGCGTTGGTCCGTTGCGGGCCAAAGGTCCGCACCAGCACCGCGCGGTCCAGCGGTTTGGAGGTCAGGTCCAGCGTCTGGATCAGGTCACCCTGCACTACCAGCGAATCGACGGGGGTCCAGGACAGCGGCTGGTAGTTGAGCAGCTTGAAGAAGGTCGGCAGGGTATTGTTCCGCGCGGCCTCGTCGATGCGGTCGTTGACGCCCTGGGCGTAGGCGGTCAGCGCGACGTAGGAGGGGCTGGCGGGAGCCCGCTTGATAGTGTCCCACTCCGCCTGAGCGGTGCGGAGCAGTCCAAGTTGGTCCTCGATCACGTCCGACGAGAAGGCGGCGCTGCCCAGGATCTGGGAGAGCAGGCCCTCGCCCTGGCGGCGCTGCAGGTCCATCTGGAAGAGCCGAAAGCGGGCGTGCAGGTAGCCGATGGCCAGGAACATATCGTGGTCGGCGCCGGCGACAACGTGGGCCGTGCCGTTGGCCTCGAACGTGACGGACACGGGCTGATCGAGCCCGGCCAGATGCAAGGTGGTGGCCTGCGGCAACGTCGCGTCGGCCGCGGCGGTCCAGACGCCAGTACCGGGGTTAAAGGCCGGCCCCAAAGGCGGCAGCGGCCCCAGCCCGAGCGCCGCCACGGCAAGCAACAGCGCCGTCACCAGCAGCGACGCGGCCAGATTGAGCATCGACCTGATGCCGATCGGCTTCCGTTGTTCCACAGCCACGCGTTCCTGACCCACGCCCGCGCGTTCCTGGCCCACGTTCGCGCGTTCCTGGCCCACGTTCGCGCGTCCACGTCTCTTGCCCACACTGGCGCGTCCACGTCTCTTGCCCACGCGCATGCGTCCCTTACCCCCCTCACCCGTGTTCGCCTGATTCTACACCAGGCGGACGCCTCCCTGTCAAACCGTACAACATGTTGGTCGCCCAACGATCCGATGCCAGAGAAGGCGCCTTGGCGCGGGCGCACTCTATCGCCGGTGTTGACAGCCGCAAAAGAAGCGTGCTATTGGGGGACCAATGGGCCACTGGGCCACCATCCGAACGCGGACCGATGCCGCACTCCATGTCGGCGCCTGAAGTTGAGCAACCGCGTGTCACTGTGCTGGAGCTTCCACGTCTCGGTCGGGTCGCGTGCCGTCGCGGAGACGGAGTGGTGGCCGCGCAAGGCCAAACACGTCGTCACATTGGTCGCCCTTGCTGGATCTGAAGGTATGCAAAAAGGGATAAGGGATATTGCCGTGAGATCGATCAATCGTGTGATCCACCGTCTGCGCGGACAGGCGCCCGCGGTGGCGGCGGTGGTCCGGAGACAGAGTATCGGCTCAGGTCTGCCATTGCTACTCGTAGAGCGCCCGCAGCCTTCCCCGGACCTCGGGATAGCCCAACAGATCCGTACTATCCGATAGCTGGTCGACGGCCCCGCAATCCGGGAAGGCGCGCACCGTCGGGTCCGTGATCGCGTCGGTGAGGGCGTCGGCGACCGTCTCGGCGTGGATAACCTGGTAGGGGCGCGCGTGGTAGGGCGATACCGCGGTTTCTACGGGCGGCGTGAGGCCAAGCCCGTTATGCAGCGCGACCACGGCCGCGTAGGCGCGGGCGAGCCAACCCTCGCGCTCGCGCCATTGGCTCGCCCGCAGCGTCCGCTCCAGGAGCGGGCCGAGCGCGGGGCCGCAGGCGAGCCGCGCGAAGGCCGTCCCGAACCACTTGCTGTAGGGGGCGTAGCGCCGTTCGACGAAGAAACAAACGCGCATCAGGTCGCGTACCAGGCTCGCGGCGATCAGCGCGGAGCCCAACTCGTCGCCCACATCGCCCGCCCGCCCCACGAACGCCTCCTGCTGGGCGATCCGCCGCCACTGCGCCGCCATCAGGTAGAGCCACACGTCGCGGGGATAGTAGGACAGCCGCGCGCGCAACGGGTTGAGCTCACCCAACCCGTCGTGGTACACCGCGCCGGCCGTGAGCTCCAGGAGCGTCTGCGCGGGCACGCCGACCCAGTCGGCCGGCCGTACCTCCCCGAACGGGTCAAACCCGAGGCGAGGCGCGAAGAATCCGCCAACGGTATGGACCTCGACTCTATGGTCCACCGGCCCCGCCGTCTCGTCGCGGAGCCGAACGCCCTCGCGGTCGGGCGGCCCAAAGTGGGTGGAATAGCCGTGGAAGGTGCGCGGCAGCGCGCCGCTCAGCGCCTCGCGCATCCGAGGGGCGTGCGCGTCATACGCGGGCTCGGCGAGGAACAGGACGAGGCGCGGACCCCAGTCGTGGTCGGTGGAGAGGGGCGTATCGTAGCCCAGGACCTCGGAACCGGCGCCGATGAGCGCGGCGGAGTACGCGAGGGCGGGGAACGTCGAGGCCAGGATCGGCCGGACCGCTTGCTCATAGAAAAGCCCGCTCAGCCGCAAACCGCCGATGAACTCTGACACAGTTACTCCTCGTGACGTCCGAGTGTTAGCCTATCCCCGCCGCTTCGTCCATTCTACATGACGTGATGCGTCCCTGGCGTTAAGCCCTGTCTATATGATAGAAAAGACTATCGGACACATCCATACGCGCCACATCTTGCTTCTACTGGAGGATACATTGCGATGCGCCGCGCATTGACCACATTTTTCGCCGGCGCCCTGCTGGGGACCGCCGTCGCCACGTCTCTCACCGCTGCAGCGTCGAGCGGTCCGGCGGCCCCTGTCCATGTAGAGTCGGCGACACGTGTCCGTGCAGAGTCGGCGACGGCTGGACGCTCCTATGTACAATCCGCTCGCCCGACTCGACCTACCGTGACCACTGCTGCCAATGCGGCGCCCACCGGACCCAGCGACATCACGCGCGGGCCGGAGGGCAACCTCTGGTTCACCGGGGTCAAGACGAACGGGATCAGGCGCATCACGCCGCGCGGGCGCATCACCCTGTTCTCGATCCCAACGCCCCACAGTACACCCCGGCGCATCACGCGCGGTCCCGACGGCAGCCTCTGGTTCATGGAGCTGACGGAAGAGCGCATCGGACACACCACGCTGTCCGGGCGCGTCACGGAGTACGCCCTGCCGCGTTGAGTCATCCGGCCCTGAGATCGTCTCAGGGTCGGACCGCGCCACCGACGAGCATTGCGGGACCCCTCGTCCGACCTCTGTACGTCCCGCACGTCGACCGTGCCAACTCCACCGATCACGGCGCGAGGCGACGACATGGGCCTCCCGATTGTAGATATGTTCCCCTTTTTATAGAACATGCGTGCTAGATTAGAGGCGAATGACGGGAATGGCATGGACAAAATGGGGAGGCAGTGCGATGGACAACAGGGCACGGCACATGTGTAGGGGCGCGGTCGGCTACGCGCGCGTCGCGGACGACGGTCCAACGACGACGACGCAGACGAGGACCATCCTCGCCTGGTCCGTCTCGGCCGGGGTACCGCTGGTCGCGCTTGGCGTTGACGACGCGGCGGATGGGACCGGCTTCGTCCTGGACGACCTTATCGCCCACGCCGAGTCCGTCGGGGCCGGCCTGATCGCCTGCACCCACCTCGCCCGGTTCTCGCGCGATGCCTTCCGGCTGTCGGCGATCCTGGGAGAACTGCGCGGGCGCGACCTCGCCGTTGTCGCCGTCGACGAAGGAATCGATACCCGGACGGTGGTCGGCCGCCTGCGCGTGGAGATGATTATCCTGGGCGGACGGAGCATCGCGCGCGGGGTGAGACAACGCTGCGCCTGACGCTATGACTATCGCCGCAGACCATCCATTGCTATGGCGTTATTTCTAAAAAGGGAAGCATTGGCTTAGGATCATATGGAGCAACGATAGGAAATCCATGAATATGGCTGTGCTTCAACACCTTGTCATCGTAGGTATGGAACTCATAGACATGCATCCTCTTGGCCGTGGCCAAGTGAATAGCGTCGGGCGGTTTCATAATCGGCACAATCGGTTTCACTTCGATTGACCGCCGAACAATATCCCGGGCTTCAGTCGTTACGAGTATGCTCACGTCAACGAGATTAATGACGGATTGATCGTTCCATAGGGCATCTAGCGCCTTTATCACCTCGGGATCGAGCATGCGGCGCGTCCTTTCTGGTTCGGCAAATGCAACTTCTGAGATGGATAAGGTCGATGTAACAAGTTCGATATCGCCACTTGGCTGCGCACGCTTTAGAATCTGGTCAAGGATGGGGAGGTGCTGGGGCGTGCCCTCGATGTAATGCAGGAAAACGCAGGAATCCCAGTAAACTCGCAGCTTACCAGGCATCGCGCACCAGCCGGATACGGTCCTCTGCGGAAGTCTCCGACTGACTGGATGCCAAGATGCCGCGCGCCTGCTCGTACTGCCCAGGGACGACATCGGCAAGGACAGTTATATTATTGCTAATTCGCCTGATGGCAACTGGGCGTCCCGATACAGGATCACGACTAACCCATCCTTCAATGATCGCGCGACGCCCCCATATGTCGCGCATCCGATCTTGCTGGCCCTCGTCCAAATAGCAAGACACAGGTCGGTCGAACAGGGCATCGTAGAGAACAAAGCGTAGCCCGCGCCGCGTCGTAAGGGTTTGAACGCGTCCTTCGACCGCTCCATAAGCGCTAATATACGCAGGCAAAGGCAGCACGTTGACACCCGCACGGACGATGCTCGTCGTTTCCTCAGCCGTCTCGAATTGGATTGAGTCTACACCATGCTCGCCAGTTAGTACCTTTTTTATCGACTGCGCTTCTCTAACCGCAGTGCGAGAATAGGGAATAGGCTCATCGTTTTTGAGTGCGCGACCAATTTGGGTGTAGGCTCCAACGACTCGCCGAACCGATTGGGGATCATCCTGTTCCTGTGGCGCCCCACGCGCCGTCGCGACACAACTCCCGAAAGCGAGACTGTCAAGAGTCCAGGATATAGCCGTTTTCTTGCCTGCGATGTCGTCAGTGAGCGTTACGATAAGGCGATTAAGATGCTGCATCGTATCCGCGAACTGCGTGAACAAAACATCGCCATTTAGAGCAAGTGTGAGGGTATCTTCAGCCATGTGACACGCCCCTTTACGTCGCGAGGAGAGCAGTTGAGGATTGGGCAGCGGATATGGTTAAATCTTGCACGTCCAGATGGTCGAGCCCCTCTTTCACAAGTTGGCGGGCTAGCGTTGCTGGCGCAAGAGCGCGCCGTCGCGCGTGCTCATCTAGGCGTACCTGCAGGTCGGGCGACAATCGCAACATGACAGGTTTGCCTTTCCCCGTTGCGGGCCGGCCTCTCTTACGTCGATCTTCGTCACTAGCCATTGGTACTCCTGCTTACTCGCCGTTACCATAGGATAGCATGTAATATAGCATATTAGAGCAATAAACGCTAACTCAAAGTAAGCATTAAAGGGATCGCGCATCGCGAGTTTGGGGAACTTCTTATTGCCCACACGTATGCGCCCGTGATAGTCGTGCGCCTCTATTGGGTACACTCTGCTGTACACGATATCTACACAGTAACAGCGACGCATGGACGCATGATGGGAGAACATATGACGACGAAACAACGCGTACAGCCGGGGCCGGGACAGGAGTCGGTGTGGGATTACCCGCGGCCGCCGCGGTTGGAGGAGTCGACCAGGCGTATCCGGGTCGTTTTCAACGGCGTGACCATCGCCGACACCACGCGCGCCTGGCGCGTGCTGGAGACCAGCCACCCACCCGTCTACTATATCCCGCCTGAAGACATCCGCATGGACTACTTTACCCTTACATCCCGCTCCACCTACTGCGAGTTCAAGGGCGCGGCGCGCTACTATACCATCGCCGTCGGCGACCGCACGGCGGAGAACGTCGCCTGGTCCTATCCCAACCCCAGCCCCGGCTACGAGAGCCTGCGCGACTATATCGCCCTCTACCCCGGCCGCATGGACGCCTGCTACGTCGATGAGGAGCAGGCGCAGGCCCAGCCCGGCGACTTCTACGGCGGCTGGATCACCTCCAACATCGTCGGCCCCTTCAAGGGCGGAACTGGCACGCTCGGCTGGTAGTCGACGAGTGACGAGTGGTTAGTGGCTAGTGACGAGTGAGGACGGATGCGAGTGGCTAGTGACGAGTGAGGTAGGGCCGCTGCGCAGCCGGGTTGGTGTCACCCATCGACGTGCTCGGCCTCCACTAACAGCTACCTGCTCGTCCCGGAACCCCACTAGTACACGTTGGCTGACATACCTTGGCGGTACGTGTGGGCTGCCGAGACACGTCAGTGTCCGTCGTTTGCCATGCGACGTCAGTCGCAGGTTGTCGTGGGAACGCAAACGTATCTACGCCAAGCTGTACTAGCCACTAGCCACTAGCCACTAGTCACTAGCCACTAGTAGCCTGCTATGGCGTTTTGTCGGCATCGTAGCATAGAGCATATATAAGGTGCGTTGCGGGCCCGGGGCCGTGGTAACAGTCCCCGAGACAAGGGGAGAGGGATGGATGAGCTCGATATAGCCATCGTCGGCTACGGACCGGTCGGCGCCACGGCGGCCAACCTGCTGGGCGCGCGCGGATGGCGGACGGCAGTGTTCGAGCGCGAGACGGCGGTGTACGCGCTGCCCCGCGCCGTCCATGTCGACGGCGAGGTGATGCGCGTGTTCGCGTCCATTGGCCTGCACGAAAGGATCATGCCCGACACCGCGCCCATCGATGGGATGCGGTTCCTCGACCGCCGGGGCCGCACGCTCTTCCAGGGCTATACGCGCCATCAGCCCTACGGCTTCCCGGCCTCCACCATGGTGTACCAGCCGCGGCTGGAAGACGCGCTGCGCGCGGGGGCCGCGCGCTACCCCTGCGTGGATGTCCGCCTGGGGCACGAGGTCACGGCCGTGAGGCAGGACGACGATGGCGTCACGCTGCGCGTGCGCGATCATGACCACGACCATGACGGGGGCCATACCTACGAGGTGCGGGCGCGCTATACGCTGGGCTGCGACGGCGCGCGCAGCCTCGCGCGCAAGCAGGCCGGTATCCCCCTGCGCGACCTGGGATTCCACCAGCCCTGGCTGGTCGTGGATACGCTGCTCAAGGAAAACCTGTCCCTGCCGACGGTCTCGCAACAGGTCTGCGACCCGGCGCGGCCGGTCACCTTCGTGCCCGCGGCGGGCGCCCATCGGCGCTGGGAGTTCAGGCTGCGCGCGGGGGAGCGGCGCGAGGAGCTGGAGCGGCCGGAGCGCGTGCGGGCCCTGCTGGCCACGCGGGCGCGGATCGACCCGGACCGCGTGGAGGTCATCCGCGCCGCCGTCTACACCTTCCATGCCCTGCTGGCCGCGCACTGGCGCGACGGCCGCGTCTTCCTGCTGGGAGACGCGGCCCACCAGATGCCGCCGTTCCTGGGCCAGGGGTTGTGCGCGGGCATCCGCGACGCGCACAACCTGGCCTGGAAGCTGCACCTGGTCCTGCGTGGCGCGGCCACCTCCGCCCTGCTGGACAGCTATCAGCAGGAACGCGAACCGCACGTCAGGTCGATCATCCGGCTGGCCGTGTGGACTGGCCGCGTGGTCGGAGCGGACGAGCCGCTGGCCACGCTGCGGGACGCGACGTTCGCGCTGCTGAATCGCGTCGCGCCCGTGCGGCGGGCCCTGCGCCACGTCAACCCCGGATTGCCCCCATTGCACGGCGGAGTGCTGTCGAAGGGGCATCGCCACGGCCATCGCTCACCGGTGGGCGCCGTCTTTGTGCAGCCGCGCGTGCGCCGGCCCAACGGCAGGATGATCCCTCTCGACGAGGAGCTCGGCTCCGACTTTGCCGTCGTGGGCTACGGCGTGGACCCGCGCGCGTCCGTCGACGCGGCTGACCTGCCTTTCTGGGACAACCTGCCGGCGCGCTTCATCAGAGTCGAGCAGCCCTCACTCCCGACCCATGACGACTGGCCCCTTGGCCCTACCCGCGGGCCAACGGTCCAGCGTGCTCTCCCGACCGCCGGAGAAGGGAGTACGCGGCCCGGCGCGGGAGAGGGGAATGGCGGTAAAGGTCGCGCCCTTCCAGGGCGTGAGAGGTGCGAGCGCCCCACGCCCCCAGGACCAGGGACGGGCGAGACGCCCGCGCCCCCAGAATCCGTACATCCCGATCATGAGTCGCAAGCCGTGAGGGAGGAGGGCGGGGACACCGTTGTAGGCAGTGCTGTGGTCATCGACGTCGAGGGAGTGCTGGCCGCGTGGTTCGCGGCCCATGGCCGGGGCAAGGCTATCGTGGTGCTCCGGCCCGATCGTTACGTGTTTGGGGTGTACAATGCCAACGAGCTCCATCATGCTGCCGACGAACTGCGCCGTCGATTGTGTGCGACGCCGGGCGGTACCGACGCTTAAGAGGAGCCTTACCGATGGGGGAGTGGTAACAGCATGAACCGGACACTATCGAGGCGAGCGATTCGAGGCGTGCCGGTACTGGCAGGCCTGCTGCTACTGGCGCTGCTCGTGGCGGGCGGCAGCGTGCTGGCCGCGCCCACCCGACGTGCGGGACCGGTGCTGGCCGCCATCCCCCTCGACGCCTCGGCCGGGCCGTTAGTCGTCGACGCGTCGACGCGCCGCGCATTCCTGGTCGAACCGAAAGCGGACTATCCCAATGGTGTTGTGCTGGTTCTGGACGCGGCATCGGGTGCGCTGCTGCGCACGACCACCGTGGGTTACGAGCCGCGCGCCGCGGCCGTGGACGAGCGCGCCGGGCTTGTCTTCGTGGCCAACGCGGGCGATACGACCATCAGCGTCCTCGATGCGCGCACTGGCGCCGTCAGGCGCACGCTGACTCTGCCCAGCAGCGCGAACCCCATGGCGATGGTCCCGACGGCCCATCACCTGTTCGTCGGCAACCTCGACGGCAGTGTCACCGTGCTCGACATCGCGAGCGGCCGAGTACTGCGCACCGTCACCGTGATGGCGCACTCGCGCTCGACGGGCAGCATCCGTCTCGCGGCCGACGAGCGGACCGGGCGCGTCTACGTCGGCGACGACAACGTGGGCGCCATCTCGCCGCCGCCCAGCAGCCTGGTCGGCGTCCTGGACATCCGCGACGGACGCCTGCTCCGCACCATCGTGGTCGGCGCCTTCCCGGAAGATATCGCCATCGACGCGCGCAACGGCCATGTCTTCGTCGCCACGCAGGGGCACTGGCCCTCGGGCGCCGTGGACATGCTGGATGCGCGCACTAGCCGGGTCCTCGCCGCGCACACGCTGCGCGGCAGCCCCACGGCGCTGGTGGTGGACGAGCAGGCAGGGTACGCCTTCATCGCCGGAGATGACCTGTGGGGCACGGTGAGCGTGCTGGACACGCGGCATGGGGCCATCGCGCGGACCGTCCGCCTTGGCGCAACCCCATCAAATGTGAGCTTTCCCCTGGCCATGGCGCGGGACCGCCGCGCAGGGCGCACCTACGTCCTCTCGCATACCATCACCTTTGATGGCCCCGCCGACCAGCGGAGCGTCACCGCACTGAGCGTGTTCGATACCCGGCGCGCGACCGTGCTACGCACCATTCAGCTCGGCGCCGCGATGTTGCCCGCGCCCAACACCGGCGCCGTGGGCCAGACGACCAGTAGGGTGTTGGGCGTGGACGAGCGCAGCGGACACGTCTTTGCCGTTGTCGACGGTGGCCCTGTCGGCGTGCCCGGCCGCTGGAATTGGATACCCGGGTGGTTGCGTGACCACGTACCATTCCTGCCCGCGCCCACGTTCAGCATCCGCACCGTCCCGACTCAGCTCTATGTCATCGATCCGATGACGTAGCCCCTGCCGTCGCGGACTGTCATCAGGCCATCGCACTCGATCAGTACAACGCCACGATCCGGTACAATTGCGGATTGACCGAGGCTGGAGTGGGCGATCTACAGGAGGCCATCGCGGAGCTGCGGATGGCTGCTCACCTCTATAGGGTCCCAGGCGGTGGCGCGGGCTACCGGCGCGCGGAACATCAGCTTCACGCCATAAGACACCGCTATAACACGCGCAAAGGTCCCTTGCGCTAAGTAGGCGCTGGTACGTTCCTGGGAGCGCCGGCTTCCAGGAACGTACCAACGCCTACTTAGGCCACGGCGCGCCCGGCATCGGCGACGAACAGGCCTACGTGGAAAGATTATTCTTGGACGGTCCAAAGTCTAGCGTAGGCGGAGCGCGTTCAATGGCGCTTGTTCTTGCTCGTCTGACCAACGTGATGGGGCGCCGGTTGGATCGTGACGCGCGCGGTGCGAGCAGTCGCGCCGCGCGGGCCGCGCACCGTCACGGTCAGGGTCGCCTGCGTCGGCCTGGACGGTTTGTAGGTGACGCGCAGTTGCCCGTTGAGATGGCCATGCGCGCCGGTCGTGCCCTGCCCGGTGACCGTATACAGCACAATGGTATGCGCGACGCGCCGGCGCCGCTTGCCCTTACCCGTGAACGTCGACCGCGTCGTCGTCACCTGTAGTGTGACGGTTACCCGCGTCCGCGCCATCGTGGTGATGCGCACGTGCAGGACGCCCCCGCCAAGGACGGTACTCTGGGGCAGGTCGAGCGTGAGCAGCGGCGCCACGGGGTGGGGATGGGGGGATACCGGCGGCTGCAAGGGCGTGTCGGTGGCCGTCGGATACGAGGGGGACGACGGGACGCTCGTGGCGGGATGCTGCGCCGGCGTCGGCGCGGGCGCTTGCGGGGCCGACGCCGCGCCCTGCGTCGCCGTGGGCACGGGCGGGACCGGCGTGCTGCTCGGGGCAGGAGCGGGCGGGACCGGCGTGTTGCTTGGCGCAGGCGGGACCGGCGTGTTGCTGGGCACGGGTGGGACCGGCGTGTTGCTCGGGGCGGGCGGGACCGACGTGTTCGTCGGGACCGGCGTGTTGCTGGGGGTGGGCGA
>JAABUX010003146.1_pt1 | contig 22204 bp, 17 predicted proteins | sample 5561851 | NCBI WGS metagenome assembly JAABUX01 (sample SAMN10711883, study PRJNA513361) | rock metagenome | isolation source: Antarctica rocks | place: Antarctica: Victoria Land, Richard Nunatak red sandstone | collected 2016-01-03 | reverse complement strand
AACGAGTTTACGGGCAAGAAGGTCGCAGTCATTGGTGCCGGGCAGGCTGCCTTAGAAACCTCCGCGCTCTTACATGAAAATGGTACACAGGTACATATCATGGCTCGTGGTGGTGTACGTTGGCTTCGTACCACAAACGCACATATTCCCCCATTTTTGAGAGAGCTGCGAGCACCACAAGCGGGCATGGGTAACGGCTGGCTCAACTGGATTCATGAGAGGTATCCCTACAGTTTTCATCAACTGCCCAAAAACACACGAGATCATCTTCTTCTTACCCGTCATGGACCGGCAGGCTCTTCCTGGCTACAAGCGCGTCTCATGAACAAGGTTTTGTTACACGAGCAGAAGGCAGTGGCAAGGGTTGAGGAGGTAAACAAGCGCGTCTCATTAACTTTGGCGAATGGTGAGGTGCTGGAGGTTGACCATGTCATTCTCGCAACGGGCTACAAAACTGATGTGAAACGCCTACCCATGTTAAGTCAATCAATAATAGACTCAATACAAACACATAATGGGAGCACCCGTTTTGAACAGTCAGTTTGAGTGTAGTGTTCCAGAACTCTACTTCGTAGGCTTTTCAGCGGCACGGAGCTTTGGTTTCCTCTATCGTTTTGTCGTAGGTGATGATGCCGCAGCACGACGTGTAGCAAGGGCTGTATCAAAACAGATGGCACAATCCAGATAACCACTACAGTATTGACAAGGCTCATCATTCAAACTATGATGATATGGCGTCTACTTTGTCACTGGAAAATTAGTGAAATGAGTGTCATCTATGCGTAGATACATCCTAATTGGTATTGCGGCATTATTTTACTACAGTGGACTAGTGAGTATCGCTCGCTGGTGGACGAGGCGTTCAAGTCAAAACTTGATAATTCTGAACTATCATCGTGCATCAGGCGGTAATCTCCGTCATCATCTTATATACTTACAAAAACATTATCGTATCTTACACGTTGATACTGCTTTGGAAGAATTGTACTCCTTTCATAAAAAGGGAATACAGAATGGTAGACAATATACTGCGCTCGCATTGACCTTCGATGATGGCTGGCGTGATAACTACACACATGCCTATCCTCTTGCGTGTGAATTGCAGATTCCATTCACCATCTATCTTGTTCCCGGCTATATAGAAAGTGGAGATCCCTTCTGGTGGGTAGAGGGAAAGCGCCTTGTATCTTGTGCCCAGACTAATGAGGCAATAATCGAGGGACGCTCCTATAATCTGCGAAACGTAGATGAGCGAGAGACACTAGTAACAGCGATTGACACACGCATGCGCTATGCGCGGTCTGTTGCTGAGCGCGAGGCATTTTTAGCGTCGGCTCGTGCAATGTTATCTGTGCCGAAAGCGGCTATGGAAGAGGAGGTTAGCTTGCTTCCTCTCTCATGGGAGCAGGTTCGGGAGATGGATGAGAGCGGATGGGTATCATTCGGTGCTCACACTATGCATCATCCTATCCTGGCATATATTACAGATGCCGCTGAGATGCGTCGTGAAATTGAAGGATGTCGTGTGGTCCTGGAGCATCAATTAGGTCATCCAATTCACTCTTTTGCGTATCCCATTGGGCAATTGCAATATATAGGCGAGGATGTGCGAAAGACAGTACGTCAGGCGAGATATAACTGGGCCTTGACGACGCGATACGGGTTCAACACGCCTGGAAGCGATCCATATATGGTACGACGTATCGAGGTAGACGTGAACCAGCATTGGTTCGTAGTGGCAGCAGAGGCTGCTGGTCTATGGGGCGGTTTATCACGTTTGCGGTGGCACCCTTTTGTACGCAAGTATTTTACGAATTCGAAGTAGAAAGTACTAGAGATGCCTGAGATTACATTTTATATTCACCCAACCGCAGAGGTCTCACCTGATACACAAATTGGTACAGGGACACACATCTGGCGACAGGCCCAGGTACGGGAATACGCCTCTATTGGCGAAATGTGCAATATCGGAAAAGGCGTGTATGTAGATAGCCATGTACGCATTGGTTCTCGTGTCAAAATTCAAAACCATGTCTCTCTATTTGAGGGAGTAACGTTGGAGGATGGCGTGTTCATAGGTCCTCACGTCTGCTTCACGAACGATCTGATCCCCAGGGCGATTACGCCTGAAGGAAAGCTCAAAGGTGTCGAAGACTGGCAGGTGACGCCCACTCTCGTTAAGTATGGAGCATCCATCGGTGCTGGCTCTGTAGTCGTATGCGGTGTGACTATCGGGGGGTTTGCCCTCGTTGGAGCAGGCTCCGTTGTGACGAAGGATGTTCCTTCTCACACTCTCGTCTTCGGCAACCCTGCACGCTTTCATGGGTATGTATGTCGCTGTGCTCGTCGCTTATCAAATGTTCGCCAACAAGAGGGCAAACTCGTAGGATGGTGTGAGGTCTGCAATCAGCTTTGTTACATTGAGCCGTAGTATTTAGGTGAAAAAATAGCACTTTTTAACCACTACAAACGTCAGGTAGCCAATAGTGAGATTACGACGACGCGAGATGATTCCTTTGGTCGGTGTCTCTAAGCCTGCTACTAATTTGAACAAAGTGGATTTACCACTTCCATTTTCTCCAACAAGGCCGATACGTTCGCCATCGAGTATCTCTAAATCGACCTCTTGAAAGAAGGAACGCCCCTTCTATCCCTATGGCTTGAAGCCGAGGGTTTTACGGGGCGGATCGGATAAGGCAATGCTAGCATAGCTCTACGGCTCGTGTCAAGTAGAAAACTCTAAGGAAGCACCATACCCAGTTGTGCAAGAAGCTCTTCTAGGACATTACGTGAGAAATTGCCCGTGATTGTTGTGATTGTATCGCCTGTAATTGTATATTCCAGGTTTCTATTCGGGAATTTGATCTTCGTGCCCGTGGCAGGGATTATTGGAAGATCTGGCAGGATCAAATCGCCTGTATGTGTACCGGTAATGCTAGTAACGAAAAGCACTTCCTGGCTTTGCTCGGCGAAGGGGTGTTCATGTAAGAAATGCTCGTTGAATGACCAATCGGGTATAGCTGTCATGATCGCATTTGCGAAGCCAATAAATTGCAGTTTATCCACAGCTTGAGGCAGAAAACCTCGACAGACAAAATCATTCGACAGGAGGGAAGTAAGGCTGCCCGCGTCTTTTGACATCCAGCCCTGCATAGCAGCTTTCGCAATATCTGTTGCACTCATAAATGTAACTCCTATCATAAGAAATGAGCAAAGCTCCTGGCGTGCTTTGGTCGCCAAAGCACGCCAGGAGCTTTGCTCATTTCTTACCCTTCTTAAAAACGTATGCGTCGAGAATAATGAAAAGGATTACAGCGCCTACAAGCCAAAGTACGGGAATAGTCAAAACAAGGCTATTACCAGAAACAAGTAGTGACACGAAGAACCTCCTACAGTGAATACTAGACCTCTACTGCATTGTGTTTTATACCAGGACATCTCATGTATTGTCAAATAGCTGGAATATACGCTGTATTCCTTGTCGTGGCGGCATATGGCGTTCAACGCTTCCTCGCTATACTTGCGACCTCCTTTTTTACAGCCGTTCGGGGTGCTTCTTTTTCCAGTAGCGCATGTAGCCCTGAACGGTCATAGCGTAATTAGTAGCAATCTCGTATCTCTTCAGTGCATGCTCATCACGAGTTACGCGAAGTAACTCTGGCTCAGTGTGCGCGATCAGCATGCTCAATATCTCGCTCTCTTCTTTGCCATCGCGCATCGCACCCAGTACAAAATCGCCCCACGCGTAGAGCTGTTCGCGTAACCGCTCCATATGTCGCGTGGCGTTTCTTGTTGGGCCAAAGTGTCCGAGGTAGAGCACGTCGGGTCGCAGTTTTTTGATTCTGCCGATGCTCTCGGACCATGCTTCCAGGTCGATATCGGGTGGCGGAGTGGGCGGTCGTACGTATTCGATGCCCTGTAAACGCACACCTGCTGCATCGCCCGCGAAGAGTTCACCAGAGTGGACATCGAAGAAGACCACGTGATGCACTGCGTGCCCTGGCGTGTAGTGCACTTCCAGACGCCGCTCTGCAACAGTGAGCACATCGCCCCCTTCAATCGTCTGTAAACGATCCGTAGGAGTAGACTCAACATCCCCCCAAAGCTGATACATATGGTCTCCATAGATGCGGGTTGCACTTGCAACGACTTTAGAAGTATCGAGCAGGTGTGGTGCACCTTTGCTGTGTGCATACACCTTTGCGTTTGGCATATGTCGCATCAAGGAACCTACTGACCCGGCATGATCCAGGTGGACATGGGTGGCGAGCAGGTGCGTTACCTCCTGAGGGTCAAAGCCTGCTCTATGAATCGCATCGAGCAGAGCCTCAATCATACTCCCAGGGCCCGGGTCAATAATTGCTAACTCGTTTCCACCCGCGAGTAGATAAGAACCGATGATCTCTTCTTCATTTTGGAAGGGCAATGAAATCTGCCATATACCAGAGTTCAATTGAGTGACAGAGGTCACGGGATGACTCCTTTTACTTACAAGGGTGAGAATTCCCTTTAACAGCTGTATTCACTATTCTCCTATTCTATTATATCAGGCGCAATTACCGCTATATGCTCAGCAAGGCATGAACGCTTTTTATTGTATTGTATCAGCAAATCGGGCATGTTTGACCCTTTTTACTTGATTATCGCGTCACTAAATGGTATATTTTTGAAAATTGATTTGACCAAAGGTCAAGCGGAGGTATGGCTTGTGGAAGGTGATTCTACCGTTTCCACCTCGTTAAATGTTACTGAAGTTGCTACACAAACGCGCATCGTAAACGCTTATTTAGACGATATCAGAACTATTGTAGTCAAGCTCTCCAACCCTCTTACACTCCCCTTTAAAGCGAGTGATGCCACTATTAGCAATCAGACGACGGGGAAAGCGATTCCAGTTGCACGTGTTGATATCACTCAAACGTATCGTGCTGTGCTGGTTGGCGACTTGCAGCATTTTCTGGGAGCACAGAACGATTGGAATCCTGCTGATAACGCTACTCTGATGACAGAGGTGCACTCCAATCTGTATCAGTTTAGTGGAACGTTGCCTGCGGGTACATATAATTATAAAGTTGCTTTTGACGGAGCATTTGATAATGCTTTGCCTCATGATAATAGAGTGTTGACCGTTCCAGCGGGCGGTACGAAGGTGGCATTTTCGTATGTACCATACGATCTTGCAGCGAAGCAGAGTCGAGTGTATGACTCCATCAACAACCCAACTATTTCACTACCAACCTCGTCTGCCGGAGTGCAAACAGACCTTGTTGCGATCACTCTGGCAACAGAACCTGATGTTGCTGATATTTTGTACATCGCGCTCAATCCACATGGACAAAGTAGAGTTATACCTCGTAATGTTCTCAACGCGTCGAAATATATGTACTCCGGTAATGACTTGGGCAACACCTATACAAATAATGCGACTGCGTTTCACCTGTGGGCACCTACAGCATCAGATGTACAGCTATTGCTCTATAACAGTGAGATCGGTCCTTTGTCGCAAGAGGTAGCGATGCAAAAGAGCGAACAGGGCACGTGGTGTGTACAGGTCCAGGGAAACCTGGAAAATTGGTACTACCTCTACCTGGTAACTGTTCACGGCATCACGAGGACCGCAGTTGATCCCTACGTGAAGGCTATCGCTGTGAACGCGACGCGGGGCATGATTGTCAAGCTGGATGCAACAAATTCGGATAGTTGGGACACAGATACTCACAAGTTCCTTGCTCATCCCACTGATGCAATCATATATGAGCTTCATGTGCGCGACTTCTCTATTGACCAAGGTTCTGGTATGACATACAAAGGGCAATACCTGGCCTTCACTGAACATGGTACAAGGGGACCCGACGACGTATCAACTGGTATAGATAGCCTCATAGAGTTGGGCGTCAACTACGTGCAGGTACAGCCCATAGCAGAATTTGCAAGCGTTGACGAGAATATCTCAGACCAGTACAACTGGGGCTATGATCCACGGAACTATGATGTTCCCGAAGGAGCATATGCAACGACGCCACGTGGAACCGCTCGCATTACTCAATGCAAGCAAATGATTCAGAGTCTGCACAAAGCAAACATCGGCGTGATTATGGATGTGGTATATAACCACACATTTGCTGTGAAAGACTCAGACTTTGATAAGATTGTGCCTCAATACTACTACCGCACCGACTACTCTGGCAACTATACCAACGGGTCAGGTGTGGGCAATGAGTTGGCTACTGAGCGACCGATGGTTCAAAAGTTCGTATGCGACTCGCTCAAATACTGGACACAAGAGTATCATGTCGATGGTTTCCGCTTCGATCTGGTGGCTCTACTTGGCGTTGATACGATGAAGAAGGTATCCGACGACCTGCATGCTATTAATCCCAGTATTCTGCTTTATGGCGAACCCTGGACAGGTGCTGCCTCAGCCCTACCAAATCATCGACTACTCATAAAGGGTCATCAAAAGGGCATAGGAGTGGCTGTCTTCAACGATAATCTCCGTAATGGCTTGGGGGGAAGTGTGTTTAATGCATCTACTCAAGGATTCGCAACAGGCGCAACCGGATTAACTGGTGTAATACAAAAAGGCGTGACAGGAAGCATCGACGATTTTGCTGCTTCGTCGAGCGAGACGATCAACTACGTCACAAGCCACGACAACTACACCTTGTGGGACAAAATTGCGCTGAGCAACCGGAACGATATGGAATACGACCGAATCTTGATGGACGAACTTGCCCAGGCAGTGATTATGACATCTCAGGGAGTATCGTTCATGCAAGGGGGCGAGGAGTTCCTGCGTACGAAGAGGGGTAGTGATAACAGCTATAATGCAGGTGATGCCGTCAACCAGTTTTACTGGTCGCGCAAAGCGCAGTACGTAGACGTGTTCAATTACTATGCTGGTCTTATTCGTCTACGCAGCAATCACCCTGCGTTTCGTATGACCTCAGCAGATGAGGTGCGAAAACATCTTTCATTTATTAATAGTCCTGATAATACCGTTGCTTTTCAGCTAATAGGGAATGCAAATGGCGATACGTGGAGCAACATTATTGTTATCTACAATCCCAATAAGACCAATGTGGTCGTAACATTACCCGATGGTAGCTGGACCATCATTGGTACGCAAGGACGTGTCGGCGAGACCTCTCTAGGACATGCTGCGGGGACCGTAGTTGTACCTGGCATCTCGTGCCAAATTTTGTATCAGAATGCTTAGAGAGGAAATGCCTGCCGCTCCTCCTCTCGCTCTGATATACATATCTTAGCGGCGAGAGGAGGAGCGGCAAGCATTTCCTCTGCTCTTATTTAATTGGACCGCTACAGTGTGGTTCTTGCTGCCGCTTTATCTTCTGAAGACTTTGTTGTGGAGATGGACTTTGCCTGTGTGAACAACAGCAGGTAGTCTCGACCACCAGCCTTCGAGTCTGTGCCTGACATATTAAAGCCGCCGAAGGGGTGGACACCGACGAGTGCGCCAGTGCATTTGCGGTTGAAGTAGAGATTACCGACGTGGTACTCTTCTTTGGCCTGCTCGATGCGCTGTGAATCCTGTGAGTAGAGAGAACCGGTGAGACCAAACTCTGTATCATTAGCGATATGCATGGCATCATCAAAGTCTTTCGCCTTGCTAAAAGCGAGCACAGGGCCAAAGATTTCCTCTTGTGCAATGCGTGCATGTGGGTCTACATCCGCAATGACAGTCGGCTCAATGAAGTAGCCCGGTCCCTGGTGCCCACCACCGAGTACGAGATGACCCTCGCCCTTACCGACCTCGATGTAGTCTAGAATCTTCTTCATTGCGTTCTCATCAACGACTGGACCCATATAGGTGCCTGGTTGAGTTACATCGCCCATCGTCAACTGTTTTGTCTTCTCGATGACCTTCTGTAATACCTCGTCATAGACCTTTTCGACAACAATGGCACGTGAACCCGCCGAACACTTCTGACCCTGGAAGCCAAAGGCGGAGGCGACAATACCTGTTGTGGCAGCTTCAAGGTCGGCGGTCTCATCGACCACGACGGCATCTTTACCGCCCATCTCAAGAATGGCTCGCTTGAGCCAGCGCTGCCCCTTCTGTGGTTTGGCTGCCAGTTCGTTGATGTGTAGACCGACCTCGCGTGAACCCGTAAAGGCGATGAAGCGCACCTGAGGACTCTCAACAAGCGTATCGCCGATAACCGAGCCTGAGCCTGTGAGGAAGTTTACCACGCCAGCGGGCAGGCCCACCTCTTCCAGGATGCGTATAAACTGGTAGGCAATAGCGGGAGAGGTACTCGCGGGCTTGAGAATAACGGTGTTTCCTGACACAATAGCAGCACTCGTCATACCCGCCATGATCGCACAGGGAAAGTTCCAGGGTGGAATGACCGCGCACACGCCCAGGGGAATATAGACAAGTTGATTATCTTCGCTCTCGATACGTATTACTGGCTGCTCCTCCGCGAGGCGAAGCATCTCACGAGCATAGAACTCCAGGAAGTCAATAGCTTCCGCGGTATCGCCATCGGCCTCGGCCCAACTCTTGCCCACTTCATAGATCATCCATGCGTTGAGGTAGAAACGGCGCTGGCGCATGGTCTCTGCCGCCGCGAACAGGTAGCCCGCGCGTTCTTCTGCGGGGACACGTTTCCACGTTTCAAAGGTAGCTGCTGCTGCCTGTATTGCCTCGTTCGTCTGCTCAACTGTGGCGCTTCCAAAATAGCCTATGACTTGCTCGGGCTGAGAAGGATTGATCGAGGCGAAGGTTCGTTGTGCCTGCATCTTCTTGTCACCGATGATAAGTGGATAGGTTTGTCCCAATTCGTTCTTGACCTGTTCGAGGGCTTCAGCTTGGGATCGTTTATTTTCTTCTTTCGTAAAATCAGTAAATGGCGCGTTTATAAACGGCGTCTGTGCACGTGATGTAGCACTTTCAAATACTTTTGCCATGAAAAATTGCTCCTTATAACACTTCATTGTGACTGTTTACTTGACATTATATCATCTCGGTTCGCTCCACTCTTTGCCTAACAGACATGCCTGGGCATGCTGAACCCGAAATAGTAGAGCGAGAGATACATGGACGTTGCTGTGCCTTTGGCCCTCGGCGATAGGTCACCTGGCATGTCTCTTATCACACAGTAATGATGACCAAGCGTGATATAGTATTGGCAGACGACGAGCGAATGAATGTAATCGAATTGAAATGAGGCAAAGGGATGGATGCATATCGTGCGCTTAATGCGCATGTACCACAGATATTATTGAGTATCATGCATCAGGTTAATTCAACAGAAGCCGATGAGGACTATACACACACAGCGCTTGCTCTACATGAAGATATTCGACGACAGGGGCAAGAGATGGTAGGCGAGTTGGGTAAGTGGCTACAACAGCAGTACGAGCAGCAGGTGGAGGAGACAATCTATAAGCTGCAAAGATTTTCGCTTCTATCACAAGACGCCGATAGTAAGCAAGTACATGAGCTTCTTGTGCGTGATTACCGTCGCCTGAGTAGTCGTGTTGGATCAGAGGCATTCTTTGGGATACAGGGGACGGGCGAAGAAACTTATACTGAGTTTGCCAATTCTAAAGCTCTCGCTCAAGGTCTCGCTAGTCACGACTATTTGACCTCGTTAGGCTTTAATCTTGATCGTGGTGCGATTTACGAGTCATGGGTACTATTTCGTGGCTCTCTACATCTTGATATTTTAGAGCATGTGATACAGAATCGAATGAGTACCTACCAGGGAAATTATGGCATACATTCGCACGCGACACAGCATACCATTTTCACGCTGTACAACCTCGTCTATCAGATCGGCGAAGAATTGATGGTTGACTCTGTTGACAATAATGCCATACAGCATTTCACCCTCGTCTTTGGCAAAGGCTCCGTTCAGTACAGTCCTTTCCGTCAAGAGGTGGCGGCTCTCCTGGAGCAGGTGGCCGAACAGACACGGCTCTTGCACGCGTCCTTCTGGCAACGCAAACTCGGTTCAAGCATCGGCGAGGAGTTTGCGCTCCGCTTACGGCTACCAGTTGGCGAAATGCAACACGTAATCAAGCTCATCACGGCTACTGGACAGATAGGCGGTGAGATAGTATTGTCTGGACAGATGCTCACTGGAAGACATGTCTTGTAGAAAAATGCATCCTCTGAATTGCTTGTGTCTTATGTAACAAAATAGCGCATCTCCCGGCATTCTTAGAGAAGAATTGCTTTGTCTTCTCTATGACTTCTTGTACCTCTTCATACCTGTTATTCATTACTATGCTCACATAGACTCTTCTTAACTTTTCCCACCTAAATTGTAGAGCGTAAATTCGTAATAAAGGTTGCTGTAAGCTTCAAAAAGTATACTATCCCTAAGGGTGGGTAGTGATTGAAAACAATCGGGGCCTGTTGATCATCAAAGCTATTTATCGCTTCTTCCAGCTTATCGTCTCCCATAGCTCGAAAGGAGGTTACTACTTAACAAACAATGTGTTTGTTATTTCCGTTTGCCATAGAAGATTGTTGACTTGCGCGAAGCGGAGACAGGCTTTCCGCTCTGTAAAGAAGAAAAAGTCCTCTTTGTACTCTGTACTTTAGTTCTCTCACTAGAGGTGAAAGTGAAACGCACGACATCTTGGCAATGGTCTCTTCGCGTAGCTGCCGCGGTATTCGTTGCTCTCGCTCTACTGGCAACGTCTCACTTTGCGGATAGCACTGTACACGCCGCATCGCTCGGCAAACCCAGCGGACGGTATATCCTCCCTGGTCATCTTGTTTCTTCCCTAAAACATCGTGCGCCCACTCATGCGACCGAGGGCACAGGTGTTCTTCAACTCTCCATCACGCTCAGTTTACGTAATCAAAGTGCATTAGATGCACTTATCGCGGCACAAAACGATTCACATTCTGCCCTGTACCATCGCTATATCACGCCTCAACAGTTCGCTAGCCAGTTTGGACCCACTCAGTCTACTGTGGATACGGTTGTTGCTTATCTACGGAGTCAGGGCTTATACATTAAGTCTGTCTCGTCAAACCATCTGTTGATCGACGCGGCAGGCTCAGTAGCAAGTGTCAACCGCGCTTTTAACGTAACCGTCACAGATTATAGAGTAGGTAATCGTGTTGTCCATGCACCAACCTCCGAGCCTTCTGTTCCTACAGCACTTGCTGGCATGATTGCAAGTGTCGGTGGTCTGGACAACGTTGCCAATTATCATCCCTTGCGAAACCTTAGCGCGAAGGGTAAGGCGGTAGCGCATACTGGCCCTGGTGGTGGTTATACGCCCAGCGAACTTCGCACTGCTTATGACGTTAATCCGTTGATTAGCAATGGCGACAACGGTTCTGGTCAGACGGTAGCGATCTTTGAATTGGATAGCTACAATCCTTCAGATGTCAACACCTACCTGAGCAATTATGGGCTTGGTTCCGCGAAATACTCTAACGTGGTAGTAGATGGTGCCTCGACCACACCTGGCGCGGGAGCTATTGAAGTTGAACTCGACATGGAAGTCGTTTCAGCCATCGCACCAGGAGCCACGCAGAAGATTTACATTGGCCCAAACAGCACAACTGGCGTCAACGATACTTACAACAAGATCGTTACCGACAACATCGCTAAAGTGACGAGCATAAGCTGGGGCGAATGTGAGGCTGCTTCCGGTAGCTCAGAGCTTACTACTCTTGACAACATCTTTAAGCAAGGTGCTGCCCAAGGTCAAGCGTTCTTTGCCGCTGCTGGCGACTCCGGTGCCTATGACTGCAACGATACCAATCTCGCGGTTGACTCACCCGCGGACGACCCGAATGTTGTAGGTGTCGGTGGCACAAACCTCCAGGTTGGTAGCGGCGGCACTTATGGAAGTGAGTCGGTGTGGAGCAATCCCAACGATACACAGCGTAGCCCAAAGGGTGCTGGTGGTGGCGGCGGTATCAGCACGCAGTTCGCAAAGCCGAGCTATCAAAGCGGCCCTGGCGTCTCCGGCTCGATGCGTGAGGTACCGGATGTCTCGGCAGATGCCGATCCTGCAAGTGGCTACTCGGTCTACTGTACAGTATCTGCTGCAGGCTGTTCTGGCTGGCTCTCCGTTGGTGGCACGAGTGCAGCCGCTCCATTATGGGCAGGTGTGGCAGCCGATACAAACCAGTATCTTGCTGGACTTGGCAAGGCGACACTCGGTAGCGCAAATGCAAAGCTCTATAGTCTCTTCAACACGCCGCAGACGTACGCTGCCTACCACGACATCACCAGTGGTAATAACCTGTACTACTCCGCGACTGCTGGTTATGATCCTGCCTCTGGCATCGGTACGCCGGACGTTTGGAACTTAGCCCGCGATGCTGCTGGCACTTCTGGTGGTGGCGGCGGTGGCGGTGGCACTACCACGCAACTGCTTGCCAATGCAGGCTTCGAGAGCGGCCAAGCTCCGTGGCAAGAGTCATCTTCAGGTGGCTACCAGATCGTTGATCCGACGACTCCTCATACAGGAAGTAACAGTGCGTATCTCTGTGGCTACAATAACTGTAACGACCAGATTTATCAGGCTGTGACACTGCCCAGCACAACGACAAAAGTTGTGTTCAGCTACTGGCTCAACATCAGCACTCAGGAGTCGGGGAGCACCTGCTACGACAACTTCTATGCCCGTATTCGCAACAGCAGCGGCTCTACGATTACAACTGTACAGACGAAATGTAACGCCAATGCCAGCGGCTGGACGCAGTACACCTTCGACGTAACATCGGCACTCAGCGGTTATAAGGGACAGCAGGTGCAGGTTTACTTCCAGGGTACGACCGATAGCTCGCTCATCACAAACTTCTTTGTGGATGACGTTGCCTTGAACGACACGCATTCTTAAATAGAACGTATTGTCGCTACCACTTTCATCACTGAGCGAGAGCTACTGTTCTCGCCCAGTGATGATTTTTCTGCTTCAGCGTAGTATACTAATCGCACTAGAGGCAGTATTACCACGTAAAGGGAAGCATTTTTATGACAGAAACACGACAAGAATTTCCGATAGAGCAGCAGTTGCGTAAGGACATTCAGGAGGCGCAACGCGCACGTGATCAGCTCAAACTCGATACGCTGCGTATGGCGCTGGGCGCTATTCATAATCTTGAGGTGGCGCGTACCGACCGTAAAAATCCAGAGTATGGACAGCCACTTACTGAAGCCGACTGCCTAAAGGTGTTAGAGCAAGAGGTGAAGAAGCGCGGCCAAGCCATTCCACTCTATAAGCAAGGAGGTCGTAATGACCTCGCCGAAAAAGAGCAGCGCGAGGCTGATATGCTGCAAGGTTACTTACAGGCTTCCCAAATGAGCGACGATGACCTGCGTTCACTGGTAGCGCGTTTGATCTCGGAAAATGGTAAAGAGTTCAGACGCGTTATGCCACTTGCCGCCAAAGAAACGAAGGGCCGCGCTGAGGGCGCGCGTGTACAACGCATAGTCAAAGAGATGACTGCATAACAGGGAAAAAAGCTCTCACCCCCCTCGCTTAGGGGATGAGAGCTTTTTTCCTGGAAAATCAGGTAATATCTTGCAAAATAGAGAGATTTATCGCATACTATGGCTACAAGATCGCAAGACTCATCTGTATGGATGAAGCGAGCATTTTTATATCGGTTGCCTACGAGAGCTATCATCGTACCTAACAGCTCAAGACCACTTTCAACCTCGAAGTCGAGGAAATACGGTGGGACCAGAGCAAATGTCGCTTTGAGAAGACTGTTTTTTTAATGTCTTCTGGTCCCATTGTCGCTTGTACCCGTTTGTACAGCTTTGTAGTGTGTCGCTCTAGTTACTCGATGCGTTCTTATCGACATAGGAGGACCTATGGCAACTGTTCCCGCGGACAACGTTTCACGGCAACGAATGGCACCAGTCATCTTCTCAAGTACTCTTGGTACCGCGATTGAGTGGTACGACTTTTTTCTCTACGGTACAATGGCAACTCTCGTCTTCCCGAAGGTCTTTTTCCCTGAGTCTGACGCCCTTGTTGGTACTCTTCTTGCCCTCTTGACCTTCCTCGTCGGCTTCATTGCCCGCCCTTTTGGCGGCGCGCTCTTTGGTCATCTCGGTGATCGTATTGGTCGGAAATCTACACTGGTTGCAACCCTCTTGTTGATGGGTATCTCGACGTTGATCATAGGGTTCCTACCAGGTTATAGCGCCATCGGTATTGCCGCTCCCCTCATTCTCGTACTTCTGCGTTTAGGGCAGGGGCTGGGTGTCGGTGGAGAATGGGGCGGCTCCGTTTTGCTTGCCCTTGAATACGGTCATAAGAACAATCGCGGCTTCTGGGCAAGTTGGCCGCAGATGGGTGTGCCGATTGGACTCATTCTATCTACCATCGTGGTGAACATCGTTCGTGGCACAACTGGCAGTAGCTTCCTCGTCTGGGGCTGGCGCATTCCGTTCTTCGTCAGTGCGCTGCTCATCATTGTCGGCCTATATGTCCGCCTGCGTATCCTGGAGACACCGCTCTTCGCGCGGATAAAGGAGCAAAAACAGGAGGCATCGGCACCGGTCATTGAGGCGTTCCGACATAGTACACCTGAGATTTTACTCAGTGCAGGTGCGCGTTTCGTTGAGCAAGCACCGTTCTATCTCTTTACTGTCTTTGTGATTACCTATGGTGTTGAAAAACTACACCTAAGCCAGGCGCTTGTGCTGAATGGCATTACCGCCGGTGCCATAGTGGAACTCTTCACTATTCCGCTCTTTGGCTATCTTTCCGACCGCATCGGTAGGCGCGTCTGGTATTTGCTCGGATGCGTTCTCATGCTCATCTTCGCCTTCCCATACTTTCTGCTGATGAATAGCAAGTCGGATGTGCTTTTCATCCTGGCCGTTATTCTCTCACTTGCCGTCTTTCATGCCTGGGTATACGGTCCACAGGCCGCCCTCATCGCTGAGCGCTTCGGCACGCGGTCGCGCTACAGCGGTGCCTCATTGGGATATCAGCTTGCTGCTCCCTTTGCTGGAGGACTGGCCCCGATCATTGCTCTCCTGTTGCTCAATGGGAAAACCAATCTCGCTGTCCTCGGTCTGAAGAGTGCCAACGTCACTATTGGTGCTGGTTCCTGGCAGGCGGTTGCGATCTACATCGTCGTTCTTTCGATAATCTCGTTTGGGTCTGTGCTCGGTCTCAAGGAATTGACGAACGCCGACATCTCGGGCGTTGAGGCCATCAAGGTACCCGATGCCGTGCTCGCGCCTCAAGACTGATAGCAAATCTTGTTGTACACATTGATGACCTGGTTAAGTACGAAGATAAGCTGTAGTAGGTAATTGAGGAGATGTACTCGTAAAAGAGCGCATCTCCTCTTCATATTCTCTCCTTCGCAAAACTACGTTAGGTATGCGTGCGTATAGATGATATACTAATTATCGGCACCTCTGGTGGGTGGGTTTTTTGCAAAGGAGCGTTTTACATGGCGAGTAACCTGATTGAATTACCTTTGTTCCCTTTAACAGTCCTTTTTCCAGGAACGGTGCTGCCGTTACATATCTTTGAGCCGCGCTATCGCGAGATGATCGCCGACTGCCAGCGTGAGAACAAGCCTCTGGGTATTGTATTACCCAAACCCGAGAGCGAATTCCTACAAGAAGTGCCGCACTCCATCGGTACGATGGCAGAGATACATGACCTGGAACAACTAGAGGACGGACGATACGTGCTCAATGCAGTAGGCATCAAGAGGTTCCGCATTCTGAGTGAGCACCGCGAAAAACCCTACATTTCCGCGACCGTGGAGCCATACGAGGACATATCCGAGTCAGAGTCCGAGCTTACTACGTTTAGCAATCAAGCACGCAAAATGTTTGAGGAGTATTTGGAGATGTTACTAGAGGCGGCGAGCGAGGAAAATATTGAGGCCAGTCTGCCCGATGAACCAGAAGACCTATCGCACTTTATTGCATCCTTCTTGATAAACATTGAGGATGAGCAGAAGCAGCATTTTTTGGAACTTACCTCTACACAACAGCGTCTACAAGAGGAAATTTCCATCCTGCGCCGCGAGGTTCCATTCATGCGTCAAATCCTTTCCAAGAAGATACCTGACGACCGTGCCATGCTGAACTAGGATGTCTGTAAACGTCTTTTGCGTGTAGTTAATACTCCACAATGCTTAACCTGCTTTACTCCTCATCTTCTCTGAGGCTATATATGCCTGGTTCAAGCACTTCAGGCGCGTATACTTCAGTCTCCTCACCGTTTGGTGTGATACGTCCTACCGTGTACATATCAGAAACGAAGCCTTCTTGAGCAAGACCGGAAAGTGCAATAAGGACGGTTGGCATCGTCTGCTTGAACTGCTCGATAGTAGCACTACTCCATTCCATGTCTATCTCTGTCCCTGCTTCGCTGTTTATTGACGTATTTATTTCAATAAAGCATGTATACCGCTTATGAGAGTATTCATCGACAACGATTTTCGGATTAAATGTCATGTTTCCACTTCTTGCGCCCTTTGTTACCATGCTTGGTCCTGCGGCAGCGTTTAGCTGCTCGACCATTTTGAATACTTCGTTGAGCATGATTTCACCTGCTGCGCGGTCATCCATCTGTTTCCTTGGGGTTGGCATTGCCTATTCTTCTTTCTATATAGGTAAGTGTCTGCTAATACTATTCCAAACGAATTAGAAAGTCTTATTGAAACAATAAAACTCACTAATTGCCAGTAAGCAACGATATTGATACAACTTCCTAATATATGTTGACCCAGGACGATCTACAACGAATTGGAGAACTTTTTGATAAGAAAATGGATGAGAAGCTAGAGCCTGTCACAAAGGCTCTAGAACAGCTAGATAAAAAACTCGACCAAGCACAAGAGGATATATCAGCCATACTTACCCATTTAGGCCACGAACATGCAAAGCTTGACAAATGTGTTGATCGCATAGAAAAACGTCTTGACCTTCCCCCACTTGAGCAGTAATCGTCGTAAGAGAACCCTTGTACGATCCGTGATCGGGCTATGATATACTGTAGCCATGCAACCAACATCATATTCTCACATTAATGAACTGCTGGATAACTTACTTTCTCAACTGCAACATGTCCTTGTGAAAAAGCTCATTGGCTTATACCTTTATGGCTCTCTTGTCCTTGGTGATTTTGATCCAACTATCAGTGATATTGACTTAGTAGCTGCTCTGTCATCTGATATTGATGAGAAAGAATTTGAAGCATTGCAAAAAATGCATACTGCTTTGGCTACTACACGTAAAGAATGGGATGACAGAATTGAAGTATGTTATATATCTGTCACTGCGCTAAAAACGGTGAGATCACGTACAAGTCAAATTGCAAACATTAGCCCAGGTGAACCATTTCATAGAAGAGAATCGAGAAAAGAGTGGCTAACGGATTGGTATTTAGTACGCGAAAAAGGTGTTACTCTTTTTGGACCGCCACCAAAAACATTGATTGAGCCAATTTCAAAAGAAGAATTTCTTCAAGCGGTAACAGACCAGACGAAAGCATGGCGTGAGTGGATACATGATATACAACATAACCGAAAGTCTCAAGCATACGCGATCTTAACGATGTGTCGAGCACTCTATGCATATAAAAATGGAGAGCAAGTTTCCAAGAAACAAGCAGCGATGTGGGCGGAGAAGGAATTACCACAATGGTCTTCTGTAATAAAGAAGGCTCTTCTATGGCGTGAAGCATGGCGTGATGAAGAAGTGAACCATGAAGCAACCTTTCAAGAAACGCTCCACTTCGTGAATTGTATGATTGATCTGATTGTGGCACCCAAAACAGAATGAGAACCGCAGGAAGCAGAGGTTCTTCCCCGATCTGGACATCAACCAGTATTATGGTGCCCGTCTTGTCAAGACACAAAAGTAGGCTTCACGAAGAGCTACTTTCCTCCTTTTCAACTCCTGTGTTCTCAATATCATTTGCTCATGCCGTGTGGAAATACACTTCGGCGGCGATTTGTGCTAAGGTCTTCTCTTCTTTGAGAAGTTCCTGGACGACTTTGGCCTTGAAAGCTGCTGTATACTGTTCTCTCATCATGCTCTGAGTATATCTTATTTCAGCCTTCTTCCATGTTCAGATTCTTAGGGTCATTATATCCATCTCCAGATTTGCCTTTCGGGCAAAACATATGTTATTATTGGTCTATCTTGTTTAAGGAGGTACCATTTATGATGTCCTCAATCACAGCTAAGGTGTTGCTAAGCTAAGTGAGCTGTGTCTACAACTGAATGTGGTCGTTTTCATGCGGAACAGCACTCTGATTTCGTTTTTTCCGTGCGACTGTATTCGTTTTTCGATAGGCTCTACAGATGTATACTCCTCTCTTCTGTAGACGTCTTTTTCGCTCTTCACAACCAGCCCACTCAGCCTCGTAGGGCTTCTTTTGTCTGTCTGCTCGTCATACGCAGCAGCACATTGCCTCTCGTTTCAGCATCACTCCTCCCCACCACACATACATAGCCCTACCTCGTCGTGGGCTATTCTCTGTTCCTACCGGGCAGAACATATGCTGCACACTCATAGTGTGTGTACCTCTGTACTCCGACTGACAACGTTGCTCTTGCAGCCAGATGTCGTCTTAGTCAGTCGGATCGGAGGTATTCATGTTCCGCATCATGCATCTGAAACGCTCTTGAGCGAAAGGACAAACATAACTTGATATACGTTCAGTTGAGACGCTACTGGCATTCACTGATTACTTCCCTCAAATCGCAGTGGGGACGTATCCTCTTGCGGCGAGACAAGAAGATTCCTCTACATCCTTTTCAAGCTCTGAACAGAAACTTGCGGCTATTGGCCCACTATCTGCGGCCTCAGTGGCGGGGAATGGGTCTACTGGCTGTGATTTTGTGCAGCATCATCTGTGTGCAGGTCGTCACGCCTCTGGTGGCGAGCCACTTCATCGACCAGGCAACCTCTGGTGGGAACCTGCATGATCTGATCGTTCTGGCACTGCTAACCATGAGCTTGGCCCTGGTGGGACAAGGCTTAGCTGTCGCCGAAACCTACGTGGCCGAACAGGTGGGCTGGCCGGCCACCAACGCGCTGCGTGCCGACCTTGTCGCCCACCTACTACGGCTGGATGCCACGTTTCACACGGCCCATACATCGGGCGAGTTGATCGAGCGGGTGGATGGTGATGTAGCTACCCTAGCCCGCTTCTTCTCACGGTTTGTGGTTTCTGTACTCGGCAACGGCCTCTTGCTGGTGGGTATTCTTGGGCTGCTCTATCACGTGGACTGGCGAGTAGGGCTGGGGATGAGTACCTTTGTTGTGCTGGCCTTGACCACCATGCTGCGAATTCGCGCCGTTGCCACACCCTCCTGGGCCGCCGAACGCCAGGCCAGTGCCAATTTCTATGGCTTCCTGGGCGAATACCTGGCTGGCCTGCAGGATATCCAGTCCAGCGGGGCTGGGGCGTTTGTGCTGCGCCGCTGCGCCGAGGTGATGCGGTCGTGGCTAGCTGTGACACGCAAGGCGCAGATGTGGGGCTACAGCATGAGTGCCACCAGTCTTGGGCTGTTTGCGCTTGGCACGGCAGTCGCCTTTGCCTTGAGTGCCATGCTCTTCAGAGCTGGCACGCTGACCATCGGCACCGTCTACCTGATCTTTCAGTGTACTGAGATGCTGAGCCAGCCGACCGAGCAGATCCGCAACGAAGTGCAGGACCTGCAGCAGGCGGACGCAAGTATAGCCCGTGTCCAGGCACTTCTGGATACGGTGCCGCGCGTGGCCGATGGCCTCGGCGTCTCGCTGCCGCCAGGCCCACTGGCAGTGGAGCTAGACGGCGTCTCATTTAGCTATGCAGAGGACGTCCCTGTTCTGCGCGATGTCAGTGTGTGGCTTTCGCCGGGCCGCGTGCTGGGTGTGGTGGGGCGCACGGGCAGCGGCAAGACAACGCTGATGCGGCTCTTCCTGCGCTTCTACGATCCACTGGCTGGCGTCGTGCGTTTGGGGGGCGTGGACTTGCGGGCAGCCCGCCTCGCGGAGGTGCGTACACGCATCGGTCTGGTCACTCAGGAGGTACACCTCTTCCATGCCAGCGTGCGCGACAACCTGACCCTCTTCGACGACGACGTGCCAGATGAGCGGATTCGCGCTGTGCTGGACACTCTGGGTCTAACCAATTGGTTACAGGAACTGTCGCAAGGGCTGGACACCACGCTCTTGCCAGATGGTGCCGGACTCTCCGCCGGACAGGCGCAGGTACTGGCGTGTGCACGTATCTTGCTGCGCGATCCCGATCTGGTGATTCTGGATGAGCCATCCTCGCGCCTGGACCCGATGACGGACCAGTTGGTGCAGACGGCGTTGAGTCGGCTGCTCGAAGGCCGTACTGGCATTATCGTAGCGCATCGACTTGCCACGCTTGCCTATGCTGACGACATTCTTGTCCTGGAGAACGGGCAGGTGCGCGAGTACGGATCGCGGCTTGCTCTGGCTACCGACCCTACCTCGCGCTTTGCCGAGTTGCTGCGGATCGAAACTTCGGAGGTCACGCTATGAAGCCGCTCCCAACGTGGTGCTATCTGTTGAAAATGACCCGCTCCAGGCCCTGGCTCTATCTGCTCCACGCGGTATTGTGGGGTATGTTTGGCATGTCAGCACTTCTAGCGGGGCTGATCATTCGCGCCTTCTTTGATACGCTTACTGAACAGGTATCCATGTCCGTGGACACGACGGGACTCATCGTGCTCCTGGTGGTGCTCGCGGTGAGCCGTGTGGTCGTGTGGCTCACCGCTGGCTTTGTCGAAATCCTCATGCGATTCACCATGAGCGGGCTGCTACGCCGCAACTTGCTGCGGCATATCCTGAATCGGCCTGGTGCCTATGCCCTGCCTTATTCCGTAGGTGAGACCATCAGCCGCTTTCGCGACGATGCCTATCAGGCCGAGGACTGCATTGATTGGAGTGATGAGATTACGGGCCAGGGTCTGCTTGCCGTGGGGGCATTCCTGGTACTCCTGCATATCAATGCTCTCATGACCCTGGTCACCATCCTGCCTCTTGTGGTCGTGACGGTAATAGCTCGGTGGGTGAGCAACGCGCTGGGTCGCTACCGTGCAGCCAGTAGCCAGGCCACCAGTCAGGTCACTGGAGCCATCGGCGATATCCTGGCGGCGGTGCAGACGGTGCAGGCCGCTGGTGCCGAAGAGCGAACCGTGGCGCGCTTCCGACGGCTGAACGAGCAGCGCCGTACAACGATGCTCGCTGATCGCCTGGCGACGCAAGCTCTGGACGCCATTACAGCGAACACGGTGAGCATAGGTACGGGGCTGATCATGCTGCTGGCCGCGGGCCTCCTGCACAGTGGTAACTTGACAGTGGGCGACTTTGCCCTGTTTGTCTCGTACCTGGGCTTCATCGCCGACTTTACCGCCGGGCTTGGCAAGTTCCTGGCCCACTACCGACAGACCGGTGTTGCTTTCGCACGCATGGGCGTCTTGTTGGGTAATGTTCCGCCCGCAGTGCTGGTAGCATCTACCCGGCTGCACCTGCACGAACCTCTGCCCACCGTGCCGCCTCCAGTGTCCAGGGCGACCGATCAGTTGATCCTCGTGGAAGCACGGGGTCTGACCTATCGCCACCCGCAGTCGGGGCGCGGTATCTCCGAGGTAGACCTGTGCATGCCGCACGGCACTCTGACAGTAGTAACGGGGCGCACAGGGAGCGGCAAGACAACGCTCTTGCAAACCCTCCTGGGCTTACTCCCTCAGGAGGCAGGCGAGATCCGGTGGAACGGCCACGTCGTGGACGATGCAGCTTCCTTCCTTGTACCGCCTCGTGCGGCGTACACGGCACAGGTGCCGCGCCTGTTCAGCGAGACACTTAAGCAAAATATCCTCCTGGGACTCCCCGATGACCCTGCGGCTCTGGTCGCCGCCGTGCGAGGTGCTGTCCTCGATCACGACGTGCAGACACTAGAGGCAGGGTTGGAGACACTCGTGGGTACCCGTGGCGTCAAGCTCTCAGGGGGACAGGTGCAGCGTACGGCGGCGGCACGCATGTTGGTGCGGGGTGCCGAGTTGCTGGTGATCGATGACCTGTCCAGCGCGCTGGATGTCGAAACCGAACGTGTTCTCTGGGAACGCATCTTTGAACGTGAAGATGTGACGTGTTTGGTCGTCACGCACCGACGCACCGTCCTGCAACGTGCCGATCACATTATCGTTCTCAAGGATGGCAAGATCGACGCAGAAGGGACGCTGGA
>JAABUX010003144.1_pt1 | contig 22245 bp, 14 predicted proteins | sample 5561851 | NCBI WGS metagenome assembly JAABUX01 (sample SAMN10711883, study PRJNA513361) | rock metagenome | isolation source: Antarctica rocks | place: Antarctica: Victoria Land, Richard Nunatak red sandstone | collected 2016-01-03 | reverse complement strand
CGCATAACTACCAGAGTCACTAGCAGAATTGCGCCGCGCCGTGTTATCCTGATCGTGACCCGTAGCGCAACCGCGCTTGGTGTTGCAGGCGCCGCACGCCCCCGTGCGGGAACAGGAACGCGTCATGACCGCGGAGATGCGCGCAACGTTCGCGGCGTTGCTTAAACGCTACCGGCAGGCAGCCGGGCTGACGCAAGAGGAGCTGGCCGAGCGGGCGCGCGTCAGCGTGCGGGCGGTCAGCGCCCTGGAACAGGGCATCAACCGCTGGCCCCGCAAAGACACCGTGACCCTCCTCTCCGCGGCGCTCACGCTCTCGGCGCCTGACCGCGCCGCGTTCGAGACAGCGGCGCGCCGCTCGTCGCGCGGTCCGGCCGAGCCGTCCGCTCGGCGCGGGGATGTCCCTCCGCTGGTGGGCCGTGAGCAGGAGGTCGCGCTGCTCCGGCGCCACCTGGCCGGCGATGGGCCGCCCGTGCTGCTGGTGGCCGGCGAGCCGGGGATCGGCAAGTCGCGCCTGCTGGACGAGGCGTGCGGCCTGGCCGGTACAGCCAGGATGGCCGTGCTGCAGGGCGGCTGTCAGCGCCGCGAAGACCACGAACCCTATGCCCCGCTGCTGGGAGCGCTCAAGGGGCATATCGACCGCCAAACGCCGGCGCGCCAGCGCGCCGACCTGCACGGCTGCGCCTGGTTGGTCCGCCTTCTGCCCGAGCTGGCGTCGGCGCCCATCGAGCCGTTGCCGTCCTGGACGCTGCCGCCCGCGCACGAGCGTCGCCTGATCCGCGACGCCGTGGCCCGCTTCCTGGCCAACGTGGCCGGCCCGGCGGGGACCTTGCTGCTGCTCGACGATCTGCAGTGGGCCGATGGCGACGCCCTCGACATACTGGCCTCGTTGGCGCGTTCCGCCGCCGCCACTCCCTTGCGCGTGGTGGCGGCCTACCGCGACACCGAGCTGTCGCCGCAACACCCCCTCTCCCTCGTGCTGGCTGACCTGTCGCACGCCGGCCTGGTCGCGCGCCATGCGCTGACGCCCCTCGCCACCGCGGACGCCGCCGCCCTTTTCGATAGTATCCTGGGCGACCTGGAGGCCGTCGAGCCGGGACTACGGGTCCGCATGATGGAGCGCGCGGCCGGCGTGCCGTTCTTTGTGATGAGCTGCGCCCAGGGCCTGCGGCTGGCGGTCGAGACCGGCAGCGGCGAGGCGACGATCCCCTGGACCCTGGCGCAGAGCGTCCGCCAGCGCGTCATCGCCCTGGAGCCGGCGGCGCGGGATGTTCTTGCCGCGGCGGCGGTGATCGGCCGGGCCGTGCAGATCCCGCTGTTGCTGGCAACGACCGCGCACCCCGAGGGTGACGTCTCCGCCGCGCTCGACGCCGCCGGCCATGCGCGTCTCCTGGTCGAGCAGCCAGAGCCGGGCGGCTATTGGTTTGCCCACGACGTCATCCGTGAGGTGGTCGAGGCCGACCTGGGGCCGGCGCGACGCATGGCGCTGCACCGGCGCGTGGCCGAGGCGCTGGAGGGGGACGAGCTCCTGGTGGAGGGGACGGCGGAACGGCGCATCGAGCGGCTGGCCTACCACTACAGCCGTAGCGCCGCGCAACACAAGGCGCTGCTGTACCTGGAGCGGGCGGGCGACGGGGCCGCGGCGCGCGCGGCCCACGACGCGGCGCTCGCCTACTATCAACAGTGGATTGAGCGCGCGGACGGGCTGGGGTCGGTCCGCGAGGGTGCGAGAGGGCGTGAGCGGCTGGCCGCGGTGCTGTCGACGTGGGCAAAGTACGACGAGGCGATTGCCGCGTTGGAGAGCGCGGCGGAGGTGTACCGCGCGGCAGGTGAACTGGACGACGTGGCGCGCGTGACGGCCACTCTTGGGCAGGTCCATGCCGATCGGGGCACGCCGGAACAGGGCGTGGCCGTGCTGCGCCCCCTGGCCGATGACCTCTCCGGCGCCGATCCGTCCCACGGCCTGGCGGCGCTGCTCGTGGCGCTGGGGCATCTGTACTTCGCCAGCAGCCGCTACGCGGAACTGCTGGACGCCGACCGGCGGGCCGAGGAGGTGGCGCGGGCGATAGGCGACGAGCGCGTGCTGGCCGAGGCCCTGTTCGGCCAGGGGCTGGCCCTCCTCAAGATCGGACACATCGGGGAGGGGCTGCGTTCGCTGGAGGACGCGATCCCGCTGGCCGAGCGCGCGGAGCATCTCTACGTGTTGTGCTGGGCCTTGTACAACGTCGCCCTCGTCTACCGCATGGGCGGCCGGTTCGCGGCCAGCAAGCCCTATACGGAGCGCGCCTGCACCGTGGCCGAGCGGCAGGGCAACCCGATGCTGATCGCGGTCACCATCGGCGGCCGCGGCTTGATCTCCTTCTTCCTGGGCGATTGGGCACGGGCGCGCGCCGACGACGAGCGCGCCGTGGCCATCAGCCGCCAGGCTGGAGGCGCCTGGGGTACGGCCTATCCGCTGTTCCAGCTCGGCGCGCTATGCCTGGCCGAGGGCGCCTGGGACGAGGCGGCCCGCCTCCTGCAGGAGTGCGTGACCGTCGCGGAGCGCAGTAACGATCTGCAGGCGCTGCGCCTGGCCCATGGCGCGTTGGCCGAACTCGACATCGCGCTAGGCCGCCCCGAAGCGGCCATCGAGCGCCTCGCGCCCCTGCTCGATCGCGACGGCGCGCAAGAGCACGACGTGGACGGGTTGCTCCCGATCCTGGCCTGGGCCTACCTCGACGGCGGCGACATCGCCAGGGCCGAGGAGACGGCGCGGCTGGCCGTCGAGCGCGCTCGCGCCAGCGGGCAGAACGTCACTCTGAGCGAGGCGCTGCGGGTCCACGCGTTAGTCGCCATGCGCGGGCAATGTTGGGACGACGCGGCCGGGTCTATCGAGGAAGGCCTGACGCTGGTGCGCGGCATGCCTTTCCCCTACGGCGAAGCTCGCCTGCTGCACCTCTCCGGCGCGTTGCATGCCCATCAGGATCCGCTGGACGCGGTCGCGCGAGATCGCCTACGGGCGGCGCTGGCCATCTTCGAGCGCCTTGGCGCGCGTAAAGCCGTCGAGCGCGCGCGGCGGGACATCGCGGCCGACCACCATGACCTCTACGCGGCATCGGGGACGGTTTCACCCGCATAAGCGCGTGCGACCGCTCGGGCGCATCATCGCTACGGCGCCCTTCACCGATCATAGGCACTGCGCGCCCAGCGGGGTGGATAGCGTTTCTCCCCGATTGCTACATGCCGTGGTCCTCGTACTACAACGTTAGGACCAGCCTGCGACGTCAGTCGCATGGCAAAGGACGACGACTAAAGTCGTTGGGCCAGCGCGTGTGGAGACACTTTAGTGTCCGTTGTGTGCCATGCGACTTCAGTCGCAGGTCAATGTCACGTTGTAGTACTAGTGGCCCGTCGGTATCCCCTTTGTTGAGGCCCAGTCCGAGTTCGGTTGCTCGCCCTTCAAGCGATGTACCGGACACGTACAGGTAGTCGCTCCCCTCGAAAAAGGAGATTAACCAGCTGCTCGCACCCGCTGCCGCTCCCGAGCCTCGCGGATGAGGGTTTCGCGCCGCTCGGGGTTAGCATCAATATCCTGGTACCAGGCAGCGACTCGCGCCCGCTCCTCCGCAAGTTCGCCGTACAGTTGTCCGACAGGAACGTCTCGCTTAACGGCAAGGCGCTCTACCCCCGCTCGTATGTCTCTTGAGCATGGGCGGCAACCGACGCAGTCCGTCCATCAGGAAGCTTATTTCACGCCCAAACTCTTGGCGCGCACGCGCTCGTAGAGTTCTTCCATGGTGGCGATGAACGAGGCGTCCTTGGGCCAGAACGGCGGGTAATCGCCCTGTTGCTTAACCAGCATGGCCGGGACGGCCGGCGGCGCCGCCGTCTCGGTCACGGGCGGCAGCCGCCGCGCGCCGGTCCAGAACTCACGGTGGTCGAGCTCCGCGGCCGGGATGCCCAGGGGCTCCCGCAGAGGCACGGTGAAGTACGACTCCGCGGGCTCGAGGTCGGCCGGCGGCGCGTTGAGTTCCGACGCCAGGATCTGCCCCAGCGGCGAGCGCGCCAGTTCGGCGTGCAGTTGTTCGCGGGAGAGGCCGCGCAACTCGAACAGCAGGAAAGGGTCGTGGTCCAGTTCGGAGGCCAGCAGATAGTAGACGCCCGCGATGTGCTTGCAGGGGTTGGCGTCGTCGGGGCAGGAGCAGCTGGTGGTGAAGTCGCGTCTGCTGTGCGGCAGCAGGTGCTGCCCCACGGCCTCGAAGGCGTCCTCGATGCGCTCCGGCACCTCATTCGTCAGCAGTCTGGCCACGAAGCCGGCCTTGGTGGTCAGGCTGTCGATGACCGTGCTCCACGTGTCCGGCGGAATCTCCTTCATGGTGATCGACGTGATATAGATGGGCTCTTTATAGATACCGTAGTAGGGGTTGATCGACCCACGCACCTTTGCCGTGACCGTGCGGCCCTCGCGCGCGAAGGACAGCACGCGCCCGCCGCTGGCGTAGGAGCGTCCTCGACCCAGGCGGCCGGGGTCGGTGAACCCCTCCAGGGCCGCGATAAATCGCTGGCCCCACCAGGTGCGGCTGAATTGCGGCATTGTCGTCTCCTATAGCTATTCCATCACCGCGCTACGCTGCAGCGCGATCAACTCTTTGAAGGTCTCATTGTCGAGCTCGGTCAGCCAGGACTCGTCGCCGCCGACGATGGCCGAGGAGAGCCGCTTCTTGTCCTCGATCAGCCCGTCGATGCGCTCTTCCATCGTGCCCATAGCCACGAACTTATGCACGAAGACGTTGTTGCGCTGCCCGATGCGGAAGGCGCGGTCGGTGGCCTGGTCCTCCACGGCAGGGTTCCACCAGCGGTCGAAGTGGAAGACGTGATTGGCCTTGGTCAGGGTGATGCCGGTCCCGCCAGCGCGCAGCGAGAGGATGAAGACCGCGGGTTCCGTCTCGGGGTTCTGGAACTGGGCCACCATCTCCTCGCGGCGGCGCATGCTCGTCCCGCCGTGCAGGTAGTAGGTGTTGTAGTGCAGGGTGTGCGCGATGAATCGGTCCAGGGCGTCGCCGATCTCGGTGAACTGGGTGAAGATCAGCAGGCTCTCGCCGCCCTCGATCACTTCCTCGACCATGGCGGCCAGGCGGCTCAGCTTGTGCGAGCGCTCGGGGGTGAAGGGGCTGCCGTCCTGCAGGAACTGCGCGGGGTGGTTGCAGATCTGCTTCAGCCGCATCAGCGTGGCCAGCATCAAGCCCTTGCGCCCGATGCCCTCGGCCTGGTAGAGCTGCGTCTCCACGTCCTTGACCACGGCCTGGTAGAGCGAGGCCTGCTCGGGAGTCAGGTTGCAGTAGACCTTCTGCTCGACCTTGTCCGGCAGGTCGTCGATGATGCGCTTGTCGGTCTTGAGCCGGCGCAGGATGAACGGCTCGACGAGCCGCTTGAGCGTGGCGGCGCGTTCCTGGTCGTTGTCTTTCTGGATGGGCGTCTCGAAGGCCTTGCGGAACTGCGCCTCCTTGCCCAGGTAGCCGGGATTGAGGAAATTGAACAGCGACCACAGGTCGCGCAGGCGGTTCTCCACCGGCGTGCCGGTCAGGGCCACGCGGTGTCGCGCCTGAATCTTGCCGATTGCTTTGGCCTGGGCCGACTGGGGATTCTTGATGTTCTGCGCCTCGTCCACCACCACGCGCCGCCACTCCACGGAGCGCAGCAGCCGCTCGTCGAGGCGCGCCAGGGCGAACGAGGTGATCAGCACGTCGCACTCCCGGGCCTGGGCCTTGAAGTCGGCCTCCTTGGTCAGCCTGCTGGCGCCGTGATGGATCACCGCGCGCAGGTCCGGCGCGAACCGCTCGATCTCCTTGCGCCAGTTGCCCAGCACCGAGGTCGGCGCGATCAGCAGCGTCGGAGCAGGCGCAACGGCCTCCGTTGCGACAGCGCCATCGCGGTTCTTCTCGTTAAGCAACAAAGCTATAGTTGTGGCAGTTTTTCCCAAGCCCATGTCGTCCGCGAGACACGGGTTAAGGCCGAGGCTTTCCAGGTAGCCCAGCCAGGCGACGCCGCGCCTCTGGTACTCGCGTAGGGTCCCGTTGAGGTTGGGCGGGTCCGGCACGGCGACGAGAGCGCTCTTGTCCTGCAGGCGGGCCATCATGTCGCGCATGGCCGCGTCGTGGTCCCACTCCAGGTCGTCGCCCAGCTCGGTGTCGAGCCGCATCAGGTCGAGCAGGGTCAGCGCGGGCTCATCCCGCGCGCGCTCCTGCCAGAACCGGAGCATCTGCTCCATGTGCGCGCGGTCGAGTTGCATCCACTCGCCGCGGAACTGCACCAGCGGCGTCTTGGCCTCCACCAACTGCCGCCACTCCTCCTCGGTCACCGGCTGGCCGTCGATGGAGAGCTGGTACTGGTAGCTGACCAGCGTCTCCATACCCAAGCGGCTGGGGCCGGCGGCCGCGCCCGCGCCCGTCCCCGCCGATGTCTTGAGGCGCATGCGGGCGCGGCGGCGTCCCTGGGGCGTCCACCAGGAGGGCACGATCACCGTGTAGCCCGCCTCTTCCAGCACCCAGGCGCTCTCTCTTAGGAAGGCGAAGGCCTCCTCCAGGGTCAGGCGCAGCCCGACAGGCTGGGCCGTCTCCAGCCCGTCCCACAGTTTGGGATAGATGCGCGCGGCGTAACCCAGGGCCAGCAGCAGAGTGGCCTCGAAGTCCCGTGCGTCCTGGCCCATGCCGCGCAGCGCCTCCGCCCTGCCCTGCTGGTCGAGCCTCCAGTAGTCGGCCAGATCGAGCTTGAGCGAGGGGTCCTGCTTCGACGCGGCCATGAAGCGCAACTGCCAGTTGTCGGCGTCGTCCGCCGGCGCGTCGACGAGGCGCAGGCAGAGCGCGGCCCCGGCGGCGGTCCGCGCGCGGGCCAGGCGGTCGCGCCAGTCGGCCCACTGGCGGTACTCGTCGAGCTGTTGCTCCCTGGTGCGTGGCGGCCCCACGGAGGAGTAGGCGTAGGGCGACGCCGACTTAAGGGCGGGCTTATAGGGGTACATGCAGTCGTAGAGCACCGTGCCGGCCAGTTGCCCGTCGAGCTTGGCCGTCAGCGGCGTCTCCGTGACGGTGGCGTAGAGCTGGCACTCCGCGAAGTGGCGCAGCAGGGTTTCTCCGTCGTACAGGCCAGTCCCGTCGGGGTGGCGCGCCTCCGCGCCTGCTCGGCAGGCGGCGGGCAGCGCGGCGAGGTAGCGCCGCAGCGTCGCGTCGTAGCGGTCTGAGATGAACTGCCAGCCGTGGTAGAGCTCGAACTCGAACCTGGCCGCTTTCTTCCCCTTCCCCTTTGTCGCTTTCTTGCCCGTTGTCTCCGGCTCGGCGGGCTCGACCGACAGCGAACGGTAGGTGAGGGCCGGGATATAGTCGTCGCGCGCGATGACGGCCCGCAGCGCCTGGCTGTAACCGTGCCAGAACAGCAGGTCCGCGCCAAGCTGGAACTCCTCCTCGGTCCGTAGCGCGGCAAAGTGCAGGTCGTTGAGCGACAGCAGCGGCCGGCGCAGGCGGTAGCAGTGGACCTGCCACGAGCGCAACTCGACCTGTGTCGGCAACTCCTCGTCGACGTAGCGCAGCAACTCGAAGGAAGGCAGCGGCGCGCTCGCCTCGCCGACGCCGCCGACGCCGCTGGGCAGCAGGACGTAGCGCGGCTCGATGTCGCGGGCCACGACGCTGGCGCCAGCGTCGCGGATGCCCAGCGCCTCGTCCAGGAACGTCGCCAGCGCCTCGCGCGTCAGGCTCCGTGGGTGTAAGTCCAGCTCTTGCTTGGGGTTCGGCGTCCCCGCGGCGCGCCGCTTTCGCGCGGCGGTCTTCGTGATAGACGTAGCGGCTGCATCGGCAACCGTGGCCCGCGTCGTCCCGACGGCCACGTTAGACGCCGCGCGCGCGGGCGCCGCGGCAGCGGAGGGATGGGAGGGCGTATCGGTCTCCACCCACAGATAGAAGCCGCCTTGCTGGATGAAGTCGGCGGTCTCGGCGGGAATCCACGTGCCATGGACGATCTTCATAACGCGCTTTCCCCTCCGACTTGGTCAGTCTTTGTGATCTTGCCCCTATTGTTCATCTATCTCGATACATGTAATGGCTTGCTCAACAGGGGTCGACGATGAAAAGATGTCTATCTACTCATTATAAACCTTGCGCATCAGCAGGGCGCCCATAGCCCTAATTGCCTACCTCATACTAGTGATGACGGGTCTTACCTGAACGCGCCATCAGGTGTCATGCTGAAGGTGTCGGCGTCGAGCGCGTCGGCATTGATGCGCGAGCGCCATATTAAAAGGAGAACCCCGATGCAGCGTCCCCTCAACCTCTCTCGCCGTCTGTTGGTGTCCGCGCTTGCCGCGACCGTGCTCGCCGGCGGCGCCACGGCCCCCTCCGACTATTGGCGCGCGCCCATTGCCGTGGCGCGCGCGGCCGCTACCGGCCCCGCCCTCAGTGTCGACGCCGCGGCCGATCGCCATCCTATCAGCGACGACATCTACGGCCTGAACTCCTACGGCGTCGACCCCAATTTTGCCAAAGAGATCCGCGTCCCCGTGCAGCGCTGGGGCGGCGACGGTACTACCCGCTACAACTGGCTGGTCGACTCCAGCAACGCCGGCGGCGACTGGTATTTCATGGGCGGCAACGGTAACGCCAACCCGACCCCGGCCGCGGGCGCCGACGCCTTTATCGACGCCAACCGCGCTGCAGGCTCCAAGAGCTTGCTCACCGTTCCCGTCATTGGCTGGGTCAACCGCACCAGCGACTGGAATTGCTCCTACCCACAGTCGGTGTATCCCAATCAGCAGAGGTACAACCCCTACGTCCACCCTAATGGCGACAACTGCGGCAATGGCGTGGACACCAGCGGCCACAACATCACCGATACGGACCCGCTGACCAACAACATACAGGTCGACGCCGCCTGGATGAAGGGCTGGATCGACCACAACCTCGCCAAATATGGGACCGCGGCGCGGGGCGGCGTGCAGATCTACCAGATGGACAACGAGCCCAGCGGCTGGGGCAACACTCATCGCGACGTGCATCCCGGCCCCACGGGCTACGATGAGTTGCTGGGCGACACCATCCCCTACGCGGCGATGATCAAGGCCGACGACCCCAGCGCCCAGATCGACGGCCCCGGTGACTTCGGCTGGCCCGCCTACATCGGCATGGGCAAGCCCGGCGACGACGCCACCTCCCACGGCGTGGGCCTCGCCGAGTACTACCTGCGGCAAATGCATGCTTACGAGCAGCAGCACGGCGTGCGCCTGCTCGACTTCTTCGACGAGCACTACTACCCCACCAGCGGCGACACGTGCCTCGCCCTGTGTCCGGCCGGCGACGCCAACACGCAGGCCGAGAGGCTGCAGTCGACGCGCTCGTTGTGGGACCCCACCTACGTGGAGAAAGACTGGATCGGGCAGTACTACGGGGCGATCAACCTGATCCCGCGCTTCAAGGGCTGGGTCGCCAAAGACTATCCGGGGACCAAGGTGGCCATCACGGAGTATAACTGGGGCGGAGTGGAGTCGATCAACGGCGCCCTGACCGAGGCCGACGCGCTGGGCATTTTCGGTCGCGAGGGGCTCGACATGGCCACGATGTGGGGTCCACCCAGCAGCGCGCAACCCGCCGCCTACGCCTTCCGCATGTACCGCAACTACGACGGGCAGGGCGGTTCCTATGGCGACACCTGGGTGCGGTCGAGCAGCGCCGACCAGGGGCAGTTGGCGGTCTACGGCGCGCAACGCGGCGCGGACGGCGCCCTGACCCTGATGGTGATCAACAAGACTGGTAACGATATGTCCAGCAACCTGTCGCTGGCCGACTTTACCCCGGCGGCCACCGCGCAGGTCTACACCTACAGCGCGGCTAACGCCTCGGCGATCGTGCGCGGCGCCGATCTGCCCGTCAACGCGAGCGGCTTCACCGCGACCTACCCGGCCAACTCGATCACCCTGGTGGTCATCCCGCAGGGTAGCGCCGCGCCGACCAATACGCCGGTCCCAGCCACGAACACGCCGGTCCCAGCCACGAACACGGCCATTCCCCCGACCGTGACAGCCACACCCACCAGTTCGAACACGCCCGTTCCTCCGACCGCGACGGCCACCAACACGAACACGCCGACGAACACCCTCGCGCCGCCAACATCCACGAACACCTCGATCCCCGCGACGGCGACACCGACGAACACCTCCGTGCCTCCGACAGCCACACCCACCCGCACGAGCACACCTGTTCCCCCGACGAGCACACCTGTTCCCCCGACGAGCACGCTGGTCCCTCCGACCGCAACGCCTACCAATGCGCCGACGAGCACGCCTGTTTCTCCCACGGCCACGAACACCTCGCTCCCTCCAACGGCAACGTCGACCAACACGCCCGCCGCGACCCGCACGAGTACGGCCACCAACACGCCCGCCGCGACTCGCACGAGTACGGCCACCAACACGTCCGTGCCCCTGACAGCGACACCGACGACGACTCTCGCGCCCCCCGCGGCGACATCGACCAACACACCCACGTCCCCGACGGTAACGCCGACCAACACACCCACGTCCCCGACGGTAACGCCAATCAACACGCCCGTGCCCGCAACGGTGACGACCAGCCCCCTGCCCAGTTCATGGCTGCATCAGGACATCGGAGCCGTGAAGCTGCCCGGCAGCGCCTCCTATGCCGGTGGGACGTTCACGGTGACCGGTTCGGGCACGGACGTCTGGGGCGCCAGCGACAGCTTCGAGTACGTCTACCAACCGCTCAGCGGCGATGGTCAGATCGTGGCGCGCGTCACGGGCCAGCAGAACACGAACTCCTGGGCCAAGGCGGGCGTCATGATCCGCGAGACGCTTGGGCCTTCAGCGCGCTACGCCGACATGGTTGTGACGCCCGGCAGCGGCGCTGCCTTCCAGCGTCGCGTCACGCCGGGCGGAAGCAGCGCGCACAGCGGCTTGGGCGGGGTCCGAGTGCCTCTGTGGGTCCGGTTAACGCGCGGCGGGAACGTCGTGACCAGCTACGTCTCTCCCGATGGGACAGCGTGGACGCGGATGGGCGCCGCGACCGTGCCCATGTCTACGGCGATCTACGTGGGCCTCGCGGTGACGGCACACACGAACAGCGCGGTCAGCACGGCGACGTTTGACCATGTCACCGTCACGATCACGCCTGGGACAGCCGCTCATCGCCGTGCGGTTGTCCAGCGGTCAGCCGCGCCACACGTCGTCGCGAACCAGGGGCAATGAGATCCGGCGATTGGCGCGGGCCTGCGACTAAAGTCGCATGGCAAACGACGGACACTTTAGTGTCCAGACAGCTTGCATAGAAATAACGTATATATCAGACAACGTGTACTAGGGGCAATAATAGTTGGCGATAAGACGTGCGCTGAGGGACGCCGGATGGGGCAGCGGGTAGAGGTGGTACAGGAGGACGATGCTAGCCGCGCGCGGTACTCGGCGGAAGCGCGGCGCCGGCGGGGACGGCTGGGTCTCCATAGGCGCTGTCTCCGGCCTCGTCGCGTTCGCGCTCATGTTCGTCTTGGGCCAGCATGCGGAAGAACATGACGGAGCCGATGCCCATGAAGATCATGCTGCCGGCCAGCCACATCAGGAGGCCGCCCAGGCGCTGGTCGTCGATGGCGCTCCAGCCCCACAGCGCGGGTTGCGCGCCATAGAAGGGGTACCACAGCCGATCGGCCAGCGTCAGGAGCGCGCCCAACAGGTTCATGGGCAGCATCGCCGAGACCGTGTAGAGCAGACGCAGGCTGAGGTGCAGGCGTCGCGACCGCGGACGCGGCAGCGGCTCGACAATGACCCACCAGAACAGCAGACCCGTACCCACGAAGCAGACGTGCTCCAGCAGGTGGACGCCCGTGTTGTACAGCGTGGCCTGATAGAGCGTGGGGACGTGCCACAGCAGCAGGTCGGCTGCGTAGAGCGCCCACGCTACCGGCGGCGAGATGAGCTTGCCGGTCAGCCAGTGCAGCCACGGCGTGCGCCGCTGCGCGCGGGCCACCCCGCGCACCAGCGCGCGCGGCAAGCCGACCAGCAGGACGGGGACAGGCTTGCCCAGCAGCAGCAGCGGCGGCGCCACCTGCAACAAGACAAGGTGCTGCACCATGTGCACGCTGAAGAGGCGCGTGTCGTAGGTGTCCAGCGGCGATAGCAGGGCCAGAGCCAGGCTCAGCAGGCCCAGCGCGAAGAGTACGACGTGGCGACGGCGGACCAACCGCCACAGCTTGCCGCGCCGGTCCAGTTCACGTAAGCCAAGGACGTACAGCACGCCCGTCAGGACCAGGGCGAGCACAATCCGCGGCTCGAACGCCCAGGTCGTCAGTACCGACATGAATGAGGGATTACTAGACATAAAGATAAAGAAAGCCTTTGCTATCCACGGGGGCAGGGCAGCGATGGCAGGTAGGGGTGATTGTCCCGCGCAGTCTCACTTACAGGATACCGCGTTGTTGAGCACATACCTTGAAGGCGGCCAGGACCAACTTGTGGTAGTCAAGGCGCCGTGCCCGCTCGTCCAGAGCGGCCAGCAGCACCCGGCCGACGCCAGCCCCGCGCCGCGCGACCGCGGTTCGCCAGCTAAGTAGGTGTTGCTAAGTTCGTGTAACCCGAACAAGCTGCACGAGGGAGGCACCCAGGCATGCCGGCTGTGCAAGAACTTACCAGTGTCTACTTAGCGCGTCTAGATCATCGCGGTCTGTCGCAAGGCGATACGCCTGCAGGCGCGTCGGCGACACGCTCAAATCGAGCGCAGCGGCAAATTTCTCTTGCATTGTCTGCATCTTGCTGGTATTATACCGGTGCAATATCTCAGGTGGTCCTCTCCCAGCGTGACGCTGGTGACGAACCCTGAGGTTTTTATTGATCTCTACCCCTTTATCTATCGTCCGATGGCAGCAGATGCTCCCGGCGCGCGATGTTCACCGCCTCCACGCGGCTATGCGCGTCCAGCGTCGTATAGACGTTCTCGATATGCTTGCTCGCGGTCTTTTGGGCAATGCCCATGCGCGCGGCGATCTCCTTGTCGGTCAGCCCCTCGGCCAGGTAACGCAAGGCCGTCATCTGCTGTCGCGTCAAGGGCGTGATCGCGTGCTGCCGCGCCAATGGCGGCGCCGCTTGTCGTGATGTTAACGGCGCCGCCTGCTGCCGCGTCAAGGGCGTGGCCGCGTCACCAGCGTCCCCCTCCGGCCCGTGATCCTCCCTGGGCACGGGCGCCTCCGCCGTGAGGGAAGGCGCGGCCCGGGCTTGCTCCTCCAGGCGCCGCTGCAGGCGCCGATTGGCGAAGACGAGGGTCAGGTGCGGCGCGAGGAGGTCCAGCAGGGTCTGATCCCGCGCGCTGTAAGCGTCGTCGCCGCGCTTCGGCCCCAAACAGAGCACGGCCAGCAGGTCCGCGCCGTCCCACAGGGGCAGGACATAGACCGGCTGATCGTCCGCCTGCTCGACGAACGGCCCGTGAGGCGGAGGGTCGACGAAGAGGCGGCGGGCGTGCTCGATCAGGGCACAGGATGTCGCGACCGGCTCGACCGTACGGGGATGCGCGTACGCCCAGTGCTCGCCGTCGCCCGGTGCGAGCAGCAGCGCGTCGGTCAGATCGAGGGCCATGACCAGCCGCGTCACCACCGGCGCGCCTATCGCCGCTGGCGCGGCATCGGTAAGCGCGGCGCGCACCTGGCGCAGCACCTCGTCCGTGTCGTAGACATCGTGCAACACCAGGCGCTCCGCGTCGCGCGTCAGCCGTGGCCGCAGCGTCGCGGCGACGAGCACCGCCAGGACGGCCGCGCCCACTGTGACCACGGACGACGGAAGGCGCCAGCGCGTGGAACCGATGTCCGCCAGCCACCCGGCCGTCATCGCCACCCCGGCCAGCAGCACGACCCACACCACGACGCGCAGGGTCCGGCGGCGCAGCAGGGCCGTGACGCCCAGAAACTCCGCCCGCACCACCGCCGCGCCGATGCACAGGGGCAGCAGCGCCAGGCTCAGGATGCTCAGTTGCGCGGGCGCCACGGCCCCGTTCGGGACGACTGACGGCAGGAGAGTGAAGAGAACAAAGGGCAGGAATCCGGCCAGCAGGCCCACGGGCGCCAGCCAGTGGAGGTGTGGGCGTTCGTTGGATGGGCGGGGCTGACGCAAGAGGGACACGGCGCGCACACAGGCGCTCACGATGTAGCCGCCAAGCACGAGGCTGTCGGCCTCTTGCAGCAGGGAGAACAGAGGGTCCGGCCGCCACCAGCAGAAGGGATAGACAGCGAGCAGCGCCAGGGCCGGCAGCCAGATGAGGGGACGGGACCAGCGCCTTCGCGGCGGCCCGCGCCGCCGACGGGGCAAGGCCAGCGTCGCCTCGAGCAGCGCCGGACCCGCCAGCCGCAACGCGGCGAACTGCGGGATGAGCGCCCACGGCAGCCCGTGGACCCCGGCGGGGACGAGACCCAGAGCCAGGCCGCCCAGCAGGCCCATGCGCCAGAACGCGCCTCCGGCCTCCCGGTCCGGGCTCCTCAAGCGCAGGAGGAGGCCGCAGAGCAGCAGGCCAAGGCCGAGCCCCGCGGCCAGCAGGTCCGGGAGCGCCGGCCGCATGCTGGCGGTTCGCAGGATGATGACGCCGCGCCCATGGCGCACAACCGTGTCGCCGCGGCTGGGATCGCGTGCCGTGCGACTCACGATGGTGTCCCCCGGTCGGATGCCGGCGCTCCAGGCCGGACCGTCCGGGGCGCTCCAGTTGACCACCGGCTGACCGCGTGGTCCCGGCGCGATCGTCAGGCATGGGTCGCCGGGCGTCCAGAGGCTGGCGCAGAGAGAGACGACGATGAGCAGGCCCGCGCCGGTTGCGATGAGCCGCGTTAGGCGGCGCGCGGATCGGAGGGCAGGAAGGTCCATAGGGCGCCGGTCCTTGGGTACGCGGGTGAGAGGAGCGCGAGGCGGGCCAGCGCCGCCGCGGCATCGTGCAGGAAGCCCTGCACGAGCACCCACGTCAGCGCCGCCACGAGGTCGGGTTCCGTGGGATAGAGCTGTGTGAGCAGGAGGGGCACGGTCGCGCGGCCGCCGCGCGCATCCTCCGCCCGGTCGGCGAGGTCGTCTTCGAGTTGCGCGGCGCAGCCCAGGGCCTGACCGAAGCGTCCGGCGAGGGCCACGACGCGCCAGGGGGCGCCTGCCAGCAGCGCGGCGGCCTGGCAGGGCGCGGCGGCCAGCGCGCCCGAGCGCCAGCGGATGACCGCGAGCGCGGCGTCGGGCGAGAGTGCGGGAGCCGCGCGCAGGGCGTCGTCCGCGAGTTGGCCGCGACAGGCGCGGCGTCCGGCGCGGGCAAAGGCGGCGACGGCCCTGACGCGGCGCTCGGCTGGCAGGTCCAGGCGGGCCAGCACCTCCTGCGCCAGCAGCAGCAAGGCGATGCCGGCGGAGAGCGCGTGGGTCAGCGGTGCTAGCGTCGCGCCACCCGTCCTGTCGTCGTGCATGGCGTCGACGAGGTCGTAGCCGGCGGCCATGCACTCGCAGGCCACGGCAGCGGGCAGAAAGGCGGCGGCCGGCGCCCCGGTCAGCGTCTCGATCCAGGCCAGGAACAGGCGCGACCACACCGCATTGGCGCTGCAGAGCCGTCCCGGCCGATGCAACGCCGCCAGGCAGGTGTCGTGGACGGGATCAGGGAGGCGGGCGCCTCGCAGGAGCTGGAGCCCCAGCTCATGAAGCTGATTGGGGCACATGATCCACCTCGGGCGCCACTTGCCAGAACGGATTGTCGGGCCAGACCAGCTGCTCCCCAGAGCGCCACTGCCGAGCAAGCGCGGCCAGAGTGCAATCCAGGGCGGGCCTGTTGGTCGGGAGCACGTCTCCTTGCGGGTGCGCCAGGATCACGCGCACCTGTAGGGCCAGTGTACGGAGGTCGAGCGGACGCATGGGGTTCTCCTTGGGTTGCCTGTGCGACGGCGAAACGCTCGGGAGCATGCCTAATCTATAGCGCATCCCAGGGGGTAAAGTCCATAGCCAGGCCGCCGAAGCGGGCCAATCTACGGAGAATACCGTAGGCCGGAGGCCAAATACCCCGAAATACGGAGGATTCCGTATCGACAGCAGGAGTGCGCCGAACGTACCATCGAGACATGCCCCGCCGGTCACGGCCGGCCGCGGCGACTGGCGGGGCACAAGCACCGGGTAGATGCGCTACCAGGGCTGACCTCAAAACACCGCGAAAGGAGGAAAGGAGCCTACACGAGAGCATACCTAAGCGAGACGAAGGGCCGACGCAATGAAATCACCGCCGCAGGGACCGACGTCGAACGGTCCTTTGGAGAGTGCCCGCGATCACTGACCAGCCGGCAGCCCTGCTACGGATACACAACCATATGCTGCGCAGCATACTTCTATCGCTATCCGCACGACCACGCACAATAGATTGATGGAGAGAAAAACGTTATGCATCACCGTACGTTCGTCCGTTTAGTAGTATCCGGGCTCCTGTTGAGCCCCCTAAGCCTGCTACCGCGCCACGACCATGTGCGCGCCAGTGTCCTTCCTCCAGTGACAATGGTAGTGGTTGCACAGGACGTGACAACTGCCACAACCTGCACATCCGGGTGGTACACCATGGATGCCGCAGGGCACATCTCCGACACGGTCAGCCAACCATGTCCCCTTGGCACGGTTATCCAGTTCTCACAGGTCCCGTTCGCCACCGCACAGACGACGCAGCTACCCAACGTACCGGTGAACGCAAGCAGCACCCAATTACGCCAACTTGCGGATACCGTTCGGGCGTCATTGCCTCGCCCCGCATTCTCCAGCGCCGCAATCACGCCTATGACGGCCGACAGTTGCGATCATGGAGCAAACTCACACTACGCCACGACAGACTTCTCGCTCCCGAGCGTCGGGTCAAGGGTCCATCTGAACCAGCGGTACGCTTTCAGTTACGATTGTCTGTCGAAGCTGGGATACGAGTTCCAAATCTCGTACCTCGGTGGACCTACGACGGTCAAGTCGGGCCCCTCCGTTATCGAAGACGGATCGTGTGCAACTGGGTATTGTAACACCGTCTACGCCACCGACGGCACTGGCGATCCCAGTTGCAAGCCCCTGCCGTACACGAGCACCTTCAACGGGAAGGCCCTCTCCGTCGACCGTTACCTGGCCAGCGAAACAACGCTCAATCACTACAACAACAGCACCTACACCTGCATTGGTGAGCCTGCCGACCAAGCATACGTCTACTGGTAAAGGAGCTAGGCGTCCATAGCCGAACTCCCAGAGACCCAACAGCGGGCTATACGTCGAGAAAGATCACCACGACAACTGTGTTACGCCATGAGGTAGTAGCACGACATCACCCGAGCGGCCCATCTTTCCGATTGACAGGCCGCGCCCCGTCTTGTTCCAGCCGGAGCGCGGCCCTCGCTTCACCCCCTATACATAAGGGAACTAGCGCCCTAGCATCTTCTGGTCAGTGGGCGAGATGCGCCTTTCGAAAGTCGGACTGGAATGTGATGCTTGTCCACCCCTCGTCATGGGCCTGGCGAGATAGCACGGAAGTAAAGGGCTAGGTCACAGGTACTAATCCAGAATGGTCCCAACCAAGAAAAGGAGATTTGACATGCGTCGCGCGTCTACAATACTTGCGCCTCTCGCTCTCGCCACGGTAACCTTGGTATCTTGCCTAGCCGTACCAGCGCATGCATCATCGTCCCCACCCGACCCCAATGTGCCCGGTAATCCCGGATTCAAAGACCCCTTTGTCGTTGATGTCTCGCAGCTACCGGCTGCGACGCAGCAAGCACTGGCACTCGAAGAGCAGTTCCATCCCATTAGCAACGGGGAGAAGTCGCAACTCGTACAGGACTCTGCCTGGGTCGCGCGGAAACGAGCTTATCAAGTCCCCGTGCCTTGGGCGGGAGTCGTCCCTGGGTCTGGGGCGGGCTCTAAACCTCAATTTCATGCTCAATCAAATCCACGGTCATCGATTGGCCGACCTTGGCCCGTCGCTGCCCGGCTGAGATCGACGAGTAACGGAGTGTTGAATTCAAGTATCACTGCCAACGTCGTCGAGCCTCTGGGTAGTATGTCGGACGGTACCGCCGCCACGGATGATGCCGGTCAACCGTACATCGACAAGAACTACTGGTACTACTGCGGCCCGGGCTCATCGAACGTGGCGTTATACTACTGGAACTTGTCCGCGTCCACGACCTCTTACCCAGCTGGGACGTACAACGATGGTACCGCCAAAACGTACTGGACCAGCAAGGCTCCTTATCGCTCCTACACGCTGTACTTGGCTCAGAACGTGAATCCCCCGTCGTACAAGACACCGGGCGAGATAACATACGACCAATATGGGACCGGGACCTACGCCAAAGACATTCGTGATGCCCTGAACTGGGAGGCTTCGCAACATAACTCGGCGAAATGGTCGACCTTTTTCTACGACTATGTGCCGAACAACACGAGTACCACCACCGACGAGCAGAACTTCCACGACCGGATCGCGACCGACATCGCAGCAGGAGTCCCCGTCATAGTGGAGGGCGACACGTACTATCTGCCGGAATGGGCGTATGTCCACGTACTCCACTATATTACCGTCATCGGGTATGATGACAGTGCAAAGACCTATACGTACACCGATACATGCGGCAAGGTATGCGGCGGAGGCAAAGATGGCGGTCTCAACACGATTGATCAGCACCGCCTCTTTTCCCTCGTTATGAACGATAGCTACGTCGGTTCCGGTAACGGTGGCTATATTTGGTGAGACATGCCGATACGTCGGCGGTGGTAGTCCCTACCCTGGGAGCTACTACCGCCAACGTATCGTCGCGCGTTTGATAGCACGCACCGGGGAGAAAGGAGATCACGGTGCTCTCTTTCAGGTCACCCTCGTCACACTCAACGGTAACGATGATGGTCACGGCAGTCGTCGTCACTACGGCGTCACTCTTCGCAGGGCGACAGGGCGTGTTACCCGGACGCTATAGAATAATAAGGTCTGATCAGGGACGTATATGGGCCTATGCACGCCCTATCGCTGTCGCTTTGCGAGGCGATATATACGTTGTAGATGCGGCTGGCGGCGTGCTGCACCAACTCACATCGTATGGTCTGAACAGCAGCCCCCTGTTGTCCCCGAATGGACGACGTATCGCCTATCTGTCCACGTCTCGGTCGTTTATCGTCCATGGGCGTGCAACGACACATGGCGTTTGGGTTGTGCCGGTCGATGGGCGTCCTAACGGCTCGAGTGCGCGGAAAGTGACCCGGACAGACCCGACTATTGACCGAGGAAACCTGACGTGGTCGCCCGACGGGCGCTACCTCGCGTACGACGAGGGCGCGACGGTCGTGGTCGCGACGCCGGGAGGCGGCTACCGCTCCATCGTCCTCCATACGGGCGTGCCGTTCCAAAGCGGCGCGAGTATGGGAATGATCGCCTGGTCGCCCGACAGTCGTCGCGTCGCTATCCTGATTCCGGATGCTGCCGCGCGCTGGGCTACCATCATGACGGCACGAATCGCGGACGATGTGGAAACCTCCGCTCGAGTCATGTTTCCTGGAGGTCTGCCCGATGGTATCGTCCTCGGTAACGATCTCTACTGGTCTGGGGATGGACATCATCTGCTGTTCGACACCGTCACTATCGGCGCGGCGGGTGGCCGCATCGCAGACGTGTGGAGGGTCAGCGACAGCGGAGGGCATGCGCGGTTATTAGCGAGATCGGCGACGCCCACCACACACTCCCACTTGCCGGAGCAAGGCGGGAGCCCTTTTTTAACCGACGCAACGCGGTTCGTGCCCTCGTCCGACGGGAGGTACACAGCGACCGATCCTGTCGATGACGCTGGTATGACGCAACTTTGGATAACCGGTGCTGATGGCACACATGGGTACCCCCTACCTCTCAAAAGGGTATCGAGGCGATGTGTGCTGACGCAGTTTGAGTGGCTCACCAACTCCAGGGGCTTGGCCTTCGTCACCCTGTGCGGAGCGTCAGGCACGGGAATGGTCGAGGCACATCTGGACAGCATTGCGCTGGGCGATGCGGCGCTGCGCGACTTATATACGGTCTCCTACCTCGTGGGGAAACAAGGTCCACTGGTGACCCCGATAGACCTGGCTCCCTCTTCGCGCGCTCTAGCGGGATGATGTGTCGGGTATGCTGTCAACGCCGGAGCGATGGGGCGCGACTCATGGTTCCTGATAGCCAGACTGTCGGGGCGCTCCCATGAGCGGGAAAGGAGCCATCTCGACGCCAGCGATAGGGGCACGCTCACGAACGCGGCGGTACTGGTTCGTGTGGCCTATCGTTTCCCTGGCGCTCCTGCTGACTATTGCCGCTGTTGCCACCATTGCCTCACGCGCCACGCCGACCCAGTTGGTTTGGACCGTCAAGGTCGGGCGGTTGCCTGAAGCCCTTGTCGTGGATGGGCTGACACACCGTGCATTCGTCCTCAATCGTGGTGATCGGTCCGTCAGCGTCGTCGATATCGGTGCGAGAGTACTTGTCAGGACTGTTCCTCTTCTCACGTACGGAGGAACTGTTGCCGTCGACGAGAGGGCGGCTCGCGTCTACGTCGTCGACACGAGCGACACAACGGGCAAGCCGCGCAACGTAGGACGGCCGGGACACACCGTCACGATGCTTGACGCGCGTGATGGGACGGTCCTGCGCGTTGTTTCTCTTGGCTCGGCGCTACAGTCCATCGCTGTCGACGAACGTGCCGGCCATGTCTTCCTTGGCGCCTCTGGGGTGGTGTACGTCCTCGATGCACTGACTGGCGTCGTTCTGCGGACTATACATCTGGACGGTGCGGCTGCTGGAGGAGGAGTTATCCAACCATCCCCATGCGTGTTGGCCCTCGACGCGCGCCGGAATCGTCTCGTCGCCGCCGAGGAGGTAATGTCTCGGCTCATTGTAGTCGATAGCGCGACCGGGCGTATCGTCCGTTCCACGTTCGTCCCCTTCGCTATCTGTGCCCAAGCCCGGACGACGTTGGTGGTGGACAGCAGCACAGGACGCACCTTTATCGGGGTCGGGTTCCCAATCGCACAGGTGCTGACATTCGATACGTGGACTGGATCGCTCATGCACACCGCAGTGTACCCTCGGCAGGACCAGCCGCGAGTAATCCTGGCAAGCAGCGGGACAGTTCATGTATTCGTGATGGGAGGGACCTATGCGCGGGGGCGCGTGGATATGTTCGACGCACGCGCAGGTACAAGACAAAGTACGGTCATCGTCGGGCAATACGACAATGCAGGTGCTGTCGACTCTCGGAGGGGACGGGCCTATCTCGTAGGGGAAGGACTTCCACCTCCAGCGCCGCCTGACCTGTGGGAGTGGATACCATTGGTGCTCCGGCAGCGGATACCGTTCATCCCCATGGGTCAGGGACGTAGGGCGAGAGAGGATTGGATAACGACTATCGATACCAGAGGAGGGCGGTTGCTGGGGATGCTTCCCTTGCCGAACGCGCTCGTAATGCTGGTCGTTGACGAGCACTCGGGGTATGTGTTCGGCTTGAGTACTGGGCAGACAGGCCATGCCGGACAGAATGTTGGCACGGGGATGCTGAGCATCATCGCTCAATCGGACTAACAGATTTACTGTCTGCTGCAGTTATATGCCAATACGCCATAGCGGTAGCGGTGCTGCCTCAGCAGTGAGCAGTAACAGCAAAGTATTGTCCGTGGCCATAGGCAGATCGGCATCGTCTGGTGGCAGCAGATGCTCCCGGCGCGCGCGGTTCACCGCCTCCACGCGGCTATGCGCGTCCAGCGTGGTGTAGATGTTCTCAATATGCTTGCTCGCGGTCTTTTGGGCAATGCCCATGCGCCGGGCGATCTCCTTGTCGGTCAGCCCCTCGGCCAGGTAGCTCAGGGCCACCAGTTGCTTCCGCGTCAAGGACGTGGTTGTATGCTGCCGCGCCAACGGTGACGCTGCTTGTCGCGACGTTAACGGCGCCGCCTGCTGCCGCGTCAAGGGCGTGGCCGCGTCGCCAGCGTCCCGGTCGGGCACGTGATTCTCCCTAGTCAAGGGCGCCTCATCTGGTAGGATCACATCGGCTGGCAACACTCGATTGAACCTGGTGGTGCGGGTCTGCTCGATCCGCACCACCTTCGTCTCTTTATCAAAGGGATTATCGATGCGCCTATCGTTTCGACGACTCTCTGGACGAGATGCCGGGCAAACACTGACTGTAGCCTTGGTTCTTGCTATAGTCACGCTTCCATTGCACGTGGCGCATGAGCGCACCGGACGGCTATCGTGCGCCGCACCCCGGCTC
>JAABUX010003141.1_pt1 | contig 22257 bp, 19 predicted proteins | sample 5561851 | NCBI WGS metagenome assembly JAABUX01 (sample SAMN10711883, study PRJNA513361) | rock metagenome | isolation source: Antarctica rocks | place: Antarctica: Victoria Land, Richard Nunatak red sandstone | collected 2016-01-03 | reverse complement strand
ACCGGATCAGGATCAAAAAGTGGAGAAGTCGGAAATTGGCCTTGACAGCGCGGCAATCTGCCTGTACCATGTAGATATTGATCAACCAAGCGATAAAGGAGGTGATGCAGATATGGGTAGTCACTGTTGCGGTAGCGTCAAGAGCCTGGTCTGCGGACATCTTATGAGTGAGGTAACTCACTCCTAGCGGAACCGCCGGAACGGGCGTTCATACACGAGTACGGTAGGCTTGACCTATCGCAACGAGGGGGCGAGGACAATAGTCCTCGCCCCCTTTCCTTTTCCCTGCACGTCAGCCAATGACCGATACTTCTCCTCTCCCTTTCCCTCCCCTTGATTGGCAAACCGTGGCCTCTGCCCGCCAGGGTATGGTCGGTCGCGTGGGCAGCCATATCATCTACTACCCTAGCGTCGATTCGACCAATCCGCGCGCCCGCACCTTGTTGCGCGAGGGTGCTGCCCATGGTACCGTCGTGGTAGCCGACGAGCAGACGCAGGGGCGTGGCCGCCTTGGGCGGCGTTGGACCGCTCCGCCGCGTAGCGGCCTTGCCGTGTCGGTCTGCTTGCGTCCGCCGGCAGGTTTCCCCCTGCCGCTCGTCACCGTGGCGGCGGCGCTGGCCGTGGGCGACACAGTACGCGCCGTCGTGGACGTCTCGCGCTGCACGCTCAAATGGCCTAACGACGTACTCGTCGACGGGCGCAAGGTCTGCGGCATCCTGGTCGAGCTCGATGGGACGCCTGGCGCGTGGACCGTCGTGGTGGGCATCGGCCTCAACGTCAATGCCGCTCCTCCCCTCCCCATGGCCATCAGCCTGGCCTCAGCTGTCGGTTTCCCTATGCCGCGTGAGCCGTTGCTGATCGACCTGTTCGCCGCGTTGGAGGGATATCTCGACCACGCCGCGGCGCAACCGGAGACCGTGATGGGTCTGTGGCGCGACCGTCTGGCTACGCTGGGTCGGCGGGTTCGCGTGGCCACGCCAGGCGGCGTCCTGGAAGGACTCGCCATCGACGTCGATAGCGACGGCGCGCTCCTCCTGCGCCTGGACGACGGCACGGTGCGTCCCCTCCACGCTGGCGACGTGTCTTTGGCGAGTGACGAGTGACGAGTGACGAGTGACGCACCTATCACCTAAACAGGCTATTTCCGGGCGCTCCGGCGCGGCGTATAGTTGAGTGGAAAAAAGGGAAAAGGGGAGGTAGCCTACCGTGGTCAAACTGTTCTTTGCCGGTCTCTGCGGGGTTGTCTTACTGGCGATCGGCGCCGTGAGCGCCGCGTTCAGTCCCATGTGGATGGGCGTGACACAGAATCTGGGCGGCCAGCCGCAGTCCCCTTTTCACGTCCCGCAGCCTATTGTCGATGCCCTGTACCAGGTCTTCGGCGCCGCGACACCGCAGGTCATGCTGTACGGCTCACTCTCGCTGTCGATCTTGCTGCTAACCTACACCTTTGCGACGATCTTCGCCGTGACGGTGAAGCGATACAAAGACAAACAGGAGATGCTGGCCGAGTTGGCCCGACGCGGGCGCATGTCCGCGGCGCGCGAGGGCCACAAACCTGCCTCTCCCCCTCCCACGAAATCCACGTCTTCCAAGGCCAAGAAAGGCGGCGCCAAGGCCGAGCTCGAGAGCCTCTGGAAGTGATCGACGCACCGCTCCCCAGGTCTGTCGCGCCGCGGCGGTGAGCCCTCTCCAGACGACCCACGTGATGTCCCACGGCAATACTGGCGCCAGGCGCCAGGCGCCTCAGAACAGCGTAGCCATCTCTAGCAGCGCGAGATCGGCGGGACGGCGCTGCCGGGCTTCGGACAGTGGGACGGGGATGATGCGGCTCCCTTTGAGCGCGACCAGGCGGTCCCACTTACCCTCCAGAGCAAGGTCGACCGCGGCGACACCCATGCGTGTGGCCATCAGGCGATCGTAGACGGTCGGTGAGCCGCCGCGCTGCACATGGCCGAGAACGGTCACGCGCGTCTCGTAGCCGGTGCGCGCCTCGATCTCCAGGCCGATCAACTCGCCGATACCGGGACGGTGCAGCCGTGTTGCCATCGGGCTGTGCTGGACGGGCTCTGGAACCGGCACACCCTCCACGGTCGCGCCTTCGGCCACCACGATAATCGTGAAAGTGCGCCTGGCGGCATGGCGCTCGTGCAGCCGGGCCACGACCTCGTCGATGTGTACGCCGGCTTCGGGCGCCAGCACAAGGTGGGCGCTGCCGCACAGCGCGCCGGCCAGGGCAACCCAGCCGGTGTCTCTGCCCATCACCTCGACGACCATCACACGGTGGTGGGCGCTGGCCGTCGTCTGCAGCTTGTCCACCGCGTCGGCGACGGTGCTGACGGCGGAGTCGTAGCCGATGCAGTAGTCGGTCCCGCCCACGTCGTTGTCCATCGTTCCGGGCACGCCGACGACGCCGACGCCACGCTTGGCAATGCGGTGGGCTGCCGTCAGGCCATCGCTGTCGCCGATCACGATGAGGCCGTCGAGCTCGAGCGTCTTGACCGCCGCGACGACCTCGCTCAAGCGGTCGCCCTCGTCGCGGGCTGGATTGGCGGGGTTGAGCCGGCCCGCCCCCAGGATGGTGCCCCCCAGGGGTAGGATGTCGCGGACCGTCGCTTCGTCGATAACGCGGGCGTCGAGCGCCAGCAGACCGCCCCAACCGTTCATGATGCCGACGACGCTGCACTCGTTGTGGCCCGCGCGGCCGACCACGGCACGGATGGCGGCGTTGAGGCCCGGACAATCAGCGCCGGCGGTGAGGAGTCCTAGACGTGGCATAGCTATACCTTATTCCTTGCTGCGCTGTGATCTTGCCGCTTCAATGGGCAAGCCTCGTAGGTGTGCGAGGTGTGATCTTGCCGCCGTGGAGGGCACGCAAATCCGCGCACGCGTCCGCTGGGACGCGTGACAAGAGGGTTAGTAGGAGAGGTATGCCGGAGGTGGGAGTCGAACCCACACGAGGTTGCCCTCAGCGGTGTTTGAGACCGCCGCGTCTGCCATTCCGCCACTCCGGCTTGTAAAGATTGCGCCATGTGCCTGCTGCCCGATCCCCGTAGAGACCGCCCCCGTACCAGACCGCGCGGCAAGGGTTGCAACGTCTGACTCGCCCTTGAGCCGGTGCATCAGTTGAGCCGGTGCATCAGTAGTATAGGCGTGACCCCGAGTGCGGTCAAGGGGACGCATGGTCTCTGTTCTACATTCTACATGCAGCCTGACAGATCGCGGAGGATGGAACGGGTGCGCCCCGAGATTGTGAGACGCGGCCTGCGACTGCGGTCGCATGGCAAAGTACCGGCCGACTGCGGTCGGATGGGGTCCGCCGCGCTGCTGCCCTTGGTCCCGGTCTGACACCGCAGTGTCCGTGCGCTGCCATGCGACCGCAGTCGCAGGCGTCCGCCATCACAATCGTAGGGCGCACCCGGATGGAACCTGGTACCATGCTTTCATTGCCCGTTCCGTGGGGCGCATGGGCGCTTCACGCCGATGATAGGGGAGAGCGAGGAGGATTGATGACGACGCCGACCAAGATCGTGCTGGACAAGTCCGAGATACTGGCGCGGCGGTACAACATCCTGTTCGGCGGCATCGCCCTGCCCTTGAGCGCGGCCTGCAACCACGGTCGCATGGCAAACGGCCGCGCTCCCCGTATGTCTGGCCGTAGGAGATGATCCACTACTTTGTGGAATAGGGCAAAGGTGTTCCATGACCTATGCGTCCGTCAACGTTTTCACGGTCCATCCCGGACAAATGGATGCGTGCGTCGCGCTCCAACGCGACGCGTTCCTGCCTTTGTTGAGTCAACAGCCCGGCTTTCTTGGCCTTGAAGTCGTGCAAACGGGTCCGGACAGGGGCGTGGGCATTCTGTGGTGGGCGTCGGAGGAGGCGCGCGTGGCCGCGACGCCATCGCTGACGGCCTGGGTCGAGCAGCATCTCGCCCCATTCTTCGTCGCGGTGGACAACCCCGCCGGGCTGGTCGTGTTGTCCTCTCGCGATGGGCACGACGCATGGGACAACGCGGAGTAGGTGGAGGCCTGAACCATACTCATCAACTCTATTGACCGTGGCCGATGGACGGAGGATACTGTACACATGACAGCATTACGCGCGCACCCGCCAGCCTCTATTGCGCCGTGGGCCGAGCTTGTGCCCGGTCATGGACCCGTAACGGTCGACCTACTGCTTACCCTGCCCGACGATGGGTATCGATACGAGGTTGTAGAGGGGGTACTGGTCCGTATGGCCGGCAGTGGATTAGCCGCAACAACTATCGGTCTCACCATTGCGGCTGAGCTGCGGGCCTACGTCCGTCCGCGCCGCCTTGGAGTGGCCACGCCGGCCGACGGGGTGTACAAGTTTGTCGGAGCGGAAACGGGCCTGTTGCCCGATGCTGCCTTTATCGACGCCGCCAAGGTATCCCAGATGCCCGACCGGACAAAGCCTGTTCCCTTCGCCCCGGACCTCGCCGCGGAGGTCGCGTCACCCGGCCAGACGCAGGACGACATGGACGCCAAAGCCGTCACTTACCTGGAAGGCGGGACGCGCCTGGTGTGGATCGTGTGGCCCGAGCGGGAGGAAATCGACGTGTGGCGGGCCGGTGGGACGGAGCGCCCCGCCATGACGCTGGCCATGGGCGACGCGCTAAGCGGGGAAGATGTCGTGCCCGGCTTTACCCTCGCCGTCGATGAGATGTTCGCGGACCCACTGCCTTGAGTGATGACTGCCCGAATGTGCGGTAGCATTAAGTGAACCGAAGATACATGTACACGACCTATATCCACACCACTCCCGATCGCTTGTGGGCTGCCCTGACCACGCCCGCGCTGACCCGCCGCTACGTCGACCTCGTCGAGGGCTTCATGGCCGTCGACTCGACGTGGGAGCCCGGCGCCCCAATCGCTTACCGGACCGACGATGGGCAGGCCCAGATCGAGGGACATATCCTCGCCGTCGAGGCGCCGGCGCATCTCTCGCTGCGCTACGACCCGGACGTGCGGCGGGATCGCCCGTCGCGCCTGACCTGGGACATCGTGCCGATGGGCGAGGTGTGCCGGCTGACGGTGGTACACGACGAGGTCGACGGCGAGACGGCCTCGGCTCGTGACATCGCCGCGTGCATGCCGGCTATCCTCGGCAACCTCAAGCTCGTGCTGGAAACCGGCCGGCCGCGGCTGATCAAGGAGATCGTCTTCGATTGCGCCTCGCCCGAAACGCTCGCCGTCTTCTGGGCCGCCGCGACCGGCTACGTGCGGCAGGCCCAGAACGACGACTTCATCGCCCTGGCCGATCCCCTGGCCATCGGACCCGAGCTTGCCTTCGCGCGCGTCCCCGAGGCCAAAACGGTCAAGAACCGCGTCCATTTTGATCTGCACGTGGCCGACGTGCCCGCCGAAGCCGCGCGGCTAGTACAGTTTGGCTTACATACGTTTGCGTGCGGCGACAGCCTGCGACTGAAGTCGCATGGCAAACCACGGACACTGAAGTGTCTCGGAGGCCCACACGTGCCGCCAAGACATGTCGGCCAGCATGTACTAGTAGCCCTGGGCGCTTCCAAAGTTCCAGGCTACCCCCAGAGCGAGGAGAGGATGGTGCTGTCCGACCCGGAAGGCAACGAGTTCTGCCTGGGCGCCTGATCCACTCCTCCAACGCTGCTCTTCCTGCTCTACGTCTCTTGTGGGCACGTCAATCTGGTCCTGCTCTACGTCTCTTGTGGGCACGTCGGGCTGGTCCTGTTCATCATCTTCTATGGGCTGGACTGGGTTGACCACGGTCCCGCGAGGATGCGTGCGCCGCCGCGTGATGTTTTGAATCGGGCCGATCGCTTCGCTGACCGCCTCCGTGACTCGCGACGCGATCGGCGGGCGATTTAGTCGTGGACCTGTTACTTTAGTAGCGACTGCTTTATACCGATAATGAGTGCAGAGTACCGCGCCGGTGCGATGGCGCGGAGCGGTTTAAGGTGCAAAAAGGATTCCATAGATATGAACCTGTCCCACGACGATCACGACGATCATAGCGCGGCTATGGCCCCGGAGGCCGGGGCCTGGATGCGGGAGGTGCGCGCCGGGACGGTCTGCCCGCGGGCACACCCCGAAGTCACGCAGACCGACATCGACGACGAGATCATCCTGTACAATCCGGCCGATGGCGCCACGCACGCCCTTAACCTCACGGCCGCGCTGGTCTGGGAGCTGTGCGATGGCGCGTACACCCTGGACGGCATCGCCGCCGAGGTCGCGTCCGACTTCAACGTCCCGCTCACCCAGGCGCTGGGCGACGTGGAGGCGCTCATCGCGCGGCTCTATGCCCTCGGCCTTGTCGAGGGCGTTGAGAGCGCGACGAGCCCAGGGCAAGGCGAGACGGCCGATAAGGGTGAGACGGCGGATATAGGACAAGGACGTTAGCCCGTGGAACTGCTCAATAACCTGCGCATCATTCGCAAATACCTCTGGCTGGTGCTGCTGACCACGGTCATCGCTGCGGCCGGCGCCGTGGTCGTCGACCGCCGCCAGCACGGCCGCACGGTGTACATAGCGACCGCGCGACTCACCCTCAATCCTGCGCTGATCAGCCATGCCCTCGCCAACAATCCCGATCTGCAGCAGCAGAACCGTACCGCGCCCGTGGACTTGCCGACGCTCGTGGGCACTTACGACAATTACATCACAGGGCCGAACTTCGTGGACGATGCTATCAGGCGGTACAAATTGACCATGCCCAGGGACCAGTTGATCGGGTCAATTACCACTGGCTTGGTCCCTGGCACAATCTTCTATAACATTAACGTCTCTGGGACCGATCAGGGGCAGATTAGAGCCGCCGTCGGTGCTCTGATGCGTACGTTCGTGGCACAGGACGCGGAGTATGCGGGCAATCAGGTTCCTGATTCGACCCTGCAAGCGGCACAGACACTGTTTTGGTCCCGCCGCGTCAATGCCATCAGGCAGAGACTCTTACAAAGCATCGCCGACCCTCACCTCAGCGTTAGGGCCAAGCTAAACACGGTCACGACGTTGCAGGGGCAACTGAACAACGCGAAGAATGAGTTTGCCGGTGTCTTAGCGCCTGCACAGGTGCAACCGGCTGCCGCCCTGCCAGGGGGTGTCGGACCTGTGACAGTGCTGACGCGCTCCCTGATCGTGCGCAACATCGTGCTGTTCGCGGCCCTGGGCGGCCTGATCGTGGGGCTGGCGTTGGCGCTGCTGCGCGAATACCTCGACCACAGCCTGCGCACCTCCGAGGAGGCCGCCGAGTACCTCTCCATCCCGGTCCTGGCTGTTGTCAATCGCTTCCGCCGCGCGCGACGTCAAGGGGCCGTGTCCGTGCCAGGCGGTCTGGCCGCCGTCTTACCGCGCGCGAGCGGTGTGCCCGGCGCCGATGCGCGCGCCCTGGTTACCGTCAACAGTCCGTTCGACGCCGGGAGCGAGGCGTTCTACAACCTGCACACGGGCATTCTCTTTGCCGACGCCGTGCACACGGTGCGCGCCATCGTCGTGACCAGCGCCCAGCCGGGCGAGGGCAAGTCGACCGTGGCCGCCAACCTGGCGGTGGTGACGGCGCGGGCGGGCGAGCGCGTCATCCTGGTCGACGCCGACCTGCGCCGCCCCATCCTGCACGACCTGTTCGGCCTGCCCGCGGCGCCCGGCCTCAGCGACCTCTACCTTGCCGGCCCCGATAGTGGCGTCGAGCCGGCGGCGCGCATCGCCGCCAGCCTGCGGCAGACGGTTGTGCCGAACCTGCGCCTGCTCACTGCTGGTCAGGACGCGCCCAACCCGGCCGAGTTGCTGGCGTCGCCCCGCACGGCGGCCCTGCTGGCGGCGCTGCGGGAGCAGGCCGACGTCATCATCGTCGACACGCCGGCCATCGGGTTGCTCGCCGACGCCGTGATCCTGGCCTCGCACGCCGATGGCGCGATCCTGGTGGTGCGCGCCAACGGCCCGCGCCGCGACCTGGTGCGGGGGGCGCTGCACAAACTGACGTCCGTCAACGCCCGCGTGCTGGGCTTTGTCCTCAACATGGCCGACGCGCCCGGCGGACGGCAGGCCCGCTACTACCGCCGCCCGCAGCGCAAGACCCCCGCGGCGACGCCGGGCGACCGGGCCGCCGTGACTCTGGTCGCCCCCGCGCGCGGCGAGAGCATCCGCCCCTCGACGCTGGGGGTGGAGGATAGCACGGGTGTCTAACGTCCCCGGCGCTCGCGTCCCCGGCGCTCCCGGCAAGCCACTGCACATCGTCTATGCGACAGTTGCGGGCGGCGGCGGCGAAACGTACGTGCGGGAGATCGGGCAAGGGCTGGTGGCTCTTGGCCACCGCGTGTCGATCGTGTACTTGTATCACAGCCCGATCGCGCGGGACACGACGCCGAGGCGCGTGGTGGAATCGATGTCTCCGTCCTACCGCAAAGGTGGCGACATTCATGCCGCCGACGCGGTCCGTGTCGATTACACGGCGCCTGGCAACATTCATTACTATTACAACCGCGTCACCGTCGCGTTGCCGGGCGCCATGCGACGCGGGCTGCCGAACGCGGCGGCTATCAAAGCTATCGAAGCCGCGCTGGCCCTGCGTCGCGTACTACGGCGGATTGCCCGGTCTAGCGGTGGGATAGACCTGCTAGAGTTCCCGGACCATATGCATTACCCCAGCATGTTTCTGCGGGACGTGGCGCCGTACGCCGTGAGGCTTCATTCGTCCACGGCCGACTGGCTGCGCGCGTGCGGAGAGCCAATCGGCCCCGACTACAGACGTGAAATGCGCCTGGAGGAGAGTCTGCTGCATGGGGCTCGTATCGTGACGGCGCCAAGCGTCGCCATGGCGGAGCATGCCGCATCATTCTACCGCTACCCCCGGTCGCGTATCATCGTGGCGCCCAATCCCCTTGATACGGAGATGTTCAGCCCTGGCCAGGATGACGGCGCGGGTCAGGCAAGCGTCGGTCGTGACCCGTCTACGGGGCAGGCGACCGGTGGAGAAACCAAGAACTTGTCAGTACTGTACGTCGGACGGCTTGACCCCTATAAAGGCTTGACGACGTTCGCTCGCGCCGCACGGGCAATCTTGACCGCGTTTCCCGGGGCTACTATAGATATTGTTGGCGGCGAGTCGGCCGCGGTCGACGTGTTCGCCCATGTCCCGGCGTCGCTACGGGAGCGGGTTGTGCTGCACGGGCGCGTTGCGCGCTCCGATTTGCCGCGCTACTATCGCCGGGCCGCTGTCTGTGTCGTTCCGTCGCGCTGGGAGCCATGGGGATACACGGTCGCCGAGGCCATGGCCTGTGGCCGCCCTGTCGTCGGGAGTCGGGTCGGCGGCATCGCCGAATCCGTCCTGGATGGTGTGACCGGCGTGCTCATCCCGCCCGACGACCCTGCCGCGCTCGCCGATGCCGTCAACTCGTTACTGGCGGATCCCGCGCGGCGCGACGCCATGGGGTTGGCCGCACGTGAACGCGCCGTGAAGCAATTCGACCGCTCGGTCATCACGGCGCGCATGCTGGATTTGTATCGCGAGGCGTTGGCCTATGAGGGTGGCCGCGCGGGTAGCGGCAACGGAGACAAAGCAGCATAATGCGTTTAGCTTTCGAGACGGCTAACCTCTACCCTAGCCAGGGCGGTGTCTATACATACGCCTCTCAGTTGCTATGGCGCCTCATGCGCCTGGCGGAACCGCCCGACATCACGCTCGTGGACGGGCTACGCCACCGCGACCGCGACCGGTTGATACGTGACCTTGCGGACCTGCCGGATGAGGCGCGCGCCGCGCTATCGACGACGCGCTATGTAAAAGCGCGGCGTCTGCCGGTCGCATTCCTGAGCTCTATCGACGGGCCATGGATGCGCCATGCGTCTACGCGCCACCTGGCTACCCACATTGATAAGCGCGTTGTGATGCCGTACCGTCAGTGGCTGCACGGCGTGCCGCTCGTGGCGCGCTGGGCTTTGCCCCGCGACATGCTCGGACGGATGGACGTGTTTCACTGGTCGGATGGCATATTCTTCCGTGTGCCGGGCGCTGCTCACGTCATGACCGTCCTCGATACGATCCCGCTCAATCACCCCGAATGGTGCACGCGCGAACAGGTCGCGTACCATACGCGCAAGCTGCGCCTCATCGCCCGCTACGCGACGCGGGTCATCGCTATCTCAGAGCATACGCGCCGGGACATCGTCCGTCTCCTGGGCATTCCCACGGAACGAATCGACGTCATTCCGTTGGGCGTTGGCGCGGAATTCAAGCCGCCGACGGACCGGGGCGCCCGGCAGGCCGTGCTCGCTCGTCATCGATTGCGCGACGGCGACTACATCCTGTACGTGGGCAACGACAAGCCGCACAAGAACCTGGCGCGGTTAGTGGCGGCGTTCACGGCCACGATTGAGCGGACGCCTCAGTTGACGACGACGTTGGTCCTGGCCGGCGTGTCAAGGTGGCCCGACGACGGAGATCGGACGGTCGCGCGGCTGGGCGATCGCCTGGTGCTGCCGGGCCGTGTCCCACAGGAGGACTTGCCCGTTCTGTTGAACGCGTCACGCGCGGTCGCGTTTGTCTCGCTCTACGAGGGTTTTGGCTTGCCGCCGCTCGAGGCCATGGCTTGCGGCGCCGCGGTGGTCGCCTCGAACAGCTCATCGATCCCCGAAGTCGTGGGCGACGCCGGCTTGCTGGTCGATCCGTACAACGTCGATGACATCGCCACGGCGCTACAGCGGGTGATCACCGACGATACGCTACGCGCCGATCTGATCGAGCGGGGCTTGCGTCGGGCGGCGGGATTCTCCTGGGCCAAGGCGGCCGACATGACCATGGAAACCTACCGTCGAGCCCTATCGTCCGCGACGCGCCAGTATGCGAGGCCGTCCAGTGGTACCGCATACTGCCGAGGGGGCACGTTTTAATGCTTGCGCTCGATCGTGACAAGCGGTCACTGCCTCAACACGTGCTGCGCCTCCTGCACTATCGGGAGCTAGTAGTCAACCTTGCAATTCGAGACCTCAAGGTTCGTTATAAGCAATCGCTGCTCGGCGTGCTGTGGGCTATTCTTCAGCCATTCGCCCTGATGGTCGTTTTCACCCTGATCTTTTCTATCTTTGTCAAAGTGAAGACGCCGGGCATTCCCTATCCTATCTTCTCCTACGTGGCGCTTGTGCCCTGGACCTACTTCACCAATGCGCTGAGCCTGGGGGTCAACTCGCTGGTCGGCAATGCCAACCTGGTGTCCAAGATCTACTTTCCGCGCGAAATCTTCCCATTGGCCAGCCTGTTGGCCAGCTTCGTGGACTTCCTGGTAGCCGCGGCCATCTTTGCCGGTATGTTGCTGTACTACCATATTGGGCTAACCCTGAACATCCTGTGGCTGCCGATCATCATCCTGTTGCAAATGGCCTTGATGAGCGGCCTCCTCTTGATCCTGTCGGCGGCCAACGTTTTCTTCCGCGACATCCGGCTGGTGCTGCCGTTCATCCTGCAGCTTGGATTGTATGTCACGCCGGTCATCTATCCGCTGACGGTGATCCCCGCCCGCTATCGCCCGCTTTTTGCGCTCAATCCAATGACCGGAATCATCGACGCGTATCGACGCGTGATCGCGCAGGGACAAGGACCCGATGTGCGCCTCCTGGGGGTCACAGCGGCCCTGTCAATCGTCCTGCTGGTCATCGGGTACGGCTATTTCAAGGCGGTCGAAATGCGATTCGCCGATGTTATTTAATTGTGTTCATCAATAAGGGACAACGCGGTGACCAGCGATAAAGCGATGGTTCAATTCGATAACGTTAGCAAACTCTATAGCCGCGGCGCGGGACGTAGCGGCAGCCTGCGGGACGCTATCCCGGCTCTGGCCGCGCGGGCGTTACGCCGGCGGCCGGCCGCCAAAGAGATGGCCGGAGGAGCGCGCGAGTTCTGGGCGCTGCGCGATGTCAGCTTCGAGGTGCGTCGCGGCGAAGCCCTTGGCATTATCGGCCACAACGGAGCCGGGAAGAGCACCGCCCTCAAGTTGCTGGCCGGCGTGACCGCCGCCACGGGCGGGCGCGTACGCGTCGACGGCCGGTTCGCTGCCCTCATCGAGCTGGGCGCCGGTTTCCATCCGGACCTGACCGGCCGCGAGAACGTGTATCTGAACGGCTCGATCATCGGTCTGCGCAAAGCGGAGATCGACCGTCAGCTGGACAGTATTGTCGATTTTGCCGGCATCGAAAAGTTTATCGACACCCCTGTCAAGCGGTACTCATCCGGCATGCAGGCCCGCCTGGGCTTCGCGGTGGCCGCGCACGTTGAACCGGATGTCTTGCTGATCGACGAAGTGCTGTCGGTGGGTGACTGGGCATTTCAGCAAAAGTGCATGAAGAAGATGGAAGAGTATCGTCGCGACGGCACGGCTATCGTCTTTGTCTCTCACAACATGAATGCCATCGCCTCTTTATGCTCGAAGGCAATTCTGTTGCGCGCGGGCGAGGTGATGACCAGCGGTTCACCGAAGGAGGTCATCGACCACTACACGAAGGTAGCCTATACGGTTGTATCCGATGAGGAGGCCGCGCAGGCGACCGATCTGGAACACGGTCGTATTACCCACCACATGAAGATAGTGGGGGCCGACATCTACGACGGCGATGGGCGTCCCGTCCGCTCATTCCTGCCCGGTCAGAGCGCCACGGTGGTGTTACGTTTATGTGCCCAGCGCGACGTTGAGGAGCCGATTATCGGCATAGGCCTGCGTAATTCCGAGGCAACCTGGGTGTATGGGACAAATACGGGACTACAAAAGATACCGACCGGTAAAATCTTGGCCGGAGAGGAACTTCGCGTCGCTATAACGCTCACCCTCAATCTGTGCGTTGGCGCCTACTCACTTAGCGCCAGCGCTGCTCCCGCCGAGGGGCAGATTATGATGGATTGGCGAGAAAATCTGGTGGCGTTCGACGTCCTGGGTCAGCAAACGGCCAATGGTATTGCCGACCTCAAAGCCTCGATCAGCCTACAAGGGGTCATGAGTAAGGACAGGGAGAATGAGCCGTCATCGCTAGAGTTAGTGCCCATGCCATAGCTCACTCGTTCTCCGCGCCGTGACCGCTGGCCTCATTGATGCGGAAAGGACTGCGGCCTTCGACGTCATTGATGACAATTGACAACGTCATGCCGCGCTTATCACGTTTGCCTGGAAGGAAAACCATGTGTCCGTGGAAGAATTATATGCGCTCGACGTTAGCGCACAGAAGTTCTGGGACGACTGGGAGCGCGCCAACGAATAACGCAGGCCAGGCCCTGGTAGGTCTGGGCCTCGCGACGGGTTCTGCTCATGAGCCGCGAGGCAGGCCCGCGCGCTCGATAGATAATGGTTGAGGACAATGCACGTAGCGTTCGAAGTCTCCGATTTGTATCCCGACCACGGTGGACTGTACACCTATGCCTCGCAGTTGCTGTGGCGCCTGCGCGAGCTGGCCGACCCGCCGCGGTTGACGCTGCTCGATGGGACCGGCCGCAACGGCCCGGGGAAACTTCTCGCCGCCAACGACGATCGGTTGCCGTCTTCCCACCACATGCAGGCGCGGGCTTTGCCGCTGCTACATGTGACAAAAGGTCCGTGGGACAGGAGCTATGTGACGCGCCGCGTGGCCTGGCGCATCGATCGTCACGTGATGATACCGCTCTCTCGACGCCTCGTGCAAGTGGCCGATAGCCATCCTTGGCTGGCGCGGTATCGTCTTCCTGGCGGCGGCGCCTGCTTCGACGTGTGTCACTGGCCGTTTGAGGCCATGTTCATCCCGGCGACGGGTACCACCCACGTGGCCACGATCCATGACACGACGATGCTGCGGCATCCCGAGTGGCATACACCGGAGTACGTGCGGCAACACACGGCGACGTTGCGCTTGATCGCACGCTATGCCACGCGCATCGTCACGGATTCGGACAATACGCGGCAAGACGTCATCAAGGCGTTAGGTGTCTCACCCGAGCGGATTGATACGGTACCGCTGGCCGCGGGCCCTGAGTTCTACCTGCCTGCCGAGCCCATGGCCATACAGAGGACGCTGGCCCACCACGGGCTATTGGAAGGCGACTATGTGCTCTTTGTCGGCATTCTCTCCGAGCGCAAGAACCTGGTGCGCCTCGCAACGGCGTTCAAGGCGGCGCTCGAGCGAACACCGGAGCTGGCGACGCGTCTGGTCCTGGCCGGTAAGCCCAGCGAGAAGGCTGACACGGTGTACCGGGGGCTGAACGAACTGGGCCTTGGTGAGCGGTTGGCGCTGCTCGGACGGGTGGCGCAGGAGGACCTACCGCACCTGCTGGCCGGCGCGCGCGCGGTCGCCTACGTCTCGCTCGACGAGGGCTTCGGGCTGCCGCCGCTGGAGGCGATGGCCTGCGGGACGCCGGTGGTAGCCTCGAACACCACGTCCATCCCCGAGGTGGTGGGCGATGCGGGGCTGCTGGTCGATCCCTACGACGTGGCGGCGATTGCCGAGGCGCTACACCGGCTGATGACCGATGATGGGCTGCGGGCCGATTTGGTGGCGCGAGGGCGCCAACGGGCGGCTCACTTCTCGTGGCATAGAACGGCCCAACTTACGATGCAAACGTATCAACGGGCGATAGAGGACAAACGGGCGACGCGGGATCGAGGGAGGCGACGGGCATGACGGTGCGCGTCGCCTTCGAGGCGTCCGACCTTTACCCGGACAAAGGCGGGTTATACACGTACGCCTCGCGGTTGCTCCAACACCTTGGCGAGTTAGACGATGCGCCAGTCTTGACGTTGCTGGATGGTCAGGGCTATAGCAGTATGCAAAGCCTGCGCGATGCCAATGGCGCGGCGCTACCGGTCGGACGCTTCGTGGGGACAAAGGCGTGGCCCGTGCTACACCGGTCGCAAGGGCCATGGCAAAAGGACTACCGCACGCGTCGTTTGGCGTACGCAATTGATAGCAAGACGCTCATGCCGTTGTGGCGGCGCGCCGACAGTATTCCGTTTTTGACACGATGGCGCTTCCCCCGCGATTTCGCCCGGAACCAGGACCTTTGTCACTGGCCGTTCGAGGGCGTATTCACGCCTCTGCAAGGCGTCGCGCACGTCGCAACCGTGCACGACACAATCGTCTTGCGGTATCCCCAATGGCTAAATAACCCTACCTACGTGGCCGATCATACCCACAAACTCCGCGCCATGGCGCGCTACGCGAGCCGGATCATCGCCGACTCCGAGCATACGCGACGCGATGTGGTCGACTTGCTTGCTATCGCGCTCGAACGGATCGACGTGGTCCCGCTGGCGGCCGGCCCCGAGTTTTGTCCGCCCGCCAACCTGTCTGATGTCACCGACACTCTGGCCCGCTATGGGCTGCAGCGTGACCGCTACATTTTCTTTGTTGGTATCCTGTCCGAGCGCAAGAACGTGGTACGACTGGCCACGGCGTTCAAGGCAGCGGTTGATCGGGCGCCGGAGTTGACGATGCGGCTGGTGCTGGCCGGCAAGCGCGGCTGGATGGCCGACGCTATCTATCAGGCGTTGGAGGAATTGGGTCTGGGTGAGCGGTTGGTGTTGCCAGGGCGGGTGGCGCAGGAGGACCTACCGCGCCTGCTGGCCGGCGCGCGCGCGGTCGCCTACGTCTCGCTCTATGAAGGCTTTGGGCTGCCCGCGCTCGAAGCCATGGCTTGCGGGACGCCGGTGGTAGCCTCGAACACCACGTCCATCCCCGAGGTGGTGGGCGATGCGGGGATGCTGGTCGATCCCTACGACGTGGCGGCGATTGCCGAGGCGCTGCACCGGCTGATGACCGACGACGCGCTACGGGCTGAGCTCGCGGCGCAGGGATTGCGTCGCGCGGCTCACTTCTCGTGGCAGAGGACGGCCGCGCTGACCATGGACACCTATCGTCGTGCCCTTGCATGCGCGCGTCCGGCGGGCAACGTCGCGGATAACCGGAGTCGACGCTGATGCAGCCAGAACAGAGGGCCAGGATAGTGGAGGAACAAACAACAAGGCACGACGCGGGCGACGCCGCGCGGCCAACGGTCTCAGCCGTGATCATCTCTTGTAACGATGCCGAGGTGATCGAGCCGTGTCTGCGCAGCGTGATCGGTTGGGTTGATGACATCGTGGTCGTGGACATGCACAGTACCGATGGCACGCGCGAGATCGCGCTCCGCTATACTGATCGTTTGCTGGATCACGACCGCCTCACCTACGCCGATCCCGCGCGCGACTTCGCCTTTGCGCAGGCGACGAGCGAGTGGATCATGATGCTTGATCCCGATGAACGCGTCACGGAACAACTGGCGCGCGAGCTCCGGCGGATCGCGACAATCGCCGACGTGGACGTGGTGCTCATTCCCCGGCAAGACGTCGACTTTGGCCGCGCCGTCACGTCGCCTGGCACGGCCGACATCGCGCACCCGCGGTTTTTCCGTCGCGGCGTCATGTCCTGGCCGACGGGTGTCCACGAACATCCAGACCTAACCGGATTGCGTTGTCGTTCACTTCCCGGAGACAGGCCGGAGTTAGCGTTACTGCACGAAGCGTGGCGATCCGTTCCACTTGTCCTTGACAGGATGCTACGGTACGCGCCGCGGGAAGTCGAGAAGCTACAGGCGCGTGGCGAGCACTTCTCTCCCCAGACGATGTTCGGCGCCATGTGGCAGCAGGTCGAGCGTCGCATGGTGAATGGCCGCGCCTACGAGGACGGCATGCCCGGTCTGCTCGTGGTGCTGTATTGGTGCGTCTATTTCTTGACCGTCCACGCGGAACTATGGGAAGCGCAGGGGCGCACGGCGGAGTTTGACAGACAAATCGGACGCTGGGGACGGAGGTTAGCCCGCATCTATCGGGTCGGTCTGCGAGCAAGCCGGCTTGGCCAACGCATCGCACGCGTTGGCCGCCGCGGATAGGCGTGCCTATGGAGGAACTTTTGACCAACCCGCTGACCATGTCCTCGGTCCGATCCGGGCCCTATCGCTGGACATCATTACAACGGTTGCGCCACGCTCCCGTGTTCTTGTCCGCGCTTGTGTGGGTAGTCGTGGCGCTCGTGGTGCGCCTGGGCATGATGCGGTTCGTCCACCGCGTCGATGCCGACGGCCAACGCTACCTGATCTATGCCCGGAACATCGGGCAGGGTGACCTCTTCCATCCCGCTCTGCATTGGGCGCCGTACCCGCCGTTTTATCCAGCCCTCATATGGCTTGTGAGCAGGCTCGGTCTCTCCCTGACTCAGGCGGGGTATCTGGTGAGCATCGTCTGCGGGGCCGCGCTCGTCGGCGTGATTTTCCTGCTTGCCCACCACGTTCTGGGTCCGATGGTCGCGCACACCGTGGCCCTGCTGCTCGCCCTCAACGGACACGTCATCGTGTACTCCGATGCGGTCCTCTCCGAATCGACCTACTACCTGCTCGCCTTCGCGCTCCTGTTGCTGGTGGCGCGCTGCATCGTTCCATCCTTCACCGGATCGCACACTGTCGCCGCGCCACGCCCGTGGCTCCTGGTGGTCGTGCCGCTCCTCGCGGTCGCCATGACGCTGACGCGTTACGTCGGCGTCGTTTTCCCCGTTGCTCTGCTGATCGTGGCCGTGTTCGTCGCCGGGCGTCGCCTCGCCCCCACCCTGGCAGGGAGCCTGGTCGTCGCGACGGTCGTCGCCGCGCTCGCGCTGGTCGGCGTCTCGTCCGCCATCGGCGCGCGGCTGACCCAGGTCCAGGGATATCCCGCCGGCAACTATATGACGCAGGAGCTCTCGCACGGTCTGCACGATGGCTTCGATGGCCAGACCAACGTCCCACCCGATAGCAATCGCACCTTCGCGGAGTCGCCGCTGCGCTATCTACGCGATCACCTGGGTCCGATTGTCAAGCGGGCGGCCCTGCTGCTGCGCAACGACCTGGACACGGGCATCGAGACCGGTCCACAGGTATGGAACCGCGCCCCGATCCTGCCGTTCTACCTGACCGTCCTGTTCGTGCTGGGCTTGGTTTGGGGCTACGGGCTGCAACCGCGCGCCCTCCCGACCCTCCTGGCGCCGCTCGTGCTCCTCGTGCTGCCCAATCTTGTGTTCGTGGACGACCCGCGCTACTATCTCGGGCTCGTGCCTGCTACCCTGGTGTTCGTGGCCGTCGGGGTTGTCCACGGCATGCGCCGGGCGCTGACCATGGCGAGCGGACCGCGCGCGCTGTGCCTCCTGCTGTTTGCCTGCGCGGCGCTGCTCTACCTGTCCGATGTCTACTACGTCCATCCAAACTGAAGCGGAAGATCCAGATGCGTATCGCGCTGGTCAATCAGTGGTATCCTCCCGACTACGGCGGCGTCGGCGTCTACAACGAGGCCATGGCGCGCGCCTATGTCGAGCTGGGCCATGAGGTGACGGTGATCACGGCGCGGTCGAGCGCCGACCAGCCGGATGTCGCGGATGAGCACGGCGTCCGTGTTTACCGGGTCAACCGCTGGGTCGAGCCATACCGCGCGCGCCGGCTGCCACTGCTTGGCCGCCACCTGCGCTCGCTGCGCCACCTGGTCTACAGCCGTCAGGTCAGCGGGTTGCTGGACCGGCTGGCGCGAGAGCGGCGCCTCGACGTGGTCGAGTTCGCCGAGATCAACGCCGAAGGTCTGTTTGCCGCGCTCCGGGGCCACAATCGGCTGCCGACGGTCGTGCGCTGCCACACGCCGCACGCCCTCTTGCGCCAGACCACGCCTCCAGGGGACCGCGCGTTCGACACGTCGCTGATTGAGCTAGTCGAGGGGGCGTTCGTGCGGCGCGCGACGCTGCTCACGGCGCCGTCGGCCGATCTGGCGCGGCGGGTGGAGCGGGAGATGCGACTGCGTCCCGGTCGGATTAGAGTCGTGCCCAATGCGATCGACGTGGCGGAGTTCTCGCCGGGCTCCGATGGCGCCTGGGCGCTTAACGGGGAGCCGCTGACGATCCTGCACGTGGGCCGGTTGGAGCGCGAGAAAGGGATCTTCGTCCTGGCCGAGGCATTGGCTCGTCTAGCCGCGGGCGAACGTGTGGCCGGCGATGCAGGCATTCCCTGGCGCGTCGTCTTCGCCGGCGGCGACCGCATGGACGCCGCCGGCATATCCAATCAGGAACGGCTGGAGCGATTCTTTGCCGAGCGCGGGCTGGCCGGCCGTGTGGAGTTGCGCGGGTTCGTGGCCCAGGAGGAGGTGGTAGGTCTCTATCGCCGCGCCGATCTGTGCGTCGTGCCGTCGATCCTCTACGAGAGCTTCTCGTACACCTGCCTGCAAGCCATGGCCTGCGGTCGGCCGCTGGTGGCCACGACGATGGGCGGTATCCCCGAGGTCGTGGCCGACGGCGACACGGGCCTGCTCGTGCCGCCCGGCGACCCCGGCGCGCTGGCCATCGCCCTGCGGCGATTGGTAGACGATGCCGCGCTGCGACGACGGCTCGGGGACGCCGGACGGGAGCGGGCGGTGCGGCTTTACGGTCACTACGTCGTGGCCAAGCAGAACCTGGCCCTCTACACGGAGGCCGTCGAGCGTCGGATCGCTCCCGGCCATGTCGCGCTAACACCGAGTCATGGGCGATCCGCGACGGGACGGGCCGCTTCCAGCCGTGACGAAACGGATCGCTCGTGGGCTGCTGCTGACCCACTTCCGCGCTAAGTATCTGACCATAAGTTCGGCACGGTTTCTCGGGCGAATCACGCCTAACAAAACCGTGCCAGATTTCTGAGGACATGCTTAGCGTTGGACCCGGGACGGGCGAGACGCCCGCGCCCCCAGAACTTTTACGCGCCGACGATAATTCGCGGCCCAGGACTAGTTTTGGGCCTATATTAGGCCGTGCGGCTGACGGGCTGACGGCGGGTGCGCCCCCAGATTGGATACTGTTGGCGAATTGCCGCTGACACCATTTTCACGGTGCGCTCACGCTCACGTTGCCCTTAGCTTCACGCCTGGATGTGGCCCGGAAACGAATTCGCCAACAGTATCAGATTGTGATGGTGGGGCGATCGAGCCTGCGACTGCGGTCGCAGGGCAAACCACCAGCCGACTGCGGTCGGGTGTGGTCCGCCGGCACACTGCTCCTGACCCCGGTCTGACACCGCAGTGTCCGTCGTGTGCCATGCGACCGCAGTCGCAGGCCCTGTCTCACAATCGGATACTGTTGGCGAATTGCCGCTGGCGCCATTTTCACGCTGCGCTCACGCTTACCATGCCCCTTGCTTCACGCCTGGTCGTGGCCAGGAAACGAATTCGCCAACAGTATCCAATCTTGAGGTGCACCCGCTGACGGCTGTTGACCTTGCTCCCACCTAGCACCGGCTGTACCATGAGGGTAGCGCGGATGCGGCGGGAATCGCGCGCCTCTCGGACGTATTAAAACGCGGTGGAGATTCCGCATTCGACGCGGACATAAAGGCATAAGGACAGCATGAGCGATCCCATTACCAAAGATATGATTATTGCCGGCGTGCGAGACGCCCATCCCGGCGTTACGGCGGTGTTCCAGGCGCACGGCCTGCCGTGCGCCGGTTGCCACGTCGGCAGCCGCGAGACGATCGCACAGGGCGCCCGCACCCATAGCCTCGACGTCGAGCCAATCCTGGCCGACCTCAACCGCTTCGCGCGCGACGGGACCGTCCCCGCTTCCCCGGGCCGCGCCCCGACCATGACAGCGCAGCGGCCGCGGCCGGCCGACGGGCAGGTCACGGGCATCAAGCATATCATCGCCATCGTCAGCGGCAAGGGCGGCGTCGGTAAGTCGCTGGTCACGGCCTTGCTGGCCGTGACCCTGAAGCGGCAGGGCTACGCGGTGGGCATCCTGGACGGCGACATCACGGGTCCCAGCATCCCGCGCATGTTCGGCGTGCCGGTGCGTTCGCTGATGTCGATCCCCGGCCAGGCGAAGCCCCAACCGCCGCGCTCCCAGGGCGGCATCCCCGTCATGTCGATGAACGTGCTGCTCGACGACCCCGAGGCGGCCGTGGTGTGGCGCGGCCCCATGGTCTCGGGCGCCATTCGCCAGTTCTATACCGACATGGACTGGGGCCAGCTCGACTACCTGTTGGTCGACCTCCCGCCGGGCACGTCGGACGCGCCGATGACCGTGATGCAGCAACTGCCAACCGACGGCGCGGTGATGGTCAGCACGCCGCAGGGGTTGGCCACCATGGTCGTTTCCAAGGCCATCGGCATGGTCAAGAAGTTTGAGGTGCCTATCGTGGGCATGGTCGAGAACATGAGCTACGTGACCCTGCCCGACGGGAGCGACTTCGAGCTGTTCGGACCCAGCCAGGGCCAGCGTCTGGTCGGCCTCTCCGGGGCGCCGCTGTTGGGCCGCCTGCCCATCGATCCCCTGATCGCCACGCTCTGCGACGAGGGCCGCATTGAGGAGTACCACGCGCCCGCCTATGAGACGCTGGCCAACAACTTCTTGACCCGTTTGAACCAGCGCGAAGGGACCGGTCCCAGCCTGCCCGTCATCAGCAGCCGTTCATTGGCCGACGCTAAAACGCGCGTGACGACCGGGAGCCGCACGCCGCTGCCGCCGCGACAGGCGCAAGCGGCGCTCGGCGGCCAAAGTTTGGCGCCCGTACCGACAGGCAAGACAGGCAATAGGGAGACGCCGGCCGCCGCTGAGCCGGTGGGCGCCAGCGGCGCCGCGACCCCGTCTTATGTCGGCGGCATGGAGCACGGGCATGGAGAGAAGGGAGGAGCACTGTCCCGCCTGGGCCGGTTCTTGAAACAGGACAAGGCGTGACCCAAGGCTGGTTAGCACAGCCGATGTCGAGCAAGAACACACCGTGTTCACACGGTATTCATACGCCTGAGTTACGATAGTGGTGACATGTCACGATGAGCGTTGACCGATAGCAGCGACGTGTTAGGTGTTGAAACGAACGGAGATTAAGGCGCGATCACGGCCAGCATGACCTCCGGCAGGCTACTGAAGCGCGGTAGGGTATCGTGAAGATGCAACTCCAACACACAGGAAGTATGTCCGCCGGCGCCGACGTCGCGCCCCGTCGTCCCACCGCCTCTCCCCGGCGACGCACCCTCATCCGGCACACGCGCCGCGTCGCGGGGACCCTCGGCTTCCTTGGCGGCGGCCTGGCCTCGGGAATCCTGGCCCTGGCCTACTACGTGACCCATCGCATCACGCAGCCCACCCCGGTCACCGCCTATGACTCGTATGTCATGACGCCCTACGAGTTGGGAGCGCCCTATCAGGACGTTGCCTTCCCGACCGTCGACGCGACGCTACTGCGCGGCTGGTGGCTGGAGCGGCCCGACTCGCGCGGCGTCATCATCGTCTGCGGCGGCTACCGCGG
>JAABUX010003139.1_pt1 | contig 22269 bp, 24 predicted proteins | sample 5561851 | NCBI WGS metagenome assembly JAABUX01 (sample SAMN10711883, study PRJNA513361) | rock metagenome | isolation source: Antarctica rocks | place: Antarctica: Victoria Land, Richard Nunatak red sandstone | collected 2016-01-03 | reverse complement strand
AGCACACCGGTCGCCGTCGGCCGATCAACACGATCGAGCCGCCCGATCATCGCCGCCACCGCCGAGAATCGGACAAATCAGCGAAAAACCAGCCGTGACACCGAGCCGCGGTGGATCGAGGCTAAGAGGTAGGCTCCAAAATCAGGACTACCCGCCCCCCACATGAATTGGAGGGGTTGCGGTGCGGGTAGTCTGATTTGAGTCCTAGAGTCATCAATGGCAACGAGGGCGGGGGCGGAAAGCCAGATCCACAGATATTGAGATCACAGGTGGATGAGAGAGATCAGAGAGTGAAAAGCCAAGAAGCAAGAACAGCCGGCCAGCCCAGCATCCATGCTGGGCTGGCCTTCAAAAGAAGCTCTGCCGGCCGGGATCCATGCCGGCCGGCAGGCGACCTCGCCTTCCAGGCTCGCCAGCAAAAGCAGCCTCCGGCTCTCATTCACGAGAGCCGGCCTTCCTACGTCGAGGCGCAAGCCTCACAATCACGACTGCGCGCGGTCAAGGCTCGCCTGCCCTGCCCGGTGCCCGCCGAGCGCGCCCGGTGAGCTCCCCGGCGAGCGCTCACGGCTCCGCGCAGCCCGCGCGCGGACACTGGCGCGCGGGGCCAGGCTCGATGGCGGGGCTCGGGTGGCTGGCGCGGGTGGGGCCGGCGCCGGCGAGCGCGTGGGGGTGCGCGATGGGGTGGTCTGAGCGAACGGCGTTCTCTCATGCCGAGCGCCTAGAGCGCGAGGGCTGGCTTGCGCGCTATCCGATGCTCCGTGGGCAGGGCTCGCTCTTGGCGGCCACGAGCGCCGGGGTGCGCATGACGGGAATCCCCGTCAGCACGGCGCCCGCACCGGCGCCCACCTGGTGGGCGCACCTCTCGGGCTGCGGGTGGGCAGCGGCGTGGCTAACCGTTCGCGACCGGCAGATGCAAGGTGCACGCGAGGTTCTTGCAGACCAGACCTGGCGCGGGGAGATCACTTGGCGCGATGGCAGGGGCGCGCACAAGTCAGGCCATCGCCCCGACCTGGCCTTCGTCCTCAGCGACGCTCCGGTTGCGCTCGAGGTCGAGCTGGCGCGCAAGGCCTCAGAGCGCCTGCGGGCGATCATCGACCTGCACGCCCGCTGGCGAGCGTCCGGGCGCAGCGCCGCGGTGCTCTACGTCTGCGGGGACGAAGCCTGCGCGCAGCGAGTGCGCGAGCTGGGCGCCCAGCGGGGCCTCACGGCCGGCAAGGGCGGCCTGCGCGTGGAGACCCTCACCACGATCAAGGCCCAGGCGCTGGAGGCCTGGGCAGCGCGCACTCTGTCGGCGAGCACGGGCGCGCAGGTGCAGAGCGCTGGCTGAGTCAGCCCTGCCGGGCTCAGAGCTCGTGGGAGCGCTCGAGGCCGGCTGGAGCGCGATCCGCGAGCGGCCACGGCGAGGTGCCCGCCGCGGTGCTCATCACCGGCGCCGGATCGGCGGGGCACCGGCGCGAGCTCTTGCTCGGGCACTTCGCGGCCAGCCGCTGGGAGCTCGGCGAGCAAGAGACGCTCGGGGAGATCTTCATCGGTGGCGAGGGCCTTGCCCGGGGGCCCGAGATGGTCCTCGGGACGCTCCTGCACGGCGCCGCGCACGCGCTCGGCGCCCCGCGCGCGCTCAAGGACACCAGCCGCCAAGGGCGCTATCACAACAAGCGCTTCAAGACTCTGACCCACGAGCTCGGTCTGCAGGTGGAGCACCACCCCGCGCTGGGGTGGTCGCTGACGACGCTCTCTGATGAAGCCGCGCTGGGCTACGGCGAAGCGATCGCGGCGCTCGGGCGCGCGCTGAGCGTTCACCGTCAGCGCGAGCAGCAGGGCGGCGATCAGCTCTTCCCAATCCAGAATGCTGACCGAGGCCAACCTACGGGCGCGGGGCCCTCTCCACCCGTCGAGTCACGTTTACGCTGAAACCCGGTCCGGACCCCCTCATAGAGTCACGTTAATGCACCAAAACGTGACCTCGCAGCCTCGACGGCGCCGAGGGATCTTCGTCGGGGTCAAGCGGGCGGCTTGGCGCGATCGTCGGGCTGTCCGTCCTGGGTGCCTGCGAGCAGCTCGAGGAGCGCCCCGACGCTGTTGCGGGCGCTCGGGTCGGGGATCGGGAGGTGGGCGTTGATCGTGTACCGGTTGCGCTGCCCGATCCGCTCGCGGGTGATGTAGCCGGCGCCGGCGAGCTCGGTGACGATGCGGTGCGCGGCGCGTTCGGTGATCCCGATTTGGTCGCCGATGTCGCGCAGGCGGCGGCCGGGATCCTCGGCGATGGCGAGCAGCGCGCGGGCGTAGTTGGTCAAGAAGCCCCAGTCGGGCTTGGTGTCCTCGATCATCTTCACAAGATTAGAGCATCTAGGCTTGACTCTCATGTTACGGTGTTCTTACATCACGTATCGGGAACCATCCCGTACGACTCGTGAGCGGACCGTTGTAGATCCCCTCGCTCAAATCTGAGGAGATCTCGCAATGCCCGCCAAGACGCTCCCCCGGCCACCGTCCTCGCCACGCGCAACTGGAAACGGAAAGCTTCGAGCGAGGGCGTGGCGCGTGGGACTGCTAGCCCTCGGCTGCTCGGCGGTGCTGGCGCTGGGCGCGGGTGACGCGCTCGCCGCGCAGCTGCCGGTTTCGCTCGGCAAGGCCGACAGCTTCGCGGCGCTCGGGGGCCAGACGGTCACGAGCACCGGCCTCTCGACGCTCAACGGCGATCTCGGGGTCAGCCCGGGCTCCTCGCTGACCGGCTTTCCGCCCGGCAAGGTCAACGGGACGGTCCACGCGACCGACCCGGTCGCAAGTCAGGCGCAGGCCGACCTCACGACCGCCTACAACGATGCCGCCGGGCGCCAACCGCCCCAGGCGCTGCCCGCCGACGTCGGCGGGCAGACGCTCGCCCCCGGCGTCTACAAGACCGGCGCCACGCCCGCGCTCGGGCTGACCGGCACACTCACGCTCGACGCCCAGGGCGATTCCAACGCCGTGTTCGTGATCCAGGTCGGCTCCGCGCTGACCACCGCGGTCAACAGCCACGTGAATCTGATCGGCGGCGCGCAGGCAAGCAACGTGTTCTGGCAGATCGGCAGCTCCGCGACCCTCGGCACGTCCTCCACCTTTGCCGGCACGATCCTCGCGCTGACGTCGATCTCGATCGACTCCGGCGTCACCCTGAATGGCCGGGCGCTGGCGCGCAACGGCGCCGTCACGCTGATCGACGACACGATCAACGTCCCGACACTGCCCCTGCCTCCTCCGCCGCCCCCGCCCCCGCCACCGCACCCCTGTCGCTTGGGCGCGGCGCCGGCTGAGCCGGCGGTTCCGCCGATCACCGCCGCTCCGAAGACCGCCGCGTGGGAGCAGCAGTACGCGCTCGGGCAGCGGATCATGTTCGGGCTCCCGACGAGCCCGCAGAGCATCGCGGCCGCGGCGGCTGACCCCGCCGCGACCAGCGACGATCTAGGCACCCCGTTGACGCCCGCCGAGCATGCGCAGCTGCTGGCCGCCGACTCCTCCGGGCTAAACCTCGAAGCCGTCGCGCAAGCAGCGCAGGCCAACCTTCCCGCCTCCTTCGCTGGCGCGTGGTATCAGTACGGCAACGGCGGGACGATCTACGTCTCCTTCACCTCCCAGGCCTGCCCAAGCCCGAGCCAGCTCTCGCAGTTCGCTCAGATCGCCGGCATCAGGATCGTTCCGGTCGGCGCCGCGAACGACAGCACCATTACTCGGCTGAACGCCGTGCAGACCGCCGTAGACGCCGACACCCCGATGCTCCGCAGCCTCGGCGTGTTCGTCAACGCAAGCGCGGTCGACACGCCCCACAACCAAGCCCTCGTGACCCTCGACCCCTCAAGCGTCCCCGGCGCCCAATCAATCATGACAAAGCGCTACGGCGCGGGCCTCGCGTTCGCGGCGCCGGCACCCCCAGCGCAGGCGCTCGACGCGAGATACAACCCGCCGCAAAGCAAGGTCAACGGCGGTCAGGACATCACCGACGGTCATGAGCGCTGCACCGCCAACATCTCGATCAGCTCCACGAAGTTCTCGAAGGGCAGCTACTTCGTGATGACCGCCGGGCACTGCTTCAAGAACCACGACTTCGCCAGCCAGAACGGCCACAACCTCGACAACACGCGCGACCGCGGCCTATTCGCCTACACCGCCTTCAAGAGCATCGGGCACGTCGCCCACACCCCGGTCTATCCCGGCGCCACCACCAACTGCGACTGCGAGGCGCTCGGCCCGATCAGCGCCTCACGCGCCTCCAAGGACGCGCTAGTCAACCACGACAACCTCTTCCAGTTCGACTTCTACGCCCAAAGCAACAAGTACTTCACCCACAGCCCCAGGGCCTGCGAGGACGGCATCAGCGAGTATCTGAAGTTCGGTCACATCATCTGCGGCAATATCGTCAACGCACACCAGACCCAACTCCTATGCAGCATGATGGTTACGGGCGTTTGCGTGGGCTTCATGTACACGGTCACCGACATGATCAGGATCAACTACGACCACGGAGCGAAGCCCATCCCCGGAGACAGCGGCGCCCCGACCGGCAACGGCACGACGCTGCTCGGCCTGGTCACCGACGACGCGGGCGACAGCAGCAAGGCCAAGAACATGTCCGACATCTACCACAGCGGGCGCTGGATCGTGCCCGGCCACTAACCCATGACCACCGGTGCCATCCCAAAGGCAACGAGATGAGCAAGACCAGCCGACTCCTCGCGATAGTTCTCGGGTGCAGCCTGCTCCTGGTCACAGCCTGCTCGAGCGCCAGCGGCTCTACCCATCCGCCCGGACACCATCCAAAGCTCGTACGGACGCCGTGGGACCAGATAGCTCGCGGGAGAAACTCGAGAACGCTGCTCCTCGGCACCCCACAAGATGTCTGCTCCATCCACTACACCACCCGCGTCGTCAAGCAGACATCCAATGTCATCCGAATCGAGCTGCTGGAGCCCGACCCGCGCGCCCAGCCGTTCGCCTGCCCGGCGGTTGCTGTGCGAGGGTCCTTCTTCGTACCGGTTCACCTCAAGGCGCCCTATCGAGGACAAAGGCTCGTCGATCCGGTGACGGGATTCTCACATCGTCTGATCCCGCGGTCTGACCTCTAGCTCAACTAACTCCTGGGACCTCCGTTTGGGGGAACCCGGCGCGTCCGTCTCGTCAAGCGGCTCCCCCCGGATCATTTGCCCCGGGGGGCCAGGAGGATCTTCCGACGAGGTTCCATCCGGACCCTCTCATAGAGTCACGTTAATGCACCAAAACGTGACTCAACGCGCATCCGCCGGGATCTGGTGGAAGGCGCCGTCGACCAGACCCGGAATGGTGTCTTGGCTGTCGTGGTCCATCGCGATCGTGACGTCTGAGGCGTAGCCAGCGCCGATGAGCTCTTGCCCAGAGGCGCTGCGGTGGATCAGGTCATTGATGTCGTGGCGGTGGGCAAGCCAGGCGCTTCGGGCAGCCGCCGCCTCGGGTGAGAGGACGTGGGTAAGAGGGAGAGCGGCGATGATGGCGCCAGCGCCCAAGAGATCCTCCAGGGCGGGCCGCAGGTCCCCACTGGGCCATTGCTCGCCGGCGGCGATGACGGCAGCCGGCCGTTCTGCACTGCCGTATTCGTGTTCGGTGAGCCACTCGCCGATCGCTGTCGCGTTGCGAAGGCAGCCGGCAAGGACATCACCGGCCGGGACGCTGGCAGCGATGGTCGAACCGTTGGGTGAGGGCAGGACGAGTCGTCTGGGTGCGGGCGCGGAGAGCAGATGAGCGGGCGACAACGACCAGGGATGGTCGGCGCTGACGTCGCCTCGGCGGACGGCACACACGGCGTGATGAGTGGCGGCAAAGGCTTCCTCGCCGTAATCCGGTCGATGCGGATAGACCGTGGCGCCGCGACCAACGACCACGGTGACCGCGGTGGTGAACGACAAGACGTCGACGATCACCAGCGCTCCGGCGTGGTCGCAGACAGCCTGGGCTCCGGACAGGCCCCATTCGAACCGTACTCCGGATGCGAGTTGGGCGAAAGGCGAGGGTCTGGAGGTCACTCAGGCCGCTTCCACCCAGCCGATGTTATGCACGCCGGCGCAACGCGATCGGCTACCTCGATCTGTCCAGTGCCGCCCAATAGGCCCTCTGCTTGGGTCCGTGGCCCAGACCGCAAAGTAGCCGCCGGATCGAGCGACCGCCGGTGGGCGGAAGTGCCGAGTTCGCACGGTGGCGGCACCCCGGCGGCCCGGGCAGGGCCCCGTAGCGGGCCGGCAACCCGGCATCGCCCGCGCGCGATGCAGAGTTTGCCGACACCAGCCACCGATGCGGCACTTCGAGCGCCGCCGCGCCGATCCGTTGCTGCTCGCCCGGCCCACCAGCGAGATAGCGCCGCCGCGGCCTGGACGGTGACCGCGCTGCGCCTCGTAGTTTGCGGGCTAGGCCACGGACCCAAGCACCGGGCCTATTAGACCGGGGAGTTGTTGTCCACCTCCGTCTCGAGTAGGAAGCCGCCGGTGATCGCCGCCGGTCGCAGCCTGTTGCCGCCCGGGTAGGCGATCGTGAACCTCCACCGGTCGCCGGGCTCGCGGTCGCGCCCGGGCAGGCGCACGCGCAGCCGCCAGTGACTGTTGCGGATGCGCGGATGCGTGACGATCAGCACGCTCTGGTGACCGAGCTTGGCGCGCAGCGTGATCGTGAGCTTCTGCCCGTCGGCGCGTCGGTCGATCGTGCCGGCGATCCTCAGCAGCGCGAGCGTGCAGTCGCTGTCCTCGAGGCTCGCGGCGTGCGCGCGGGTGGGGCTCGCGACGTCGCCGCCGTTGATGCTCGACGCGTGCGCGCGGCGCGAGCTCTCGATCTTGCAGCCCCGGCGCGTCGGGCCCAGGCGGAAGCCGTTGAGGTGCAGGTGCGCGCTCACGCGGGCGACCACGGGCCCGAGCTTCGCCACGAATAGGTTGCCGAAGCCGGGGAGCTTGGGCTGCAGCGGATTGTGGGTGGGGAAGTCCGACGAGTTGGTATCGCCGGTGACGTAGGCGTCGCCGGCTGTGTCGACCGCGATCCCCTGTCCGGAGTCGTCGCCGCTGCCGCCGAGGTAGGTTGAGTAGAGCAGCGCCGTGCCGGCCGGGTTGAGCTTCGCCACGAACGCGTCGCCGATGAAGCCGGCGTGGTCGCCGCGGAATTTGGGCTGCAGCGGATCGTGGGTGGGGAAGTTCGTCGAGTTGGTATTGCCGGTGACGTAGGCGTCGCCGGTCGTGTCGACCGCGATCCCCTGGGCGGAGTCGTCGTCGCTGCCGCCGAGGTAGGTTGAGTAGAGCAGCGCCGAGCCGGCCGGGTTGAGCTTCGCCACGAACGCGTCGCCGGTGGGTCCGGCGAAGCCGCCCCTGCCGCCGAATTTGCGCTGCAGCGGATTGTGGGTGGGGAAGTCCGGCGAGTTGGTGTAGCCGGTGACGTAGGCGTCGCCGGCTGTGTCGACCGCGATCCCCTGTCCGGAGTCGTCGCGGCTGCCGCCGAGGTAGGTTGAGTAGAGCAGCGCCGAGCCGGCCGGGTTGAGCTTCGCCACGAACGCGTTGCCGTCGCCGCTGGTGTCGCTGGCCTTGCGCTGCAGCGGATCGTGGGTGGGGAAGTCCGAGGAGTTGGTGTAGCCGGTGACGTAGGCGTCGCCGGCCGTGTCGACCGCGATCCCCTGCCCGAAGTCCCCGCCGCTGCCGCCGAGGTAGGTTGAGTAGAGCAGCGCCGAGCCGGCCGGGTTGAGCTTCGCCACGAACGCGTCGCCGTCGCTCCCGCCACCGCCGAACTCGGGCTGCAGCGGATTGTGGGTGGGGAAGTCCGACGAAGCGGTATTGCCGGTGACGTAGGCATCACCGGCGGAGTCGACCGCGATCCCCAGCCCGGAGTCGCCGAAGGCGCCCAAGCCGCTGCCGCCGAGGTAGGTGGAGTAGAGCAGCGCCGAGCCGGCCGGGTTGAGCTTCGCCACGAACGCGTTGCTGACGTCTCCGCCGCCGCTGGCGTTCTCGGGCTGCAGCGGATCATGGGTGGGGAAGTCCGTCGAAGTGGTAGTGCCGGTGACGTAGGCGTCGCCGGCTGAGTCGACCGCGATTCCCTGCCCGGAGTCCCCTTCCTCGCCGCTGCCGCCGAGGTAGGTGGAGTAGGCGAGCGTCACCGTCGGGTCGATCACCAGCGCCCGGTGGTGGTCATAGGCGCCCAGCCTGATCGAGACCCGGTCGCCAGAGAGCACGTAGCGGCTGGCGACCGGCCGGCGCCGGCCGCCGGTCATCTGGTAGGCGCGCGGCGCGAGCTGGCGCACCATGCGCCCGGCACCCGCGGTGAGGATCAAGTTGCCGACGTGGTCAAGCCGCAAGCTGCTCTGGCCCCGGTAGCCGAGCGCGATCTAGCGGGGGTTGGCGCCCGGCGCGACGTCGAACACGTACTCGAGTTGGTCTTGTGAGCCGGTGAAGGTAGCGTCGATCCCGGGCCACACCCCTCGGTAGGTGGCGCCGGAGAAGGTCGGGATGTTGGTCTGCCAGCGGTGGCGGTCGTTGCCGATCAGGTAGTTCACGCGCCCTGGAAGCTCGCGGCCGGCTGTCAGCCGCACCCGCGGGCTCTCGCGCAGGAAACCGACCGACACGGTGCGCACCGACACCCGCGGCGGCCGTTGACGGCCCCGTCCCGGGCTCGCGATTACCGCCCGGGCCACGCGCCCCCCACGGGCCGCGGCGCCGCTGTGGCGATCAAGCGCCAGCAGCGGGCCGCTGTCGGTCAAGCCGAGCACGTACCCGGCGCCGTGGGCGATCAACCGCACCCGAGGGTTGGCCTGGCCGCGGTTGGGCGCAAAGGACAGCGGCAACCGGCCATAGGCCGAGGCAAGACGATCACGAGTCGCGGCCGAAAGACCACGCGCGTGGCCCGGATAAGATCCGGCCGCCGGCAGCGCCGGCCCCAGACTGAGCAACGCGAGCGACCCGACCACTGCCGGAGCCATCTTCCCCGCCAGTCTCCGTGCGTTCACAGCGTGGGACGGTATCCGACTATGCACAAAATGGAGCGCCAAGCGGCGAGAACCTCACTTTCTGCGTACACGAACACGGAGCAGTCTCGCCGGCGTCACGGCACGTGCTCAACGCAGCTGCTCACGGTCGAAAGCGGCGGTCTCGACGGCTCGCGCCGCTGAGACCGGACCCTCGCTAATTCTGTCCGAGCAGGCGCATAGAGTCACGTTATGGATGCAAAACGTGACCGTAGCGAAGGGAGAGGGCCAGATGACCCGGGACCGCGGCGCTGACGTGCGCCACCTCGCTACGCTCACCGCGCGGCGAGCGTCACCGATTCGACGACGAGGACGCCGGCGTCGACCTCGGCGTCGAGGTCTCGCCGTCGACCGGTGGAGATCCTGACCGAGGGCGAGGTCCTCGCGTTGATCCGCGCGTGCTCTGCCACGGCGCCGTCCGGGTTCGCAACCGGGCGTTGATCGCGGTGCTGTGGCGCTCGGGGCTGCGCGTCGGCGAGGCCTTGGCGCTGGAGCTGCGCGACGTCGACCTGGCCGCCGGGACGCTGCGGGTGCGCCACGGCAAGGGCGATCGCTCCCGCACCGTCGGCCTGGACGAGCACAGCGCCGCGCAGCTGGCCCGGTGGATCGATCGTCGCCGCCGGTGCGTGTCGCCATGACGTAGATGGTACTTGCAGCTTGCCACCACCTTTCCCGTGCGGTACGGTGCCGGCGCTTGCAAACCGAAATTACTTGGAGGACGCAGATGCCGGACACCACCTGCCACATGTCGATCTCGCTCGACGGCTTCGTCGCCGGGCCGGACCAGAGCCGGGAGAATCCGCTGGGGAAGCGCGGCAGGGAGGTCCATAGCTGGCACCTCGGCGACGAGCGCGCCAACGACGCCGACGAGACCGCGACCGGCTGGCTCATGCGCCCGCGCGGCGCCTACCTCATGGGCCGCAACATGTTCGGGCCGATCCGCGGCGAGTGGGATGAGGACTGGGATGGATGGTGGGGGCCCGAGCCGCCTTACCAAGCACCGGTGTTCGTGCTCACCCATCACGCCCGCGAGCCGATCGAGATGGAGGGCGGGACGACCTTCCACTGCGTCACCGACGGCTTCGACGCCGCCTACGCACAGGCGCGTGAGACGGCCGGCGAGGACGGCGTAGACATCGCGGGCGGCGCCTCCACCGTTCGGCAGGCGCTCATCGCCGGGGTCGTCGACGAGCTCACGCTCGACATCGCCCCAGTCCTGCTCGGGTCCGGCGAGCGGATCTTCGACGGCGTCGAATCTCTCGGGTTGGAGCCCATCGAGGTGCTGCATTCGCCGCTGGCCACGCACATCCGCTACCGCCGGGCGAGCTGAAGGCCGGCTTCCGATACGTCTACCAGGCACCGCTCCGAGTCTCCCGATGCGGACGGCCAGCGACCCACTTCGGGCGTCCCGCAGGGGAACGCGCGTTCGCTGCCCGACGCCCGGGCGATCGCCGACGAGCTCACACAACGGCAGGTCAAGCTGAACCTCGGCGGCTCCGTCCACGACCCGACCGACCCGGTCGGACGGCTGCTGTTCAACGTGCTGGCGATGATCGCCGAGTTCGAGTCAGACCTGATCCGGATGCGCACCCGAGAAGGAATGAAAGTCGCGAAGGCCAAAGGCCGCCTGCGCGGCAAGCAGCCCAAGCTCAGCGCGACCCAAGAAGCGCACCTCGTCAAGCTCTACCACGCTGGCGAGCACACCGTCAGCGAGCTCGAAGAGCTCTTCCCCATCACCCGGTCCACGATCTACCGCGCGATCGCACGCGTACGCGCACCCGCGACGGGCCCGGGGCAGCGTTCCGTCGCTTGAGCGCTCCCGTGCGTGCCAGGCCAGATCACCCACGAGACTTTTCGTACCGCTGTTCCTCACGGGCCAGCACCCAGCTTGCGTGCTCTTGTCCTTGTGGGCGCAAGATTCGCGTCTCCCGTGGTGCCTTTGCTCGCGGCCCGATCCTGTGCGGCGTGTGCTCGGGGGCCTTCAAGGCTTTGGAGAAGAGTGCTGGCGCCGCTGCCTAGCGCGCATTACAATATGTAAGGGCAGACGACGCTATGCTTGTGGCGTGCTGGCGCCTGCGCTCGTACTCGCCGACATCGCTCTGGTCTTTCTCACCGGCGGCCTTGGCGTCTTTGGCGCGTGGCTCTTGCGCCGGCGCTCGACGCTCTCGATCCAGAATCTCTACGCGCTCGCGCTCGCGCTTGGGCTAGTGCTCGGCGCCGCGCTCGCCGCACGCTCCTGGGCGGCGGTGCTCGTGCTGGCGCCGATCGGCGCCCCGGCGATCACCGGCGCCCTGGCGGGCCGGCGCTGGCGCTTGGCCGACCTCGGCGCCGGCGAGGAGCTGCGCCGCCACGAGCTCTGCCGGCGCTGGGCCTGGCAGCCCGCGCCTGAGCGCCGGGAGGGCGAGCGCAAGTACATCCGCTCCCAGGGGGAGATCGTCCACGAGCGTCCCTGGCCGGCGCAGATCGGGTACGTCCCGATGACCGCCGCGGGCGATCAGGGTGCGAGGCTCCCCCTGGGCGAGGGCCAGCACATCTTTGAGTGCGGGGGGACCGGGACGGGCAAGACGACGACCGCGCGGCGGCTGGCGGCCGCGCGCACGCTCGCCCACGGCGCGGCGCTCTTGGCGATCGACCAGAAGGGCGATCCCGAGGACGTAGAGCAGCTGCGGCGCATCGCCGCGGCGGCCGGGCGCCCTTTCATCCTCTTCGATTGCCGGGACTCCGATACCGACCGCTGGGCGCCCCTGTGGGGGGCGCCCGCCGACGTCGCCGCGCGCGCGGTGGAGTCGATCAAGGTCTCAGAGCCCTACTACGCCGATGTCCTGCGCCAGCACCTGAACCTGATCGTCGAGGTCCTGCACGCCGCCGATCGCTGGCCGCCGTCCTTCCCGTTCCTGGTCGACGCCGCGCGCGCGAACCGCTATGGCACGATCTGCGATCTGGCGGCGGGGCTCTCAGAGGAGCACCGCGTGCTGAAGCGCCGCGTCCTAGAGCACGTGGACTGGGTCGGCTCGCGGGAGGGAAAGAAAGACCTATCGGGCGGCCTGATCCGCCTCGAGCTCGTGATGGGGGCCGCCTGGCGCGAGGTCCTGACCCCGCGGCTGACCCCCGCGGGCGATGCGGTCGCGGTCAGGCTGCCGGAGGCGATCAGGGCCGGAGCCGTCGTGATGTGGCGAACCTACGCCGACGACATGCCCGACGAGGCGGCCGCGATCACGGTGCTGGCGCTCGCCGACCTGCACGCCGCCGCCGCGCGCGCGGGCACGCCGTGGACGCTGATGCTCGACGAGTTCGGCGCTGTGATCCATATGGCGGCGCAGAGGGGCGTGGCGATCCTGCAGCGCGGGCGCTCGCACCATGGGCAGGTGATCGTGATCTGCCAATCGGCGGCCGACATTGAAGCGCTCTCCCAGCAGCCGGGCCTCCTACCCTCGCTCTCTGACAACTTCGCCGCGTTCGTGGCCCACCGCCAGACCGCGCCCGAGACACGCGACTGGCTGGCCAAGCTGATGGGCACCAGGGCAATCTGGCAGTCAACCGATCAGACCCGTGGGCACGGGACGATGCACTCGGGCTCGGGCAGCCGCCGGCGGGTGCGGGAGTTTCGCATCGGCAGCGATGAGTTCGCAACGCTCGGGCGCGGCGAAGCGGTGATCTACACGACGCTCGGCCCCGAGCCGCAGTGCGCGTCGATTCTCCCCGCGCGCCTGCCCGAAGCCGATCCGCTTCGGATCGGCCAGGGCGCCCAGCACCCCGCCGAGCTGCCTGTGCATCCGGAGGAGACGCTTCCGAGCGCCGTTCACCACGCTCAGGGGCCACCGGTCGGCGAGATCGACCTCGGCGATGCCTGAGCCCTTTCAACGCCCGCAGGGCGGCTCGCCGGGGCAGAGCGCCCTGCGCGAGTACGAGCGCCGGCGCGCTGAGCGCCGGGCGCGCGCGCGGGCGCGCTTTGGTCTGCTCGGCGCCGCGGTGGTGCGCGTGGGCGCCGAGCCCCAGAGCACCCGCGCGTGGAAGCAGGGCGCGCAGGGCGAGCTGCGCGCAGGGCGCGCGCTGGCAAGGCATCTACGCGGGTACGGCGTCGTGCTGCTGCACGATCGCCGCATCCCCGGGCGAGGGCGAGCGAACATCGACCACCTCGCGATCGGCCCAGGCGCAGTGACGGTGATCGACACCAAGAGCGCCCGCGGGGGCTTGCGCGTACAGAAGGTAGGTGGGGTCTTCTCGGCTCGGCGCGAGCTGCTCCTGATCAACGGCTTTGACCGCACGGGGCTACTCGACGGGCTCGAGCGCCAGGTCGCCCGGGTAAGAGGTGCGCTCGGGGATCTCGCCCTCGATGAGCTCATATGTGGTGCGCTCTGCTACCCGGACATCGACGGGTTGGCGCCCCGCGGAGTGCTGAGCGTCCGCGGTGGGTCGCTCGCGATCGGCGCGCCGCGGGGCGTAGCGAGGCTCGCGCGGCGCCGGGGCCCGCTGAGCGGGCCGGAGGTCCAGGTGATCGCCGAGCTGCTCGAGCGGCGCTTCCCGCCTGCGTGAGCGCGGTCGGGGTTCCGACCACAAAGTCTGCGGAATCCAACAGTTAGCGTTAGTCGCCGTCCCGTTCAGTCGCGAGACCTTGGTCTGCCCCGGGCCGCCGCCGCATCGTTGTAGGCTCCGTGGCGAGGCCGCGCGGGGGCTCTCTGTCCCTGCGCCGGTGGGCAGCCTCCTTCCCTAACCTCCGGTTGTCCGCCGGCGCGCGGCCCGCCGAGCGGGGGGTTCCGACCCTCGCCCGAACGCGGTGGGGACCCTGCGCAGATCCCGCTGCGCGCTGCTAAGGGGCCCAGTGCTCGGGTCGGTGTCACCAGGCGCAAGGTAGCGTCCTCTAACCAGCGTTAGACGTAGCTTGGCCTATGGAGACTTCGGCGGAAAACCAGCACCGGCCCCGACGGAGCGGGCGCTATAGCCTGAGCGTATGAGCCCAATGGTTGGGGGTCGCCGCGGTCGCCGCGTATCGCGTATGGTTGCGCTGTGGAATTGACCACGAAGCAGAGCGAGGGGCAAGCGGGCGAGCTACGTGAGGAGATCTCGCAATGCTTGAGTAGCCGGCTGTTGTCCTTCCGAAGTGAGAAGCTTCGGGTGAGGGCGTGGTGTGCGGGGCTGCTGGCACTCGGCTGCCTGGTGGGGCTGTCGCTGGGTTCGGGTGATGCGCTCGCGGGGCAGCTGCCGGTCCCGCTTGGTAAGGCCGGTGGCTTCGCGGCGCTGGCGGGCCAGACGGTCACGAGCACGGGCCTGACGACGCTGAACGGCGACCTCGGGGTCAGCCCGGGCTCGTCGCTGACGGGGTTTCCGCCGGGCAAGGTCAACGGGACGATCCACGCGACGGATCCGACCGCGGCGCGGGCGCAGGCCGATCTCACGATTGCCTACAACGACGCCGCTTCGCGCCAGCCGCCCCAAGCGCTGCCGCTCGACGTCGGCGGTGAGACGCTCGCCCCCGGCGTGTACAAGACCGGGGCCACGCCCGCGCTGGGGGTGACCGGCACGCTGACGCTCGACGGCCAGGGCGACCCCAACGCTGTGTTCGTGTTCCAGGTCGGCTCGGCGCTGACCACCGCGGTCAACAGCCACGTGAACCTCATCAACGGGGCCAACGCGGCGAACGTGTTCTGGCAGATCGGCAGCTCCGCGACGCTCGGGACGTCCTCTACGTTTGCCGGCACGATCCTCGCCTTGACGTCGATCTCGATCGACTCCGGCGTCACGCTGAACGGGCGAGCGCTGGCGCGCAACGGCGCCGTCACCCTGATCGACGACACGATCAACGTCCCCACCGCAAGCCCCCCACCACCGCCGCCTCCACCACCACCGCCGCCTCCACCACCACCGCCGCCTCCACCACCACCGCCGCCTCCACCTCCGCCGCCGCCGCCGTCTTCGGCGCTCATATTGTTTCCGCAGGAGGTCGGGGGCGATCCGACCGATACGACGATCAAGGCCTTCACCGGAAAGCTGGATCTCAGCGATGCCGGCCCGCCGGCTCCGGCGTCGGCTGCGCCCGGCGCCGAGATCATTCCTATTCGCTACGCGGATCCGCAACGGGCGGCGAGAGCGGAGCAGCAGGCCAACGCGGCTACGCCCGAGGGCAGAGCGCGCTCCGCGAGCTTCAGCGGCCTGCAAGCTGACGCCGCCGCGAGCACCGCCGCAGCGGCGAGCAGAGTGGCGGTGAACTCGGCCGGGCTGAGCTGGGTTCCCGTCAGCTCGTCGCTGGGGGATCCGCCTGACACCACGGGCGCGATCGGGCCGAGGAGCTATCTCGAGGCTTCCAACAGCGATGTCGCGCTCTATGAGCGCAATGGGCACCGGCAAAAGGAGGTCGCGCTGGCGCAGTTCACGAAGTTCGCCGGGGCGGGCGCTGGCGACTTCGTGGGCGACCCCCAAGTCCAGTGGGATCCCCACTCAAACCGATTCCTGTACGCAGCAGACCGGGGACGCGCCAGCTCTGCAACCGCGAACTATCTCGCCGTCGGGTGGTCGAAGACCTCGCACCCATCCAACCTGACCTCGGACTGGTGCAAGCTGTTCGTGCGCAGGACGAAGACTCTCGATGACTACCCCAAGCTCGGGCACTCCAACGGCCTGATGCTGATCGGAAGCAACCTGTTCGCGTCGCGAAATAGCAATGCGGACTACAAGTACTCGCGAATCACCGTGGTCTCGCTCCCGCCCGCGGGAGATGCGTCCTGCCCGAAGCGGCGCCCGGGCGCGGCGCGGGTGAAGGTATCGGGGTACACGCCGGTGCCGGCGAACACCTTCTCGAGCTCGACCCATGGATATGTCGTGGGCACTCCCGGACAGGTGGGCACACGCGCACTGCCCACCGCAAATCGGATCTTGACCTGGGATGTCACGGGCACCGCGGACCATCCCCATATCGAGAGCTTCTCGACCGACGTCGCGAGCTACGCGGCGCCGCCGGATGCCGTCGAGCCCGCATATCGCCAGCGCCATCACCCCCCGCTCCATTTCCGCCTCTCGACGCTCGCCGACGCTCGGCTGCAGAGCGCGGTGGCGATGCCCGAGCTCTCGGCGCACGGTGCGCTCAGCATCTGGACCGAGCAGACCGTGCCCGACCCCACGAACGGCAACCGCTCGGCGGTGCGCTGGTACGAGCTGACGCCTCAAGTGACCACGACCAAGACCAAGACGGGAAAGGCCAAGAGCATGACGACCGTAACCGAGCACCAGCAGGGCACGATCACCGTACCGGGCCAGTACACGTTCAACGGCGCGATCTCTCCCGCGGTGAACCCTCACGCGCCGACCGGCCAGAAGAGCACGTACGCGATGATCGACTTCTCGGTCAGCGGGGCCAAGCTGGCGCCGCAAATCCGCGCCCGCGTGCACAACAAGACCGCCGCCGGCCAGATGACCGGCGAAGTCACGCTAGCCAGGAGCGCCGCCCCGGATGCCGACGTGACGTGCTACGCCAAGGAAAGCGCCAAGAAGAACGCCAAGAATAAGCCGTGCCGCTGGGGGGACTATGCGGGAGCCAGCCCCGATCCTGTCCACCCGGACGAGGTCTGGGGGTCCAGCCAGGCGCAGGGCCCGGTCTCGTCGAGACCGTGCCCGGTCAACGGGATCCGCGGCAAGCATCCCTGTCCGTCGTGGTTCACGAACAACTTCGCGCTGGCGATACCGTGAGAAATAGGCAGATAATCGCTCGGCTACTGGCCGCCGTGGCCGCAGTGGCGCTCGTGCTTGTCGGGATCGCGATCGGCTCCGGCGGGGGAGCGTCCGCGAACCAGCTCGTCCAGTGCTCGGAGATGGCGTTCGGGGCTTGCAACGACAACGTAACGATCGGGGGTCTCACCACGGAGCCAACCCAGGACTTCGGCTGCCCGCTGGCGGGCGGACCGACGGGACAGCCATGTACGGTCCATCCGCCCGAGCGAGCATCGGGTCATCTGCCGCTCGCGCCCCGCGGCCTGCTGGTGATCAACACTCCACGGCTGTCGGATCCACGACGACCGGAGCCCCCGGTGTTTTCGATCACGGTCGTGCTCGGCTTCGTGCCTCGCCACGGCACCGCCTTCAAGCGGATCGTGGTCCGCGGCCGCGCCCATCCCAACCGCCGCCACACCCTCTGGACCTTCAGGCTCCCCCGCCACATCGCGGGCAACGAGCTCGACCTGGTGCTGGATGGAGCAGCCGTAGAAGCATTCGGGGTGACCACGAGCCCCGGCTGCGCTTGAGCTCCACGAGCTGCCGGCCACATCGGACAACACCGAGCAACTCGTCTTCTAAGTGACCTTAGACGCCGGTTGGCCACGGGCCTTTCGGAGAAGGCGCTCAGGCGGCGCGTGGACCGCGGCACCCTGCGAGCCGTCCATGACGAGCAGGGGCGGCGGATGCTGCCCCGCGCGGAGCTGCCCCGCGCGGAGCTGCTGAGCCAGGACGGTCAGCCGGGGCGCCCCGGAGGGGAACTGATCGTGTGGCGGGAGATCGCCGAGCGCGAACGCGCGCGAGCGGAGGCCGCCGAGGCCCAGGCCGTCGAGCTGCGCGTCACGCTCGCCGGCATCGCCCAGGCCGGCCCCATCCGCGCCCTGCGGCTGCGGCGCGCGCTGCGCTCGATCCCGGCGGGCGGACGACGACTGATTCGTAGGCAGTGATCGACGGCGACGATTCGCTCTCCTGCGCGCTTAAAGGGCGCGGCGAGCGTCGTGCGGGCGGTCTAGATGACCGACGCCGAGGCTTTGGAGCGCGGGCTCGGCGAGCTCGATGGTGCCCGTCTCGCAGCCGCCGGAGCGCTCCTTCCACCGGCTCCATGCTTCCAGCGTCGCCCACACTCTCGCGGCAACGCCAGGGCCGAGGCGGCCCATCAGATCCAAGTCGGCCCGTGAGACATTGGAACAGGATCCGGCGCCAAGCCCTCGGCGCGCTGCGGTTGCGTGTTGGGGTTCCGATAGCAACGGGAGCAGAAACCAACGCTTAGCTGTTCGCTTTAGCGAACAGAGGCCGTCTCCCCCCGGTGTGTGGGCCAGTAGGTGCCGTTCCCCAGTGGGTAGATGTCGCGGTCGAACGGGTGCGAGTCCGCGTCGCCGCGTCGCCAGCGTTCCTTCTCGAAGTCGTAGAGCGCTTGGCGCCATTGGCGGGTGCTGCTCCCGTGTGCGGGGAACGCGAGCGGCGGCTCGGCGAGCCGCCGGCGACGCTCGGCATGCAGATCGGGATCGACCCGGGCGTGCTCGAGGTCCTCCACGGTGCGGACACGCGCGAGCTCGTCGATGTCGCTCGCGATTCGCAGCAGCACTGCGCGGACACGCCCGACGTCGACGACGATGTTGCAGCGGTCGGGATGGTCTGCGTCGGGGCGCAGGTTCGTGATCGGCGGATACGTGCCGAGGTCAAGCTGGGCGAGCCATCGCGCGCAGTCACGCAGCCACTCGACCTCCGGGCTTCACTCAGGTCGAGGGCGCACGCAGCACGATTAGCGCCGAGTACTCGAAGAACAGCTCTGTCCACGGCTGGTCTGCTTTCAGCAGGTGATAACCAGCGTGCTCCCGAGAGCCGGTCTGCATGGCGTTGAAGCTGACGTGGAGCTCGTCGCTCTCGCCAAGGTGCTCGCCGAGGATCGTCGCGATGTTGTCGGTTAGCTCCTGGTGCGAAGAGCCGCGGATCGACCAGACCCGTACGCCGAGGTGCTCGGCGCCGGCGATGCCCTCGGGGAGCTCCGGTAGCTCGAGCGCATCGGCGTCGCTCTCCTCGCCCGCCCAGCCGGCCTCCTCGGGCTCGCTCACCGCCGTGTGCCCTTCTCCAGCGCTTGCGTGAGCCTACGGCGGGCGCTGAGGATGAGCGGCGACAGGTCGCGCTGCACAGCGTGCGCGGGGCGCGCTAGCGAGGGCGCGGCGCGGTCGAGCGTGCGCGTGCCGCCGTGGACCGCGAGCGCCAGCGCGGCTGCCAGCACCCCGCAGAGCAGCAGCGGGCGCAGGTGCCGGAAGAGCCGCCAGGCGATGAAGAGGCTCAGCACGGCGGGCCTGCGCTCACCCGGCTCGCCGCCGGCGAGTGGGCTGTGAGCCGATGTCGGCGATCTGATCTGCGAGCTCGCGCGCGGTCTCCGAGAGCTCTGCGAAGGAGCGCGCGATGGCGCCCAGGGCGACTCCGCCCATCGCCGACCACAGCTCGGTGACCGCGGTGTCAAAGCGCTCCCAGAGCGCGGGCGGACCGGGGCGGGGGCCACCAGCGCGCAGCTCGTAGCTGAGCTGGCGCTCTGAGGCGTTCGGTAGTGAGCGCCAGGCCAGGCCCAGGGAGTCCGCGAGGCGAAAAGCGGCGGCCTCCTGCTCGGCGGCGTCGCCGATCGCGCGCACGCGGGCTTGGAACCCTTCGTCGGGTGGCGCCTGCGCGCTGGCCCTCAGCGCTAACTCCCATTGGCGATCGGCGACGCCGAGCTGGTCGATCGCCATTCGGGCGTCGGTCATCGTTCTCGCCGTTCGCTGCGCTTGACGAGCATGTAGGCCCGCCAGCAGCGGGTGATCGCGAAGGTACAGAAGGCGCCGACGACGAGAGGACCGACGAACGCAAGGACGTGGATCACCGCGCGTGCCCCGTGAGCCGTGGAGCTATATGCGGTAGCGAGAATGAGGACTGCCCCGACGGATGCGATTACCGCGATCAGGCGCTCCGGAGTCCACCAGCCGGTTCTCTCGGTGCGATTGAGTGAGATCTTCGTCACGACGCGGAGGGATCGATGACTCTCACCCCGGGATGCATCGTCTCCGGGACGTAGGGATCGAAAGCCGCCGGGGCTTGCTCCTCGAGGATGTCCTCCGACAGCCTCACGTGCTTCATCCTCTCGAGCTCCGAGCGGCGCACGAGCCACCTGCGGGCTCCGCCGCGCACGGCGGCGAGGTGACCGTTGTGCACCCACCAGCGCACGGTCGCGGGATGCACTCGCATCTCCTCGGCGATCTCCGGCAGGGTCAGCCAGGGATCTTCGTCGACTTGACGAGGCTCAGCCACGGAGGGCTCCACGACGCAGGCTCGGACGATCGGCGCCGGCTTGTGTTCTACGCGGCATCCGATGTTATGCTACACGACGGGGATGACACCGCCAACGGCGACAGACGACCTGCAGGGCAAGGTTATCGACGGGGCGGCGCGTGCGCCGCAGTGGCGCCGCACGCCGGCGCCAGTGCGCGGCGGACCGAGCGCTGAAGGCTCACAGGAGCAGTCAGCGGGCGGCTACCTTGATCCGCTGAGGAGCCCCGGGCAGAGGGTCGCGATCCCCGTCGGCTTGCTCGGGCCAGAGGCGCCCGGGCGCAGCGAGGACCCCTACATGGACCAACTGCGCGAGCGCGGCGCTGCGGAAGGCCCGCAGGCCGGCGAAGAGGAGCTTGTCTCAGACACCGCGCCCCGGGCGCCGGCCTCCCAGGAGATCGACGAGTTCTTCGCCGAGCGGGCGAGCACCCCTCCGCGTCCCGGTGGCGGCGCTTCGCTGGCGCCCGGCTCGGCCGGGCTCCCGGCACCCCCGCGCGGGCGCCAGGCCAGAGAGCGCGCGCGCCCAACGGGAGCGCTTTCATCGCGCCCGGGCGTGGGGGCGCGTAAGGGGCCGCGAGCGCTGGTCCTCGGCGCCGCCACGGTCCTCGTGGTGGCGATCGCGGCGATCGCGTTGAATAGCTCGGGCGCCAGCCAGCCAGCCAGCGCTAGCGCCGTGCGGGGTAGCGATTTTCTTGACACGTTCACGTCAAAATTTGATCAGAGCGCACAGCTTGCTGGCCGGGCGCTTTCAAGCATGCGCCTCAGCGCTACTCGCCCGCGCCCGCGCTCTGATGTCCGCAAGCCTCGCCTGCGTCCGCGCTCGGTCCACCAAGCGGCTGCGCACGCCCCAGCGCCGTCCTCGAGCGCGCCGCCGAGCGCCGCCAGTTCGAGCCACGGGAGCGGGAGCACTAGCTCGCCGACTCCCAGCCCGCGCTATTCCGCGCCGGACCCCCCTCCGGTGAGCTCGCCCCCAATCTATTCACCGCCCCCGGCGCCCGTTTACGCGCCGCCCAGAAGTGAGGGCGGGGGGTCATCGAGCAACGGTCATCAACCGGTCTTCGGCCCGGGGGGTGCCCTGGGTCCGGGGCACTGCTCTGGGTGCTAACCAGCAACGCGAACGAGAAAGGGATAAGACATGATCAATCGCATCCTCCAGTGCCTGCGCTCCCAGTCAATCGGGGTCCTCGCGCTCTTCATCGCCCTGGGCGGTACCTCCTACGCCGCCTTCAACCTCCCTTCGGGCTCAGTCGGGACGAGCCAGCTCAGAGACCACTCCGTGACGCCCGCCAAGCTCGACACCGGCGCGCGCCGGCCGGTCAAGCTCGGCCCCACCGCCGACGTGCGCTACTGGGCGCGGGTCAGCGCGCGCGGGAAGGTGATCGCGGGGAGCCCGGGGGCGCGGGCGCAGATGACTGGGCCTAGTTTCTACGTGATCACATGGGCGCACCGCCAGCTGGGCACCAACTGCATGCCGTTTGCGAGCGTCGCCGGCGTGTTCGGCCTGGCGGTGGTCAATCGCGATCCCAACAGGCCGTTCCGGATCGACGTCGAGTCGTTCGTCGGCCTTGGAGCGGAACAACCTCCGAGCACCTATACCGTAAGGCCCCCCGCGCCGGTCGACGTGATCGTGGTCTGCCCCTCGTGAGCGCCTTGCGGCTCGCCCCGGCCCTCACCGTCCCCTGTGCGCGCCGCGCTCTTGCGCTCGCCTGCGCCTTCTGCGCCCTGTCCCTCGGCGCGCTCCTGGCCGCGGGCTCCGCGCGCGCGGGCTCCTACTGGGTCTACGCCTGCGGGCAGTACGGCAACGCCGTCTGGGGGCCGAGCGCCAACACCGGCGCCGTCCGCACGAGCTCGCAGTGCCCGGGCTCCGGGTTGCAGGCCGACGCCACGGGCGCCAGGGTCCGCGCCGGGGCCTACGCGCGCTGGGCGGCCACCGCCCCCGGCGGGCTCTCGATCACCCAGATCAGCGTCCCCAGTAACCAGCTCATCGTCAACCAGGTCAACCAGCGGGGGTCCGGCTTCGGCGGCGGCTTCTTCTGGGCTGGCGGCGGTCAGGGCGTCAACCACACCGAGACCTCCTACAGCTCGCCGCGCTTCAGCTCCCCCTACGCCGGCTTTCAGGTGATCTGCGGAGACGCCTCGTGCGCGAATGGCGCCGCCATCATCCAAGCCGGCTCGATTGGCCTCCTCGTCGGGGAGAGCAACGGTCCCTCGGTCACCCCCGATGGCTCTGACAACCTCTGGTATCGGCAGGGCTGGGCGCGCGGCACCTG
>JAABUX010003138.1_pt1 | contig 22271 bp, 22 predicted proteins | sample 5561851 | NCBI WGS metagenome assembly JAABUX01 (sample SAMN10711883, study PRJNA513361) | rock metagenome | isolation source: Antarctica rocks | place: Antarctica: Victoria Land, Richard Nunatak red sandstone | collected 2016-01-03 | reverse complement strand
TGAAAAGTCGGCGACGAACGCTTTCACTGGGACCGCCGCGGTCCCCGCGGCACGCCGTCATCAGGACACCCGCTCAGGTCCGGCAAACCGCGCGCCCGCGCACATAGCCACAGGGACCGCGGCGGTCCCTGTGAGTGACCAACATGCGCAGACAATTCACAGACCCTGGCGTTTAGCGCCCTTCTAGCGCCGCGCCGATTGGTAGGCTTGCCAGAACAGGCGGGCGATCTGCTGGTAGCCCTCTGTCGACGGGTGAAAACCGTCGGCGCCGACGTACTCAGGATGCGCGGCCAGCTCGCGCCACTGCCCGAACAGGTCGACCAGCGTGGCGCCATGGGCGCGCGCCGTGGCGGCGATGGCGGCGTTCCAGGCGGCGACGGTCTTGGCGACGCCTGGCTGTCCGTTAAACCGCGGGATCAGGCTAAGGTCAGGGATGTTGGCGATTAGGATGCGGGCCCCAGTACCCTGTTGCAGGGCACCGAGCAAGCCATCGAGTTGCCGGCGGTAGGTGTCGAGGGGCACGCCCGCGTCCAGGTCGTTCACGGCCAGCCACAGCGTGAGCAGGTCGGGGCGCGCGTCGAGCGCCACCGGCAGGTCGACCTGGACCGCGCGCCCGAGCAGGATGCCCGGCACGCCGAGGTTGACGAAGCGCGTGCCGGGCGGCAGGGACGCGGCGAGGTCGGCCGGCCAGGACTGCGTCGACGGGTCGTCGGCGCCGACGCCATAGCTGTCCGAGGCGCCGATAGCCACGTACACGAACGGATGGCCGGCGCCGGAGCGGGGAGCCGTGACCATCGAACGCGCTGGCCGCCCGGCCACGTGTCTGCTTGCCGGCGTGCTCGACTGTATGCCGACCTGCGCGCGGTTCAACACCACGACCGGGATGGCAATGCCTGTTCCGAGAAGGATAACAAAGAGGGCAAGCGCGGATGACCGCCTGAGCCGCGCAAGAGACGTGATGGTGGGCACGGGAATCCTGGCGTTCGATACATGTTACCGGCGAGGTAGGCGCGCGACACAGGATGTCCCGCATGACCTTCGCCAGTAGCAGTGTACCGCGCACAGAGTCTGACGTGCGCGCATGGGTATCCGGCGGCAGGCCTGGCGTCGGTTGCACAGCGAGCCGGCGATGCGTGTACTATAGTAGGAAGGCAGTCAATGCCAGTGCCCTGTGGGCGCGTCGCACGTCGCACATCGCGCGGCCTGCGGAGGCGCACCACTATTGAGGACGAAGGACGAGGAGGTCGAGAGATGGCGATCAAGGCACAGGGCGTCATAGCGCGCGAGGCCAACAAGCCGGCCCAACTCGAAGATATGCTGGTCGATCCGCCGGGACCGGGCGAGGTGCTGGTGCGTATCCTGGCCAGCGGCGTGTGCGCTACCGATATGCACATCGTGCGCGGCCTGGTACCGGATATGTTCCCCTTTCTGCTGGGGCACGAGGGCGCGGGCATCGTCGAGGAGGTCGGGGAAGGCGTGGAGAGTCCCAGGGTCGGCGAGCATGTGATGCTGGCCTGGCGCGCGCCCTGCGGGCGCTGCCGCTTCTGCCTCATCGGCGAGCCGCACCTGTGCGCGGCAAGCTTGAACGCCAAGCCGCGCATGCGGACAACGGACGGCGTCACGCTCAATCCCGTCCTGGGCATCGGGACCTTCTGCACGCATACAGTGGTCGCGGCGGGCCAGGCGGTGCCGGCGCCGGCCGACCTGTCGCCGGAGAAGCTCTGCTTGATCGGCTGCGGCGTCATGACCGGCGTGGGCGCGGCGCTGTACGCCGCCGAGGTGCGCGCGGGCAGCACCGTGGCCGTTTTCGGCTGCGGCGGCGTGGGCATGAACGTGATCCAGGGCGCCCGCCTGGCCCATGCGCGCACCATTATCGCGGTGGATGTGGAGCAGCGCAAGCTGGACGCGGCCCACCAGTTCGGAGCCACCCATACGGTCAATTCAAGCCAGGGCGACCCCGTGCAAAGGATCAAGGCGCTGACCGGCGGCTTCGGCGTCGACTACTCGTTCGAAGCGATTGGCCGGCCGGAGACGCTGCTGCAGGCGCTGATGTGCCGCGATCTGGCGGGCACGTGTGTGCTGATCGGGGTCACGCCCAAGGGCATCGACGTGCAGATCCCCATGGCCCGCTTTTTTGATATCGGCGGCAGCCTGCGCGTCAGCTGGTACGGCAACTGCCTGCCCACGCGTGACTTCCCGATGCTGGCCGACTGGTATCGTAGCGGCGACCTCAATCTGGACGCAATGGTCAGTGAGACCATCGGCCTCGGCGACACCGAGGAAGCCTTTGCCAAGATGCAGCGTGGCGAGACGCTGCGCTCGGTGATCGTGAATCAGTAGGCAGTAGGCAGTAGGCAGTGCCGTAACTGCGTGTCGTACCTATTGGCAGCTGATTAACCGGTTTTCGTACGTTCTGCCCACCGCCTACTGTCTACTGCCTACTATTGGTGTACTTTCTTCCATATAGTATGTCCCAACGCTATTGACAAGCTCCGTTCGCACATGTATACTTAAGGTACAAACGACTCAAACAAGATCACGACGTGGTGAGGGACGGGTTGGCGCTGGTGCGCCATCCCATCCCTCATGCGCCGTTTGTAGACTCTTGGATTTGTGTGTTGCGTAGAGGGAGGAACAAATGCCACGACCTGCAAACCGGTCGCATGACGACGCCGAGTCGCGACCGCTAGAGGATGAGACGGTGACGCTCATGGGAGCGACCGATGGTCGTGCTGTGACGCCCGCCGCAAACACAGCTGTATCGAAGGTTGACCCCGACGAGGAGTCGGCGGCCGAGGATTTGGGCGGCGCGCTACCCGAGTTGCTCGATAGCTATCTGCGCGAGATCGGCCACACGCCCCTGCTCAAGCCGGACCAAGAGGTCGAACTGGCCAAGCGCGTGGAGCGGGGCGACAAGGAAGCCGCAAACGCCATGGCGCAGGCTAACCTGCGGCTGGTGGTCAGCGTGGCCCGACGCTACCTCAACCGCGGGCTGCCCCTGGAGGACTTGATCGCGGAGGGCAACATCGGCCTGTTGCGGGCCGTGCAGAAGTACGAGTGGGCGCGCGGCTATCGCTTCAGCACCTACGCGGTGTGGTGGATCCGGCAGGCCATCACGCGCGCTATCGCCGACAAGGGCCGCACCATCCGGTTGCCCGTCCACGTGGGCGAGGCGCTGACCAAGCGTTCTAAGGCCGTGGGGCAACTGACGACCGAGTTGGGTCGTGAGCCTACCCCCGAGGACTTGGACGAGGTGCTGGGCGCCGACGCGTCGTTCATTGGCGCGGCGGTGACCGCGGCGCAGGCCCCGCTCTCGCTGGGCATGGCCGTGGGCGAGGATGGCGAGGAACAACTGGTTGACTTCCTGCCCGATGAGTCGGCTGTCACGCCCGAAGAGGGTGCGGTGCGCCGCGTCTCGGCCGAGGAGACCCGCCAGGTGATGAACGATGTGCTGACCGAGCGTGAGCGCGAGGTGCTCAAGTTGCGCTTTGGCCTGGACGGCTCGTCGCCCGAATCGCTCGACGTAGTGGGACGACGCCTGGGCGTGACGCGTGAGCGCGCGCGTCAGATCGAAGCCGAGGCCCTGCGCAAGCTGCGCCGGCCGACGGTTGCCGCGCGGCTGACGATCAATAACTAGCTATTAGCCGTTAGTAATTAGCCGTTAGCCTTTCTGGCTGCTGAGCCTGCAAGATTCCCCGCGATGCATCATCATCGCGGGGAATCCTTTTTGTTAGCCATGTAAAGACGCAACGCTGCCGCGCAGGGCTCACGCACACTGGGCGTATGTGCGGTATGCTATAGCGACGGGCCAAAAGCTAATGGCTAATTACTAATAGCTAGCAGCTATTGTGACAGCATGTCCACGAACACGAGCGTGGGGCCAGGCGGATGGCGGAGGTCGACGGCGATGCCGACATCGTTGCCGCCGGTGGCATACTCGGTGAAGGTGTAGTTGGCGCGGGCTGCGGCGCCTGTCCCGTCGACGAAGGATCGGGGCAGATGCTGCAGGGCAATCGGCAGGGCATCGGCCGTACCGTTGCGCACGACGATAGTAAAGCGTCCGATCTGGCCCCCGTTGCCGGGCAGGACGCGGCGGTAGTAGGCGATAGTTTGGGCCGGCGTCATCGCCACGCGGTAGAGGGCGATGGACGTGATCTGATTGCCGCTCAATTGGTCCGTCACCTGGCCCGCGCCAAGGCTGTGCGCGTAGGGCGGAGGGGCAGGCAACGCGGGCGGCGCCTGGTTGGCGTCGAGCGCCACGAAAACGACTCCTGCCGCGACGAGCGCGATCACCAGGAGGATCAACCCGACCACGAGGGGCCAGCCTAACCCGCGCTGCCGCGCGGCCCCTTGCATCCCTTGCGCCTCGATCACAGCGCGCCCCCTTGTTGTCTCAGTGTCATCTGCCCCTCCGCCATTCAGATTTGTCGGGGCAGCAAACTCTACATAATGTCATCATAACAGTGGAGGCGGTTGCGCAAAAGCAAGATACCACGCTCGGGGTGCGTCTTGCGACGGTCTGACCTTGAAAGGTCACGGTAGGGACGGGCCTTAAAAGGTCGGCGCGAGAGTTCTGGTTTCGCCGGTGGACGGGCCAGAGGCCCTTCAGGGTCCGTGTCCTGCCATGACCATTTATGGTCAGGCGGCAACCACAGCCTCTGAGTACGCCACACGCTCTGTCGCGGGAGCGCGGCTATGCCGGGCAAGCGGGATGAGACGGAGCGACCGGGTGATCGGCAGAAGCAGGACAGGAAGAGAAGGAGCGACGGTACGGATGAGCGAGCGGGAGACGGACGCCGCCTACTACGCCCAGTTGCGCGCCGTGGCGCAGACATTGCGCGCCGCCGGTCAGGAAGCGGCCCGGCTGCTGACGCCGGGGCTGCGCGACGACACGCCGGATTGGCTATTGGAGCGGATCGACGGGGCGGTGCGCGCGGTCGAGGCCGCCGCGGGCGACGTGGGACGCTTTATACACGAGGATCGCGCCGGCTACGCCTCGGCGGCGAGTGACGAGTGACGACGTGATGCGTACAAGTGCTTGTGCCGAGCCAGGCGCGGCTAATCTTACCTCGCCACTCGCTCAGCGCAGGTCGAGCAGCTCGACATCGAACACGAGCGTGGCGTTGGGCGGGATAACGCCGCTGGCGCCCCGCGCGCCGTATCCCAGATCGGGCGGGACGGTCAGGGTGCGCTTCCCGCCAACCTTCATCGTCCCCACGCCCTCGTCCCAGCCCTTGATGACCCGGCCCGCGCCGAGGATGAACTCGAAGGGCTCTCCCCTTTTATGGCTGGAATCGAAGACCGTGCCGTCGGTGAGGCGGCCGGTGTAGTGCACCACCGCTGTCTTGCCCGCGCTCGCGGCCTTTCCCGTACCCTCGACCGTGTCTTCATAGGCCAGGCCGGATAGAGTTGTCGGCATGTTTTTCCCTTTCGTCCAACCATCAACGTGTCTCGTCTGCCGGCGGTTGACGCTCTCGCCGGTTGATCTTTCTTTAGCCGCGCCCGCGCCGCCCGCCGCCGCCGCTCGTCCGCGTACGATCTCTACCCAGTGTACAAGGTCGCGGGCCTGAACGCGGCGACATGCCGGCGACATGCGAGGGTCATGAGCCGGGCAACTGGCCCGTACGTCCGGCTCATGTGGCAAGACCGCCTCATTTGGCAATAGTGGCGTGTTGCACGTAGACTGTACATGGAGGGTTCGCAAGAGAGCAATCCCCGCCATTATCCTCTCCAACGGCGCAGCAGGTCCGATATCATAGGCTGTGCCGGAGGACATAGCGGCGCAATCGACGACGCCGCAGTCATTTTTCGTCGTTTCTATAGACGTAAGGAGACACAGCGATGATCAAACGTACCGCAGCAGCACTTGTCATCGGAGCCCTGGTCGCCGGAGGCGCGGCCGCCCACGGCGCGACCGCCGCGGCCAGGCCGGCCTCCGCGCACCCAGCCATGGGGACGATGAGTCAGACGGTCATGCTCGGTTCCGAGAACATGAGCGGCGTGACCGGCGTGGCCACGCTGACCTATGACCCGATGACGAAGTCGACCACGGCGAAACTGGTGTACAAGCACCTTCATGCCATGTCGGTGCATCCGGCTCACTTCCATCTGGGCAGCAGCTGCAGCGCCAACGGCGCCGTGGCCTACGCCTTCGCTCCGTTGCACGCTGGCAACAACGGCATCGCCACCGAGACGAAAACCTTCCCGACCAGGCTGTTCGGCAGCGGTGTCAAGGCACACTACTACATCAACCTGCACCAGGGACCCTCGATGATGGGTAAAGGCGGTACAGTGGTGGCCTGCGGCGTCGTCAACAACATGTAGTCCAGCACGTCAATCGCATCCACGATTGGATGGAGCATCGCTCCCAAGCGTCACGGGTGTTTTATCCGCCGCTCGCGTATAACATAGATGAGTGGTACGCATCGCGCGACCTCGCAGCGTTGAGTAGAAGGTATCTGCTTACCGACGCAGGGTCGCGCTTGCTTTGTCGCTCTATGCGCGCATCGACGCGCCGCCAGGCCACGGCGCGCGGCTCCTGGATGGCCGCATCGAATCCACCCGTCTATCTATACCCCACGAGTCGTTGAAGGACATCCATTTGCACGTCCGTTCACAGCACCCTGAGACTCCTGGTTATCCACGCGCATGAACAGATGGCGTTTTTCCTCGCGCAGCCTGCTCGCGGTCGCGACGCTTGTCTGCATGCTCGGCGCCGTGATGATCCCGGCTGCGGGACCGCGCTACCCGCCTATCCCGTTCGTGCCCAACGCCGCAGTATGGCGCGCGCTCCTGGCGCAACCCTACCCGCGCCTGGCCAACTATAACGGTTTTATCTACTCCTGGCAGGTCCCCTTCATGGCCGCGGACAACGTGGTCATCGCCCGCAGGGGAGCGCCCGCACGGCGGCTGGAACAGGCTAGCCCTCACGCGCTGGTCCTGCTGTACGAGCGCAGCTTGCAAGTCGATCTGACTCATATGCGCGACCTCTATGGGCTCGACCCGGCGGACATCCCGCCCGGTTGGTGGTTGACGCTGGCTGGGAGCCGGCTCACACGCGCCATCGACCGGCGCGCCGAGTGGGTAGCCGTGGCCGATACACGCCCGTTCAAACGGTGCGACGACGTGCTGGTTGGCGGCGAGAGCATGCACGTGTGGAACGTGGACGCGCCGGGGCATCGCTTGCACGTCGAGCGCGGCTACGTCGGCCAGCCCGTCGCCCATGCCTCCGGATCGCTCATTGCCCCGCACTACAGCTATCGTCAGGACCTGTCCAACTGCACACCTCTCGGCAGGAGGCCGTGGTCGTTCAACCTTTCGAGCGCTTGCCCACGTTGGCATGGCCAGACGTGGGCCGACTACCTGGCGCGTTACATCGTGGACTTGGTCCGCCGCGACGGCTGGAACGGCATCTTCTACGACAATTTGACCGACTATCCGCAGGACCCTCGCGTCGACGTGACCGGCGACGGGCAGGCTGATGGGGGGATCGTCGGCGGCGTCAACGTCTGGCGGCAAGGCCAGCGCGACCTGCTGGCCGAGACGCGCCGCCTGGCGCCCGACCTACCGCTCTTCGTCAACGGCAACCTGGTGGTCAACGGCCTGGCGCAGGGGCGCGAGATGGAAGCTTTCCCGCTCATTCCCGGCGGCCAGCTCACCGCGGCCATCGACGCCTACCTGGCCGACGGCGCCTCCGGCATCCCCGCGACGGTCGTCAACCCTGACAGCGTGACGCGGCGGGTACCATCGCGGCAGGCCGCGCGCCTCGCCGTCGGCGTTGGGCTGCTGGGCGACGGCTACACGGCCTACGATTTTGGGTGGATGCAACATGGCTACCCCTGGTGGTTCGATGTCTACGACGACGGGGTGGGGTCGTCGCTGGCGCACGCTGTCGAGCCGCACGCCCCCTATCTCCCGGTGCACAGGCCGGACCGCTTTAAGCCGGGCGACGTCGTGCTGTTCGACCAGGAAGCGGCGCTGGTCCAGCGCGTGCTGCCCGGTGGTCTGGTGGTACGGCGCGGCATCTGGCGCACCTGGTCGACGCGGCATCTCGGGGGGACAGCGATCACCACGCCGGCCCAGCGCCGCGCCGGTCTGGGCTACCTCGGCCAGCCGCTAGGCGCGGCGCGGTTGGTGCGCACGGCCTCGTGGGAACGATACGAGCTGCCGCTGTCGTTGCAACGGGGGCCGGCGACGGTCGACGGGCAGCCGCAGCGGGACCCCGTGGCGCCGCTGGCGCCGCGAGCCCAATTGCGGGTCACATCCGTGGCCCACTACGACCCCATGGCCACGGCGCTGACGTTCTTCGCGCGGCCGGCGCGCTCCGTGGAACGTACCCTGGTGTTCTGGGCGCGTGGGCCTGCGGGCCAATCGATCGCCGTGCGCACCGGGACGGCAGCGAGGATGGGCGATCCGATTCCGCTGGCGTTGTGGCCGGACTGGCACCGCTACCAGATCCCCATCGACGGCAGCGGGCGCATCGCCATCGGCCTGGGGCGCGTAGAGGGCACGGTCGACCTGCGCGGCGTCTCCGTCCTTGGCGTGCAGGCCTTTGTCCTGCGGCGCGACTTCACCAACGGCGTCGTGCTCGTCAACCCGACCGACGCCGTGCAGCGCGTCGCGCTGGGGGGGCTCTACCGCGCGCCCGATGGCGACCAGGACCCAGGGCAGGCGTCGGGGCGCCTGGTGCGCAACTTGACCATGGCGCACTATACAGCGGCCATTTTGCTGCATCCATGCGCTAGACTGAACGTATGCTGAATCAACACAAGCCCTTTGAGTACACGCCGCACCCCTTCAGCGGGGAGGAGCATCGCTTCCTCTCCACGGTGGGCTGGGCCAACATGCCAGCGGACGACCTGGTGGAGCGGATGGCCGACCTGGAGGGCCGGCGGCCGCCCGAGATCGAGCGTGTGACCTTCCTGACGCGCGAGTTGTTGTCCCACCGCCTTTTCGACGAGCGCCGGCGTGCCTACGCCTTTGCACGGAGCTACGTGAGCCTGGTCGATGCGGGGATCGACTTCAGGCTATTGGTGTGGGACTGGGAATAGACGCGGCCGCCCTTGCCGTGGCCGCTCCGACGTTGGTATAGTGCGGGTACGGAGGATGGTGCCCGGCGCGGGACCGTCGGACTCCTATATCCTTGGGGATGTAGCTCAGTTGGGAGAGCATCTGCTTTGCACGCAGAGGGTCGTCGGTTCGAATCCGTCCATCTCCACCACAAGCCGCGGTATCCTACTATCCGTTGATGGTGAGGCTGTCCAGGTCGCGCGGGTAGTAGGTCAGTGTTTCGATGCCGTCGTCGGTGACCAGGACGGTGTCGGAATGTCGGAAGCCGCCGAGATCGGGCGCGTAGAGGCCGGGCTCGACGGTAAAGACCATGCCCGGTTGAATGGTCGTGTGGTCGCCCACGTCGAGGAACGGCCCCTCGTGGTAGCGCAACCCGATGGCGTGGCCGGAGTGGTGCTTCCAATAGGGCGTCAGGTCGTGCTCCTCGTAGTAGGCGCGCACGGCGCGGTCGACGTCGGCGCACTCCGCGCCCGGCCGTAGCGCCGCCAGTGCGGTCTCCTGCACGCGCAGCATGTGGTCGAACAGCTCGCGCTGGCGCGCCGATGGCGTGCCGATGACCATGGTGCGCTCCAACTCCGAATTATAGCCCCACATCGGCGCATTGGCCCCGGTCACCAGCACGTCGCCCTCCCGGAAGGTGATGTTGCCCGCCAGCGAGTGCGGGATCGCCGCGTTGCGCCCAATCTGGCCGCGATAACCGGCGGATGCGCCGTCGCCGAACGGGCTCTGCGCCTGGTAGAGACTGCCCAACGCGTCCAGCATGGTCCGCGTGGCCTCGATGCTGGCGCGGCTGCTCACGTCGGTCTCGGTCTCCCCGGTGCGGGTGTAGCGCTGTAGCAGGCGGTGCGCCAGGTTGCCCCACGTCACGCTCTCGCGGATCAGGGCGATCTCGGCGGCGCTCTTGATCATCAGCATGTCGTCGATCACCGCGTTCAGGCGTATCACGGTCGCGCCGGTCAGCGCGGAGAGCGTGGGACCCCGGTAGCCCAGGATCGGGGGGTAGCCGTCGTTGTCCGCGCCGATTGAGCCCGCGCCCGACCCGGTGACGCCCATGTCGCGCAGCGTCTCGCTCAACACCTCCATGGGATGCGGCTTGTCGGGATACTCGCGGTAGTGGTCGACGCGGGCGAAGCCGGTCTGAACGCGGGCATGCTCCAGTTCCAGGCGCGGCACGAACAGGGCGCGCTCTCCGTGCGCGCTCAGCACGAAGGCCACGGGCCGCTCGGTGGGCACGAACGCAAAGCCGGAGAAATAGAGGATGTAGTAGTTGTCGAATAGCGCCACGCCGCCGAGGCCCTGCTCTTGGACCACGGCCAGTAGTCTCTCGATGCGCTGGTCGAACTCGCGCGGTGGGATGTTGAGCGTCTGAATGTTGAGCGACAATTGTTGCATGAAGAAGTCCCTCCAGTAGGCAGTAGGCAGTAGGCAGTACGCAGTAGGCAGTAGGCAGTAGGCAGTAGGCAGTAGGCAGTAGGCAGTAGGCAGTAGGCAGTAGGCAGTAGGCAGTAGGCAGTAGGCAGTAGGCAGTAGGGGCGTATCGCATACGCCCTGGCAGTGGACAGCGATGAGAGACATGCCTGGTTGGCCGAGCCGCTTGAATACAGCTTACAGGAGGTCGCCCCGACGTTGACCATGGCCGAAGAAAGAAGGATAATGGAAACATGACAGCTATGCGTGCACTCCCACCGGACCCCGTAGCGCCGTGGGCCGAGATTGTCCCTGGTGTTGGCCCAATGACTGTCGCGGACCTGCTCGATTGGCCGGACGACAGGTATCGTTATGAAGTTGTGGAAGGGGTGCTCGTCCGCATGGCAGGGACCAGGCCCAAGGCTGGGCGTATCACTCGCCGTTTGTACGACGGGCTTAACCCATTCGTCCAGGCCCATGGCCTTGGGACGGTCACGTTTCCGGATGAGGTCTACGACTTCGAGCATACAGGGCAGCCGAACACCGGGCTACTGCCCGATCTTGGTTTCTACCACGCATTCCGTGAGCCGTTGGTACAGGATGACCAGCCCATCCCCTTCGCCCCCGATCTGGCCGTTGAGGTAGCGTCCCCGACGCAGGATCACGACGTTATGGACAAGAAAGCTCGTCGCTACCTGCGCGGCGGTCGTAGCGTGGTCTGGGTCGTGTGGCCGGACGAATATACAGTGGATGTGTGGCGTCCCGGTCATGCTGCGCCGTCCGCGACGTTGACCAGGGCCGATCAGTTAGACGGCGGGAGCATCATCCCCGGCTTCACCTACCCCGTCGTAGACCTCTTTGTCTAGCGACGGCCTTTCCGCGCGGCGAGAGGGCGTCAGGCTGGTTGTCGATAGAGGGAGCATAGCGATGCATGAGATCTATCTGGCTTTCCTTGTCGGGGGATTGCTGGCAACGATTCTCTTCGCGGCCCTGGGCGCCCTCGGCGGCGGTGGTCACGGTCACGTCCACCTCCACGCAGGCGCGGGGCATGCCCACGCACAGACCGGGACCCGACTGGGCGGTAAAGCGCATGCTCACGCCCTACCCAGTTCCCAGTCCAATGGATCGGCGCACGCCCATGCCCTCCCCGGTTCCTCACAGACCGCTCACGCAGGCGCTCATGGACCGTCGCAGGCGCAGGGCCAGGCGGCGCATGGGAGTGCGACACGACCGGTGAACACCGCGGGCTCTCACAGTGCGACGGCGGCCGGCCGCGCTGGTCTTGCGGCGGGATGGGCGCTCTCGTGGCTCAGCCCGCTGACCCTGGCCGCGGCGGCGCTCTGGTTCGGCGGCGTCGGTATCGTCGGCGAGAATATCGCGCCGCGCTCGCTGGCCGGCTTGCTCGTGGTCCTGGCCGTGGTGGCTGCCCTGCTTGGCGCCGCCTTCGTGCGCGCGTTGATGGCCGCCTTCGTGCGCGCTGGGACGCCGCCGCTGCAGGGCAATGCGGTGGGAGCGGTCGGTACCCTCAACGCGTCGATCCGGTCCGACGGCGTGGGCGAGGTCATCTACCCGCTGGAGGGCCTGCGCCGCAGCGCGCCGGCGCGCAGCCTCGACGGCGCGACGATGCCGCGCGGCACGCCCGTGGTGATCGTACGTCGGGAGCGCGGCATGGCCTGGGTCGCGCCGCTCGACCCGTTGGCCGCGCTCCCGGCTGATGCCGGGGCGCGCGCTGTCGACCCGCTGCCGCGCCCTTGATAGCCGCGCTTGATTCGCCCGGCAACAGTAGACAGTGCTACCGGCCGTCCACATCCGACCGCAGTCGGCGCATGGTTTGCCACGCGACCGCGGTCGCATGACCAGACCTTACTCCCCTCTCCCGCACACGGGAGAGGGGTTGGGGTGAGGGCCGCGGGGGTGAGGGCCGCGGGGGTGAGGGCCGCGGGGGTGAGGGCCGCGGGGGTGAGGGCCGTCCTTGACCCCGATTTCATGTCACCAACATAATGCCTTTACAATCCGGGCGTACACTGGTCATATGCCAGGTGACGAGTAGCCCTCTCCATCACGCGGCTGGCCCTGGCTGGACAAGGGGTACACATCTGACGTAGTATCTAGGCACAAGGCAATCGCGTAGGGTCCGCTCACGAAAGGAGGAGCGGCGCTCTACCCCACGGCCCCAATAAGCCGCGAGGCATCCGCCGCGCAAGAGATGTCCGTCTTCGAACTGGGAGCCATTGCCGCGATCGTCGTGGCGATGCTGGTGATCGTCTACGTCGTCGGGTCGCTCTATCGCAAGGTCGGCCCCAACCGCGCCCTGATCGTGTATGGCCGGGGCGGGACCAAAGTGCTCGTCGGCGGGGGCACGGTGGTCGTACCACTGTTCCAGAAGGCCGACGAGTTCAACCTGGAGCTGATGAGCTTCGACGTCGCGCCCAGCTACACCCTCTACACCAACCAGGGCATCCCTGTCACCGTCGAGGCCATCAGCCAACTCAAGGTTGAGAACGAGGACGAGCGGATCAAGCGCGCCGCCAACCAGCTCCTGTCCAAGACCGAGGGCGACCGCGAGATGATGGTGCGCCAGGTCATGGAGGGCCACCTGCGCGGCATCGTAGGCCAGCTGACCGTGGAGCAACTGGTCAAGGACCCCGAGCTGGTCTCGGCGCGCATGCGCGAGACGGTCGCGGCCGACCTGGATAAGCTGGGCCTGGAGGTCGTCAGCTTCACGCTCAAGGACGTCACCGACAGTTCCGGCTACATCCAGAACATGAGCCGGCCGGAGGTCGCGCGCAACAAGCAGATGGCGGAGATCGCCGAGGCCGAGGCCGCGCGCAACGTGGCCATGCGCCAGTCGGAGACGCAGCGCGAGTCGGCGCAGGCCCTGGCGCGGGCCGACCAGGACCGCGTGCTGGCGCAGACCATTTCGCGGGCGGCGCAGGCCGAGGCCCAGCGCGACCTGGAGGTCAAGGAGGCGGAGTACCAGGGCGTCGTCGCCGCGCAGAAGGCACAGGCCGACCGCGCCTACGATATCCAGTCCAGCATTACGCAGCAGCGGCAGGTCGAGGAGCAGACCAAGGTCCAGCTGATCCAGAAGCAGCAAGAAGTCAAGGTGCAGCAGGCCGAGGCCGAGCGGCGCGGGGCCGAACTGGTCGCCACGGTGCAGCGCCAGGCTGAGGCTGAGGCTGAGCGTGAGCGCATCCGCATCCTGGCCGAGGCGGAGCAGCGTCGGGCCATGATCGAGGCCGAGGGCCGCGCCAACGCTATGCGCACGCAACTGGAGACCGAGGCCGAAGGGCGCGCCAAGGCCGTGCGCTTGCAGGCCGAGGCCGACGGCGCCGCCACCATCGTGCGCGGACAGGCCGAGGCCGAGGCGCTCAAGCTCAGAGGACTGGCCGAAGCCGAGGCGCTGCAGGCCAGAGGCATGGCCGAGGCCGAGGCAATCAAAGCCAAAGGTCTGGCCGAGGCTGAAGCGCGGCTGCGCGCCGTCGAGGCCCTCAACTCGCAGAACCAGGCGGCCATCGTCGATACGGCCCTCACCGTGCTGCCGCAGGTGGCCAGGAGTCTGTTCGAGGCCTACGGCCGCATCGGCAACGTCACCTATGTCGGTTCGGGTAACGGCGAAGGCGTTACCTCGCGCGTCACCCAGGAGGTGGCGGGGATGGTCCCGCTGCTGGGCGCCGTGTTCGAATCGACCACCGGGATGAAGCTGCGCGACCTGCTCACCAAGGGCGACGGGGCCAATCAGGATCAGAATCGGGACCAGAACGGGGCCGGGGGTCAGGCGCGCGGGCAGGACAGGGAGACGACGCCAGCCATGCCGTCCGGCATTGAGACGCCCGCCAGAATCGTCGACGTCGCTCCCATGATGCCGGCGACTCCAGTGGTCCCGGTTACATCGCGCGCGGATACCGCGGTCACGGTCGTCCCAGTCGCCGTGATCGACGGCAAGGGCAACGGGGCACATGAGCACCACGTCGTCGGGGCGCCGGCGTCCGATCCTACAGGGTCCGGCTCGGGCAAGACGGACACGGATGCGGCGCCGAAGAACGGGACGACATCTCATTAATCGCCTCGCAACTGGTCTGGACGGGCCGTTCGGACAAACCGACGGCCCGGCTGCGCTGTCACTGCTGTGTGGCAACAAGTTGGACATAGACGGACCTGACGAAGCCTGGTAGCATAGCTGTATGAGTCTGATCAGTACGGATGACCTGGAGCCGGTGCGGACGCTGTCCATTCTGGTGGTGAGCGGACCCAACCTCAACCTGCTGGGCCGGCGTGAGCCCGCGATCTACGGGACGCTGACGCTGGACGAGATTCATGCGCGGCTGCAACGGCGGGCGGCGGAGCTGGGTGGCGGCGTGATCCCGTTCCAATCCAACCATGAGGGCGCGCTGATCGACGTGCTGCAGGCCCACATCGATATAGCCGCCGGGGCTATCCTCAACCCCGGCGGCTACACGCACACCAGCGTCGCCCTGCACGATACCGTGCGTGGCCTGCCGTTCCCCGTCATCGAGGTCCACCTCTCCAACATCCACGCGCGCGAGGAGTTTCGACACCGCTCGCTAATTGCCCCCGCCGCCTACGGGCAGATCGCTGGCCTCGGCTGGTACGGCTACCTCGCCGCGCTGGAGACCCTGGTCCGCCTAGCCACTGAGCACCCATAACCTATAAGAAACGTGGATAGTTATCGTAGAGGCGTATTGTATACGCTCTGTTGGCGACCAGGGCGTATACAATACGCCCCTACTCGCGGGAACGCCTTTGCAACCCGCGATGACATGGTCCTGTCCTAGAGCAGGGCGAGGGTAGGCCCTACACCTTGAGTGCGATATACTCAGGGTAGGGAGAATGACCCCTGGGAACGCGCCGGCGGAGCCGCCGTGCGCTGATGATATCCCCTCCGGTCGTAGACCATGACCTGCACAACCTGTCACTCTGTTAACCCAAGCGGCGCGTCGCGCTGCTATCGTTGCAATAGCCCGCTCCCGGTCGCGGCGCAGACCGCCGCCCGTGGCTGGTACGGCGGCGATCCCGACCCATGGACCGTCCCTGGCCGCGCCAACGAAACTCAATATGCCGGTCATGCCGACTCCGTTGGGTTGGGCGCGGCAGCGGAGCAGCGGGCGCGACACGACGACGCGCCTCGCACGCCCGACCTGATCTATCACCCCGATGGCACGATTGCTCTGGGCACGGGGCCGCGCCTCTCAGGCCAACCGGACGGTCGCCGCGGACGCCGCAATAGTGTGATGCGCGCGCTAGGTCCACTGGCGCCACTGGCCGCCCTGTTGGCCAAGCTCAAGTTTGTGCTGGCCGCGCTGTTCAAGTTCAAGCTTGCCCTGACCGCCGTGACGATGCTGGTCAGCATCGTCACCTACGCCTGGGCCTTGAACCTGGGGCTGGCAGCGGCGGTTGGCTTCGTCGTGCTGCTCTTTATCCACGAGATGGGGCATTGGATCGTGATGCGCCTCAAGGGTGTCCCGGCCAGCGCGCCCATCTTTATTCCCTTTCTCGGCGCCGTCATTAGCATGCGCAGCATGCCGCGCTCGGTGCGTGACGAGGCGGAGATTGGCATCGCCGGCCCCATCGCCGGGACGGCGGGAGCACTGGCCTGTCTCGGCCTCGGACAGGTCTACGGCGGTGACCTATGGCCCTGGCTAGGCATGATAGGCCTGTTTCTCAACCTGTTCAACCTGCTGCCGGTCTCACCGTTGGATGGCGGCCGCGTTGCCGCCGCCATTTCGCGGTGGCTGTGGCCGGTTGGTCTGGTCGGGTTGCTGGCCTTGTTCTTCCTGACTCGGAACCCGTTCCTGCTGCTGGTCGCGGTGATCGGCGGGGCCGAGACGGTGGCTCGCTTCCGCGGACGGCATGCGCCGACCGCACGCCCCGGCTACTACGATATCAGCAAGGCCGAGCGCCTCGCTATCACCGTGCTGTACTTCGGCCTGATTGCCCTGATTGGGGTGCTCATGCTGACCAGCCCGCTCCTCCAAGTGAGTGGCTAGTGACGAGTGACGAGTGACTAGTGGCCGGTGGCGAGTGACTAGTGGCCGGTGGCTGGTGGCTGGTGGCGGCGCAAGCGTCTACCAACGCCCCCCCTCCTATCTCACTCGTCACTAACCACTAGCCACTAATCACTCGTCCCCGTCCCTCGTCCAGCCCTCGTCGTCCTGGCGCCGCTCGTCGCCGCTGCGCCGCTCGGCAGCCATCTGCCGCTGCCGCTCGAGCTCGGCGCGGCGTTGCATTCCTGTGCGCTCGTCTTCCTGTGGTGCCTCGGGGATGGCCTCCAGTGAGGAGAAGTCCGGGCAATGCACTGCCTTGATCGAGTACAACGTCGTCAGGTAGCCTGCGTTGCACAGGAAAGGCCCCTGGCCAGGAACGGCATTACTGCAATCGCCGCAGCAGGCCATGTTGTCCAGCGCGAGGTCGGTCGTGCGCAGACCGACGACCCCGAACAGTCCAAGGCTATTGGTGACCATGCCGTCGCCGGTCGGAGTGACGCCGACCGCTGAATCAAGATCGGACGATGTTGATTGATCCATAAAGGTATCGTCTCCTTCCACGGCGCCAGGAGGGCCGTCGGCCGTTGGCCATCGGATAACAGCGCCGGCCGACAGCTGTCCTGATAGTATAGCGCAACGGATCACGCCAGCATGGTCTGCAAGGTTTGGGCGACGGTAGCCGTGTCGAGCGGTTGAGAGGTTAGGGCGTCGACCCAGGTGTAGGGGGGCGCGGCGCTTCCGGCACCCACGCGTTGCAACGCCCACTGCGCGGCCGTCCCGTCGGGACCTTGAACCGTGCAGCGGGCCTGGCCGGAGACAAACTCATGGGCGCGATCCGCGCCCTCGGGCAGGTCGGTGATGGCCTCGACGTTCAGCATTACCGTGCGGCCTCCTCGGCTCACCGTCATGCTGTGCCCGTTGCGCATGACTTGCGCCTGGCTGCTGCTTGCCCCCGCTATCGCGGTTCCCGGCATCCCCACGGTATCGCCCGCCATGGCCCCATTGACCAGCGCATAGAGAACATCGACCTGTTCGTCGACCAACCCGCGGGCCTCGGCCATATATTCTTCGTGTGCCGCCGTCGCATCGACTCTCTCATTGTCGCTCATGCTCATCCCTCCTCGGCAGGTCGTGGCGTGCTGTCCGCGCCGTACAGGTAGGCGCTATAGCACGTGTGTAAGCTGTCCCGCTCCTCTGTCTGCAGCAAGCGTACCATACGAGGAGGCAGGAGGCAGGAGGCAGGAGGCAGGAGGCGGGAGGTAGGGGGCAGTAGGGGCGTATCGCATACGCCTGGGCAGCCGGCGGTTCGCGTGATGGGGGAGGACGAGCTTCTCGCGGGACGCGCTCACGATGTCCGCGTCTATCTGCTCAGAACGTGCGAGGAGAACAAAAGGGAGGGCCAGTTAGTGTCACTAACACCAACTGGCCCTCCCTCGCCGTGGGGGCGAGATACGAGAGACTCGCCCTCGCGAGCGGATATTACGCGAAGAAGGGCGTAACCGCAGTGACGACCTCCGACATGGGCTTGCCCGTGTCGAAGGCGCCCCTGGTGAAGTCGGCCGCGTTGTACAGCGAGGCCCAGCAGGCGGCGTGACGCGCCTCCACCGTGACGATCGAGGCCGCCGTCAGCAGGATCTTGCCGGTCTTGATATGGGGAGCGGCGCCCAGGTAGGCGTTGACGCCCAGGTTCTCAACCGTGATGCCGAACGGGAAGCTGATCTTGGGGAACTTGTACGTCTTCGCGGAGACCGGCGTGCCGCCAAGCTGCGAGATGGTGGCCGTCAGGGCGTCCACGTGCGCCTTCTCATGGCCGGCGATGATGCCAACGTAGCGCAGCGCCTGTAGGGTCGGGGCGTCGGCGGCCTGCACGTTGGCGTAGAAGGTGGCCTCGATGTGCTCGAGGGTCAAGGCGTAGTTGAGGATATCGATGTCGCTCATGGGCACACCCAGGCGGTTGTGGCCCGAGCGCAGCCCCAGGCTCGCGGCGTCGACACTATTGGCTCCCAGGAGGCCGGCGCCGATGCCCGCCGCCGCGACGCCCGCGCCGACGGCCAGCGACTTGCGCAGGAAATCGCCGCGGCCCGTGCTCTGGTCGAACGCCTCGATGATAACTTCGCGTACTTCTTCCTCAGACTCGTAGAACGTGGTCATGCTATGAATACTCCCTCTTACCTACTCGTGTCGATCCGGCGCGCCCATCTCCTGCCGGCCGGCCATGGCAGACCTTGCGCGCCTCTCCAATCGCCCGCCGTGCGCCACGTGGCATGTGACGCCCCGCCGGTGCGCGTCACCGGAGTCATCAGTAATACGCGGCGGCGCCGCTGCCGGATCACTGCAAACTGATAACTCGGGCAACACGATCTCGAACCTATGATACAAAAAACGGAGTCACCGCGGTGACGACCGTCTTCATGGGCAAGCCTGTGTCGAACGCCCCGAGCGTGAAGTCGGGCTGGTCGTTGAGCGAGGCCCAGGCGGCGGCATGGCGCGCTTCAACCGTGACGATCGAGGCCGCGGCGAGCAACAGGCTGGCCGTCTGGATCATGGGAGCAGCGCCGAGATAGGCGTGGACGCCCAGGTTCTCCACGGCGATCACGAACGGGAAGCTGAACTTGGGAAACTTGTACGTCTTTGCCGTCACCGGCTTCCCGCCGAGCTGACCGATCACCGTCGTCAGCGTCTGCACGTGCGCTTTCTCGTGCCGGGCGACGATGTGCGCGTATGAGAGCGCCTGCAGCGTCGGGGCGGCGTTATAAGTCACGCCAGAGTAGAAAGCCGCCTCGATGTGCTCGAGGGTCAGGGCGTAGTTGAGGACATCGATGTCGCTCTTGGGCACGCCCAGGTGGTTGCGGCCCGAGCGCAGCCCCAGGCTCGCGGCGTCCGCGTGGGCGCCGGACAGCAGGTTGGCGCCCAGGCCAGCGGCCGCGATACCCGCGCCGGCGCCCAGGATCGCCCGCAGGACATCGCCGCGGCCGGTCGTCTCGTCGAACGTGTCGATGATTGCTTCGCGTACTTCTTCCTCTGACTCGTAGATCGTGTCCATTGGTCTGTACTCCTCCTCTGGCGCCGAACAAAAACTAACACGCGGATAATCGATGACGCCGTGCTTCCCGTTGTACGCGATCGAGGCGGCCACGTGGCAACAGGTCACAACTCTAATACGTCGCACGATAGCTGTTGGATCACTTGCACACAAACACCTTTCACTCCCAGCGGAACGTGCGCGCCGCTACCCCAAGGGTCAGTGCCGCCCAGACCGCCAGCACGACGAGATCCGAGCCAGGGAAGGCCGCGCCGCGGCTCAACGCCGCGCGTAGCGCCCCGGTCAGCGCCGCCGCCGGGAGCACGCGCGCCAGGTCTTGCAGGATGGCCGGCAGGTGGTCGAGCGGGAGCACCGCGCCGCTGAGCAGCAAGAAGATCAGGTAGAGGCCGTTGGCGCCGGCCAGCGTCGTCTCGGCGCGCAAGGCGCCGGCCATGGCCAGTCCCAGGCCGGCGAACGCCGCCGTGCCCAGCAGCAGGGCCAGTAGCGTCGTCCCGACGCTGCCATCGGGACGCCAACCATAGATCAGGGCGGCGATGGCGCACAGCAGCGCCACCTGCGCCGCCTCCAGCGCCACGACCGACAGCGCCTTGGCCGCGATGAGGCCGCCGCGCGGCAACGGGGAGGCGCCCAGGCGCTTCAAGACACCGTAGTACCGCTCGTAGGCGGTGGCGATGCCCAGGCTAACCATGCCGGTAGCGATAATAGCGAGGCACAGCATCCCCGGCAGCAGGAAGTCGACGGGACGCGTCCCGGTGGGCACGACGCCGAGCGAAGCGAAGAAGACCAGCAGCAGCACCGGGACAATCACCGTGATCAGCAGATTCTCGCCGCGGCGCAGCACCAGCAGCAACTCGGCGCGGGTCTGCGCCCACACCGCCAGCAGTAACGGGCTGCCCTCCCCGGCTCGTCCAGGCGCGGTCTTGTCTTGACGAACGGCCGCTGAATCACTGCTCATGTACACCTCCTTTGGCGCCAGGCGCCTGGCACCTGCCTACTCGTCACTCGGCCCGGTCAAACGCAAGAAGGCTTCCTCCAGTGAGCCATGGCCGACGCGCAGCTCGCTGAGGGTGATGTCCCCGTCGCGCAGCCAGGCCGTCAGCGCGGCCACGACCACGGGCGCATCGTCCGTTTCGACCGTGTACACGCCCGGCGCGGTCTCGCGGGCGGAGCGGGCGCCGGGTAGATGGGCTATGGCCCCCGTATCCAGTCTGGGCGGAGCGACGAGGCGCACCGCGCCGGTGGTCTCGCCGCGCATCAACCCGCGCGGCGTGTCCAGGGCCACCAAGCGGCCACGGTCGATGATGCCCACGCGGTCGGCCAAGCGTTCGGCCTCGTCCATGGCGTGCGTGGTCAAGATCACCGTCGTCCCGCCTTCGCGCAGCCCGCGTATGATTTCCCACGTGGTCAGGCGCGCCTGCGGGTCCATGCCCGTGGTCGGCTCGTCGAGGAAGACCAGGGCGGGGCGGCCGACGAGGGCCACGGCCAGGGCCAGGCGACGCTTCTGGCCTCCGGAGAGGCGGCGGCAGCGCGTGCGGGCGGCGTCGTGAAGCCCGACGCGGTCGAGCAGCGCCTCGGGGTCCTCGGGGCACCGGAAGAAGCCCGCGTAGAGGCGCAGCGCCTCGCGCGCGGTGAGGCCGGGGTGGAGCCCGTCCTGCTGCAGCATCACGCCGACGCGCACCTTGAGCAGGCGCGCGTCGCGTTGCGGGTCCAGCCCCAGTACGCGCACGGTCCCGGCGTTGGGCGTGCGATAGCCCTCCAGGATCTCCAGCGTCGTCGTCTTGCCCGCGCCATTCGGACCCAGCAGCGCAAACACCTCGCCGGCCCGCACGCTCAGGCTCAGTCCGTTAACCGCGTGCGTGGACCCATACGACTTGACCAGCCCGTCCACCACGATCGCGTCATCTCTGGCCCCGTCCTGCCCCTGGTCTTGCCCCAACTCTTGGACGGCCAGGCTCGTGGCCGTGCCGCCGCCTCTCCCCGTCTCAATCTCGTGCATGTCGTGTTCCTACAACCCTCCTCCTTAGTGTATGCCGCACGCGTCAATCAGGCGACAACACTTTAGAGCCATGTCATGGTCGAGAAGTGAGCAAGGGCATAGTGATTATGCATTAACTCTTTGGTCAAGGAACTCCGCCGAGAGCCCCATTCGTCCATAGTTCACCCAGGCCGCGCTCTTTAAGTAATTGATGGATGCGCGCGCGAGTTGGCTTGTCTGTTTGCCGGTCAAAGAGCGGCTGAGAGGGGGGGACGACCGACCGGGCGATAGCGTGTTTGCCGTCTGGGAGTAGCGCCATTGCCGCCAAAACGCGTTTGCTCTTCCACCAGTATGAGATCCTCTGGCGCCAGGGCATCCACGAGGTAGGGCGAGTGCGTATTGATCAACACCTGGCGTAGCGGATCGGATGAGTCGGCATCGCCTGCATCTGGATTAGTCGACATCTCTTTAAAGAGCTCAATCACGGTGTCAAGGCGGCGCGGATGGACGCCGTTCTCCGGTTCCTCCAACATCATCGTATTGGCCTGTTGCGGATCGTACTGCAGAGTTAATAAGGCAAGAAGCCGCAACACGCCGTCGGACAGGACGCGGGATGAAAAGCGACGTCCGTCTGTCATCGTGAGTTCTACGACATAGCGATGTAGTTCTTCTAAGGAACGCGGAAATAGTTACGTCTCCCATAGTTAGGGAGAGACAATGTCGATAAAGTACTTGCCCAGGTGCGGTAAGCGTGTGAGTTGGGCTTCGATGG
>JAABUX010003137.1_pt1 | contig 22271 bp, 21 predicted proteins | sample 5561851 | NCBI WGS metagenome assembly JAABUX01 (sample SAMN10711883, study PRJNA513361) | rock metagenome | isolation source: Antarctica rocks | place: Antarctica: Victoria Land, Richard Nunatak red sandstone | collected 2016-01-03 | reverse complement strand
CTATGTTGTATCGCTCGACGGATTGCCGGCTGTCGTTGTGGCGCCACCGTGCAGAACTTGGCCCATAGTGCGTCTTTCCATTCATGCCAGAAAAGTGCACCATTAAACCCCGGGATCAAACAGCTAGGTGATTGACCCAGTGCCGCACTGGTCGGGGCAGACGGCTCGATCGATTGGTGGTGCGTGCCCAATATGGACAGCGCGCCATTGTTTGATCGTCTGCTCGACACCTCATCCGGTGGACGTTTTTCCGTCACGCCGGTCGAGCCGTTCACGGTCAGCGGCGCTATCGTGCCGACAGCAATGTCCTAGAGCAGGTCTTCACGACCGCACAGGGCTGCGCACGATTGACCGGCTCGCCTGTCCATCGGCGTTGGGAGTTAACCTCCTATAAGCGTCCAATCTTAGCTTTGACGCATGTCCGCTGCTGTTCTGTGACGCCCTGGCATGGTGTTCACGACGGAAGCGTTCCATGGCGGCCCGGTTTGGTATTGCATCGCTGATCCCGCCCGGGCTGGCGGCGGACAGCGTCGACGACGGCGAGGACGCGCTGGTCGTTACCGCCGGCAGAAACGCCGTAACGGCTGCGTGCCCGTTGTGTGGCACGGTCCCGGGCCGTGTCCACAGCCACTATGTCCGCCGACCCTCGGACCTCCCGTGCGCGGGCCGCGGCGTGCGGCTGCGGCTCCTTGTGCGGCGGTTCCGGTGCGGCGTGCCGGGCTGCCAGCGCCAGGTATTCGCCGAACGGTTCGGCTTGGCGGTGCTGGCCGAGCGGGCCCGCCGCACCGGGCGGCTCGACGAGATCGTCCATCATCTCGGCTTGGCGCTGGGCGGCAGGCCTGGTGCCGGGTTCGCCCAACGGCTTATGCTGCCGGTCAGCAACGACACGCTGCTCCGCGTCGTGCGCCGGCGCGCCTTGCCGCAAACCGAGAAGCTGAGCGTGATCGGCATCGACGACTGGGCCTATTGCCGCAATCACCGCTACGGCCGCATCGTCTGCGATCTGGAACGTCGGCGCGTGGTGGCCTTGCTGCCCGACCGCGAACAAGCGACCGCCGCAGCGTGGCTGCGCCAGCATCCCGGGATCGGCGCCGTGTCACGCGATCGGGGTGGCGGCTACGGCGAGGCCGTGGGGCGCGCGCTGCCCGACGCCACCCAGGTCGCCGATCTCTGGCGCCTGATGGAGACCCCCAGCGCCGCATTCCTCGAAGCCGTGCGCTTGTCGATGCGCGCGATCCGCAGTGCCTTGGGCGCGGCGAGGATCGGCCCGGCTTTGCTGACCGCGGCCGAGCGGCTCCGGCACGAAGGCTTCCTGCGGCGCGAGCACACCACGCGGCAGGTCCTGGCCCTCAAGGAAGCCGGGCGCTCCATCCCGGGCGCTCCATCCCGGGCGCTCCATCAAGGAGATCGTGCGTCGCGCGCGGCATAGCCGCAAGCGGGTGCGGCAAGCCGTCCGGGGCACCCGGGGCGACGTGTTCCGTGTCAGGCAAAGCTCCCCGGACGCTTACTTGCCCATGCTGGATGCGCAGTGGGCGTCAGGCTGCCGCAACGGCGCCGAACTCTGGCGCAGGCTCAGGGACCAAAGCTTCCAAGGGTCCTTGCGCGTCGTCAGCCAATGGACGACGCGGCACCGGCGTGCCGACTAAATGCAGGCGCAAGGCCTGCACAAGGCACCCTCGGCCCGCACCTTGGCCCGTTTGATGGGCATGGGACGCGATCACCTTACCAAGGCCGACACCGTGACCGTTGCTGCCGTCGAGGCGGGGGTGCCCGGCCTTGCTGATGCCCGAAGCCTGGTGGAGCAGTTCCAGGCCATGATCCGCACCAAGGCGGCTGCCGAACTGGACGGCTGGATCGAGCAGGCCAGGGCCAGCCTGATCGCTCCGCTGGCCCGGGGCGTTGCCAAAAACATCGTGGCCATCCGGGCCGCCATCACCGAACCCTGGTCGAACGGACAAACCGAAGGCCAGATCACCAGGCTCAAGCTGGTCAAGCGTCAGATGTATGGCCGCGCCAAGCTCGACCTGCTCGAAGCACGGCTGATCGGTGCCGCATGATCGCGAAACCAGCAACGAAACCGCGTCAAAGCCAATCTTGGACGCCGCTAGTATCGTTGCTTACAGAGCGGCTGGACGTCGCGCCGCTGCTCGCGACCCGGTTCGGCTTCGAGCGGCGCGACCGCCTGGCGTCCACCCGGGACGCCGTGCGGCGGGAGCTGTGCCGCGGGTCGCTGTCGTATCGCTATTCTGGGATGGCGCGCGAGGAAGGAACCTTCCTCGCCTGCGGTTTCTGGCTGGTCGACGCGTTTGCGCTGCTGGACGACCGGCCCTCCGCCGTGCGGCAGGTGGACGCGATGCTGGCGGCCTGCAACAGCAGTCTTGGGCTGCTGAACGAGCAAACGGATGCGCAAACCGGTGCGATGCTGGGCAACGTGTCCCAGGCGCTCAGCCATCTCGCCCTTATCCACGCGGCAATCGCGATCGCGCAGGACAGGGACTAGATGCGTGGCCAGAGCTGTGGGATACGACGCATCTTAGGACATTGAACATGACCCTCATTCCATCGCGCTTCGCTCCTGTCATCCTCGCCTTGCTGCGCATCGTCAGCGGTTTGCTGTTCCTGGCGCACGGTCTGGTGAAGCTGTTCGGCTTTCCGCCCGGAGCCCGGCCTGGGCCGCAAACGCTGTTCAGTCTTCTCGGCGCGGGTGGCGTTATCGAGTTGGTGACCGGCACGCTGATCCTGCTCGGCCTGTTCACCGGCCCGGCGGCGTTCTTGGCGGCGGGCGAGATGGCGGTTGCCTACTGGATGTTCCATGCCCCGAATAGCCTGTTTCCCGCCGTCAACGGAGGCGATGCCGCGATCCTGTTCTGTTTCATATTCTTGTTCCTGGCCGCAAATGGGCCTGGAGCTTTCAGCCTCGACAACCGCCGCGCCGAAGTCGCGATCGCCTGACTGATGGAACAGGAGGAACGGCGGCGCCGGCGGTAGCTCCTGCCAGCCTCCCATTTATTCTCCAGTGCCGGCCAATTGCCACTTCTTGCCCAATGGGGATAGGCGGAGGCCAAACACGTGTCGATGCTCGTTCATGTTCTCTCACAACCGCTGCAGTCGGCGCAAAGCCGGGATTTAATTTCCCTGGACGCCTGATTTCGGTTCGGCCACGTTTGTTCCGTCTCCAACACTTGAGGTAAACCCATGAGCATCTTCGGCTCGATCATGAGCAAAATCTTTCATCCTTCAGGGACGACCGCGCAGCCCGCATCCGACGTCGCTCCTGTGGCATCCCCCGAAACGGCCGCGCCATCCTCCTCACCGGAGGCGTCCGCAGCGCCGCCACCGTCGGTCGATGTCGGAGCGGTGTTGTCCCAAATGGCATCGCAGAAGGGTGGGGGCGGCAATTGGCAAACCTCCATCGTGGACCTGCTCAAGCTGTTGGACCTGGACTCCAGCCTCGATGCCCGCAAACAGCTCGCCAATGAACTCAACATGCACGCGGGCGCCGATGGGTCGGCGGAGGAGAACATCGCTCTCCACAAGGCAGTGATGCAGAAACTGGCAGAGAATGGCGGCAAGGTGCCGGACAGCCTGAAGGGCTAGCGCCTCGCCCGGTCAGCCCAGCACGACCCGGAACTGCCCCGGTGTCGCGCTGGCCTCGCGGCAGAAATACCGGTGATGCGGCTCTGGTCCACGAAACGGCTGCCTTGATGTGCTCGATGCCCGTCACGATCGGGATTGCGGCTGCCGTCCAGGGTGTGGATCGCCCATCGTCACCGGTTCCGGCAACTGTGGCAGATCCATGCCCGGCTGTCCGCGCCTGGGCCGCAACGAGCAGGCGTCGACCACGCTCATTCAGACCGCGACGAAAAAACGTAGGATAGCGGGCGCGCCGGCGTATCGAGGTGAAACCTCGATTGCAGCCGCACCCGCCTGACGGCAAACATGCCCGGCATGACCGACCCACGCCACGCCCTCGTCGACGCCTGCCGCCGCATGACCGCGTGCGGCATCACGCAGGGGACCTCCGGCAACATCAGCCTGCGCGACGGCCCCAGCATGTGGATCTCGCCGTCTGCGACGCCGGCCGAGACCCTCGCCGCCGCCGATGTCCCGGCGATGGCGATCGACGGCACGGACGAGTCCTGGATCGATGGGCGCAAGCCGTCCACCGAATGGCGTTTCCACCGCGACATCCTGCGTGCCCGGCCGGAGGTCGGGGCGGTCGTGCACGGCCACCCGACCTTCTGCACCGTGCTGGCCATCACCCGCCGCCCCATTCCGCCGGTGCACTACATGATCGCGGCGTTCGGCGGCAGCGATATCAGGTGCGCGCCCTACGCCACCTTCGGCACGGCGGAGCTGTCCGGCCACGCCGTACGCGCGCTTGAAGGCCGCAATGCCTGCCTGCTCGCCAACCACGGCATGATCGCCTGCGGCCCGACCTTGGCCCGCGCGATGTGGCTGGCCGTCGAGTTGGAGACCTTGGCGCGGCAATACTGGCACAGCCTGCTGATCGGCGGCCCGGTGCTGCTGACCGACGCGGAAATCGCCGCCGCGGTCCGCCGCATGGACGGCTACGGCCAGCAGGCATGAAGGCCGGACTGCGCTATGGCGTCGAAATCCGCGCAGCGCTGCCGGCCGACGCCGCCGACGTCGGGCTGCTGCTGGGCCAACTTGGGGCGCCGATGGACGCCCGTACGGCGGCTGCGCGTTTGGAGACCCTGGCCCGAACATCCGACAGCCCGGTGCTGGTCGCGACCGGCTATGGCCCGCTCGCCGGCCTGATCGCGCTGCACTGGGGCAGCGTCCTGCAGCACGCCCGCCCGGTCGCCCGCATCACGGCGCTGGTGGTGGACGAAGGGCAACGCGGCGCCGGCATTGGACGCCTATTGGTGAAGGCAGGCGCGCAGGCCGCCCGAAGTGCCGGGTGCGACCTGCTGGAGCTAGCTGCCGGTCCTCGCCACGCGCTTGGCTTCCTGCGCGCGATCGGGTTTGCCGACGACGCCGTGCAATTGACCCGGTCGTTGCGCAAGAAGCCGCCGTCGTAACGGGTTACTGCGCGGCGGCCTCCGGCAGCGGCTCCGGATTGGCCGACAGCGAACGGAGGTACGCGATGACGTTCGCCCGCGCCTTCGCGTCACCCAGCCCCGCGAAGCTCATCTTGGTCCCCGGCGCGTAGGCGCTCGGCTTCTTCAGCCACTGGTTCATCTCTTCGTAGGTCCATGGGCCTTCCTTGCCCTTCAGCGCCGCAGAGTAGGCATAGCCCTCCATGTGCCCATGCGGCGCGCCGAGCACGCCATACAGGTTCGGGCCGACCCCGGACTTGCCGCCCTCGTTGAAGCTGTGGCAGGCGATGCAGCCCGACTTCATGGTCTGCGCCTGCCCGGCTGCGACATCGGCGGAGGCGAGCAGCGTCGCGACGGGTGGGTCGCCCGCACCCCCTGCCGCCGCACCGGCCGCAACTGCGGGGGTGCCCGTCGGGGTTTTAACCGGCGCTGGCGCTTCTGACCCGGCGGGCGCTGGCGCCTGGGCCGACGCCTGCTGCGCTGGAGCCGCCGGCAACGGCTCCGGGCTCGCCGCCAGCGTCCGCAGGTAGTCGATGATGTCGGCCCGGCCCTTCGCGTCGGCCCAGCCCGCATAGCTCATCTTGGTGCCCGGCGCGTAAGCGCTCGGCTTCTTCAACCACTCGTTCAGCTCGTCGAACGTCCACGGTCCTTGCTTGCCCTTGAGCGCCGTGGAGTAAGCATATCCCTCCATGTGCCCGTGCGGCGCGCCGACCACCCCATACAGGTTCGGCCCGACGCCCGCCTTGCCGCCCTCGTTGAAGCTGTGACAGGCGACGCAGCCCTGCTTCTGCACATCGGCCTGCCCACGGGACACGTCGGCGGATGCCAGCAGCACGGCGATCGGCGGATCGGCTGCCGGGGCGGCGGCCACCTGCGGCGTTGCGCTCTCGATCGCGATCGCGGGCTTGTCCAGCGGATGCGGCTTGACCAGGGCCTGGCTGATCAGCGACGCGCCCATGAAGGCGATTCCCGCGACCAGAACGGCGGCGACGCCCTTGTTGACCTCTAAACTATCCATCTGTCGGACCCTCTCCAGCTCACCGAGCCCGCCGGTAAGGCACGGCATGGGCGCTGGTTCCGGATATAGGGGAAATTGCAAAACGGCAACCGCGGGCGATGCCTGGACTCGTCGGCGCAACCCGTTAAAGCAGGGTGATGACCCCTAGATACGGTTCCTGATGGACCCGGGCGCCGAACTCCGTTGATCTGGCTTCTTCTCGTGCTCCTGACCGCCGCAGCGCTGGCGCCGGCGGCTTGGGTCCTGCGCGGCCGCACCCGCCTGCGCGACCGCACCGAGGCCGCGATGGCGCTGCACCGCGCGCAACTGGCCGAGCTGGACCGTGACCTGGCGGAGGGCCGGATCGGCCCGGCCGAGCACGCGACGGCTCTGCTGGAGGTGCAGCGCCGCCTGCTGGCCGCAGCCGAAACGCCCGACGCCGCCTTGTCACGCGGCCCGCGCGAGCCGCTGGTGCTCACCCTCGTGGTCATTCCCGTGGTCGCGCTGTGCCTGTATTTCGTAGCGGGTCACCCCGAGCTGCCATCGGCGCCGTCCAACCGTTCCGCCCAGGCTACTCAACGAGCGCAGGAGGACGCCGAGATGATCGGCCAGTTGCGCGCCGCCATCGCCGACGCGGCGCCTGGATCGGACCGGGCGCGCGAGGGAAATGTCCTGCTCGGCAACATCGAGGAGGCGAAGGGCAACTTCGCTTCGGCCGCTGCCGCATGGCGGCTGGCGTTGGGCATCCGGTTCGACCCGCTGCTGGCAGCCGAGACCGCCGAAGCGGCGACGCGGGCGGAGGGCCGGGTCAGCCCGGAGAGCGCCGACCTGTTCCGCCGCGCGCTTGCCGCCGCCCCCGCCGAGGCGCCGTGGCGAGAGTTGGCCGAGCAGCGCCTGGCGGAGTCTCGCGCGCACTGAGCCAGTCAGCCACATGCTTTCTGTGCGGGGGTAGGCTTCAGGAAGCGGTGGTGCGGTGGTAAGCCGGCGTCCAGCCGACCCGAAGGAGCGACCCCCATGTCCAGCGCGCTTTTCCAGCCGATCCGCCTCGCCGGGCTGGAACTTGAGAACCGGATCGTCATCGCGCCCATGTGCCAGTACTCCGCCGAGGACGGCTCGGCGACCGATTGGCACCTGATCCACCTCGGGCACCTGGCGCTGTCCGGCGCCGGGTTGCTGATCCTGGAGGCGACGGCGGTGGAGCGGGACGGGCGCATCACGCCGGGCGACCTCGGCCTGTGGTCGGACGCGAACGAGCGCGCCTTGGCCCGCGTGTTGGCGGCGGTCCGCGCCCACTCTGATATTCCGGTCGCAATCCAGCTGTCGCATGCCGGGCGCAAGGCCTCCAGCCAGCGTCCGTGGGAGGGCGGGCAGCAGATCGCGCTCGCGGCAGGCGGTTGGGTCACGGATGCGCCTTCCGCGGTTCCGCCGCATGCGCACGAGGAGCCGCCGCACGCGCTGGACGCGGATGGCCTGGCCCGCGTCCGCGCGGCATTCGTCGCGTCCGCCCGGCGCGCGGACCGGCTCGGTCTCGACGCGATCGAACTGCATGGCGCGCACGGCTACCTGCTGCACCAGTTCTTATCCCCGCTCGCCAACCGGCGCGACGATGCGTACGGCGGCTCGCTGGCCAACCGGATGCGCTTCCCGCTGGAGGTGTTCGACGCCGTCCGCGCCGCCGTGACCCCTGGCAAGCCGGTCGGCATCCGGGTGTCGGCGAGCGATTGGGTGGAGGGCGGCTGGGACGTGGACGGAACGGTGGCGCTGGCCCATGCGTTGAAGGCGCAGGGCTGCGACTTTATCCACGTGTCGTCCGGCGGGCTCTCGCCGGCGCAGGCAATTCCGCTCGGGCCGAACTACCAGGTTCCGTTCGCCACCCGCGTCAAGCAGGAAACCGGGATGCCGACGATCGCGGTCGGCCTGATCACCGAGGCGCAGCAGGCCGAGGCGATCGTCGCGATCGGGCAGCCCGACATGGTCTCGTTGGCGCGGGCGATGTTGTACGACCCGCGCTGGCCCTGGCATGCGGCGGCGGAACTGGGCGGCCAGGTGCGGGCGCCGAAGCAGTACTGGCGGTCCCAGCCGCGCGAATTGAAGCAGCTGTTCGGGGCCACCACGGGCGGGCAGCGGTAGGTGGCCGAGCGTGGGCCATCCTCGCTGGCGCCGGCGATCATCCTGATCGCGTTGTTCGGCGCGCTGCTGGCTGGATGGTGGCTGTTCCCGCGTTTCCAGGCCTATATGGCCGTGCAAGACTGCATCGCGACCGGGCGCACCAATTGCTCCGCGTCCTGATCGGCAGCCGAGCAAATTAGTATCATTGTCGGGCTTAATATTCGGTAGAGCGCCGCGGCGATTTCGGCCTAGCGTCATCCCAACATGAACGACCATGGCCCGAGGCTCGATGCCCGGTTCCTGGCGCGGGAGAGGACGGCATGCTGAACATCCTAGCCCGGCATGGCACGGGCCATGATCCAGCCTGATCTGGAGATCGTCGACGTTCGCGCGGGCGAGTCGTTCAAGGTCTGGGCGCATGGCTATCCGTTCCGGACGGTGCGCTGGCATTTTCATCCAGAATACGAAATCCACCTGATCACGGCCACGCAGGGCCGCGCCTTCGTGGGCGACCACATCGGGCCGTTCGCGCCGGGCAACCTGGTCATGACCGCGCCGAACTTGCCCCACAACTGGATCAGCGACGTTCCGCCCGGCGTCGCCGTGCCCGAGCGGTGCCTGGTGCTGCAGTTTTCGGCGGCGTTCGCGGAAGGCTGCGTGGGCGCGTTCCCCGAATTGTCGTTCCTGCCCGAGCTGCTGGGCGAAGCATCCCGGGGCGTGCAATTCTCCGCCCGGACCGGGGCCGCCGCGGAGCCGGTGATGCGCGCGTCGCTGACGGCGTCGGGCGCGGGACGGCTGGCCGCGTTCTTCGCCCTGCTCGAAATCCTGCGTGGCAGCGCCGGCCGGCACATGCTGGCGAGCGTCGGCTACCGGCCCAACCCGGCCATCTACATGACGCAGCCGCTCAACCACGTGCTGGACCATATCTGCCGCAACCTGAGCAGCGACTTGCGCGAAAGCGAATTGGCGGAGCTGAGCGGCTACAGCGCGAGCGCGTTCTCCCGCGCATTCTACCGGCAAACCGGCCTGACGTTCGTTCGCTATGTCAACAGCATGCGGATCAACCGCGCCTGCGAGATGCTGATCGCCGGGAAGTGCCGCATCACCGACGTCTGCTTCGAGGTCGGTTTCAACAACCTGTCGAACTTTAACCGGCAGTTCCTGGCGCATAAAGGCATGGCCCCGCGCGCCTTTCGCAACCACCACCGCGCAAACGGCCTGTCCGGCCGCGACACCTCCACGCGAGGCCCTGCCGGGCCGGACGCCCTACCCCAAAGGAGCAGCTTATGACCCGCATTCCGAGCCTAAGGACACTTGCCCTCGCGACCGCCGCCACCTGCGCCCTGGCCGTGGGGTCGCACGCGGCGACGCCGATCAAGATCGGCATGACGTTCCAGGAGCTGAACAACCCGTATTTCGTGACCATGCAGAAGGCGCTGCGCGACGCTGCGGCCTCGGTCGGGGCAACGGTCGTGGTCACGGACGCCCACCATGACGTGTCCAAGCAGATCAGCGACGTCGAGGACATGCTGCAGCAGAAGATTGACATATTGCTGGTTAACCCGACCGACTCGACCGGCATCCAATCGGCGGTCACGTCGGCGCATAGTGCCGGCGCCGTGGTGGTCGCGGTGGACGCCAACGCGACGGGGCCGGTCGACTCGTTCGTGGGCTCGAAAAATTTCGATGCCGGCCAGATCGCTTGCGAGTATTTGGCGAAGGCGCTCGGCGGCACCGGCGAGGTCGCGATCCTGGACGGCATCCCGGTGGTGCCGATCCTGGAGCGGGTGCGCGGCTGCAAGGCGGCGCTGGGCAAGTTCCCGAACGTCAAGATCGTCGACACCCAGAACGGCAAGCAGGAGCGCGACACCGCCCTGACCGTTACCGAGAACATGATCCAGGCGCACCCGAACCTGAAGGGCGTGTTCAGCGTCAACGACGGCGGCTCGATGGGCGTGCTGTCGGCTATCGACTCCAGCGGCAAGGACATCAAGCTGACCTCGGTGGACGGCGCGCCCGAGGCGGTGCAGGCGATCGCCAAGCCCGGATCGAAGTTCATCGAGACGTCGGCGCAGTACCCAGCCGACATGGTGCGTATCGCGATCGGCATTGCGCTGGCGAAGAAGTGGGGCGCCAACATCCCTGCCGCGATCCCGATCGACGTCAAGATGGTCGACGCGACAGAAGCCAAGACGTTTCATTGGTAGGCGGGCCATTGGTAACCTAGCGATGGACCCGGTCCTGACGCTGCGGGGCATCAGCAAAAGCTTCCCTGGGGTGCGCGCGCTCCAGGGAATCGACCTCGACGTGCTGCCGGGCGAGATCCACGCGCTGCTGGGTGAGAACGGCGCCGGCAAGTCGACCTTGATGAAGATCCTGTCCGGCATTTATCAGCCGGACGAGGGCACCATCCGCATCGCCGGGCAGGAGCGCCACTTCGCCGGCTACCGCGAGGCGGTGGCGGCCGGCGTTGGTATCGTGTTCCAGGAATTCAGCCTGATCCCCTACCTGAACGCGGTCGAGAACATCTTTCTCGGCCGCGAACGGCGGCGCTTCGGGCTGCTGGACCGGGCGGCGATGCGGCGGGAAGCGGCGGCGCTGTTCGACCGGCTCGGCGTGCGGATCGACCTGTCGGTCGAGGTGCGGCGGCTGAGCGTGGCGCAGCAGCAGTTCATCGAGATCGCGAAGGCGTTGGCGCTCGACGCGCGCATCCTGATCCTGGACGAACCCACGGCGACCCTGACGCCGAGCGACGCCGAGCACCTGTTCATCATCATGCGCGCGCTCAAGCAGCAGGGCGTCGCGATGATCTTCATCTCCCATCACATGGAAGAAATCTTCGAGATCTGCGACCGGATCACCGTGCTGCGCGACGGCCAATTCGTCGGCGTGACGGAGGTCGCCGACACCGACATGGACCGCCTGGTGCACATGATGGTGGGCCGCCGCCTAGAACGGAGCTTTCCGCCCAAGCCGGAGCGCGTGGATGGCGCCGTGGTGCTCGAGGTCGAGGAACTTCAGCTCGAGCGCGACGGCCCGGTGAACGCGTTCAACCTGCGCGCCGGCGAGATCCTCGGGTTCGCCGGCCTGGTCGGCTCCGGCCGTACGGAAGCGGTGCTGGGCGTGCTCGGCGCCGAGCACGCCCACCGCAAGACCGTGCGGGTCAGCGGCCAACCGGCGCGCCTGTCCGACCCGGCAGACGCGTTGTCGCTCGGCCTCGGCATCCTGCCCGAAAGCCGCAAGACCGAGGGGCTGATCACCAGCTTCACCATCCGCGACAACATCTCGATCAACAATTTCGGCAAATACGCCCAGCTGGGCGGGTTCATCGATCGCGCGCGCGAGCGGGCGGCGACCGGCGAGATCATGCGCCAGGTCGGCGTCAAGGCGCCCGGCATGGGCACGGTGGTTGAAACGCTGTCCGGCGGCAACCAACAGAAAGTGGTGCTGGCGCGCTGGCTGAACCACCACGCGCGCATCCTGTTCTTCGACGAGCCGACCCGCGGCATCGACGTCGGCGCCAAATCCGAAATCTACACGCTGATGCGCGACCTGACGGCCCAGGGCTACGCGATCGTGATGGTGTCGTCCGAGTTGCCCGAGATCGTCGGCATGTGCGACCGCGTCGCGGTGTTCTGGGAAGGCAAGATCGTGCGCATACTGGAAGGTGACGACATCAACCCCGCCGAGGTGATGCGCCACGCGACCGCAGGGGGTCAGCATGAGCTTGTCTAAAACCGCCGCCGTCGCCCCGCCGCGCAGCTTCGCCTCCGGGTTGGCGCTGGCCGGTCGCTCGACGGTGTTCTACCCGCTGATCGGGCTGATCGTCGTATGCATCGTCATGGTGTTTGCCAGCGACAGCTTCCTGTCGGTCGGCAACGTGACCAATATCCTGCGCCAGGTGTCGATCAACGCGCTGATCGCGGTCGGCATGACGCTGGTGATCCTGACCGGCGGCATCGATTTGTCGGTGGGCGCGGTGATGGCGCTGTCCGGCACGGTGGCCGCCGGGCTGATGTCGGGCGGCATGAACGGCGGCTTGGCGCTGCTGCTGTGCCTGCTGATCGGGCTGGCGTTCGGGGTCGCGAACGGCGCTTTCGTCGCCCGCGCAGGGATGCCGCCGATCATCGTGACCCTGGCCACCATGGGCATCGCCCGCGGCCTGGCGCTGATCTACACCGGCGGTTATCCGATCAGCGGCCTGCCATCCTGGATCCGCTGGTTCGGCGGCGGTTTCGTGTTGGGCGTGCAGACCCCGATCGTCATCATGGCCGTGGTCTACCTGCTCGCCTGGGTGCTGCTGGAACGCACGCCGTTTGGCCGCTACGTGTACGCGATCGGCGGCAACGAAACCGCGACCCGGCTGTCGGGCGTGCGCGTGGCCCGCTACAAGCTGCTCGTCTACGCCATCAGCGGCCTCACCGCCGCGATCGCCGCCGTGGTGCTGACCTCGCGCCTGATGAGCGGCCAGCCGAACGCGGGCGAGGGGTTCGAGCTGGACGCGATCGCCGCCGTGGTGCTGGGCGGCACCTCCATCGCCGGCGGCCGCGGCTCGTTGATCGGCACCCTGCTGGGCGCGCTGCTGCTGGGCGTGCTGAACAACGGGTTGAACATGGTCGGCGTAAATCCGTACGTGCAGACGGTGGTGAAGGGCGGGATCATCCTGCTCGCCATCTACATCGGTCGCGAACGTCGCAAGTGAGGTTATAATGGCCGTTTCGAATACACGGATGACCGCGATCGTCTGCCACGGCCCGGAGGACTACCGGGTCGAGCAGATCCCCCGCCCGATGCCGGGGGCGCGTGAGATGGTGATCCGCATCTCCGCCTGCGGCATCTGCGCCAGCGACTGCAAATGCTGGTCCGGGGCCAAGATGTTTTGGGGCGACAAGCCCTGGGTGAAAGCCCCCGTGGTGCCCGGGCACGAGTTCTTTGGCGTAGTGGACGATTTGGGCGAGGCCGCCGCCGCGCATTTCGGCGTGGCGCCGGGCGACCGCGTGATCGCCGAGCAGATCGTGCCGTGCGACCGCTGCCGCTACTGCCGGACCGGAAAATACTGGATGTGCGAGGTGCACAACATCTTCGGCTTCCAGCGCGAGGTCGCCGACGGCGGCATGTCGGACTACATGCTGATCCCGACGACGGCGCGCGTGCACACCATCCCGCCCGAGGTGTCGCTGGAGGACGCGGCGATCATCGAGCCGCTGGCCTGCGCCATCCACACCGTCAACCGCGGCGACGTGCAGCTGGACGACGTGGTGGTGATCGCGGGCGCCGGGCCGATCGGGCTGATGATGGTGCAGGTGGCGCGGCTGAAGACGCCGAAGAAGCTGGTCGTGATCGACATGGTGCCGGAGCGGCTGGAACTCGCGCGCCGGTTCGGGGCCGACGTGACGATCAACCCGAAGGAGCACGACGCGCTGGCGATCGTGCAGGGGCTGACCGAGGGCTACGGCTGCGACGTCTACATCGAGGCGACCGGGTCGCCCTCGGGCGTGGTGCAAGGCTTGTCGCTGATCCGCCGCCTGGGCCGGTTCGTGGAGTTCTCGGTGTTCGGCAGCGACACGACGGTCGATTGGTCGATCATCGGCGACCGCAAGGAGCTGGACGTGCGCGGGGTGCATCTCGGCCCGTACTGCTACCCGATCGCGATCGACCTGCTGGCGCGCAGGCTGGTGACATCGAACGGGATCGTGACGCATGACTACGCGTTCGCGCAGTGGGACGAGGCGATCAAGGTCGCCAACTCGCTCGACTCCATCAAGGTGCTGATGAAGCCGGGAGCCTAGCCGTGCCGTTCGTCATCGGCATCGACATCGGCACGCAGAGCACGAAGGCGCTGCTGCTGGACGCTGCCGGCGCGATCGTCAGCAGCCATTCCCACGCCTACGCGCCGGATACGCCGCGCCCGCTCTGGGCCGAGCAGGACGCGGCGGTGTGGCTGGACGCGGTGGTCGCCTGCATCGCCCAGTGCGTGGCGAAGGCCGGCAACCCGGCGGATATTGCGGGCATCTGCATCAGCAGTCTGTATGGCGGCTCCGGCATCCCCGTGGACGCGGAGATGCAACCGCTGCACCCGTGCCTGATCTGGATGGATCGCCGCGCCGGCGCCCAGGTCGAGCACATCGGCCGCACGGTGGATGTCGAGCGGCTGTACGACGTCACCGGCAACGGCATCGACAGCTACTACGGCTTCACCAAGATGCTGTGGCTGCGGGACGAGCGCCCCGATGTGTGGCGCCGCACGCGGTATTTGCTGCCGCCGAACGCCTACGTCATCCACGCGCTGACAGGCGCGCTCGCGGTCGATCACTCGGCAGCGGGAAACATCGGCGGCGTGTACGACATGGGTGCCCGCGCCTGGTCGCCTGAGATGCTCGAGGCGCTCGGCATCCCCGCGGCGATGATGCCGGAACGGCTGGTCGAGTGCAGCGCGGTGGTGGGCGGCGTGTCGGCGGCGTGGGCGTCGCGGCTGGGCGTACGGGCCGGGACGCCCGTGGTCGCGGGCGGCGTCGACGCGGCGGTCGCGACCTTTGCCGCCGGCGCGACGCGGCCGGGGCAGCATGTCGCGATGATCGGCACCAGCATGTGCTGGGGCACGCTGGCCCCCCACGCCGACGCGCGGCACGGGTTGATCAGCATGCCCTACGTGGTGAACGGCTTGCGCGACACCTATGTATTCGGCGGCGCCATCACTGCGGGTGCCTCCGTCAGTTGGTTTCGCGACCAATTCTGCCAGGATGGCGCGTCGTTGCCGGCCCTCGACACGCAAGCGGCTGCGATCCCGGCCGGATCGGATGGCTTGCTGTTCCTGCCTTACCTGATGGGAGAGCGCAGCCCGATCTGGGACAGCAAGGCCAGCGGCGCTTTCGTCGGGTTGAGCCTGTTCCACACCAGGGCGCATCTGTACCGGGCGGTGCTCGAAGGCGTGACCTACGCGCTGCGGCATAACATTGAGGCGGGCCGGCGAGCGGATATCGCCCTCGCCGAAACGTTGATCGTCGTCGGCGGCGCCGCGCATTCCGATCTTTGGATGCAGATCATTGCCGATGTGACAGGCTATCCGGTGCGGACCATCGCCGAGAACGTGGAGGCCGCGCTAGGGGCAGCGCTGCTGGCGGCCCTTGGAACGGGGCTGGTCACGCCGGAGGCCGCGAGCGCCGGGTGGGTGACGCTGGCCGACCGCGCCCAGCCTGGCGAGACCACGCGGCAGGCCTACGATCAGGCGTTCGAGGCCTACCGTGATGTTTATCCTGCGCTGAAACCAGTGATGCACCGGTTGCAGCCGAGGTAAAGAATTCCGGTTTCGAACTCGCCATGACGCCGCCAGCGGTCGATGATGGCCGAGATGCCCGCGCGTATGGCAGGCATCGCCATCGGCACTATACTAACTGGAACCCTCACCGCAGGAGATTTGGCGAATGTATATTGCGATGAACCGGTTCAAGGTCGCTCCCGGCTCGGAAGCCGCGTTCGAGACCATGTGGACCGGCCGCGACTCCCACCTCCATGGCGTGCCCGGCTTCGTCGAGTTCCACCTTCTGCGTGGCCCGGTGAAGGAGGACCACGTGCTTTACTCGTCCCACACGATCTGGGCCGATCAGGCGGCGTTCGAGGGCTGGACCCGGTCGGAGGCATTCCGTGCCGCCCACGCCAACGCGGGGGATGGCAGCACGCGCGCGATGTATCTTGGGCACCCGGAATTCGAAGGTTTCGCCGTGGTCCAGACCGTCAAGTGACCGGTCAAAACGTCACGTGCACCCCGCCGAAGCCCGCCACCGGCGCCGCCGGGCTGAGGCTGCGGGTGTTGCTGGCGCCCGGCGCCTGGGCGATTGGGATGGCGGAGGTTTGCGAGAACGCGCCGTAGGTTTCGTACCGCGTGTCGGTCAGGTTCTCGACCAAGCCGAACAGCTCGACGCCGGGCGCCACCTGGTAGCGCGTGTTGAGGTTGAGCACGACGTAGCTGGTGGTGCGCGGAGTGAGGTTCGCTTCGTCCCCAAACAGCACCTGGCCGCTGCTCGCGATCCCGGTGAAGCCGACTGTCCAATCCGCCGTGACGCCGTAGTCGGAGCCGAACTTCAGCCCGTGCCGGGGCACGCCGGGGATCTGGTTGCCGGGACGGACCTGGATCTGTCCGTTCGCGTCGGCGCCGGGATTGAGCGGGCTGGACAAGGTGAGGGCGTTCTGGAAGGTCGCGTCGGTGTAGGCGTAATCCACCCAGATGTTCAGCCGTCCGGCGCGATAGGTGAGCCCCGCCTCGACGCCCTGCCGCCGCGTCGTGCCGACGTTGGAAAAGTAGTTCCGGCCCGGGATGCTGCTCGCCACGAACAGGATGTCGTCGCTGCTGTCGGTCCGGAACCCTCCCGCGTGCCAGCCAAGGGCGGCGCTCCCGCGCGGATGGAATGTCCCGCGCAAGCCGGCCTCGTAAGTGTGGGCGACGACCTGCTTGAGCGCCGGGTCGGAGACGAAGAAATTAGCAAGCGTGCAGGGGCTGGCCGGGTCGGCGCAGGACAGCTCGGCGGGCGAGGGGGCGCGGTTCGCCTCGGAATAGCCGGCATAGGCTGTCGCCCAGGGCGCGAGCGTGTAGCTGAAGCCTGCTCCCGGGTTGAAATGCGTGTAGCTGTGGTTGCCGGTCAGCGCCGTGCCGAGCTGGTCGTGCAGGTCGATCTCGGCGACGTTCAGCCGCCCCGAAAGGTTCAGCGACAGGCGGGTCGTGAGATCGAACGTGTCGGACGCGTACACGCCGTAGTAGCTGTTCGTGATCGACACCCGCACCGGGGCGATCGAGCCGTCGGCCTGCACGATGATCGCGCCCGGCCCGAGATAGGCCCGGGCGGCGGTGAGGCCACCGATCTCGTTGCTCGCGTCGTAGCGGGTGACGGCGCCGTCGAAGCTCAGCCCGGCGACGATCCGATTGCCGCGGTCGAGGATTGTGTCCGTGCGTGTCGCCTGCACTGATGCGCCGTAGCCGTTGGTGTCGATCCCTTGGCGGTCGAGTTGGCTATATGGGCCGCCGTTGAGGAAGTCCGGGATCGGCGCCCCGTTCCGCCCGGTCAGCGGAACGCCCGCGTCCGCGCATAGCAGGCCCGAACCGTCGTTGCAGGGCTGGCCGTTGGTGGTGTTGCCGTTCAGCACGCGCTGCGCGAAATTCGTGTAGTAGGCGGCGGCCTGCAACTGGGTCGCGTCATCGATGTCGTAGGTGCCGGTCAGGCTCACGCGAAGATACTTGTTCGTCGTGAGGTTGGGCGTGGTGAACACCGCGCTGCGATCGACGGCGAGCAGTTCGACCGGGAGGGTGCCGGGCGCGCTGAGGTGGTTGTCTGCGATCAGGATGCCGAGATGGGCCTCCGCCGATGGGCCGCGCCAGCCGATGTCGCCGAACACCCGGCGTATTTCGCTGCCCTGGCTCTGCCGCCAGCCGTCCGCGTGGATGATCGAGCCGGCGACGTAGGCGGCGGCGCTGCCGTCCTGGACCCCGTACTGGAACTCGGACCCGACGCGCCCGAACGAGCCGCCATACAGGCGCACATCCCCGCCATGGAAACCGAAGCCGTCGCGGAGCTGCACCGAGATCGAGCCGCCGAGCGCGTTCAGGCCGAAGGTGGGGTTGGAGCCTTCGACGTTGATCCGCGCGATCGCCTCGGCGGGGATCAGGTCCCAGTCCACGGTGTCGCCGAACGGCTGGTTGAAGCGGGTGCCGTTCAAGTAGACGGCGATGCCCTGCGAGCTGCCGGCGAGCGGCGAGGCGGTGAAGCCGCGATACAGCAGGTTGGGCTGGAACGGGTTGCCGGCGGCGTTGTCGAGCGCGATCCCGCCGACTTTCTCGTTCAGGGCGCCGAGCGCGCTGGAGATGCCGGTGCGGACCACGTCCTGCCGGTTCAGTGCGTTGCTCGCCGCAGGGATTTTGTTCGCATCGCCCCCGGAGCCGAGCAGCGGGGCTGCGCCGGTGACGATCAAGTCGGGAAGGGGAGCCGCGTCATCGGCTGGCTGGGCGAGCGCGACCGACGAGAGCAGCGCCGCCGCTGCGACGAGGTAGGCAAGGTTGTGCATCGTGCGATTAAGCCAACGTCGCGAAAAAATGCCAGGCCCGGATTGCACGCCGCCGCAGGGCCGCCCAACATTCGCGGGACATTTCCGGAGGTCTTCCCATGGCCGGCGGCCCGCTGTCCCGCTTCAAGATCATCGACCTGACCCGGGTCCGCGCGGGACCGACCTGCGTGAGGCAGTTCGCCGATTTCGGCGCGGCCATCATCAAGATCGAGGGTGCCACGGGTGATGGGGGCATGGGCGGGCCGCGCCATGGTCCGGACTTCCAGAACCTGCACCGCAACAAGCGCAGCCTGACGCTGAACCTGAAATCCCCAACGGGGATCGAGGTGCTGAAGCGTCTGGTGGCCAGCGCCGACGTGCTGGTCGAGAACTTCCGCCCCGACGTGAAAGACCGGCTCGGCTTCGGTTACGCGGCGATGCGGGACGTCAACCCGCGTCTGGTATACGCGTCCATCTCCGGCTTCGGCGAGGATGGGCCGTACCGGATGCGCCCCGGCTTCGACCAGATCGCGCAAGGCATGGGCGGGTTGATGTCCGTCACCGGGCTGCCGGGGCAGGGACCGGTGCGCGCGGGCATTCCGGTTGCGGATTTGACCGCCGGGCTATTCGCGGCGCAGGGGATCATGATCGCGTTGCTGGAGCGCGAGATGTCGGGCGAGGGGCAATGGGTGCAGTCCAGCCTGCTCGGTTCGCAGATCGCGATGATGGATTTCCAGGCTGCGCGCTGGCTGATGCAGGGCGACGTGCCGGGACAGGCGGGCAACAACCACCCGACCAGCATCCCGACGGGGGTGTTCGCGACGACCGACGGGTTCATCAACATCGCGGCGTCCGGCGACGTCATGTTCGGACGGCTGTGCCAGTGCCTCGGCCTGCCGGACGCGGCCGCCGACCCGGCATTCGCCACCGGCGCCGGGCGGTCGGCCAACCGCGACGCCTTGAACGCGCAGATCGAGGCGAGGACCCGCACCGACACGTCGGCCGGGTGGGTGGAGCGGCTGAATGCGGCAGAGGTGCCGTGTGGCCCGATCTACCGCATGGACCAGGTGTTCGACGATGCGCAGGTGAAGCATCTCGGCATGGCCCAGGCGGTGGAGCATCCGGAGCTGGGCCGCATCGAGATCGTCGGGCAAGCCATCAAGCTCAGCCGCACGCCCGCCCGGCTGGAGACAGCCTCGCCCGAGGCTGGGGAGCACACCGACGCGATCCTGCGTGAACTGGGCTACGGCGACGACGCGATCGCGTCGATGCGCGCGGAAGGGGCGATCTGATGGCCGACGAGGAACTGTTGTACGAGGTCCGCGACGGCATCGCGCGGGTGATTTTCAACCGGCCGCACGCACGCAATGCGTTGACGTTCGCGATGTACGAGCGGCTGGCGGAGGTCTGCCATGACATCGAGGCCGACCGTTCCATCAAGGCGCTGCTGTTGACCGGCGCCGGGGAGCGCGCGTTCGCGGCCGGGACCGACATCAGCCAGTTCCGCGCCTTCCATACGCCGCAGGACGCGCTGGATTACGAAGCACGGATCGATCGCGTGCTGACGGCGGTGGAGACGTGCCGGGTGCCGACGGTCGCGGCAATCGGCGGGGCGTGCACCGGGGGAGGCGCGGGCATCGCGTGCGCGTGCGACCTGCGGATCGGGTCGGCCAACCTCCGCATCGGGTTTCCGATCGCGCGCACGCTGGGCAACTGCCTGTCGATGGCGAACTACGCCCGCCTCAACGCGCTGCTCGGCCCCGCGCGGGTGAAGGAGATGATCTTCACCTCACGCCTGATCGAGGCCGAGGAGGCGCGGGCAGTCGGGTTGGTGAGCGAGGTGTTGCCCGACGCGGCTGCCCTGGCGACGCGGGCGGAGGCATTGGCGCAACTGGTCGCCGCGCAGGCGCCGCTGACGCTGCGCGCCACCAAGGAGGCGCTGCGGCGGCTGAAGGAACGCGCGATGGGCGGCGAGATGGAGAAGGACCTGATCCTGATGTGCTACATGAGCCAGGATTTCCGTGAAGGCATGGACGCCTTCCTGACCAAGCGCAGCCCGGTGTGGAAGGGAGAGTAGGCAGCCAAGGCATCGGTCCGCTCACACCGCAACCACCATCGTCGAACGGCGCGCAGCGGCATCGAGCACGGCGCGGATCACGGCGGCCACATCGTCCGACTCCGTCCGGTGATTGACGAACGCCGCCCGCAGCGCCGTCCGTCCCTCGATGACGGTCGTGGATAGCACCACGTCACCGGCTTCCTGGAGGTCGGCCGCGATCGCTGCCTGAAACGCGTCGCCATCGGATGCGTACCGGAAGCACACGATATTCAGCGCGACGGGCGCCACTCGCTCCAGGCGCGGCTCGGCATCGATCGCCGCTGCGAGTTGTCGGGCCAGGGCGCAGCAGTGCTCGGCCACCTGGCCGATCCGGTCCGCGCCATAGGTTTTGAGCGTCATCCAGACCTTCAGCGCCCGGAACCCGCGCGACAGCTCCGGACCCAGATCGACCGGCCACGGCTCGCCGGCCGCCAGGCCGCGTTGGTCCCGTTGCAGGTAAGCCGCCACGCGCGCGAACGACGCCCGATGCGCCGCGGCATCCCGCACGACGATGCACCCGGCGTCATACGGAACCTGCGCCCATTTGTGGAAGTCGAACGCGACCGAGTCGGCCCGCTCCATGCCCTTGAACAGCGGCCGCAACACCGGGGACAGCATTGCAACGGCCCCGAATGCCGCATCGACGTGGAACCACACGCGCTGAGCCGCGCAAACTTCCGCAATGCTGGCGAGATCGTCGATGGCGCCGGTGTCGACGCTGCCCGCGGTGCCCACCACCAGGAACGGCATCCAGCCCGCGGCCCGGTCTGCGGCAATGCACGCTCCCAGCGCCGCAATGTCCATGCGCCCCGCAGCGTCCACCGCCACCAGGCGCAGCGCGTCCAAGCCGATGCCCGCCATGTCCAGCGCGCGGGCGACGCAAAGGTGCACGCCCGCCGAGGCGTAACCTATTAGGCGAGCGTCGCCGTTTCCGGCCTGGCGCACGTCCGGGCCGAGCGCGGCCGTGCGGGCAACCAGCACCGCCACCAAATTCGCCATCGACGTGCCGGTGAGCACGAGGCCGGACGAGGTCAGCGGCAGACCCAGCATCTCGGCCGCCCAGCGCACCACCTGGCGCTCGCACGCGATCGGCGCATGGTCCCGCCCGCCGCAGTTCGCGTTCAGGCCCGCCGCCAACATTTCCGCCAGCATGCCCACCGCGGTGCCGCCGCCGTGCACCCAGCCGAGAAACTGCGGATGGCGGTTGCCGACGCCATACGGCGCGATCAGCTGCCGGTAAGCATTATACACGGTCGCCGGCGACGTGCCGGTTCGCGGCAGCGCGTCGCCCCAGGCATCCCGCACGTTGCCGGGCATCGGCCGCCAGACCGGGCCTGGGCGAACACCGGCGAGGTCTTCGAACACATCGTCCAGCATGCGATGGCCGAGCGCGCGCAATTCCGACCAGTCCGCCGGGTCGAGTGACGAACCTGTGGGCTCCGCGACGAGGGGAGGCTTGATCAACGCCACGCCGAAAATCCCCTTTGTTCGAACCCGAACGACGCCGGGCGAGTCGCTTCCTCAAGCGCGTCGAACAGGTGCGGCAACCCCCCATCGGACGCGCGTTTCACGAGGTCGCGCGCGCCTACGGCGATACGGAGGCCGCCGAACGGTCCCAGGTTGACCGGTTGGCCAAGCAGGATGCCCCGGCGCGCAAGGCTTTCGTACAGGGGACGCAGTTCGCCAGCCGAGAGCCGCCGGCGGTGGTTAGCAGGATCGCGCACGCCGAACGTGAAGATGCTTGGCGAGCCGCTCCATCCAGGCCCACGCGGCTGCAATCCGGATACAGGCACGAGGGCCGGGTTATAGCCGATGCTCCGGTGCACGATTGCGGCCCGGCGTCGCAGAAGATCGGTCATGCCATCGGCTAAAGGTTTGAACGCCTCCATCGCGTGGAGGGCGGCGGTCCAGCGCAACAACCTGCCGAGGCCGACATCCGGGCGGCAATCGAGGGCACTGGCGATGCCGGCATACT
>JAABUX010003136.1_pt1 | contig 22279 bp, 18 predicted proteins | sample 5561851 | NCBI WGS metagenome assembly JAABUX01 (sample SAMN10711883, study PRJNA513361) | rock metagenome | isolation source: Antarctica rocks | place: Antarctica: Victoria Land, Richard Nunatak red sandstone | collected 2016-01-03 | reverse complement strand
CTATGCATCTCAGGTATCTGCTGGGAACGGAGAAACGAAGAGATCACGCGCCGGCGAATCGACTGGCGTCGGGCGGACTGCTATCTGGTTTGCTTTCGAAGGCAATATCGACGCTTACGCTGCGTTGCTATAAAGTGCTGGCGAAAGTGTCAGCGAATACCTTATGAGCTTTCCGGAGTCTGGTTAGTCTGGACTATAAGCTTTGGCGTCGATCACGGTAACTCTGAAACAGGCGCTATGAGGCGTCATCTCGAGTTCAGTTACACAGCCGAACCCGGCGACGTCGTTACCTGCCGCGCTGCTCCGGCATATGCCGCGCCACTACGCGACCGCGCCGCTACGTTACCTTCGCGAAACAGACAGCCGTCGCGTGTACCCCGTCATGTTCCAGCGTAGCGTTGAAGGACACGAAGTCAATGGACAGCGACATTGGCGTTCAGTTTTTGGAAGTAATTTCCGTGGTCGAAGTCGGAGATCAGTCCAGGGTGCGTCGGCTCCCATCCAAGAACGCGCCGTGTGACGACGTTCGACGTCGGGTTGTCGAGCGCAATGAGCGTCGCGAGAAAACCGAAATGCGCTTCCAGCTGGTCGTGAGGAATACTCGCGGTTTGCAGGCCCAAGTGATCGCCGATGCTCTGCGCGATATCACGCGTCGGAATGCCCTCATCTCCGACGGCATGAAGCCGTGAACCGGCCGGCGCCTTCTCGAGCGCCATGCAGAAGAGATGACCGACGTCGAGCGTGTGTCCGGCCGGCCAGCGATTCGCTCCGTCACCGGGGAAGCCGGCGACACCCGTCCGGCGCGCGATCTCGATGAGAACGCGCGCGAAACCGTGCCGATCGAGCGTGCCATGCGTGATCGGCGGGATACGCACGATCGACGACCGCACGCCCCGCTCCGCGAAGCCGATCACCGCGTTTTCCGCATCGCCGCGCGGCGCGTGAGGAGCAGCGTCGTCTTCCGTGGTCATTCGGCCCAACGTTGCGAGGAGCAACGTGGCTGAGGCCGTCACGAGCGGCTTATCCGTGTGGGCGAGTGCGTCACCGAGTGCGAGCAAGGCGGCAAGATCCGCAGCGACTGCGCCGGCTAGATTTCCGGAACGCATCTCGTCATGCTTGAACGCGAGATGGATAACGCCGTCGGCGCTTGCCGCCGCCGCTTTGAGCCCGTCGACGTCATCGAGATCGCCGCGACGGACCGTTGCGCCGCGTTGCTTCAGCGTCGCCGCTGCGGCATCGGTTCTTGCTAGGCCGACGACCTCATGGCCGGAGGCGAGGAGTTCGGGAACAACGGCCGAGGCGATATGACCCGATGCACCAGTGACGAGAACACGCATGGAAACTCCCTAAGCCGCAGCTGCTGCGCGGCCTCTCCCGGTGATGAGACTTGGTGCCGTCACAATACCAGGTGATAGGACGTTGTGTCAACACTATCAGTCCTTATGGCCCGATGGGAACCACACACGCGCGAACGGCTCGAGCGCGCTGCACTCGCATTGTTCGTCGAACGCGGCTATGACGCGACGACTGTTAACGATATCGCCGAGCGCGCCGGACTGACCAAAAGCACATTCTTCCGTCAGTTCGCCGATAAGCGGGAAGTGCTCTCGGGCGGTCATGGCGTCCTCATCGAACGGTTCAGTGGCGCGATCGCCGCAGCGCCGCCTGCGGCTCCCGTCATTGATTGTCTCGCGGCGGCGCTGGAATCGATCGGGTCCGTATTTACCCCGGAACGCCACGATCTCGCCCAGCAGCGACGTGTTGTGATCGCGGCTAATAGCGAATTACAGGAACGCGAGTTGCTCAAGCGAGCTCGCTTGGCGACGGCGATCGCGAACGCGCTTCGGGCACGCGGTGTGGACGACATGTCCGCGCGACTTGCGGCCGAAATGGGCGTCCTTACATTCAGCACGACGGTCGCTCGCTGGTCGGAGCCCGCGAACCAACAATCGTTCACGACGATAGCGCGTAGCGCACTTCGCGAATTCCAGACTCGCGCGACGTTGCTCGGCAACCAGGGTACGCGCGAGGTGCTTATCTAAGTCGGACAGGTAGACGGTCTACATCTTCCGTCCAGGCAATAAACATGCGAGAGGAAAGGCCGGAGCCGTTCGTCGGTTTTATGTTTGCACGTTAATCGGGGAAGGATACGCTTCTCGTGTTAGCACGGCTAGCTGTCGACACTACGCGGGTTGTTGACGGTTCTTACGCCAGCTGGAGTTGTGTGAGCAGGAGTCGAGAGCGCTATGCTTCGGGTCGTCGTTCGGGTCGGCCCATGCGACTGCGATATTGCGCCCCGTAGGGCTGCAGTTCAGCAATCTCGGCGACTCGACTAAGCGCTTCGTGACCGGCGATGGAACACCGGAGGCCGCGCTCGAGAAGACGTCGCCGTCGCGATCCAGATGGCACAGGAAGCGGAGGCGGTAGCATACTATTCGTATCGCAAACGAAGACCACTCACCCGTCTCAATCTCGCGAAATTGTCGAATCTTGGAGTATCGCTGGCCGAGTTGTCGCCGCCGGGGAGCCGCGAATGGTCGCGCTCCCGTCGTTTGCGCATAAAGCTTTCCTGCCCGATGGGGTGTCCTGGACAACCGCTCGCCCGGATTCTTCGCATGCATGACGACGTCTGCCGCAACTTCGACCGGTGAACGATCCCGCGCTTCGGCTCGAAGAGCTTTCAATGCGCTAATCGAGCGCTTAATCGTACAGATGTCGGCCATCATTTCTGATGGTATTCGGTGCCGCGAGTTCCACTTCTAAGACACAGGCGGCGCGGCGTGCTCGATCAATGGTCACGTGCTGCGCGCGAACGGCCGAGCGATTTAACGACAGGTCATTGCTCGACGAATAGGGCGAATCACGGCGTCGATGCTTCGCGTTACCTTCGTTGGCGAAGAACTTGCGGATTTTGCGAGCGCTTCGTTCGACGTTCACGTCAAGATCTTCTTACCCGACGCGAATGGCAACATCGTTGCTCGTGACTACGCACCTCGTCGTTTCGACGAGAGGCGCGCGAACTGAACATCGAGTTCACGCTGCACGAAGGCAATCCGGCTACGCGGCCGTGAGATTCAAAGCTGGGCGATGTCGTGGGGATTGGCGGCCCTCGAAGTTCAATGTGATCCCAGCCAATTTCGATTGGTACGTGCTGATCGCAGAGAAAACCGGCCTGCCTGCGCTCGCGCGCCGGCTGGAAGAACTGCCGCACGATGTGCCGGTGTTTGCGATCGCAATGGTTGATTCAGAAGACGATTGCGTCTCGTTAGCCGTTGCAGGGCGCACTCACGTCACATGGAGTTACGGTGCGAAGGGAGAAATGGTATTCCAACTAATTGACGCGCTCTATCGACTGCTGCCGTCGATCGGTGATGGTCACGCATTGGCAGCATGTGAAGCGTCGACGGCGCCTGCTCCGTGACGTTCTCTCGACGCGATTGAGACTACCTAAGGCGTGGGTGAAGACGGCGGGCTACTGGCGTCGCGGTAAAGCTTCGACGCACGAGGTGTACGCTCACACCAACCCCGAGCCGTAAGCGCGAGCGACGAGGACAACGCAGCGTCTGGAGGCAATCATGCCGAACACGATCTTCGATACTCTTAAAGACGGAAAAGCGTATATCATCACCGGCCCGAGTTTCGGCATCGGTCGCGCCACAATGCTTGAGCTGACCAAGCACGGCACCCTCGTGCATTACGAAAAGATCGATTGCGCAGAGCCCGTTCGTTGCTCGAAGCGTGCGGTCTAGATTGCGCCGACCTACAATCTCCACGACTCAAAGAAGAGGTCTATCGATGGATACGGTCACAAATGCGTCGACCACCTACCGCGCCTTTCGGGCGACGGGAAACGGAGCATTCGAGGATGTCCATGTCCCAATCGAACAGCCCGGCGCCGGGCAGGTTCGCATTCGCGTGGAGGCTAGTGGCGTCTGCCATACTGACGCGTTTACCGTTGAGGGCGGTGCGCCCGGTGTAACGTACCCTCGCGTCCCGGGACATGAAATCGTTGGTCTCATCGACGCGGTCGGGCCTGGTGTCGCGGACTGGTTTTCAGGCCAACGCGTCGGCGTCGGTCTTCTCTCGGGTCCTTGCAACCAGTGCGTATCTTGTAGACGTGGCGACTTCGTCAACTGCACGCGTCAGCCGCTCACGGGTATCCATGTGGATGGCGGATACGCGGAGGTAGTCATCGCAAATGCGGCCGGTCTCGTTTCGATCCCGGACGGCATGTCCGCCATCGACGCGGCTCCGCTCCTTTGCGCGGGTGTCACCACGTTCAACGCACTCCGTAACTCGCCAGCACGTCCGGGCGACCTCGTAGCAATCCACGGCATCGGCGGTATCGGCCATCTTGCCGTGCAATACGCTAGAAAGATGGGGTTCCGCGTCGTCACGATTGCGCGCGGGCAAGAAAAAGCCGAACTTGCGATCAAACTTGGAGCACATCAACATATCGACTCTGATAGAGAGGACGCAGCGGCGATCCTCGCTGGGCTCGGGGGTGCGTCCGTCATTCTAACGACGGTCTCGAGTCCGACTGCGATGAATCCGCTCGTCGCGGGCCTCGCCCCCCGCGGTCGCATGATTGTTGCCGGTGCCGGTCTGGAGCCGATCACCATCGACACGCCAACGCTGATCTTCGGCGAGAAATCCGTCCAGGGAACGCTCACCGGATCGACCATCGATACCGCTGATACGGTCGACTTCAGCCGTCTTCAAGACATTCATCCGATAGTTGAGACCTTTGCACTCGCCGATGCGCCGGCTGGTTACGCGCACATGATGAAAAACAAGGCGCGCTTTCGCGTCGTTTTAACAACGTAAAGTACGTTGGCAAGTACACCAGGCTTCGCGGAAGCCTCGCTCAGGGTTGATCTCTGCAACGGGCTAGGCGCGAGTGCCTCGTACTCTGTCCTGCTTGCTCGAAGATAATGCCGGTCGCCGGCCACACCTTCGTCCTGAACGTCGCGGTAGGAACGGCAGCGTCCGCAAAGGTTCCTACGATTGTATAACCGCTCCGGACACTAATCTGCTCGCGTATGAGCAAGCCATCTTTCACAAGGAATCCTGATAAAGGCAAAATATGAAGGCCGTACTTGTATCGACCCCCGCGACGGGCCATCTAACCCGCTTCTTTCGATTGGAAAGATCCTAGCGGACGGAGGACACGAGGTTATCGGCTTGTCCTCACACGCGATGCAAGAGCGTATCAAGGATATCGGCGCGGCGTTCCATGCTTTCCCCCCGCAGGCCGACTTCGACCTTCGCACGATCGAAACAGTATTTCCGGAGTTGGAGACCATGCCTCCAGGTCCGGACATGACGCTATTTTATATGAAGCGTGTGTTCTTCGATTCCGTCCCTGCACAGCATGAAGGATTGCGGCAGGTGCTCAGCTTCCATCCTGCCGACATCATCATCGGCGACAACTTCATGTACGGCACGTTTCCGATGTTGCTGGGGCCGAGGTCCAGGCGCCCAGCGGTCGCATTGTGCGGGACGATGATATTGCACATGCAGCGGGACGACGGGGCGCCAAATTTCGCGGGCCTGCAGCCCGCGACGAGCAGTCGCGAGGCCGAAGCTTACGCGGCAATCTTCGATCAGCATGATGCTGCCGTTTTCGGCCGGCACGGCGGCACCTAAACGACATTCTGGCCGACGTCGGCGCCCCGCCGCTTACGACGAACATCTTCGATGCCTCCGTCCGTCTTCCAGACGCCTTTCTGCAACTCACCGTGCCTGGGTTTGAATTTCCAAGACAAGAGCTTCCGTCTTCGGTCCATTTTATTGGCACTCCGCAGATCACATCCAATCAAGCTCCCTTGCCCTCCTGGGCTGACGACTTGGATGGCCAGCGTAAGGTCGTTCTAGTCACACAAGGAACGCTCTCAAATCATAACTTCGGTCAACTGGTGGCGCCGACGTTAGAGGCACTTGCGAATGAGCAAGATCTCCTTGTCGTGGTGACGACCGGGGGACGCGCTCCCGAAGCTATTCCCGGGCCGATACCTGACAATGCCCGAGTTGCTCGATATCTGCCGTTCGAATGGCTTCTGCCAAAGGTCGATGCCTTTGTGACGAACGGCGGCTACGGCAGCATCAACCAAGCGCTGAGTTTCGGGATACCAATCGTCGCTGCGGGTCTTTCCGAGGACAAGGCAGATGCGAACGCGCGCATCCATTGGTCGGGCGCGGGCATTGACCTTGCAACGAATGACCCCTCCCCACATGAGCTTCAAGGCGCCGTCCGCCAAGTGCTCGAAAATCCGCAATACCGCCATCATGCCGAGCGTCTCGCGGGTGAGTTCGCGAGCATCAATATGCGCTCCGAAGTTCTTCGCATCGTAGAAGGATTGGCAATCGCGACATAGGCGGCCGTGATGGATGGATTGAGCTTGTCCCGATTTCCGGGACAGGCTACTGAGCAGCGATCGGTAGCCGCGACTCGTATTCATCTGGGCTAAGGTAGCCGAGTGTCGAATGCCGCCGATGCCGGTTGCACCAGATTTCAATATAAGCGACGATCGCCGCCCGAGCACTCGCACGACTGTCCCAAATCGGATCGACGAGCAACGATATTCGATGCGATTTGCATCGTGTGATTCGAGTCGGTCGTATTACGAATGCGTTGGCGGATGCGGACGAATTCCGGCGGCCTTCATCAGATGCCCGACTCGCTTCGCTCCGATCGCGATACGTCGGCGCGGAGCTCCGCATGGATACGCGGTCGACCGTAACTGCGGTTGTTTCGCGCGTAAATGCCAACGATCGATGACTTCCGGCTCTAGCAACGGCACGGCGACTCGTGAATCTCTTTTGAGCCCGATCGTAACGGATTGAAACTTGCCGGCACGCTCGCATCGAAGAACGGAAGTCGGACCGACGGAGACGACAGGCGGAGCGGTGAAACGAACTGACCACTCACCTAGACTAATGTGCTGACCTAGAAGTTCGCTTACGTAATCTCGCTCGTCTTTTTGGGCGGCTCGTCGTTGCTCTTCGGTCACAACGCTACGGCGTTGCTCCCTCATCGCTCCTCGGTCCGACCCAAAATCCTTCGCGATCTTCTGCAAGGAACTTCTAGGTCAGCACACTAGCGCGTCGGTGACCGCCGAGCGCACCACGCGATGTAACGCGTAGCCGGAATTGTAGACGAGGACGCCAGCGATGCGCGACCCAGTTCTGCCGACGACGTTAGTAGAAAGCCGGACGACGCTCGTTCAGACGGCGTCGACGACGATTCCGACGGTTCGGTAACGAGCGAGCACGTCGTCGTCGGCGTTCGCGGACGTGATGATCCTCGCCACCGCGGTAGCGCTCGTGACGCGGAACGGAGCCACGGTCTGGAGCTTCTCCGGCGTCACGAGCGCGACGACGCTGCTCGCGGCCGCGATGAACGCCTGCTGCAGCACCGCCTCCTCGACGTCCTCGACGCCGAGCCCGAACTCGTCGTGCAGAGCGCACGCCCCGACGAGACAGACGTCTGCGTGGAGCGCGCGGACCGCGTCGACTGCCTGAGAGCCGAGGACGAGCTGCATGCCCGGATGAACGCGGCCGCCCAAGAGGATGGTCTCGAGCCGCTCGCGGCCCGAGGCCTCGAGAGCGATTCGCGGGTCGTTGGTGATAATTCTCGCGCGGATCCCGGACGGCAGAAGGCGCGTCGCCGCCAGCGTCGTCGTTCCGCCGTAGAACAGGGCCGTCATGCCGTCGACGACGGCTAGCGCCGCGCGCGCCGCTATCCGCTGCTTCATAGCGATGTCGGCTTGGACTCGGTCGCCGTACGGTACCGGCCGCGCGTTGCGCGGTAACGCCCCACCGTGAACCCGACGAAGAAGCCCTGCGTCGTCGAGGTCCCGGATGTCTCGGCGGACCGTGTCTTCCGAAATGTTCCATTCGCGCGCGAGCTCGCTGCAGACGACACGGCCGGCGACGGCCAGATGCCCGAGGATCGCGACGCGACGCTCCTCCGGCAGCGAGCCCTGGCCACGAGCATTTTTGCGAGCGTCCTTATGCATGGACTTGCAGTATACCGCGGGTTTGTGCTTGTATCAAGCGATGAAGCAGCCTCATGCTGACCAAGCCGCCCTCCCAGGCCGCGACGAGCAGCGCGCGTCGCGAGTCGCGTTCTTCGTGGCGGGGTTCGGCAGTGCCGCATGGGCAGCGCTCGTGCCATACGCAAAGGCGCATGCCGCCATCAACGACGGCAGCCTCGGACTGCTCCTGCTGTGCCTCGGGATCGGGTCGACGGTGACCATGCCGTTCTCCGGCGTGCTCGCATCGAGGTTCGGCTGTCGCGCGGTCATCGTCGTTGCGGCAGTGATACTCGCGAGCAGCCTGCCGCTGCTCGCGACGTCGTCGGCGCTGCCTTTGCTCGCCGTGACACTGATCGTGTTCGGCGCGGGTCTCGGCGCCATGGACGTCGCGATGAACATCCAGGCGATCGTCGTCGAAGCCGCGAGCGGCCGATCGATGATGTCGGGGTTCCACGGCTTCTTTAGCGTCGGCGGAGCCGTCGGCGCCGGCGTGATGGCGGCGCTGCTCTCGGTCGGGAAGTCGCCGCTCGTTGCTGCTGGCTCCATGTCGATCGTGATCTGCGCAGCTGTCGTCGTTGCGTTCCCGAACCTATTGCCCTACGGCATCAAGAGCGACGGACCGGCGCTCGCTCTGCCACGCGGTATCGTGCTGATCATCGGCGTTTTCTGCTTCGTGCTCTTCCTCACCGAGGGCGCGATCCTGGACTGGAGTGCGCTCTTCCTGACGACCGTTCGTCATCTGGAGGCGTCGAACGCCGGACTCGGTTACGCCGCCTTTGCGACGGCGATGACGATTGGACGGCTCACCGGCGACCGGGTCGTCGAGAGGCTCGGCCCCGAACGCGTCGTGCTTCTCGGCTCGCTCTGCGCGGCCGGCGGCTTCGTCCTCACGATCGCCTCGCCATCTTCGCTCGTGGCGTTCGCCGGGTTCGCGCTCGTCGGGATCGGTTGCGCGAACATCGTTCCGGTTCTCTTTAGCGCGGCCGGCCGACAGCGCGACATGGCGCCCAGCATTGCGGTACCGGCGATCACCACGATCGGCTACGCCGGTATTCTCACGGGACCGGCGGCGATCGGCTTCGTCTCTCAGCTAGCGAACCTGTCGACGGCCTTCCTCGCCCTCGCCGCAATGCTGGTCGCCGTTGCGCTCAGCGCGCGGGTCCTGCGACGGGTCGAGCGCGCCGCTCGAGCATGATGTGACCGATCGACGGCCTTCCACTGCAATCGGCCGGTTTCAACGACGATCCCGTCGGCTGGCGCAGCTCAAGGCTAACTCTCTCGATCGCGTTCCCGATCGCTATGCTCGCGTGATACCTACCGAGTCTTCAGGAACTACGCTCAGTCTGATAGATAGCAATACTAGTCGCTTCTCATCGATGCGTTCGTCTCGTCGTGCGCGTCGACAGTTGTTGTCATCAGGTCCTCGATATCGAGTCTCCGAAAGAACGCCCGCTGCTTTTGGCGGTGCAGATCGTTCAGCTCCTCGACGCCCTTCTGTTGGGAGTCGACGACGACTCGAGCGGGGCGTTGACCACGCTGCGTCGCCAGGACGTCTCGGATCGCTTCACCCACCGACGAAACGGAGAACGCGCCGCCGTTGTCTTCGTCGATCGCAGCGATCCGGCCACCCACGGACTTGGCTCGTTCGCGAAGCCCGGAGTACTGAGCGGCGACTGCTTCGTCGGCGGGGTGGACCGCATGGGCGAAATGGTTGGTACCGCTCGTGAACGCGCCCGGCGAGACGATAACGCTCTCGACACCAAAGCCGCTCGCCTCGAGTCCCATGACCTCCGCGACCACTTCTCCGGCTGCCTTGCTCGCGGCGTAAGGCCCGAGGAAAGGTTCGGAGATCCGAGCAGTCGTGCTGCTCACGTACACGATAACGCCTTCACGTTGCCGCCGCATGACGGGCAGCACTGCTCGGTTCACGCGAAGCCATGAAACGGCGTTCGTGTTGAGGACCTCGATGAACTGATCGGGCGAGAAAGCCTCGGTGACACCGGTCATGAGCATCCCGGCGTTGTTCACAACGACGTCGAGCCGGCCGCGTTCGAAGAGGATCTGGTCGACGCACGCGCGGCAACTCGGCTCGGAAAGCACGTCGAGTTCGGCGACGCGAAGGTCGAGCGACTCGTGCCTTGCGAGCTCTTGAAGCTCCGCTACCTGTTCGTTGTCATCTCTGAGCGATCGCAGACTTGCGTAGACGGAGTGCCCTGCACGTGCGAGCACCTCCGAGACGGCGCGGCCGATCCCTGAGCCGGATCCCGTGACGAGAACAACCATGTCTCTCCTTTTGGCAGCACGGCTGCTGCCCGTGCTCACTGCGTTCGGGCGCGAACGCATGCCCGTCCGCGTCCACGGACCGACATCGTTCGTCGATACGCGGACGTGGTGCGACGCATGCCGCTCGTCGCCGTTCAGAGGTAACGATCACCGACGTCCGATACACGTCGGCTGCTCATCATCGAACGCTGTGCATGTGACCTGACGGTACTGCCGTCTCGGACTTTCGGGTCTCAGTTGAACGAGATGATGATCTTACCGTGTGCGCTACCGGAGGCCTGACGCTCGAACGCGTCGCCGAACTGTGCCGGATCGGCGTCGCGATCGACGAGGACTTCGAGCTTCTTGGAGTCGATGGCGTCGACGACTCGCTTGAGGCGTGCTCCGTCCGAACTATGGAAGACGAACGTCGCCGTTACGCCGTGTGACTTCGCGGCCTCCTCGTCCGGCGGCGCCGCCATCGCGACCAAGACGCCGCCCTTCCGAAGGACGCGGAACGAGCGCTGCTGTGTTTCCCCGCCGATCGTGTCGAGTACGACGTCGACGCCGGAAACGAGCTTCGAGAAGTCCTGCGAACGGTAGTCGACGACTTCATCTGCTCCCAGACGCCGTACGGTGTCGATCCCTTCGCCTGACGCGGTTGCAATCACACGTGCTCCAACCGAGCGGGCCAACTGAATCGCGAAACTGCCGACGCCGCCGGCCCCGGCGTGAATAAGAACCGTCTGACCAGCCTGAAGGTCGGCGACTTCGAACAGCGCCTGCCACGCTGTCCCCGCGCATGTCGGAATCCCGGCAGCTCTGTCAAGGGTGACCGTCGTCGGGGCTTTCGTCAGGAAGCTCGCCGCAACGATGACGTATTCGGCGAGAGCTCCGCCCGTGGCCGGTTCGACCCGCCCGATGACCTTGTCGCCGGCCTTGAGCCCGTTGGTACCGCTTGCAGCGTCAACGATACCGCTGAAGTCGGTTCCCATCGTATAGGGGAAGTCGATCGGGAAGAAGTCCTTCATATACCCACGCTGCAACTTCACGTCGAGCGGGTTGAGGCTCGCCGCAGTCACGCGGACGACGACCTCGCCTGGCTTGGATTGGGGTTTCGCGACCTGCGCGATCGTCGGGGGCGCGCCGTAGTCACTGAGTCGTGCTGCGTTCATAATCGTTTCGTCCCTTTATAGCGTGTCGCTCCGTATCGTGCGACGCGTCTAGAGTGAGTGTTCCTGAAGGTTGGTCCGTCTGCAGAATCATGCGTTCGCGCCGTCACGACGCCACCGGAAATAGCCGTCGTCACCTTCGGATTCGTGGTGAAGCTACGGGACCGAAGCAACGACCGTAAAATTTCTACTCGGGGAACGCGCCGGCGCGTTCCAGGAAGCCGAAGAGGTCCTCGAGGTGGTCGGTCCGCACGATCCGGCCGTCGCGAACGCGATGGAAGTCGTGCGCGGCGAACCAAGCCGGCTCTGACGTCGGCTCGACGCCGAGGAACCGTCCGATCTGCTTTCCGCTGATTACGACTTTCGCGACCACGGTGTCGTCTTCGACCACGACTTGCTCGACTGCGACCGAGACATCGGAGAAGTTCTCATGAAAGCCGTTCACAAGGTCAGTAAGCCCTGGTCGACCCGGGAGCTGCCCCGGCGACATCGGCACGTCCAGCCAGTCCTCGGAGACGATCGCGTTGAGTGCCGGTATGTCTTTATTGCCGAACGCCTTGTAGAAGGCATGAACAAGTCGTCGCGCGTCCGATTCCGGAGACGCGTCTTGGTGATTATTTTCCACTAAAGTACCTTTCGCGGGCGCAGCGACGCTACGCCGTGTCGGTCACGGCTCGACGCGTCGTCGCAGCCCGGTGACGATAAGTGTCCAGACGGCTTCAAATCGCGCGTCGATGGCGGGATCCGACCACTCTGGCGCATGGCCGGGATGATGGAACCGGGAAGTCGCACTGAGCACGGCTCGCGCGACATCAGCCGCGTTCTCGCAGTCGATCGCCCCGGACGCTTTGCCGGATGAGAGAATGACTTCGAGCTGCGCGACGAGCCGGTTGAGCTGGTCGTTCACGACCGTCGGCGCAGTGTCTGCAAGCTGACTGTAGAGCTCGAACATTTCTGGGTCGTCGCGAGAATTCTTCCGCTTGGCGGCGATGAGCGTGTCGAGCCATTGCCGCAGTCGTGACATCGCCGGCCGGTCGCTGGTCGCAATGGCCTCGAGCGGGAGAAACAATCGTGTCAGCCAGCGGTCGACGACGGCGCTACGTAGCTCCGCCTTCGTACTCACGTACCGGTACACGGCCGCGTGACTAACGCCGAGCTTTCTTGCGACATCCACGACCGTGGTCTTCGCGCTACCGAAGCGACGTAGTTCCTGCTCGGCGGCGTCGAGAACACGGTCGATCGTTAGCGCGTCGCCGGCGGGTCTGCGCGACCCCGCCGTGGATCGCCCGTTCGGTTCTGCGTTCGTCACGGTCTCATCATACGCGGGTCCTTATTCAAACGTCAAGTTATGTAACATGAATTTGTTCTCAGCCTCGATACGGACGTCGACGTGCGAGGCCGAGTTCGAGCGCGGCCGGTGACGTCGCCGATCGTCGTGCCTCCGGCTCGCAACCAGGCCGGCACATCAAAGCGTATCGATGACTACCTCGGCTTCCAGCGGCGTCTCCGGAGGGGAACCCGCGAGCCGGGCGCGGAGATCCTGGGACGAGAGGCATCGAACGCACCGAACCGGCCGGCCGTGCGCGTCATGTTCGGCGACGCGACGAGCGTCGAAGCGCGCGCGATCCTGATCGTTACGAGTCATCTGGAGCACGCTGGACACATAGTGCGCTGGGTCCGTTATAAGCCTCGTAGGCCTCGCCGCTCTACTTGGAGAGAAGCAGGTTGTTTAGTACAAAAGTGATAAGTTCGCCCTCGGCGGTCGCACGGCTCGACGCGTTCACCGTCGGCGCCGCCGTCGCGCAGCCGGGTCCGGCGCCATACAATTCGCCGCCCTTCGAGGCCGGTCAGCGCGGCCCAAAGCCGCTCATTCTCGAGTGATCTAACCCTCGGCCGTCGCACTGCTGCAAGCCACGTAAGACGACATCGTCGTCGCGAATGGATGTGCGCGCTCGCACGCTTCTTGACCGACGCAACTCGTGCGAGTCCGAGGGCGTCACACCCCGTGTCGACGATATCGATGAGGCTTTAGAGTCGCACCGATCCGCTCGATGACTTCGTCGACACGAGGACCCGATGGATCACCGTTGAGTAATTCGCTCTTTTCGCACGTCGATGCGGCCGCGCTGAGTTCCGGCACGAGCTCAGCCGCGCTGCTCTCGTTCGACGAGTCGAGCGTCGTGGTCGACCAGCACGTCGGGCTCGACGTCCCCGGAAGCGCGATTCGGCCGTATATAACGGGATCGGCGTCCAATCTCGTCGTCGCCGACGGCAGCGCGCGGGGCGATCCGTTCGCCGTCGAGCTCGCGCGCCACGGGATCGCTTTCTTCGCGTCGATTCGGCTCCCGGGGCGTGGCGGCCGCTATCTCTGCGTCTTCGATGCCGAATCACGCTCCTTCACGACGGCGCAGCGCTACGTCCTGCGCACGCTCGCGATCGCGATCGACGAGCGCGACCAGCTCGGCACGTATCGCGAAGAGAAAGACGATGCGACGAATCGGCATGCGTTGCGCGACGAGCGGCTGCGGCTCCTGGAGTCGGTCGTCGTCAATGCGAACGACGCCGTGCTCATCACCGAAGCGGAGCCGATCAACGAGCCCGGCCCGCGGATCCTCTACGCCAACGTCGCGTTCACTCGCTCGACCGGCTACGCCCTCGAGGAGATCGTCGGGAAGACGCCGCGGATCTTGCAGGGCCCGGAGACGAGCGACGCCGCGCGGAAGATGCTGCGGCGCGCGCTCGCGGCGTGGCGGCCCGTCGAAGTCGAGCTCGTGAATTACCGTAAAGACGGTACGCCGTTCAACGTGGAGCTCAGCATCGTGCCGGTCGCCGACGAGCGGGGCTGGTATACGCACTGGGTCTCGGTCCAGCGCGACGTCACCGAACGAAAGCAGGCCGAGGAGCAGACGATGCGCGCGCGCGTGGTCGAAGCCCGCAACGAGGCGCTGCTCTATCAGGCGTTCCACGACGATCTCACTCGCCTGCGCAATCGTGCGTTCTTCGTCGAGCGCCTGGAAGTTGCGCTACAGCAGGCCCGGTCGAGCCCGCATCGTAGCGTCGTGCTCTTCCTCGATCTTGACCGGTTCAAGGTCATCAACGACAGCCTCGGTCACGCAATGGGCGATTCGCTGCTCGTCGAGGTCGCCCGGCGACTCACCGGCTGCATCCGCGCCCACGACCTGCTCGCGCGCATGGGCGGTGACGAGTTCACCGTGCTCGCCGAAGACCTCGCCGACGCCGCGGACGTCATCGCCGTCGCGGACCGGATCCTTGTTGCGCTGCGCGAGCCCGTGCGGCTTGGCGAACAGGAGGTGTTTGTCTCGGCGAGCATCGGCATCGCGTACGTCGACAGCCGGTACGGCTCGGCGACCGACGTCTTGCGGGACGCCGACTCAGCGATGTATCGCGCGAAGAAGAGCGGCGGGATGCGGTATGCATTCTTCGACGAGAGCATGTTTGCGGGCGCCGTACGGTCGCTCAAGCTGCAAATGGACCTGCGCCGCGCCGTCGAGCGCAGCGAGTTCGCGGTCTATTACGAGCCGATCGTCGATCTGCGGACGCATGAGATTGTGGGCATCGAGGGGCTCGTCCGCTGGCGCCATCCCGAACGCGGCCTCGTCTCGCCGGCCGACTTCATCGACGTCGCCGAAGATACGGGTCTCATCAGCGCCATCGGATCGTTCGTACTGCAGCAGGGCTGCCAAGATATGCGAGTGTGGCGGCAACAGCATCCGCACCTCACGCTCAATCTCAACGTGTCGTCGCGACAAATCTACGACGTGATGTTTCTCGCCGAGCTGCAAGCGGTGCTCGCGCAGACGGGGCTGCCGGCCGAGGCGCTGCAGCTCGAGATCACCGAGAGCGTCTTCATCGAGCGCACGGAGTACGTCGGGACGCTACTCGCCTCGATCCGCGCGCTCGGCGTGCGGATCGCACTCGACGATTTCGGGACGGGCTACTCGTCGCTGAGTTACCTCGAGCGCTTCCGGCTCGATACGCTCAAGATCGATCGGTCGTTCACGCAGCGCGTCTCGAACTCGACCGTCGGCTTCGCGATCGTTCGCGCGATCGTCGATCTCGCGCGGGCGCTCGATCTGGCGATCATCGGCGAGGGCGTCGAGACGCAGGCGCAATTCGACGGTCTGCGAGATGCGACGTGCGATTGCGCGCAGGGGTATCTCTTCAGCCGGCCCGTCCCGGCTTCGGACGTCGAAGCGATGCTGGAGCGTGGGATCGCGAGCCGTCCGCGCGCGCTTGCCCTTCTCGTGAACGAAGCAGTACCGGCCGCGTCGCCTGACGCTGCATGACCCAGCACTCGAGCGACGGCTCGGCGCCTCAGCTCGCCGCCGGCGCAGCCGGGATTTCGTAGGGCACGAAGCTGGCCGTGCAGCTTTGCGGAACGCAGCGATTTTTCAGCGTGCGTCGTTCTGCAACGCCGAGGCTCGCAGCGTCGATCTCGAGTGCGTTCCCGTAGGTTCGGTGCACGACGTTCGCCGGATCGTGCGTGTTGTCTGCGATGCCGCCGTCGATGAGCTAATCGGCTCGCCCGTCGAACGTCATGACGACGGCATCGAAGAAGCCGGAATCGCCGTGGACGCGAGCAGCGCCGAACGCAGCAGGCCTGGATTCGCGTCGTGGATCGTCGTCCGGTCCCGGGCGACGGAGCGCCTGCGTCGCGTCAATTCTTCGCGCAGCTCGGCGTCGGCCGCGTCGGCGCTCGGTAGAAGCGCTCAGCACGCTCGAGCGAGAAATTCGTCGCTGTGAAGATCTGCGGCCGAGCGGCCGGCGCTCGGGATCGACGAGCTTCGCGTGAAATCCTCGACCCGCTCGTAATCGAGCACGCCGTGACGTTCGAGACGATGCCACATTCGAGCGCGAGCGCCTCGTAGACGCGCGCGAGGATACCGCTGGAGGGCCGGCCGACCGCGCGGCGTAGTACCCCCGTCCTTGACCCGTCGCATCGGCCATGTTAGCGTTCCAATAAGGTGAACATCATCGTCAAGCTCATCGGAGCGCTCGGACTGCTGCCTCGACCCGTGCTGGTCCCGATTCCGATTCGTAGCGCGACGACCGTCCGGCAGCCGCGGCGCTAGTCGGCCCGCCGGGCTCGCGCGCACTCGTCTTCGCGCCGCATCCCGACGACGACGCCCTCGGCTGCGGTGGAACCGTGGCACAGTTTGGACGCTCCGGCACGGCCGTCCGCATCATTTACGTCACGGACGGCTCGCGTTCGCATGTCGGCTCGCCGTCGTATCCACCCGAGCGCCTGCGCAACCTCCGTGAAACGGAGGCGGTGGCCGGTGCCGCGGCGCTCGGCGTCCCGGTCTCGGAAGTACGGTTTCTGCGCGAACCCGATGCGCGGCTGCCGCACGACGCGACCGGGATCGCGCGCCTCGCGATCCGATTCGCCGCGGAGCTCGACGCCTTCGCCGCGACCGCCGCGTACGGTCCGTCGCCGCGTGACGTTCACGGCGATCACGTCGCGACCGCGTATGCGCTCCGAACGGCGTTGCGCGCGCGACCGGACGTCGAGCTCGTCGAGTATGCCGTGTGGTGCGCAGAGTTTCCGTCACCATGCGCGCACATCGTCGAGACGACTCTATCCGCGGACGACCGGGCGGCGAAAGCGGCGGCCGTGAACGCGCACCGCTCGCAGCACGGTCTCGTGATCGCGGACGCCGAGCAGGCGTTCGTGCTGCCCGCGGCCGTCCTCGCACGCGCCGCGCGGCCCGTCGAGCGTTTTGAAGTCATCGCCGTCGCGGAACGGTAGGCGAATGCCGTCGCTCACGCGTGCCTATTTCGAAGATCTCTACGCGAAGAACGGCGATCCGTGGCGCTTCGCCTCGAGCGCTTACGAGCGCGCGAAATACGCGGCGTCGCTCGCCGCGTTGCCGGACGCGCGCTACGCGCGGGCGCTCGAGATCGGTTGCTCGATCGGCGTCTTCACGGCCGCGCTCGCCGAGCGCTGCGACGCGCTGCTCGCGATCGACGTCTCCTCGCAGGCGCTCGCACGCGCGCGCAATCGCTGCGGCCGGCGTCCGAACGTCGCCTTCGCACAGGTGCTGGTTCCGCACGCCTTTCCGACCGGCACCTTCGATCTCGTTACGCTCTGCGAGGTCGGCTATTATTGGGACGACGCCGATGCCGCGGCCGCCAAGGACCGCATCGCGGACGCACTCGCGCCCGGCGGCACGTTGCTGCTCACGCATCTGAGCGAAAAGGTCCCCGATTACTGCCGCAGCGGCGACGATGTGCACGAGACGTATCGCGCCGACGGCCGCTTTACGCCGGTCGTCGCCGAGCGCGCCACGCGCTATCGCATCGACGTGCTGCGCCGCCGAGCATAATCTCGTGGCAGCAGCGGCTCTCGTCAGTAAGGCGCTTCCGCGCGGCCGACGCACAGCAAGGAGGCCAAATGAACACACGCGTCTTGATCGTGGGTGGGGGGATGGCGGGTTCCGCGCTGGCGCTTGCCATGAGACGCTTGGGCGTCGAGCCAGACGTCGTCGAACGCGCGGCGAGTTGGCCGGCGCACGGGGCCGGCATCTATCTCGTTGGCAACGCACTGCGCGCCCTGCGCGAGCTTGGCCTCGAGGACGAGGTGGTGGAGGCGGGCGCGCCCATCCGGACGCAGACCCTGCTGGACCGCCGCGGCCGACTCTTGGCCGAGATCGACACGCGGGAGATCTGGGGCGCTTGCGGACCGTGCGTCGGGCTCAGCCGCACTCATCTCCAGCAAATCCTAAGCCGAGGCCTCAGCACTGCCGACGTTCGCTTCTCGACCACCGTCGTCGGCCTCGAGACGGATGGCCCTGAGACGGTCGTGACCTTTAGCGATGGCGATGTGCGCGCCTACGACTTGGTCGTCGGGGCCGACGGTCTGCACTCGTCGATCCGGCCCCAGCTATTCCCCGACTCCAAGCCGCGGTTCTGTGGCCAGGTCGGCTGGCGCTTCGTCGCGCCCTGTCCGCCGACGATCGTGGGGTGGACGCTGTTCGCAGGCACACGCGGCGTCTTCTTGCTCATCCCCATCGGCAATGGCCAGGTCTACGGCTACGCCGACGCCGAGGTGTCCACGCCTTTCGCGGACTCGCCCGAAGGCCGGGTCGAGCGGCTACAGATGCGCTTCTCTCACTACGGGTCGCCCGTTCCCGAAGTGCTGGCGCAGCTGTCTTCCGATCAGGTGCACTTCGCAGCCGTGGAGGATATCCTGCAGACGCCCTGGTCGCGTGGCGGCGTGCTGCTGGTGGGCGACGCCGCGCACGCGACCTCGCCGAATATGGCATCCGGCGCCGCTATGGCGTTCGAGGACGCCGTGGTTCTGGCGCGGCTCGTACGCGCCGAAACCGACATGAGCGCCGTGATCGCCGAGTATACGCGGCGGCGCTCGGGTCGTGTGCGCTGGGTTCACACCCAGACGCATCAGCGGGACCGCATACGACGTCTGCCGTCCTTCCTCCGTGACCGGCTCACGCAGCGCTTGGCCGGCAAGGTGTATGCGGCGAACTACACCCCGCTCCTACAGGAGCTCTAGCCTCGATCCCGGCGTTGTCAGGTTGCGAGCGCTGGTCAGTCCTTGGCAGCGTGCGAGGGAGCTACAGCAGCGATCGAACGATCGAGCGACGTCAGCGACGGTGACGGCGGGCAGCGAGAGCTAGCGCGACCCCTTTGCCCCGATCATTCCATACGTCGCCGCCGAATACGCTGCCTAATGCGGCCTGCGTAGCCGATCCCGATCTTCACGCTGTCACTTTCCGCATTCGGCTGGTACGGTATCGCGATGGTCTGCGGTCGCTGCATCGTGTGAGAGTAGATGTCTGCGGCCGGGTTTGTGCCGAGATCGGCCGACGACACGCATGACCGCGGGTCTTCGGCGCGTTCGAATCGCATTGTAACGTATGTTTGGTTGCAGCGAACACTGGATCGGCAAGCGCTTCTCACATGGGCTCACCACGTTCCTCACGAGCGAGAAACAGCGCCGCGCAGTGAGCGCGCACGATGCACTCGATCGCGACGCATTCGAAGGCCGCTACGAAGCCTGGCGTGAGCGGCGCGCGCGCGACGCCGCGCTCGGAGTCGACGCATCGCTGATGGCCCCGGGCGACGGCGGCGCGGGCGGTTTCGGCGGCGGCCGCGGCGGCGATGGCAACGGCGCGGGCGGCGACGGACCGCGGGGCGATCCGTATCCCTGGACCACGACGACGCCGCGCGTGCAGCTCGGGCGCACATGGACGATTCCCTCGACGCACGAGACGGTCGACCTCGGGCGCTTCGATCCCACGCGCGCACCGATCGTGACGATCGAGTCGGGGGACGTGCTGCGCTACGTCGACACCTGGACGCACTTTCTCGGCGCGCTGCAGCCCGGCGTGCCGATCGAAACGCTCGCGGCGCTGCGGTTAAAGAACAAGGGTCGCGGCGTGCACAGCATCATCGGGCCGGTCGCGGTGCGCGGCGCGAAGCCGGGCGATTTGCTGGAGGTGCGTTTCCTCGACTTACGCACGATCGATTTCGGTGCAAACTTTCACAACGCGGGCGCCATCGGCACGGGGTCGCTGCCCGATGAGTTCGCGGCTGGACACGTCCAGTATTTCGACCTGCATGGCGCGGACGGATACGTCGAATTCGCGCCGCACATCAAACTCGAGTCACGGCCGTTCCAAGGCACGTTCGGCGTCGCGGCGCCGGGGCCGGATGCCGTCAGTTCGGTCGCGCCGGGCCGACACGCCGGCAACATCGACGTCAAGGAGATGACGGCGGGCACCTCGCTCTTCGTGCCCGTCTGGCACGACGGCGCGCTGATCTTTACGGGCGACTCGCACGCGCTTCAGGGCGACGGCGAGGTGAACATCACCGCGATCGAAACCGCGATGGAAGAAGTGCTCGTGCAGGTCATCCTCCACTCGCGCGCGGGCTACGAGTGGCCGATGATCGAGACGGCGACGAACTGGCTGATGCTCGGGATGGACCCCTCGCTCAACGAAGCGCTGCGCATCTCGCTACGCAACACGATCGACTTTCTCTCATCCAAGGCGAAGCTCTCACGCGACGAAGCCTACTCCCTCGCGAGTATCGCCGTCGACTTCCGCGTCTCGCAGATGGTCGACGTCAACAACGGTATCCACGCGATGATTCCCAAGTCGATCTTTTCGCCCGATTTCCGCGCGACGATGTCGATCGTGTAGCGCTATTTCCCGTTCCAGTGGATCAGGCGGCGATCGAGAATGACGAAGAGCACGTTGAGCGCGTAGCCGAGCAGTCCCGCGATCAGAATCGACGCGTACATATCGGTAACGTGCAGGATCTGCTCGCCCTCGATGATCCGGTGTCCGAGGCCCAGATCGCTCCCGATGAACATCTCCGCGACGACAACGATGACGAGCGCCGTGCTGATCCCGCCGCGTAGCCCGACGAACGTCTGCGGAAGGCTTTCGAAGACCAACACATCGCGGAAGATCGCAAACGACGACGCGCCCATCACTTTGGCTGCGAGGACCCGCGAGCGGCGGGCGTTCATGACGCCGTAGGCGCTATTGAACATGACGATCAGAAAGACGGAGAACGCCGCGATCGCGACTTTGTTGATATCGCTGATGCCGAAGAAGAGGATGAAGAGCGGGATGAGCGCGCTCGCCGGCGTCGAGCGAAAGAAATCGACGACGAATTCGACGCTGCGATAAAGGCGGACGTTACTGCCGAATACGATGCCGACCGGCACGCCGAGGAGCGCTCCGATCGCGAACGATTCGAGCGTTCGCTCGAGCGTGACCAGCGTGTCGGCGACGAGGCTTCCATTGACGAGCCCCTGGACGAGGTAGGTCAGCGTCGCGATCGGTCCGGGCAGCAGCACGGCGCGGACGACGTGCGCGGCGCAGACAGCCTCCCACAGCGCGAAGAACGCGACCGGCCCGACGAGCGGAAGGAGGAGGTCGGCCGAGGGCAGGGCCACGCGCGCGCGAGAACGGCTTTGGCGTTCCGGACGCGTCGCGTCGACGGTCGTCATCGTGCCATCTCCGTGCGGAAGAGGTCGAGTGCCCGCGACTTCGTTGCGATGAAGTGCGGATCGCTCATGACCTCGGTCGTTCGCGGACGCGGCGTGTCGTAGGCGATGTACTCAACGACGCGCGTGGGACGCCGGCTCAGCAGCAGAATCCGATCGGCGAGGTACACGGCCTCTTCCAAATCATGCGAGACGAGCACGGTCGTCAGCCCGGTTTCCATGAAGACGGTTTGGAGTTTGTCTCTGATATAGAGCGTCATTTCGTAATCGAGTGCGGAGAACGGTTCGTCCAGGAAGAGCACGTCGGGATCGGCGACCAGCGCGCGCAAGATCGCGACGAGTTGTTGTTGGCCGCCGGAAAGCTCGTAGACGCGGCGTTTGAGATCGAGCGTGATCTCGAACTTTGCGAGTAGAGCATCGACTCGCTCGCGCTTGAGGCTTTTCGAGACGCCCCGCACGCGGAGCGGATACTCGATGTTCTCCAGCGCGTTCCACCAGGGGAAGAGCGAATCGCGATAGTTCTGGAAGACGTAGCCGATGCGCGCGCTACGGAAATCGCGGCCGCCGATCTCGATCGTCCCGCCGTCCAACGGCACGATGCCGCTCATCATGTTGACGAGCGTCGACTTACCGCAACCGTTGGGCCCGAAGATCGTCGTGAATTTTGCCCGCGGCACGTCCAGATCGAAGCGGTCATAAATCGTTTGAGAGCCGAACGATTTCATCAAGCCGCGAACGACGACGAATGCTTCGTCGTCCGCAACCGGGACGCGCGCGACCTCTTCGGTAGCCGTCACGGCCTGTAG
>JAABUX010003134.1_pt1 | contig 22292 bp, 21 predicted proteins | sample 5561851 | NCBI WGS metagenome assembly JAABUX01 (sample SAMN10711883, study PRJNA513361) | rock metagenome | isolation source: Antarctica rocks | place: Antarctica: Victoria Land, Richard Nunatak red sandstone | collected 2016-01-03 | reverse complement strand
CGGGAGTCGACGCGATATGTCAACTCCGTGCGTTGTACGAAGGAGAAAGAAGCCAGTGGGACGCCTTCTGGGCAGAACCCATCCACGGATAATCCATCCGTCTACCCACAAACAAAACGCTCACCCGGCTGTTGAACCCTCTGCGGGGAGTTTGTCGCGGATGCCGCTCTTTTTGCTTGCGATCCGGTCGATGTGCCAGTTTGCGATGGCCGTCTGGGTGGGCGGGTTCACCTTCTACGGCGGAGTCGTCGTCCCGGTCCTCAACGACGAGCTCGACCATCTCCAGGCAGGTGGGATCACCCAGCGCGTTACCGACACCCTCAACGCGGTAGGCGTGGTCGCGGTGGCCCTCTGGCTGGTCGACGCCTGGGTCGAGCGGGCCGTCGGCCCGAAGTGGGTCCGCCGAGGCCGGGTCGCGCTCCTGGCGGCGTCGGCCGGTTCGCTGGTCGCCCTGATCGTCCTCCATCGGATCATGGACCGGAGGCTCGACGACAGCCGCCTCCCCGACTTTTATCCTTTGCACCGGATGTATCTGGCCCTGAGCACCGGCCAGTGGCTCGCCAACCTGGGGTTGATCGTCGCCTCGATCATCCTCTGGGGAAACAAATGGTTGTCGAAGCGCCCAATCACTCCGGATGGCCCGGAACAGGATTGAGACGAGTCCCGGGAGTGTTGTGCATCGCGGATCGCGGATTATTGTCCCAATCGAGTTTATTTTCGCAATCCGTGATTGCGATCTGTCATGATTTCCCCGGGATTGTCATGAGACCGGGACCTTCGAACGAAAAAACCCACATATCCGAAGATATGTGGGCGGCTCGTCGGAAACGAGTTGGGTCGCGGGGAGGCCGAGGCCCCCAAGCGTCGCTCAGTTACCGGTCGGGGACAGGAAGAGGAGGCTGCTCTGGGCGCCGGTCGGGGCGGGGGGGGCCGGAGCGGCGGGGGCGGCGGGGGCGGGCGGGACCGCGTCGCCGGCGGGCTCGGGGGCCTTCATCTCGGTGGTCGGGGTGACCATGCCGGCCTGGCCAGCACCATAAGCCTGAGCGGCACCGTAAGCCTGAGCGGCACCGTAAGCCTGGGGGGCGGCGTACGACGCTTGCGGAGCGGCGTAAGTGCCCTGGGGGCTGGCATACTGGGCCGACGGGGTGACGTACGACTCGGTGGCGGTCCCGCAGGTGTCGCAGGCGCCGCCCTTGTGGCCGTGGACCTTCTTCTTCTTCAGGACCCATTCGTAGGTGTACATCTTTGGCTTGTGGGCGAAGCACTTCTTGAGGAAGTCGTGCTTCTTCTTGGCCGGGGCACAGGTGTCGCACGACTCGGCGTAGCTACCCTGGGGCGACGCCTGCGGGACGGCGGTCACGCCCTGGGGCGAGGCCAGTCCGCAAGTGGTGCAACCGCCACCGTGGCCCATGAAGCCCGCGGCCTTGACAACGCCACAGAAACCGAGGGCGACGACCAGGCTCATGCTCAACGTCAAAGACTTCAACATGGGAGAACAGACTCCTAAGCAAACGTTCGTGCAAAAGGGGGACGAGTCCAGCGGCGGCTCGTCCTTGACCCTGTGGATTCCAACCGGCACCGATGCGGGCAAACCTTCCCGGGTCTGGGGCCGTCAAGCCCAACCCCGCAATCGATCCACTTCGGCGGTGCTCCCCATTCCCTCGCTTCGGCGTGACCTCCGCGAGCCAAGATTAGTTATCGTCCCGAACCGTCCGACCCTTGAACGCCGTTCGCGTTTTGCCGCAACAAGTTACGTCGATCCACCTTGCCGGTCGTCCCGATCGCGCCGCTCAGGAAGTCTGCATAAGATGAAACGGCGGCACGACCCGAACATCCCGCGGACTCGGCACCATCCCGCTTACCCGACGCGAAAACTCCCCCCATTCGCCCGGCCCGGCTTCATGCGGAGGGTGCTGGCGGACCGGGCGCCGCTTGCGATACGATCCGAAATCCCAGACCTCCGCGGTCGGATGCCCCTGGCCCTCGACGCCGAATCGGCTTCGGCCCTTTTTGGCCCTCGGAGTTTCCTCCCTTGGTTGCGCCTCTGAAGCTGATGATCCTGGGCAACGGCACCAAGCCGAGCGTCGTCGACGAGGCCGAGCGGTTGCACCGGGCCTTGTTGGAGCATCCCGGGGTGACGCCGGTGGGGGTCGACCTCACGGCGGAGTCCGACCTGTCGAGGCTCCCGGCCGACGTCGCGCTGGTCCTGGGCGGCGACGGCTCGGTCCTGCACACCGCCCGGAGGATGGGCGACGCGCCGACGCCCGCCTTGGGGATCAACCTCGGTCGGCTCGGGTTCTTGACCGAGCTGACCCCCGACGAACTCTGCGACCACCTGGTCGACCTGGCCGAGCGTCGGTTCACCGTCGACAACCTGATGACGCTGTCGTGCACCTTGTACCGCCGCGACGGCAGCCCTCCGGAGACGTTCCGAGGTCTCAACGACGTCGTCCTCAGGGCCGCCCCCGCGTTCCACCTCCTCGAAATCGGCCTGTCGATCGACGGCGAGGACGTGATCACCTACCGAGGCGACGGCCTGATCGTCGCCACCCCGGTCGGCTCCACGGCGCACAGCCTGTCGGCCGGAGGCCCGATCCTGCCCCCCAACGCGCACAGCTTCGTCGTCACCCCGTTGTGCGCCCACACCCTGACCCAGCGCCCCCTGGTCGACGACCACCACAAGGTCTACGAGCTGACCCCGCTGGCCGAAGGGGTCGCCACCGTCCTGGTCGTCGACGGCCAGGTCCAGGTCTGCGTCGAGGCGGGCGACCGGATCGAGATCCGCCTGGGCGATCCCCCCTTCCCGATTGTCCGCTTCCGCGACCACTCGTTCTACCGGACCCTGCGCGACAAGCTCGGCTGGGGAGCCTCCCCCCCCGGGATGCGAGGCGCCGGCGGCCCCGTGATCTGAAAGATATCTAGGATTTTTGTGTTGACGACGAGGCGGCCCCCGCCGTATCCTCGTCGAAGTCAATACGCGGAAGCCGTTGTTGATCTCGCCGATTCCATTTCGATGGGAGTCGCCCCGATGCGTTCGCATCATGCATGCATGCTGATGGGGGGGGTCGTGCTTGTCCCCTCGCTGATGATGTTGGTGGTTGACGGGAAGACGCCACGAGCCGGTTCGCTCGTCCCGCTCGATCCCGTCCTTGCCTGGCAGAGCCCAAATCCTGATTCACCGCCCTCGATGAGTTCAGGCCGAGTGACCTTCCGGGTCAAGAATCCTGGAAGTGGTGTTGTCCGCGTCCTGTCCACGCGGAGCGATTGCGGGTGTGCCCGGCCCGAGGTTCGGTTCGACCACCTCGGCCCCGGCGAAGTGGGTACGGTGGATGTCGACCCGACTCCGATTGACGTCGGCACCCGATCGGTCCCGATCACGCTGACGACGGGCTCGCCGACGACGCCCGAGGTTGCATTGACGCTTCGGCTCTCCGGGACGAGACGACCGCCTTACCTGCTCAAGGCGCGGGGCGATTTGACTTTCCGGAGCATGGAGCCGGGCGAGGGAGGGGTTTTCGACACCACGACGGTGACGGTCTGTGGCGGCGAGAAACCTCGGGAACCGATCCTCCGCGTCGGTCTCCCTTTCCTGGAAGTCAAGCTGACCAATACCGTCGAAATGCCGGGTGCCGACGACCCGGAAGCGACGTACCAGATGCGGACTTATCGAGTGACGATCGCGTCCCGGCCGCCGGAAGCCGACTTCAGCGGAGAAATCCTCGTGGTCGACCCTTGGAACACCGATCGATCGTTTTCCTTGCATGTGCTTGGTTCGATCGAACCCCTCCTTCGAGCGATCCCGCCCACACTCTACCTGGGAAGCGACGAGGGATCGACACGGCTGACCATCGCCGCCCGGACGGCTTCGAGCGACCTGCGGGTCGAGCTTGAGGGCGGCGAATCCGACGCCTTGACCGTCGAACGGGTCGGTCGGGCCGACCGCTTCGAGACCTTCGCGATTCGCCGAAAGGTGGGGCATGACGTCCGCCAAGGCGTCGCCAACCTGGTCGTCACCGCAGTCGGGTCGCCGGAGGCCCGCCTCATCGTGCCGGTTCGTCTCGGTCCGGAGGGCGAACGATGAAATCATGGCGAAAGGGCTTCACCCTGGTCGAGTCGCTGGTCGTCCTCGGCTTGATCGCGATTCTCGTCGCGTTGCTCCTGCCGGCGGTCCAGTCGGCGCGGGAGGCGGCACGCCGGTCCCGTTGCGCCAACAACTTGAAGCAAATGATCCTCGCGACCCATTCGTTCGAGGCGAGCCACGGCGGTTTTCCCCCATTCAGTCAAGGCAAGAGGGTTCCCACCGGGGGGGCGAGCCAGACGTCGATCCACTGCGAGTTGCTCCCCTACCTCGAGCAGCAAGCGATTCACGCCGCGATCAATTTCAATAGTTCTTGCATGTATTTGGAGAATGTGAAACCAATCCAGACCACGGCGGCATCCCAGGCCGTCGCCGCCTTCCTTTGTCCATCCGACCCCGGTTCGTCGCGCACGCTCTATGGCGGCAATAGCTATCGCGCCAACATCGGTTTCGGGGACTTCTTGGAGACGTATCAGACCAAGACTGGCAAGGTTGGTTATAATTTAGATCAATGCGGCGCATTCACCATCGTGCAACCATGTTTGCCCCTGTCGGGGTTCCGCGACGGTCTTTCCAATACCTTGGCTTACGCCGAGAAACCGATCGGGTCGAGAGAGGCCGGTGTCTACGATCCATTCCGCGATTGGGTGCCCATGTCGCCCACCGCTGACATGAAAGCGGCTGGTTGGGTCAAGGACTGTTCGAACCTCGACATGAGCCATGCCCTCAACGCCCGCCTCGACTCCGGGCAAACCTGGTTGCTCTCCGGCGGCAGTTATACCCTGTTTTACCCCTACGAACCCCCCAACACGCCCATCCCGGATTGCGGCCAACTGCTTATGAATGGGATCGGCCTCTTTTCCGCCCGAAGCTATCATCCGGGCGGTGTCAACGCGGCGATGGCCGATGGCTCGGTCCGCTGGGTCTCCTCGGGGATCGCAACGGCAACTTGGCGAAGCCTTGCGACGCGCGATCGGGGTGATTGATCGACAAACCCAGTCAGCCGGCCGCCGCGAGCGTAGGCGGGCTCGCGGCCGGTCGTCCCTCGCAACCGCCCTCGAACGGAGGAGGTCTTCGTGATGAGTTCCCGAAAGTCTCGAAGTTTCCCATCGACCGCCGTCGCGATCTCGCTGATCGCTTTGGCTTTGATCGTCGCCGCGATGCCTGGTTCCCATCGCCTCTTGGCCTACCAGGGCTACGATGGTTACGACAAAAAGTCATACCCTTCCTATTACAACTGCTTTGGTGGTGTTCCGCCGCAATGCTATTACTGCAACGGCATGCCAAGTCCGGGGACGGTCCCGGCAGGGTGCACCTTCGGCGACAGTCCCGGGTGGCTGTTTGGCCAATGCCAAATCATCAGTGCCCCCAATTATGCATGCGATCAAATGACGCAACCCTGCGGCGACAACAGGATGTGCGCCGACCCCTACACGGTCATGGGCCAGTGCTTGCAGGCGAATATCATTTGCCAGAATTGAGCAGGTTGACGGGCATCGAGGCGAAATGGCGATTGCGATAAATCCCCGGGATACTCGACACGAAAATGTTGAAGGCCCCGGATTTCCGACCGGATGATGCGGTTTCGAATCATCCGGCCGGAATCCTCCGCGTACCGAATGGAAAGTCCGCCATAAGCGGCCCACCGGCCTCGGGACGCGACCCGATCAATCGCATCGATGGTATCGCATCATTGTTCCGCGGACGGGGGGTTCGAGACATGGGTCAAGGTGATCAGGCCATCGTTCGGTTGTCGCGCGAGTCCGAATCGTGGAAGTCGATCGAGCTTTCCACGGTCCAGGAATTCACCAACTTGTTGGGTTCCGACGACAAGAACACCTATCAAAAAGCCGTCTACAAGGAGCGGTACATCGAGACCGCCCTCGGCCAGCGTTACGACCGGATGGTCACGCTCGCGCCAGGCCACCCGGAAAGACTCGCGGAATATTACTGCGACGGGAGCAAATGCGCGGACGTCAGCTTCGGGGGCGGGCCTGGCGCGACGCAAACTCAAGTCCTCATCAAGAGGTCGTTCAAGGACGAGGCCCAAGTCGGGGTGAATTTCCGTCCGATTCCTCTCCGGTATATTTATCACACCGGCAACGCCCCGATCTCCCAGGCGCTGCGGGGCGCCGAGGCTTTGGGGACGGGAGTCCAACTCGGGCGGGCCTGCGACGAGTTCTTGCTCCGCCGGTTCCCATTCGGGGCGAATCACCCCGACCTGGTTTACACCCTCGACCACGCGACCGGCATCCCGCTCAAGTTGGTGGGTTACAGAGACGATACGGCCTACGCGGCGTCCCGCCCGTCGTGGCGGTGGGAGGCGCTGGCCGTCGACGTGGTCCAAGGACGCCTCTTCCCGACCCGGTCGGAAGAGGTTGTTTTCGTCCCGCAGCCGGATGGCAAAGACGCCCAGTCCCGCGATCGATCCTCGGAGGTCGCGTTCCGGACGACCCATGTCGTCGAGACCCTTAAATTCGATGCCGATTATCCGAAGACGACCTTCTGGCCGGTGATCGCCCCCGAGGCGAACGTCATGAACTCGATCACCCACTCGATCATCCCCGCGAAGGTCAAGCCGGTTGCGCAATCATCGACCCCGGTGCCCAACCCGATCCGCGCCGAGCCGCCCCGCGACGGGTGGCCGATCGCCTCGGTGGCGGGCTTGGCGGTGGGGGCGGCTTTGCTCCTGGCGGGCCTGGCCGCCCGGCGGCGGAGCTTGGTCCGGGCGGCGTCATCGGGACCGTTCTCCGATCGAAGCGAAGGGCGGCGGATCTGATTTGCGACGACCAGTCTCTCCAAACGTTCGCCTTTTCGTCGCGCGAACGATCGGGAAACCTTCGAATTCGACCCCGCGTCCACCATCTCCCCCAACCCGCTTTCAAAGGCCGAGGGCGGTGGCCGACACTTGGTCGTCGCCTTGACCGCGCGCCGGGCGCGTGCAAGAATGGCCGGTGACGATCTTGGGGACTTCGTCGGAAAAAACCGCGCGGCGTCCCCTCCTTGTCGGCTTGGGCGCGGGTTGATTCGAGCGGTTTTCGATGGTCTTCGGGAAGATTGTCACCAGCTTCCTCGATGCCTCGACGCGGATCGGGCGATGGTCGCGGATCGTTTCGTCGTTGAACGATCGGGTCATGCCGGCCCTTCCCGCCGTGCGACGATCGACCTCGACCGATCGTCGCCTTTGGGTCGTGAATAATTCGAACCCAGTCAACGTCTCCCTTCCATCAGGCTGGTTGACTCGTTCGCTTCAGGGGTCGCCCTGACCCCAAACCGACGACCGCGATGGTCGATCGACCGACACTCTCCGCTCCTTCGCCATAAAATCTTTGAATCCTCGAAATGAAAGGACCGCGGCATGCGTTCGACTCCGTTCCGGAAATTCTCCGCCGCTTTGCTCTTGCTCGCCCCCGCCGGGTTTGCCCTCGGTGACGAACCCGTCAAAGTTACCGCCTCGAACAAACCGGCCGCCGAAGATGCCGGGGTCAACTTGCTCGACGCCGCCAAATCGGGCTCGGTCGCCGTGGAAGCCGAAGGCAACGGCGACGGCCGGATGACCATCAAGGTCACCAATCAGACCAAGCGCCGCCTCAAAGTCGTCCTCCCGCCCGGCCTGATCGCCTCCGGCGCCACCGGCCAGATGGGCGGCATGGGCGGTGGAGGCATGGGCGGTGGAGGCATGGGCGGTGGAGGCATGGGCGGCGGCGGCATGGGCGGCGGTGGCATGGGCGGTGGCGGCATGGGCGGCGGTAGCATGGGCGGCGGTGGCATGGGCGGCGGCCAGCGCATGCTCACCTTGCCCGCCACGATGGGCATGATGATGCTCGGCCGCTTGATCATGAGCTTGGTCGAGCCGACCGAAAGTTGGAACCCCGCCTCGCTCATGTCGGGCATGATGGGCATGGGCGGCGGCATGGGCGGTGGGATGGGTGGCGGCATGGGCGGTGGGATGGGTGGCGGCATGGGCGGTGGCGGCATGGGCGGCGGTTTCCGCTCGGTCCCGCCGACCGACCTGCCCAACGCGACGCTCGCCCCCGGCCAGACCCGGGACCTCTCGACCCGGATCGTCAGCCTGGTCGCCCCCGGCCCCGAAGGCGAAGTGATCTACCCGCAAAAGGGCGAACGGCTCGAACTGGGCGACGCCTCGCAACTCCAGGGCGACCCCCGGGTCCAAACCGCCTTGCGTCGGTTGGCCCGCGACAAGGCCCCCGACTCGGTCTCGCAGATGGTCCTCTGGGGCGTCGCCGGGATGAGCTGGAATGACGTCGCCCGGTTGTCGAGCGGTTGGGCCAACGCCCACGAACTCGCCCTGGCCAAGCAACTGGTCAACGAACTCGACGCCAAGTCCGCCACGGCGGGCGACACTGGTCGGCTCCTGGTGGAAGTGTCGGCCAAGGACGACACCCAGGCCGCGACCGCGACCGAACTCAAGGGGATGTTCCGCGACCTGATCATGCTCGGCCTCGCCGTCGAGTCCGCCGTCCCCGACAAGCCGACCGGCCCGGCGGTGGCGTGCAAGGTGCAAGTCCAGGGGACGGCCGAGAAGCCCGAAGCCCTGGTGCAGGTCGCCACGACCGACGCCACCGGCCTGGGCTGGAGCCCGACCGGCAAGTTCACCCTGCCGCTGACCCGCGACGAGGCCGGCAAGATCAAGGGCGCCGCGTTCGGCGACGCCTTGGCCGAAGAACTGCTCAAGCGGCTCGTCAAGGTCGTCGTCGTCAAGCCCGCCCCGGCCTCGTCGGGCTTGATCCCGAAGTCGCCCAAGGAGCGCGACAAGACGGCCTACACGATCCGGATCGACAACTACTCGCCGCTGATGCTCAACGGGATCGCCTTGACCGGCGCCGGGGCCAAGGAAAGCGAACCCCTCAAGGTCCTCGCCGGGATCTCGCTGTCTCCCCGACGGAGCCTGGCCCTCCCCGTCTCGGCCGACTCGGCGGAAAGCTTCGGCCTCAAGGCCGGCGTCAAGGTCATGGCCCTCGACCTCTCGGGGCTTTGATCAACTCCTGATCTGACTGATCGCATCATCAAGCAAGCCAAGGGCGCCCCGACCATCATCGGGGCGCCCTTGGCTGTTTTAGTTTGTTAGCCACGGATGAAACACGGATAAGAGGATGGCTATTGATTCTGATCCGTGTTTCATCCGTGTTCCATCCGTGGCTAGATGATTTTGGCTTCGTTCCGCGATCACCGGCCCACGGCGACCGACACCCTCCGGCCGATCCGGGGGTCGGCCTCGGCTGCGGATCGAGCGGGGGGTCCGAAGCAGGGCCATAAGAGGTAGGCGATCGCGTCGGCGGGGTGGCGGGCGATCTCGGCTTCGAGGCGATGCATGAAGGCGGCGATGGCTTCGTTTTCTCCGCCAGGAACGACGGTCCGGGGCGGGTCGAGGGTCAGGGCGTAGCGCAATTGGGGTCCGTGGGCGGCGAAGAGGAAGACCACCGGAGCATTGGCCAGGGCGGCAAGGTCGGCCCAGACGGCGAGGAACGTCCGGTCGAACCCGAGGAGGCGGCCCGGTCGGCAGTTCGGGCCGGGCCAGAGGATGTCGCCGCCGAGGTATACCATCATCCCGTCGCGGAGGGCCGACCTGGCCCGGAGGACCCGGCCGGCGCTTTCGAGCGGGGTCATCGCGCGTCGGAGCGAAAACTCGGCCTGGGGGTGCGGCCCGCCTCGGTCGAACACCCGGGCAAGCTCGGCGGAAACATGCCGGGGGCGCTGGACCAGGAGCCGGAGCGGAACCCCCTGGCGGTCGAGCCAGCCCAAGGCGGGCAGGTGCGCCCCGAGGTGGCTGCCGACGACGATCGCGCCCCGGCCCAGGCTGAGGGCGTCGGCCAGGTGCTCGGCGCCCGCCACGTCGAATCGGGCCAGGACCGCCGCATCGGTCAGACCTTCGATCGGGTAGTCGCGGGCCGAGTGGCGGCCGAGGTTGCTCGCCAGGTCGAGGCAGGTCCCCGGCTCGTCCCAACTCGCCCCCAAAGTCACGCGAGCCTGGGCGACGGCCTCGGCGATCTCTCGCCGCAAGGTCGGTCGGCAGGCGACGGCACTTCGCCCCAGAAACCCGAGCGCGGCGTCGGCCGCCTCGGGGCCGAGCCGCCGCAAGCCCGGCACCACGACCCGGTAGAACCACGACTTCCAACTGAGGACGTGGCGAGGATTGATCGACATCCAGGTTCCTTCACATTTCGATTCAATTCTAGCCACGGATGGAACACGGATGAAACACGGATCAGAGGGTGGCCAATAATCCTTATCCGTGTTTCATCCGTGTTCCATCCGTGGCTCAACTCCATCTTATTTCTTACTTGACGACCCAGAGCGGTTGGCGGCGTCGGGCGGCTTCTCGGGCGGTGATCAACAGTTGGGCGAAGGTCTGGATCTCCATGTCGTCGTCGCACGAGTCGTCGTCCTGGTAGCGGGCGACGATCTGGGCCAGGCCGTCGAGGTCGGTCGCCAGCCCGAGCGCCGGGCCGAGCTTTTCGAGTTCGGCGATCAAGCCTTCGAGCGGCGCGACGTCGAGCGGCATCGGGGTCGCGTCGAAGAGGATCGCCCCCGCCTCGCCCCAGCCGGGCAGATACGCGCCGTGGATCGCATCCATCGACAGGAGGTTGGCCACCTCCTCGGGCGGAACCGCCACCCTCGCCCGCTCCTGGAGCAAGCTCCACCCCGACCAGCCGAGTTCGCTCGAGTGGAACGGCTCGACCCCGGCCTCGCCGAAGTCGACGTCGTCCTCGCACTCCGCTTCGAGGACATGCCGGACCAACTCGGCGAACGGCTCGTCGAACACGTCCGAAGGCCGACCCACGGTGAAGACCAAACCCATCGCCGGACTCCCTCCTTCGGTTCTATCAAGGAAAATCAGGCCGATCACCGCTTGATTCGGCGACGGATCACCCAGCCCGCGCCCGCCACGACCATGATGGCCAGGGTCGAAGGCTCGGGCGTGGCGATCGGGTCGGACGAGACGCCTTCGGGGGTCAGCAGAAGCAAGTGCGGCTTTTCGGTGTATGACGCCCAGCTTTGGCCCAGGATTCGACCTTGATCGTCAATCGCGATGAAGTAATCCAAGGTCCATTTTCCGAACTGTAGGGGGAGCCATTGAAGATTGTTCGTTTTCGTATCGTAGAGAAGAATTCTCGTCCATCGCCTTGGGTTGATCCCAGGATTTCACCCTTGAGGTTGGCATCCAAAGCCTGAGCCACATCTCCTCCGCCAGAGGAGATATTGAGATTAGAAGTGTAAAGCACCCGGGCCGCCCCATACGTCCCGTCGCTTTGCCGTTGCGACACGACTACCGCACTCATCGAATCGCCACCGTGCCCCCCCACACCACTATTGTCCTGGCCGATCAAGAGGCCGTTCGCGGTAAGGAGACCGTGCGAGTCGATGGTGCTGTAGGCGGCTGCGGGATTTCCGTATGTGTTTCCGCTATGAATTGGCGCGGCGAGCGGGGGAGTAATTGAGGCCAGGGCGGATTGTGGCGCGAATGTCGTCGTGTGCGGAAAAGCGTAGACGGTCTTGCCATCCCCGGCGATGACGACGCTCTGACCGTTGGCGTCGAGCAGAGGCATATGGCGCTCCCAATCCGATGTGCCGTACTGGCCCCCGGGTCCAAGATCGGTCACGGTGTAGGCCGCAGTGTTCAGCGACGCCGCATTGATCGTCGTCGCCATAGCGGCTAGCATCGAAGGCAATGTCAGCACTCGGGCGAAGATCGTCCATCTCATCGTGACCGTCCTTCCATGAACGTGGCGACGCGGGGGGATAGAACGCTCGGATCGCGAAAGTTCAGCGCCCGCCGACCAGGGCGACCATCTGCTTCAAGCCTTGGTAATCGACCTTGTCCGTCGAGGTCGTCGGCAGGTTCGAGAGGAACTGGACCTCGTCGGGGACCATGTAGGGGGGTAGGTGGCGGGTGCAGTGGCGCTTGAGGGCGATGATCGAGCCTTTGGTCCCCGGCTTCATGGCGACGAAGGCGGTGATCGTCACGCCGTCCTCGCCGACTCGGGCGATGGCGGCGGCGCGATCGACGGCTTCGTGGCGGTACAGGGCGGCCTCGACCTCGCCGAGTTCGATCCGGTAGCCGCGCTTCTTGACCATCCGGTCGCGTCGGCCGTGGAACCGGTACGACCCGCCGCCGAGGTCCGAGACGAGGTCGCCGGTCCGGTACCAGGCCCCGCCGTCGTCGAGCATGAAGGCGCGGGCGGTCAGGTCGGGGCGGCCCCAGTAGCCGAGCATCACGCTCGGGCCGTTGATGATCAGCTCGCCGACCGAGCCGGGGGCCACCTCGCGGCCATGCTCGTCGACCACCCGGGCCAGGTCGGATGAGCAGACGGTCCCGATGGGGTAAGGCTCGTCGATTTCGGGCGGGATGGTGCGAGGGACCTTCTGCGCGGTGCAGACGTTGGTCTCGGTCGGGCCGTAGAGGTTCCAGAGGTCGGCATCGGGCCAGGCGGCCCGGAGCTTCCGCAACGGCGCGATCGGGAATACCTCGCCCGCGAACAGGACCAGGCGGGGGGCGGGGAAGTCGGCTCGGTCGACATCGCCTCGCTCGACGAGCATCCGCAGGATCGAGGGGGCCGAGTACCAGACGGTGACGCCCGAGTCCTTCAAGAACTTCGCCAGGCGAGCGGGGTCTTTGCCGGTGGCTTCGCCGATCAGGGCCAAGGTCGCGCCCACCCGGCACGAGGCGAAGAGGTCGAAGATCGACAGGTCGAAGTGGAACGGGGCGTGCGACGCGAACCGGTCGCTCGGGGTCAGATCAAACGTCGACGAGCACCAGTCGAGGAACGCGAAGGCGGCCCGGTGTGACAGCATCACCCCCTTGGGCATGCCGGTCGATCCCGAGGTATAGAGGATGTAGGCCAGGTCGTCGGGGTCGGTCGCGGGCGAGAGCGGCGAAGGGGCGAGGTCGGCCATGACCGAATCCCACCGGGCGTCGAGCGGACCCCGGACCTTCGTCGCGGCCGATTCGGACCTGCCCCCCTCATCCGACCCGTCGACCACCACGAACCGGGGCTGGGGGCCGGACCCGGGCCAGTGGGCGCGGAGGTCATCGGCGAACTCGTCGAGGACGACCACCGCCTTGACCCCGGCGTCGGCCAGGATGCCCGCGCCTCGGATCACCGGCGCGGTCGGGTCGACCGGGACGTAAGCCGCCCCGACCTGGAGAATCCCATGCAAGGCCGCCACCGCCTCGAACCCTTTGGGCAAGAACACGCCCACGCGGTCCCCTCGGCCCACGCCCCACCGGGCAAGGCGGGTCGCCAGGCGATCGGCCGAGCGGGCGAGTTCGGCGTAAGTCCAGATCCGGCCTTGTTCATCGACGACGGCGGCGTGGTCGGGCCGCTCGATCGCGACATGTTCGAGGAGTTGACCGAGATGCTGATATGGTCGTTGAGCGTCCGTGCTCATCATGGATCATGCTTTTGAATCGAGGTGTATTTCGAAGGAAGACGGAGGGTCAACTCCGACGATTCCCGGGTCCATTGGTTCACATGACCGATCATCATGCCGCGATCCCCGAAAACGAGCAACCCCAAGCTCGGCCCGACCGATCATTCAGGATCAAGAATTGCAAAATAGCAGGATCGCAAATCGCAAATGATTGAGGGGTCTTGGTTTCTGGTTTTTTTGCGATTTGCGATCCTGCTATTTGTAGTCCGAATGTCCAGATTCGAAAGCTAAACCCGACCTCAAGCTTCCAGGGCGCGGGTGGATGCCCGCAAAGTTCCAACTTCCCGGCCCGGAACGGGTTGGATTGCCTTCATCGCGTCGTGATCGGCTCGTCCCGTCCCGACTCGCCTGGACTATGCCGGGAGGGGGACCATGCCGCCGTTTCGAGCCAGGCGACCTCCAACTCGAACCCGCCGGGGGCCAGGAGGTAGAATCCATAACGGCCTTGCATCCGCTTGGGCGGGACGACGTCAATCCCATTTCTGGTCAACCTGGCGTGGGCGGCGTCGACCTCCTCGGGGGTGTCGACGAAGAACCCGACGTGGAAATCCTTGTGGTAGGCGGCCTCGGCCGTCTTGTCCTTGTCGAAGTGGCTGAGGATGAGCACCATGCCCCCCTCGTCCCGGAGCATCGCCAGTGCGTTTTTCCCCCGCTCCATGACGGTCTCCATCCCGAAATTTTTCGTGAGGAAATCCCGGGTCGCGGCAACGTCCTTAACTGGCAGGTTGATATGATTGAGCTTCATGGCCTTGATCCCTCGGACCGGCGGAAAAGGTGGACCGGATGTGGACGACCCCGAACCCTTTGGTTTTAATTCGACTAGTAATATAATAACCATTCGAGGACTCATGTCAAGCCGATCGACATTGCCGTCCGCGATCCTGGCCTTGCTCGCCGAAGGGCCGATGCACCCGTACCGGATTCAGGGGTGCATCCGGCACCGGCGGAAGCACGAGGTGATCAACGTCAGCCAGCGGGCGGGTTTGTACCAGGCGATCCGCCGGTTGGAGCGCGAGGGGCTGATCCGGGCGCACTCGGTGAGCCGCGACGAGAACCGGCCCGAGCGGACGACCTACGAGTTGACCGACGCGGGGCGGCACGGCGTCGAAGGCTGGTTGCGGCGGGGCCTGGCCGTCCCGCCCCGCGAATTCCCCGAGTTCCCGGCGGTCCTCTCGTTCCTCGATCACCTCTCGCCCGCCGACGCGAGGCTCGAACTCCGGAAGCGGCTCGACGCCCTCGACGCCGAGGAACAGCGGCTCGGCCAGGAGTTCGACACCGCCCTGGAGCGGGGGGTTCCCCGGCTGTTCCTGGTGGAGAATGAGTACCTCCGGGCGATCGGTCGGGCCGAACGGGCCTGGGTGGCGGGCCTGGTCGCCGAGATCGAGGCCGGTACCCTCACCTGGTCGCCCGAGTCGGTCCGGGCGGCCCGGGCGAACCTGCCCGAAGCCCCGCCTTGAGGGCCTGGGGCGGGCGGCGGCATCGGGGTTGCAATGAGATTCCGGTCAGGTCCGCCCCACGTTCACCGAGACAGGTCTTCTCCGGAGTCAAGCCATGTCGAACGACATCAACGTCAACAAGGTCGACGAGAAGCACAAGAAGGAAGCCGAGAAGTTGGCCGACAAGTATGAGAAGCAAGGGATGGGGCACGACCAGGCCAAGAACCAGGCGCTCAGCGACGTGGCCCCCGAGAAGAAGTCGCACCAGCCCGACCAGAGCGACAGCGAGCCGCACTACAAGAACAACCAGGACGGCCACCGGACCAGCCCGTCGAAGCAGTCGACCTGATCGACCTTGTTAATGACCAGGACGGACGCCCGCTTGGCCGCTTTGGGCACAACTCGGGCACCGGCAAGCGGGTTCGGCTGGGCGATCGGTCGAGCCGAACAGGGTCCGGGTCAGGGTCGGGTGATCGCCGAGGATCTTGGCGAGGTGCTCGAACAGGAGCCGGTGGCCGAAGGGGTTGGGATGGTCGTCGCCGGGGGCGACTTCGACCTGTGAGGGGGTCATAGCGTCGAAAGTGGCGGACAGGTCCAGGAGCGGGACGGCGTGCCGGGCGGCGATGGCGGTGTGGCGGGCGACGGCCAAGGCCCGGGCGTTGGCGTCGTCGTCGCGGCAGGCGCGAGGGATCAGCAAGGCCGCCATCGGGATGTCGAGCGACCGGCAATCGGCGGCCAGGGCGGCCACGGTGGCGTCGGCGAAGGTCCACGAGCGGTCCTTGACCTTGGCCTTGAACCCGTTCCGGCGGTCAAGCTGCTCCCAGGTGCTCCGGCGCTCGCGCTCGGGGTCGATCCCGGCCTCGGCCACGGCCTGTCGGAAGAAGTCGTAGCGGAGGTCGACGTTGTTCTTGATCAGGCCGCCGAGGTGGATCTCGGTCAACCGAGGGTCGAGCATCGTCGAGGACATAAGGACCAGGTCGGGCTGATAGGGCAAGGCCCGGCGGTGAAACACGTCGTAGCGCTGGGCGGGGCCGTAGGCGGCGACCGAGAAGTTCAAGACCTCGAACCGGCGGATCATCCGCCGCCGCTCGGCCTGGTCGTTGAGCCAGGCTTCGAGGCGGTTCTCATAAGTGTCCGGCGTCGCCACCCCCCAGCCCATGTCGATCGACGAGCCGAGGAGGATGATTCGGAACACCCCCTCGGGCTTATTGAGGGGATAATCTCGGTCGCGCATCCCCGCCGCGTTGGTCGTGAACCGCTCGCCGAAGAGGACCTCGTCGTAGTTCGGCTTGAGTTCGAACTGGAGGAAGTCGTCCTTGAGGTCGCGGGTGATCCGCCGGACGAGGTCGCGGTTGCGGTCGATCGGCTTGCCGACCAGGGCGATCTCCAGGGCGCTCGGGACGCCTCGGCTGTTCTTGCCGGCGCCCCCGATCAACCCCTCATAATACCCCCCCGCCGTCGCCTCGCGGTCGGCGCGGTTGAGGTCTTGCGACCGCGCGACGTCTCGGAGGTTGCGGAACCAACCGGCGGGCATCGGCAACAAGCCGGCCGCCAGGACCGAAGCCGTCAAAGCCAACCGGGCGATCGAAGGCCGAGAACCGCTCGCGCTGGGATCAAGCATCACCGACCGCCTTTCCAGATCGCAAATCGGGGAAGATTCTTGGCCACGGATGGAACACGGATCAGATCAAATTTGAAAAGTCTGATCCGTGTTCCATCCGTGTTCCATCCGTGGCTCAATTGATTTCAACCAAACGCTCGGCGGAACATCCCGAGCCAGGTGGCGAGGTCGGGGCTGGACCAGAGCGACCAGAGCAGGGCCAGGGTGGTGAAGGTGGCGGCGATCTTGGCGGCTCGGACCAGGCGGGTTGGCAAGGTGGGGCGTGTCGGGCGGCTCGCGCTGGTTCGGGCGTCGAGCTGGACGTTGACGATCACCAACCCGCCCAGGATGCCCCAGAACAAGCCGTCGGTGACCGAAAAGCCCCAGACCCCTCGGAGCCAGAACGACTGGTAGGCGTGCAAGGCCCAGGTGGTGACGAACACCGCCGAGGTCGCCGCGCTCAGGGTTTGCCACTGGGGTCGACGCTTCCAGCGGAACGCCAGGGGGTTGAACACGACCCGGACCATGAAGTCTTTCCAGTAAATGTTCACCCGCCGCCAGTAGTCGGTGAACCCCGAGGCCAGCAAGTAGTGGTGGTGGGTCGTCGGCAATTGATAGCCGAACAGGTGGAGCATCCCGCAAGCCAGGTGGAACTGCCCCGAAACCTGGAGGTAGAGCAGGTAGTTCGCCACGACGAATCCCGCCAGGGTGGCCGGGGAATGGACCTGATCGGGGGTGATCAGGAGGTCGTGATACACCAGGCGATACGCGAGCAGGTGGATCAACCCGTTGAAGATCATCCGCAGGCCCGTGCGCTGGGTGGCGTGGATCTCGGTCGAGCAAAAGCTCCGGTTCAAGGTCCGGTAATCGACCACCGGGAAGTGGAGGAAGCAGTAGTTCGGCAGGAGGAAGAAGTAGCCCAAGGTGTCGACGATCGGTTCGGGGCGGTCGACGTGCTTGATCTCGTACAGGTAGATCATCATCCGAAACATCATCATCGAACCCAAAACCGGCCAGACCACCTCGCTCCACGGCGAACCATCCGACCCCGCCCAATAGCGAGCGACCCCCAGGCCAACCCCCAAACCGCCCACCAGCCCGGCTCGAATGCCCCAGGCCATCGGCAACCGGGCCACCGCGATCGTGCCGACCGCCAGGCTCGCCACCGTCAGCCCCGCCCCGACGCCGAACACCCCGAGCAGCCCCACCACCGAGACCGCCAGGAAGAACGGCTTCTTCCAGCGGTAGGCGAGGAGGTAATGCGCCGGGAGCGCGGCCCAGGCCAGGCCGCTGAGGAAGAACAACGCCCGGCCTTCGACCCGAAACACTTTGATGATCGCCAGCATCAACGTCAGGTGGACCCAGATCGCCAGGAACTGGCCGAGGTCCCGGCGGCAGGTTTCCGGCTCGCCGGGGTGGAGGCCGAACGCCTTCGAGGGCCGGCCCGTCGGCCCTTTCGAGACCGGGAAGTAGCGGCGATGCGGGGCGAGCCGGGGCGAAGCTGAAGGGCGAGGGACGACGGATGCGAGGGGGATCGCGGAACGAAGCGCGAGCCGCGCGGCGGCGGTCAGTCGGTTGTCGAAGGTCAAAGCGCCAGCCCCCCGTCCATTGCTTTTGGCTTGGCTACAGCGATCGAGGAGGACAAGCAACCACGATTCACGAGAGGCGGCCCATCCTTGGGCCATCAACCCCGCCGCGTTCGCCTCGATCGGTCGAGCCCCCTGGAGTCGTCATCCCATCGGGTCGAGGGGTCGGCAACCCGGCAAATCCAGCCGCCAACTTCGCTTTCCGAGGGTGACGCAGGGGTTCTATCCGAAAACCGGCCCGCGAGTCAACCCGACCATCCAAGTCGGCTCTGCCAACCGTCACACCGGAATCTGGGTCGGGGTGTCGAGCTTCACGAAATCTTCACTTGTCGGCGATGGCCCGAGGTGCCAATCTTTTTGGGGCATCCGGTATCCTCTGAACGATCCCACCGGGGCCGAACGCGGCCATTCTCCTTTTCAGGAAGCATGAAACCGATGAGATTCGCCCTCTTCGCCTTCGCCCTGAGCGTTTTCGTCTCGCCCGGACTGGCGCCGGCCCAGGAACCCGTACCGCTCAGAGCCCCCACGCTGGTTGCCGATCCCAAGGAGGCGCAGGCCGAGCTTGACAAGCTTCAAGGGGCCTGGGATTGCAAGTCGTGGGTCTTCGACGGCAAGCGGTCCCCGAACAATGGGCGGGACTTCGAGTCGATTTATGAGGGGAACCTGCTCACGCTCAAGAACAAAGGCAAGGAGTATCGCCACGGGCTTGTGACGCTCAACCCCGCGCAGACGCCCAAGGCCGTCAACACCTGGGACCTGGACGGGCCGTTCGCCGACCGGACGAACCGGGGGATCTATGAGTTCGACGGCGACAAGCTCAAAGTCTGCTTCGCCCTCGACGCGGGCGCGGATCGACCGACCGACTTCGAGAGCCAGCCGGGGTCGAGGCGGTTGTCGATCATCTACGAGCGGCGGAAGCCTTGAGCGATCGGCTCGGGTTGCGGGGTTTGCTCGTCCCCGGTATCGTGCCGCCGCCGCTGGGTTGATCGCGGCGAGTCGACACGGACCAGGGAGGGGGCGACGATGCCGGTCGAGCGAGCTTGGCGGTGGTCTTGGGGGCCGGAGTGGGCCTTGGCGGCGGTGGCGAGCTTGGCGTTCCTGGGCTTCCTCGGCTCGACCGAGCTTTGGGGCAAGCGCGAGCAGCGGGCGGCGGCCGAGGCGGTGGATACCGTCGCGCACGACCACTGGATGGTCGGCGAGATCCAGGGGCGCCCCCGGCTCGAAAAACCCCCCCTGCCCCGCTGGATCACGTCGGGCCTGATGCTCGTCTCCGGGAGGCGCGACGAGGTGGTCGTCCGGCTCCCGAATGCCCTGGCGGCGCTGGCGATAGTGGCCCTGGTTTACGCCTGGGGTCGATCCGTCGGCGGTCGGGCGGTGGGCCTGGCGTCGGGCTTCGCCCTGGCCTCGACCGCGTTCTTCGTCGTCGAGATGCGCCAAGCGGGGGTCGACGGGTTCTTGACCTTGTTTACCGACCTGACCTTGTTCGCCGCGTCGAGGCGGTGGGGAGTTGGCCTAAATGCCGACCGCGACCAAGAGCCGGGATCAAAGGAGTGGAACCTTGTCTTCTTCGCGGCGATGGGCCTAGGTTTCTTGACCAAAGGGCCGGTGATCCTCTTGTGGGTCGGGCTTCCGATCGTCGGGTTCCTGGCGACTTGGGGTCGGGTCGGTTCGGGCTTGAAAGCCTTGGTCGATGGCCGAGGCTTGATCCTGTTCGCCGCGCTCGCCTTGGTCTGGCCAATCGCGGTGGGGCTGCGATACCCGTCGGCCCCGGGCGTCTGGTGGCTGGAGATCGGCCAGAAGACCGGCGCCCTTGGGGTCGAGCACGGCAACGCCCGAGGTTCGATCCTCCTCGAAGCGCTCGGGATGACCTTGCCCTGGACCCCCCTGGCCTTGGTCGCGCTGGTGGGACCGATCCGGCGGTGGCTGGGCGGCTCGGACGCGGTGGAATCCTCAAATCCTCACTTGAGCCTCGCCTGGTGGTGGGCGTTCGGCCCGTTGGCGGTCCTCGGGACGTGGGACGTGGCCAAGCCGAACTACTACCTCCCCGCCCTGCCCGCCGTGGCGATCTTGGTCGGCGACGCCTGGATCAAGCTAACCCGCCAAGCGCGCGACCTCCCATCCGGGGCGTTGGCCCGAGGCGGCTTGCAAGTCGCCTGGTGCGGCCTGTTCGCCTCGGCGATGCTCGCCCCCGTGGTCGCCCACGAACTGGCCCCGAACTGGCTCGCCTGGACGGTCGCGGCGAGCCTGGCGCTCGTTACGTCCACCCTGGCGAGCGCCTGGCTCTGGCGACTCGGGCGCGACTCGGCCAGCCTGGCGAGCACCGCTTCGGGCCTGGTCGCGGTCGCCCTGATCGCCTACGGGGTCGTCGCCCCCGGCGAGAACGAGGCCCGGGGCCACCGAGCCTTGGCCTCAAGGTTGAGCCAACTCCTCCCGCCCGGGGCCAGCCCCTGGTTCTTCGACGACCTCGACGAAGGCGTCTGGTTCTACGGCCCCACCCTCGACCTCAAGCCCGTCCCCGCCCTGTCGGTCGACGCCCCGAGGCTCAACCGAGGCTTGGCGCTCCGGTCCACCGTCAAATCCGGCCAGACCCGCGCCGAGGTCGCCGAAGCCCGAACCAAGCAAGCCATCGACCAGCTCACCGCCTGGGCCGACCAGGCCGGGCCGAACGCCTTCGTCCTGATCCGAGGCAAGCTCCTCGACCGCCTCGCCCACGACCTCCCCCCCAGGTTCGCTCCGGTGTTCCGAGAAAACGGGGTCAAGCGAAACGACGTCGCCCTCCTCCGAGTCCGGACCCCCACCGAAGTCGCCGCCCTGCCCGCCTCGACCCGACGGTGAGCCGGTTATCAGCTTGCCGGGCCTATTAGCCAACCATCGCCCGCGACCGAGCGACGAGGATTTGCTGGCCCGACCGGAACTCCGCAACGCAGCGAACCTCGCTTCCGGGCGGGAATTCCCAATCTTCGGAGTCGGGGTCGTAGCCACTCGGGGCTTCGACCCGAATCGTATCCGGCCCCACGAAGACGCCCGTGGTGGGCCTCAAGACATCCGTCCCCTCGTTGAGCAAGGGGACGTAAAGTTGAACCTGTTCAGTAGACAAAGCCGTCTCCTCCGATGTGAATCACTTCATTGATGGCATTCTCAAGGACGATGAAAAGACTGGAAAGTCAGTTGGGCACAGTCGAATTGCCGCGTAGGCAGGGGCTGTATCGTTCGAGTTCTCCGAATTTGTCTCGATGACCTGAAACTGGAGCGGTCAGACCGGATGTTACGATTAATCAATGGGAGCGTTTTCAGGTGAACAAAATATACTCTTCGCCCTTGAGTTGACTGAGTGAGCCACGTATAATACACGATTGAAACATTTTTAACTGTGAGGTTAAATTTGAAAAATCTAAATAAGCCACTTAAGACGATCGATCTGTTTTCCGGGGCTGGCGGCATGTCCGAAGGATTCAGTCTGGCTGGATTCTCCGTCTGTGCGGCGAACGATTTCGATGTGGACGCTGCAAACACTTATAAGGCCAACCACCAAGACACGGAATTTATTCCTGGGCCTATTGAAAACATCTCGGCAAAACAACTGCTTCAAGTGGCAAATCTCGACCGGGGCGAACTCGACGCCCTTGTTGGTGGGCCTCCCTGTCAAGCATTCAGCGTCTACAACCACCAACGCGGAATGCACGACGAGCGGTCTGGGTTGTTTCGCGAGTATTTGCGGATCGTAAAAGGAATCATGCCCAAATTTGTCGTGATGGAGAACGTAACTGGGATTACCAGTGTTGACGATGGAAAAGCTGTGCAAGAAATTTACTCTTCGTTAAGTTCTCTTGGATACCACGTCGACCACCGGATATTAAAGGCCGAAGAGTTTGGAATTCCACAAGAGCGGCGGCGAATTTTTTTTATTGCATCGCTGAACCACAGGAAGATCCTTTGGCCAGCCCCATTTTGCTGGCCCAACAGCTTGTTCCCTTGTGTTACGGTTAGTGATGCTATCGGCGACTTGCCGGAGCTAAACATTTTGGAAGGTTCGGAGGAATCCGGATATAGCTGCGTGCCGGTGAGTAACTACCAGCGTGAATTACGAAGTGGATCTGACAGTCTATATAATCATGTCGCTCCATACCTGGCTCCTATCA